>Ga0105046_10000633_pt1 | contig 50324 bp, 43 predicted proteins | sample MAT03_FD_78385 | JGI IMG/M metagenome (GOLD analysis project Ga0105046, IMG submission 78385) | Freshwater microbial communities from Lake Fryxell liftoff mats and glacier meltwater in Antarctica - MAT-03 (megahit assembly) | ecosystem: Environmental > Aquatic > Freshwater > Ice > Liftoff... | reverse complement strand
TGACTCCACCGCCGTATCAGCACTTGCCGCCAAACTGGGCTGTCGTCATGCCATCACGTTCTCGACAGGCGAGCTCGGTTACGATGACAACGGCGCGGACAACGCCGCGCGCCTGGGTCTCAGCGTCACAACGTCGAAACAGTTCGACTTCCAGCGGCTACCCGGTCATCCGGAAGCCGAGTTCTGTGCCTCGAATCCATCGGGGTCCGGCATGCTCATCGCCGGCTTGAGCCAGCAACTTGAAGGCAGAATACTGCTCAAGGGCGACTCCGGCGATTTTGTCTGGAGCCTGAGCGAGATCGACGCCGCACGTGATTTGCGTCGCCCGCAGATACGCGCACTGGCTACCGCCTCGATGAACGAGTTTCGCCTGCGCACGGGAACCCTGATTTTCGATGTGCCCGGGATCGGCGCTATTCACAGTACGGCGATTCATGCCCTCAGCAGCTCCCCGGAGATGCGGCCGTGGTCCATCGGGGGAACCTATGATCGGCCCATCCCCCGGCGCATCGCAGAGGAGGCAGGGCTGTCTCGAGACGCCTTCGGACAGGAGAAAATGTATGGCGCCAACCTGGCCGGAGACGAAGACACCCTGAAGCCCGAAACCGTGGCCGACTTCGACAGGTTCTATGCGGCGGCGAATGTGCCCTGGAGTTTTCGCCAACGGCATCGCTATCTGCGCCGCGATACGTTGACTCGCCCTGTCGATGCGCTGCTGGAGTATTTGAGAGATACGCCAGGCGCCGCAAAGCTCTACAAGCGCTTTGCGCCGTGGCTGATGAACGTGACCGCTCACCGCGCCAATGACTGGCGACGTCTATCCCCTTACCTGTACCTGTTTCACTGGGGCTTCGACCAAACAAAGGCGCGTTACGAGTTGTAAGCAGCAATCGCCTCGCCCTTGCTCTGCTTGGTGCCCAGGGCCGGACTTGAACCGGCACGCCCTGTTAGGGGCAACGGATTTTAAGTCCGTAGCGTCTACCAGTTTCGCCACCCGGGCCAGGCGGCATTGTAGGGCGTAGTGTGGGGGTGGAGGCTAGGGTCGGAATCGAACCGGCGTACACGGCTTTGCAGGCCGCTGCATGACCACTCTGCCACCTAGCCGCTGTATTGGCCTCGCGCTGGGCGACGTCGCGCAACGTCCGTTCGGAGGCAGAATCTGGAGCGGGAAAGCGGGCTCGAACCGCCGACCTGTACCTTGGCAAGGTACCGCTCTACCAACTGAGCTATTCCCGCTTGCAAGAACCGCATATGCTACCGGCCAACGCTGCCGTGTCAAGAAAGCGGTGCACCTTCCTGCCGGTCCGGCCAGGCGGCGCGCACATAGCCAAACATCGACCACAGCGTCAGACCGGCGGCAAAAACCAGGAAAACCACGCCAACTTCATAGATGGGCAGGCCCATCAGGGGTGCCGCATACAGCATGCAGGACAGCCCGGTCATCTGCATGATGGTCTTCAGCTTGCCGTACCCCGAGACGGCCACCCGGTGCCGAGTCCCGAGGCCCGCCATCCATTCCCGCAGCGCCGAGACCGCAATCTCCCGCCCGATGATGATGGCCGCCAGGGCGGCGATGGGCACGCGGGGATCCGACTGGACGATGAGAATGAGGGCTGTGGACACGATGAGCTTGTCAGCGACCGGGTCCAGAAAGGCACCAAACTGGGAGGTCTGCTCCAGGCGCCGGGCAACATAACCATCCAGCCAGTCCGTGATGGCCGCGAGGATAAAGATAGCGGCTGCCGCCGGTCGGGCCCAGGGCGACGACCAGTAGAAAGCGATGGCCACCAGCGGAATCGCCGCGATCCGAAACCAGGTCAGGGCCGTAGCAGTGTTGAACTGGGGATACACCCAACCATTCTAGCCGTTGAGCACGCTCCGCGTCGGGGCTGCGGTCCACACCCCCCGGCTCAGGGCTGACCGCCATGGAATTGGTCGTAGATGCGCTGGGCGAGAGCACGACTGATGCCGTGGACCGTGGCCAGGTCCGCCACTCCCGCCTGGCGGATGCCCTGCAGTCCGCCGAATTGCCGCAGGAGGGCGCGCCGCCGCTGGGGACCGAGGCCGGCTATCGACTCCAGGCTCGACGTAATCCCGGCCCGCGCGCGCCGCTGCCGGTGTCCCGTGATGGCAAAGCGGTGAGCCTCGTCCCGGATCTGCTGGATCAGCAGAAGCGCCGCCGAGTCGGGCGGCAGGGTCCGGCCGGCAGAGTCCCCGGGAAACACCAGCTTCTCCTCGCCGGCGCGCCGGTCCCTGCCCTTGGAGACGCCGACCAGGGGCAGGTGGGCCAGCTGGAATTCTTCAAGGACTGCCCTCGCCTTCTCCACCTGCCCGGGCCCACCGTCGATGAGGATGAGATCCGGCAGCGGCGACTCTCCCCGCCGAACCCGCGCGAACCGCCGCTCCACCACCTGCCCGATGGCGGCGTAGTCGTCTCCCGGTTCGATGTCCCGGATGTTATAGCGCCGATAGTCAGACTTTATCGGCCCGTCGGAGCCGAACACGACACAGGAGGCCACCGTCTCCTTGCCACTCGTGTGGCTGATGTCAAAGCACTCAATACGCCGGGGCACCTCGTCGAGCGCCAGCGCTTCGGCCAGCTTGTCGAGCTGCACCCGCAGCGAGGCACCGGCGGCCAGGCGGCTGGCGAGGCCCTGGGAGGCGTTGGTGGCTGCCATTTCCAGCCAGCGCTTCCGGGTGCCCCTGACCTGGTGCCGGATCCGCACGGGACGGACGCTCCGCGTAGCCAGTGCGGCTTCCAGGATCAGGCTGTCCAGCGGCAGGACCGGCACGAGGATCTCAGCGGGCGGCTGCTCGTGCATGTAGTGCTGCCCGATGAATGCCGCCACGATCTCGTCCGGCTCGGTAGCGGCTGTCACGCGCGGGAACCAGGTGCGGCTGCCCAGCACCCGGCCACCGCGGATCAGGATCACGGCCACGCAGGCCTGGCCCTCCTCCTGATACACGCCGATGACATCCGCTTCGTCAATGCCCTTGCCCGCGATCACCTGTTCTGCCTGGATCCTGCGAATCAGGGTGATCTGGTCCCGGAGCAGCGCGGCTCTTTCGTAGTCAAGAGCACCGGACGCTTGTTCCATCCGGCTGACGAGACCGGCCAAGACGGTCGTGTTCCTGCCTTCCAGAAACAGGATGGCATCCTCAACGTCCCGCCGGTAGTCGGCCTCCGGAATCAGCCCGACACAGGGCGCCGTACACCGCTTGATCTGGTACTGGAGGCACGGCCGGGTGCGATTGGCGAAAAAGGACTCGGAACACTGGCGTACCCGAAAGAGCTTCTGGAGTTGCGCCAGGCTGTCCCGCACGGCGCCGGCGTTCGGCCAGGGCCCGAGAAAGCGCCCCGCTGCCTTCCGGGAGCCCCGATGAAACTCGAAGCGGGGAAACTCCTGCTGCGTGGACACGTAGATCCAGGGGTAACTCTTGTCATCCCGCAGAACGACGTTGAAGCGCGGGTGGTGTTCCTTGATGAGGTTGTATTCAAGCAGGAGTGCTTCCTGCTCGGTGCCGGTCACCGTCACCTCAACCCGTTCGGTCAGGGCCATCAGCGCCTGGGTCTTGGGGTGGTGGGCCTTTCTGCCGAAGTAGGTGGAGACCCGCTTGCGCAGATCCCGGGCCTTGCCGACATACAGGACCGTGTCCCTGCCTGCCAGCATCCGGTACACGCCGGGCCGGTGCGTCAGTGACGCCAGGAACGCCTTGCTGTCAAACGCCTCGTCCATGACCAGCGATCCGCAGGGCGACTTCCATCGCCTGCTCGTAGTTCAGGCGGGGATCGACCTGGGTGCGATAGTCCCTCTCCAGGTCCGAGTCGGTGAGGCCTCGGGCGCCACCGGTGCACTCGGTCACGTGCTCACCGGTCAGTTCAAGATGCACACCACCCAGGTGGGAACCCGCCGCGCGGTGCACCTCGAAAGCGGCATCCAGTTCAAGAAAAATGTTTTCCAGGCGCCGAGTCTTGAGTCCGGACGTGGCCGTCTCCGTATTGCCGTGCATGGGGTCACAGATCCAGACCACGTGCGCGCCCGCTTCGTTCACGGTGGCAATGAGTTCCGGCAGCACCTGGCGAATCCGCGCTGCGCCAAGCCGGTGAATCAGTGTCAGCCTGCCGGGGCGATTCGCCGGGTTCAGGGTCTGCAACAACCCCCGGAGGGCTGCCGGGCTGGTGTCCGGTCCGATCTTCAGGCCGATGGGGTTGCTGATGCCGCGAAAGTACTCCACGTGGGCGCCGTCGATGTGGCTCGTGCGCACCCCGATCCAGGGAAAATGCGTGGTCAGGTCGTACCAGCCCTGCCGGCGCTCGATAAAGCGCGTCTGGGCCTGCTCATAGGGCAGGTGCAGTCCCTCGTGGCCTGTGAAGAAGTCGACCCGCCGCGCCTGGTCGATGGACTTGCCGGTGAGACTCTCAAAGAAATCGAGGCCGTCGGACACCGTCTGCACGAGACGGTGGTACTGCTCAGCGAGTGGCGAATGCTGAACCCAGTCGAGATCCCAGTTTTCCGGGTGATGGAGATCGGCAAAACCACCGTCGATCAGGGAGCGCACGAAGTTCAGGGTCAGGGCCGAGCGCTCGTAGGCCCGCAGCATAAGTTCCGGATCCGGCTCGCGGTCCTGCGGGGTGAACGCATTGCGGTTGATGATGTCACCCCGGTAGCTGGGCAGCGTCTCGGCACCCCGCGTTTCGGTGTCGGTGGAGCGCGGCTTCGCGTACTGCCCCGCCATGCGCCCCACCCGCACCACCGGCCGCTTCAGCCCGGAGACAATCACGACGCTCATCTGCAGCAGGATCTTGAGCTTGGTGACGATGGCCTCCGAGCGGCAGTCGGCAAAAGACTCGGCGCAGTCCCCACCCTGCAGGACGAAAGCCTTACCGTCGCCGGCCAGGGCCAGCTGGTCCTTAAGGGCATCGACTTCCCAGGAGGTCACCAGGGGCGGCAAACGGGCCAGCTCCGCCATCACCGCTCCGGCGCGTTGCTGGTCTCTGTATGCAGGAATCTGGCCCGCCGTGCGGTCCCGCCAGCTGGCGGGGTGTCAGCCGGCATTCACTTTTGAAGCAATCATGCGCGGTGACTATGCCACAGGGCTTCAGGCGGGGTCATGACGGGTGTCGCTTGGCAACTTCCCACAGGGCGTCAAGTTGCTCCGGGCGGAGCGTCAGCCACTCCAGGCCCTGTTGCCGGACTGCCGCTTCGACGCGCCGGAACCGGGCCTCGAACTTGCGGCTCGCTTGCCGGAGCGCCTGCTCCGGGTCCACGTGGCAATGCCGGGCGAGGCTCGTGCAGGCCAGCAGGAGGTCGCCCACCTCTTCCTCCACAGCGGCTTGCTGGTTCAGGCGGAGGGCAGCGGTTACTTCGTCCAGTTCTTCCCGCACCTTCGCCACCACGCCCTGGACATCGGGCCAGTCAAGACCGACGCGCGCGGCGCGCTTGCCGATCTTTTCCGCCCGGATCAGTGCGGGGAGTGCCTGGCCGACGCCGGCCATCGCCGACGTGTCACCGCCGCGCCGCTCACGCTCCTCGGCCTTGAGCCCTTCCCAGGCGTCCTTCTGGGCGCTGGCTGTGGCGACGACCGCGGTACCGAAGACGTGGGGATGCCGACGCACCATCTTCTCGGTGATGGCCGCCACGACATCACCAAAGTCGAACGCCTGGATCTCCTGCGCCATCTGGGCGTGAAAGACGACCTGGAGCAACAGATCACCCAGTTCGTCCCGCAGGTCCGTCAGGTCGTCCCGGTCGATCGCATCCGCAACCTCATACGCCTCTTCTATGGTGTAGGGCGCAATCGAACCGAAATCCTGCTCCCGGTCCCAAGGGCAACCCCGGATCGGATCCCTGAGGGTCGCCATGATCTCCAGGAGAGTGCCTATATCCCGGCTATTGGTCTGCTTCATTCAGCGCTTCCCGCAGTGTGTTCAGTATGTGCGCCGTGGCGCCCCAGATCTGATGCGGACCGTACTGGATCGCGCAGACGGGCACGGTCAGGCCACGCACGGTGCGCTCGCTCCAGACGAGATGCGCAGGGTCCCGCAGGTAGCTCAGCGGCAGCGCAAAGATCTCGGCCACCTCCACCGGGTCGGCCAGTAGCGAAAAGCCAGGCCGCAACAGGGCAACGACGGGGCTCACCGCGAAGCCGGTAATGACGGCGTGGGGGGGCAGATGGCCGACGACGTCAATAAAGGCCGCAGCTATACCCACCTCCTCCCGGGCTTCCCGGAGGGCCGCAGCAACCGTCCCCCCGTCAGCGGCCTCGACCCTCCCTCCAGGGAAACTGATCTGCCCGGGATGATCCCGCAGGTGATCCGTACGCCGGGTCAGCAGAACTTCCCACCCGGTGGGCCGATCAACCAGCCCGACCAGCACGGCAGCGGCAATCAGGGGCTCGGGAAAAAGTTGTCGGGCAATCCCGGTGGGCAAGCGCGCCAGAGCCTCCGCCGGCAGGTCCTGCGGCGGGCGGGTGTGCCTCAGGCGATCGATCAACCGGTCGATCACCTGCCAGTGACCGGCGACTTTAAGACTTGATGCCACCCTTCGTCAGGCCCTTGGCATCCAGCAGCCGGCCAATCTCCTTGCTGGAAAGATCCGTAAGCTCCGCCGCCACCTCGCGAATCGGCCGGCGTTCCGCGTAGGCTTTCTTGGCGATCGCCGCGCCCTTCTCGTAGCCAATAACGGGGTTCATGGCGGTCACGAGGATCGGGTTGCGATCGAGAGCCTCTGCCAGCTTGTCAAGATTGACCTTGAAACCGGCGATGGCCTTGTCGCCGAGCAGGCGGCTGGCGTTCGCCAGCAGCTGAATGCTCTGGAGCAGGTTGTAGGCCACCACGGGGAGCATGACGTTGAGCTGGAAGTTGCCGGACTGGCCGGCGATGACGATGGTCGCATCATTGCCAATAACCTGGGCCGCAACCATGGCGACCGCCTCGGGAATGACAGGATTCACCTTGCCCGGCATGATGCTGCTACCGGGCTGGAGCCCCGGCAGTGCGATCTCCCCGAGGCCGGCCAGGGGACCGCTGTTCATCCAGCGCAGGTCATTCGCAATCTTCAGCAGCGCCACTGCCAGGGTCCGGAGCTGGCCTGACAGCTCAACTGCCGTGTCCTGGCAGCTCAGCGACTCAAACAGGTTGGGAGAAATACTGAACTTCACGCGGGTGTTTTCCGTGAGAAGCACGGACACCTTCTTGCCGAACTTGGGATGGGCATTGATGCCGGTTCCCACCGCGGTGCCACCTTGGGCAAGCCGCGTCAGGCGCGGCAGGCAGTCGCTGATCCGGTCTTCCGCGTTGGCAATCTGCTGCGCCCATCCGCCCAGCTCCTGACTCAACCGCACTGGCATGGCGTCCATCAGGTGCGTACGGCCCGTCTTCACGACCGCATCGGTCTCGCGGGCCTTCTTGCCGATCACCTCGCGGAGATGCCTCAGTGCCGGCAGCAGCGTCTCCGAGATCTCCAGCGCGGCGCTGACATGGATTGCGGTGGGCACCACGTCATTACTGCTCTGCCCCATGTTGACGTCATCGTTGGGGTGAACTTCGGCACCCAGGCGTTTCGTCGCCAGCCGCGCGATGACCTCGTTGGCATTCATGTTGGAACTGGTTCCGGAGCCAGTCTGGAAGACATCGACGGGAAACTGCCCGTCGTGCTGACCCGCCGCTACTTGCAGAGCCGCGGTCTGGATGGCCATCGCCTTCCCGCTCTTGAGCAGACCGAGCTCAGCGTTGGCCCCCGCCGCCGCCCACTTGATGAGGCCCAGCGCCCGGATGAAGCCGCGGGGCATAGGCAGGCCGCTGACTGGAAAATTATCCACAGCGCGTTGCGTCTGGGCGCCCCAGAGCGCGTGATCCGGAACCCGTAGTTCGCCCATGCTGTCTCGTTCGATTCGATAACCCTTGCCGGCCATTCCTGCTCTCCTGACAGATAAAAAGGATCCCGCGTGGCGCGGGCAAGCCCACGCTGATCCTCGGTGTTGGTGTATGATTTCTCGCTGAATTATAGGGATTTTCCGTAAGAGCGATATGGACCGGGAACCACTTACCGCAATTTCGCCGCTCGACGGCCGTTACTCCGCCAAAGTGGAATCCCTGAGGGGCATTTTCAGCGAGTACGGGCTGATCCGTTTTCGGGTTCTGGCCGAGGTCCGCTGGGTCCAGTTTCTGGCCCAGGAGGCCGGTATCGAGGGTCTGGGCCCGCTCTCCCCGGTGGTCAATGACGTGCTCAATAACCTGGCGGAGCGCTTCGGCCCGGACGATGCTCGTCAGGTGAAGCAGATCGAGTTGCGGACCAATCATGACGTGAAGGCGGTCGAGTACCTGATTGCCGAGCGCCTGGGCAATGATGCCGACCTCGGTAGAATCCGGCCGTTTCTGCACTTCGCCTGTACTTCCGAAGACATCAACAACATCGCGTACGCCCTGATGCTTCGGCATGGCCGGGACGATGTGCTTCTGCCCCAGTTCCGCCAGTTGGTGGCGGTCGTCGACACCATGGCGCGCAACCTTGCCGAAGTGCCGATGCTGGCCAGGACCCACGGTCAGCCCGCCAGCCCGACCACGATGGGTAAGGAACTTGCCAACAGTGCCTGGCGGCTCAAGCGCCAGCTGCAGCAACTGCGGGCGGTAGAGACGCTGGCGAAGATGAACGGCGCCGTGGGCAACTTCAATGCGCATCGCGTGGCGTATCCGGCTGTCGACTGGCCCGGCGTGTCCCGCCGCTTCGTCGAGTCGCTGGGCCTGGTCTGGAACCCCTACACCACCCAGATCGAACCTCACGACTGGATTGCCGAGTACTGTCATTGCCTGATCCGATGCAATGTGATCCTGCTGGACCTGGCCCGGGACTTGTGGGGCTACATTGCCATCGGGTACTTCCGCCAACGCAAGGTAGACACGGAAGTGGGCTCGTCGACGATGCCCCACAAGGTTAATCCCATCGATTTCGAGAATGCCGAGGGGAATCTCGGCGTCGCCAATGCACTGCTGGCACACTTCGCCGAAAAGCTGCCTGTCTCCCGTTGGCAGCGGGATCTGAGCGATTCGACCGTGCTGCGCAATCTGGGTGTGGCAGTGGGTCACAGTACCCTTGCCGTCCAGTCACTACTGTCAGGTTTGCGCAAGCTCGAAGCTGACGCCCCGCGTATGCGGCTGGAACTGCAGGCAGCCTGGGAGGTCCTGGGCGAGGCCGTCCAGACCGTCATGCGCCGCCACGGGCACGCAGACGCCTACGAGCAGCTGAAGGCCCTCACGCGCGGTTCGGCTATTAACCGTGAATCCCTCACGGCGTTCCTGCTCTCCGTCGATCTGCCCGGGACCGAGCGCGAGCGCCTCCTGGCGCTGGCGCCCGAGGACTACACCGGCGACGCGGCCGTTCTCGCCCGCCAGGCCGCCGCGTCAGAGCCCTGAGACCCCGCCTGCGCGGCTCAGTCATCGCTAAACGTGATCCAGTTGGCACTTCCCGCCGGGGCTGGCTTCGTACAATTCAGCGTGGCCGAGATCAACCCCCCAGACGGCATGCCGGCGGAGCGAACCCAGGGTCGCCGCTGGGTGCTGGCAGCCAAGGAAGACACGCTCGCGGCCGCCATCGAGATCGCCCAGGTTGCCCAGCGGGGCCTCGCCATACTCACGCCGGACCTGGAGCCCGGTGTCTACGATCACGAGCGCTTTCTCGAAATCGTCAAACGTCTGGTCCTGGCCAAGCGCTTCGCCCGGGTTCGGGTGCTGATTGCTGAACCCCAGCGCACCATTCGCCTGGGCAATCGCCTGGTCGGCCTCGGCCGACGGCTGAATACCTACATCGAGTTTCGCAATGTTCACGAAGACTACCGGGAGCACCGTGAGGCGTTTCTGCTCGCCGATGACGTCGCCCTGCTTTACAGAATCAACCACGCGCGGTGGGAAGGCATTGCAGACACCTACGAGCCTGCCGTTGCCCGCCGCTACCTCAACCTGTTTGAGGAAATCTGGACGGCCTCCGAAACGTCCCAGGAACTCCGCCAGTTGCGCATCTAGCCCGGGGGGTGGAGCCCCTTGGTGAACGTGGCGAACCCTGATCCCCCCATCTCACTCACGGTTGCGGCTGTCGTTGAGCGCGACCGCATGTTCCTGCTCGTCGAGGAACGTATCGCTGGCCGGCTGGTGCTCAATCAACCCGCAGGACATGTGGAGAACGGTGAAACACTGTGGGTAGCGGTAATCCGGGAGACTCTAGAGGAAACCGCGTTCACCTTCGTTCCGGAGGCGATACTCGGGGTCTATCTGTGGGGGCGCGGCGCCGGCGGGCCACGCTTTCTCCGGGTTGCGTTCTGCGGGCGGCTGCGCAGCCCGATGGTGCTCCGGTCTGTGGAGGACTTCCTGAGCGGCATCCGGCAGCCCATCGACCGCTGTAAAGCCATGACGCGGGGCCCACTTTTGCTGCAGGCCCCCACGCTCTGAGGTTTCCCTGGGAAATCTCCAGCGGCTGCTAGACTTTGCGCCATGGCCGAGGCTCCCCAGAAACTGGTTATCGTCGGGCTTTCCGGTGGCGTTGATTCCGCCGTGGCCGCCCTGTGCCTCCTCCGGGAAGGCTACCGCGTGCGGGGCTTGCACATGACGAACTGGGAGGACGCCAATGAGTACTGCACGGCGGGTACTGATCTGGCTGATGCACGGCGGGTCGCCGCAGATCTGGGCATCCCTTTGCATGAGGCCAACTTCTCCCGCCAGTATCGTGCTGCAGTCTTCGAGGATTTTCTCCGGGAACTCGGCGCCGGTCGCACACCGAATCCCGATGTGGCCTGTAACAGGCACATCAAGTTTGGCGTGTTCCTGGAACATGCCACACGTCTCGGAGCCGATTTCATCGCCACGGGACACTACGCCCGTGTGACCCATGACCCGGAACCGCGGCTGTTCAGGTCCTCTGACCGGGACAAGGATCAGACGTACTTCCTCCACTCGATCGAGCGGGCGGCCCTGGCCAGGACGCTCTTCCCCCTGGGGGCACTTGAGAAGCACGCTGTTCGCCGGCTCGCCCGCGAGTATGGTCTGGCCAATCACGCGAAGAAGGACAGCACAGGCATCTGCTTCGTCGGCGAGAGGCCGTTTCGCCAGTTCCTGGCAGAGCATGTGAGCGGGAAGTCAGGACCCATCCTCAATTCAGCGGGCCAGAAGGTTGGCGAGCACATCGGACTGCCGTTCTACACACTGGGCCAGCGGGAAGGGCTGAAGGTCGGAGGACGGAATGACAGCCTGCAGTCTCCCTGGTTCGTTGCTGCCAAGGACCTCGCCGGTAACGCGCTGATCATTGTTCAGGGCAGGGATCACCCGTGGCTGCTGCGGCAAGAGCTGCGCGCCGGCGAACTTCGCTGGCTGGCCGGTGAGCCGGCCGGCCTCGATACCGGTCTCGAACTCCATGCGCGGATCCGGCACCGGCAGCTCCCGACCCGCTGCCACGTCCGCTCCGTCCCGGGCGGCCAGATCGAGGTCGTATTCGCCATGGCACAGCGGACACCAACTCCGGGTCAGTACCTGGTCCTCTATCGCGGCGAGGAATGCCTCGGTGGCGGCGTCATTCTGGAATCAGGCGAGATGCAGGCCGCTGCCCTGCCGGCCAATCTGGCCACGGCGTAGCCGGAATCGATCCGCTATAATTTGCATCTCGCGTCCGTCCTGATTCAGAGAGAAAAACCATGGCGAAAATGCTCGATGCAAAGACCACCTTGGCCGTCAACGGCACGGACTACGACATTTATGGCCTCGCCGCGGTCAAGGAGGGCCACGTCGGTCGCCTCCCCTACTCGCTGAAGATACTTCTGGAGAACTTGCTGCGCCATGCGGCGAGCGGCGATGTCCGGGCCGCAGATATCAGCGCCCTGGCGAACTGGGATCCCAAGTCAAAGGACGAACACGAGATAGCCTTCATACCGGCGCGCGTCGTACTCCAGGACTTCACGGGGGTGCCGGCCGTGGTGGATCTGGCCGCCATGCGCGATGCCGTGGTCAAGCTCGGCGGCAAGGCCGATGCGATCAACCCCTTGTCCCCCGCCGAACTGGTGATTGACCATTCGGTGCAGGTGGATAACTACGGAAGTCCAGGCGCCCTCGAAGCGAACACCGTCGTCGAGTTCGCGCGCAACCAGGAACGCTATGGCTTTCTGCGCTGGGGACAGGAGGCCTTCCGCAACTTCAAGGTCGTCCCACCCAACACGGGCATCGTCCATCAGGTCAACCTGGAGTACCTGTCCCGCGTCGTATTCAGTGTTGAGACCGAGGGGCGGCGCGTTGCTTACCCGGACACGGTCGTGGGCACGGATTCCCACACGACCATGATCAATGGTCTCGGCATCCTGGGCTGGGGCGTCGGCGGTATCGAGGCTGAAGCGGCCATGCTTGGCCAGCCGGTCACCATGCTCATACCCGAGGTCATCGGCGTCCGGCTCACGGGCCAGTTGCGCGAGGGCACTACGGCCACAGACCTCGTGCTCACGGTGACGGAAATCCTGCGCAAGAAGGGCGTCGTCGGCAAGTTCGTCGAGTTCTTCGGCGATGGGCTGTCAAACCTGCCGCTCGCCGACCGGGCCACCATCGGGAACATGTCGCCTGAGTTCGGCAGCACTGTCGCCATCTTCCCCATCGATGGGGAAACCATCCGCTACCTGGAACTGTCGGGGCGGCCAGCCCAGGAGATTGCGCTGATCACCGCGTATGCCAAGGCGCAGGGACTCTGGCGGGAGGACGGCCAGGCCGAGCCACTGTTCACTGACGTGGTCTCCCTCGACCTATCCACCGTCGAGCCCAGCATGGCGGGCCCGAGCCGACCCCAGGATCGCATTGGCCTGCGCAGTCTGGCTGCGGCTTACCGCAAGGTCGAAGCCGAGCAGACCGCCGACGGCAAGACGGGCACTGTCCCGGTGCGGGTAACGTCCAAGGGTCAGACCTTCGACCTGGCCAATGGCTCGGTGCTGATTGCGGCCATCACCAGCTGCACCAACACCTCTAATCCTTACGTGATGATGGCTGCAGGCCTTCTCGCCCGGAACGCGATCCAGCGGGGACTGGGCACCAAACCCTGGGTAAAGACCAGTCTCGCTCCCGGCTCCCGCGTCGTGAGCAGCTATCTCGAGAAGTCGGGATTGCTGCAGTCCCTCAATGCTCTCGGTTTCAATATCGTGGGCTTCGGCTGCACCACCTGTATCGGCAATTCCGGCCCTCTGGACCCGCCCATCGAGAAGGCTGTGCGGGACGGCAAGCTGATTGGCTGCAGTGTCCTGTCCGGCAACCGGAACTTCGAGGGACGCATTCACCCCCTGGTCCGCAACAACTTCCTGGCTTCACCGCCCCTGGTCGTTGCCTACGCCCTGGCCGGCAGCCTGCATATCGATCTGGCCACCGAACCCCTGGGCATGGGTAAGGATGGCCTGCCCGTGTACCTGAAGGACATCTGGCCTGGCCAGAAGGAAATCCAGGCCGTCGTCACCGGCAACCTCGACTCGGCAATGTTTCGGGAGAGCTACGCCAACGTGTTTGCCGGCGACAGCAACTGGAACTCGATCAAGGTACCGAAGGGCGACAGGTTTGCGTGGGCGGACGACTCCACCTACGTGCGCAACCCGCCCTATTTTGAGGGCATGACCCTCCAGCCTGCAGCCGTTACCGATATCTCCGGTGCGCGGGTGCTGGCAATGCTGGGGAACTCCGTGACCACCGACCATATTTCCCCGGCAGGCTCGATTGGCAAGGACACGCCGGCAGGTCGATACCTGGTGAGCAAAGGCGTTCAAGTTTCTGATTTCAATCAGTATGGCGCGCGCCGCGGCAATCACGAAGTGATGATGCGCGGGACCTTTGCCAACATTCGACTGCGCAATCAGCTGGTTCCCGGCACGGAGGGCGGCCAGACGCTGCACCTGCCCAGTGGTGACCCGATGTCCATCTACGACGCCGCCATGCGCTACGCCGTCGACAAGGTTCCCCTCGTGATCCTGGCAGGCAAGGAGTACGGCAGCGGCTCTTCCCGCGATTGGGCAGCCAAGGGGACCAAGCTGCTCGGTGTGCGGGCAGTGATTGCCGAGAGTTACGAACGCATCCACCGCTCAAATTTGATCGGTATGGGGGTGCTGCCACTGGAGTTTCACGCCGGCGATAGTGCCGCCTCCCTCGGCCTTACTGGCCGCGAGGTCTTCGATGTCTCGGGACTGGATGCAGGTCGTGCCCGGGAAGTGACCGTAGTCGCTCATCGGGGAGACGGGACCCAGCAGAGCTTCCGGGCCCGGGTGCGCATCGACACGCCCAAGGAGGGCGAGTACTTCGCTCACGGTGGCATCCTGCACTATGTCCTTCGGCAGCTTGCAGCGGCGGATACGGCGGCCTAGTGGAGACGTGGCCGATCTGATTGACGTCGGCGCGAACCTCACCCACGACAGCTTCCGGGACGACCTTCCGGAGGTCATCGCTCGGGCCGCCGAGAGCGGGGTTCGGCGCCTGATTGTTACCGGGACCAGCCTGGCAGCGTCCGAATCTGCCGTGGCCCTCTCCCGCTCGATGCCAGGAAGGCTGTGGGCTACGGCCGGCGTCCACCCCCACGCGGCGGCCGACTTTAACGCTGCGGTCGAGGAGGCACTGAAGCTTCTGCTCCGCGATCCGCGGGTAGTCGCGGCCGGCGAGTGCGGACTGGACTACTACCGGGACTATGCCCCGCGGGAGGTCCAGCGGCGGGCTTTTTCCCGACAGCTGGAACTCGCAGCGACCAGCGGCAAGCCGCTATTTCTGCATCAACGCGACGCCCACGCGGACTTCCTCGCCCTGCTGCGGGAGCAGGGCTCCCGACTGCCGGGAGGTGTCGCCCACTGCTTCACCAACGGGCCGGCCGAGGTGGCGGACTACCTGAGTATCGGCCTGTACATCGGCATCACGGGCTGGATCTGTGACGAGCGCCGGTCCAGCGAGTTGCGCGCCGCTGTCGCCTGCATCCCGCTCGACCGGATCGTCGTGGAGACCGACGCCCCCTACCTGCTGCCGAGAAGTCTGCGGCCCTTGCCGCGCAGTCGGCGAAACGAACCGGCTACGCTTCCTGAGGTCGTCCGGACCCTCGCAGGCTGCATGGGGCACAGCCCTGAGGTGGTCGCCGAGGCCACCACCCGCAACGCTGAAACACTCTTCGGGCTCAGCTCCGGTCTTCAGTAAGCAGGTTATCCATGCGCGCGGCGATCGCTGACTGGCGCAGGCGCTCCCAGGCCAGCTGATACGCGTCCGGGCTGGTGCTGGTGCTGGCCGCCTCCTTCTCCAGTTCCTGCAACAACGAATCCAGGAGGGTCACGCTCCGGGGCTGGCCTTTGCTAAAGCGGGCCCGGCCCGTAAAGCCGACGAAGCCCATTACCGGCACCTCCGGCGTGAGCCGCTTGACCGCAGCCACCCGGTCCCAGAGTCCGGGCTGGGGGTTTGCGAAGGTGAAGCGGCGGTTATCAGCAATGACCGTCCAGTCCTGCATGCCTTCGCTGCCAAAGACATGGCCTTCAACGTCCTTGATGTCGATGACCAGGATGCCCCGCGCCGTAAGCAGGGCGTACTGCAGCTGAATCTCCTCGCCGTTGCCGTCGGGAATGATGAAGTTAGCCAGCACTCCACGGCTGGCATCCCGGAGGCGACGGTCGATGTTCCGACGCCGGCGCTGACGCACCCTCCAGTACCATCCGGCGGCAACCAGGGCCAACGCGACCAGGACGACCACAAGAAGCAGCAAGCGACCTTCAGTAAACGGCATGACGCTGTCCAGCATGGGCTAGAGCCTGGCAGCCAGAGCATCGAGCTCGGGAGGAATGGTGTCAAAGTGGGCCGGCCTGGTGAGCAGCTCCATGAGCTCAGCAGGCGGCTCCACCGCAGTACCCAGCAATGGCTCAACGATGGTGTCGAACTTGGCGGCGTGAGCCGTGGCAACGACCGCCCAGTCGCGTCGGGTCCGCTCCACCTCTGGCAGCTCCCGGTAAACGCGCAAGCCAGCAGCAGTGTGCGGGCACCACGGCAGGCCGTGCCTGCGGAACTCGTCCACGATGGTGCTGCGAATCTCGGCGTCAGACACCGGAACGGCCGAGACTTCCTGCCGGAGAGCATCAACATCTGCGCACAAAGCCTGAAGACGTTCCATGTTGCTCGGATTGCCCACGTCCATCGCGGACGCGAGCGTCGGGACACTCGCCCGGGGCAGCCACTGCCCGGTGGCCAGATAGTCTACGATAGTGGCGTTGGCGTTTGTGGCGAGGACGATCCGGTCGATGGGCAGTCCGACCCGACGTGCCCAGACGCAGGCAAAGCCGTTACCGAGGTTGCCCGTCGGCACGATGAAACTCAGGGGTCGCCCCGAAGCCCGCCAGTGCCTGAGGCTGGCGAGAGCGTAATAAGCGGCCTGAGGCAGGAGACGCCCCACGTTGATGCTGTTGGCGGAACACAAGCGGTGACGGGACCTGAGCCCGGCATCGGCAAAGGCCGCTTTGACCAGGTGCTGGCAATCGTCGAACTCGCCCCGGACGGCGAGCGACACCACATTGCCGCCCCAGCAGGTGAGCTGGTGCTGCTGGCGGGGCGACACGCGCCCCTCCGGAAACAGAACGACGACCCGCGTGCCCGGCCGGCGGTAATAGGCAGCTGCCACAGCACCGCCAGTGTCCCCGGAGGTAGCTACCAGAACGGTGACGGGCGCCGTCGCGAACACGCCGTCTCTGATGATGTGCTCCATGCAGTGGGCAAGGAAGCGCGCCCCCACATCCTTGAAGGCGGCCGTCGGCCCGTGGAACAACTCCAGGATCGAAAGAGTGCCGGGGGACGCTTCCAGTTGCCGCAGCGGCAACGGAAAGTTCAGAGCCAACCGGCAGACTTCTTCAAGGCGGTTTGCCAGCGAAGATCCGGCGAAGAACGGCTTGAGAAAGGTCGTCGCCACCTCAGGAAAAGCCTCCAGCGTGGAAAAATCACCAGGAGCACAGCCGGGCAGCACCTCGGGGACATAGAGGCCACCGTCAGCGGCCGTCCCGCCCATGATGGCAGTTTCTATACCGACGGCCGGGCCGCCACGGGTACTCACGTAGCGCATGGTGGAAACCTAGAGAGCCGCGCCGAGGTAGGTTGAGAGTCGCAGGATATCGGCGAAAACCCCGGCGGCGGTCACGGCAGGTCCGGCCCCCGGCCCCTGCACGACCAGCGGATTCTCGCTATAGCGGGCTGACGCGTACCGGACGATGTTGTCGGTGAGGTTGATGTTGGCAAAGGGGTGCCGGCGGCCCAGAGATTCGAGGCGCACCGTCGCCGTACCCGAACGGCGGTCCAGCCGGCCCACATAGCGCAGCACCTGATCAGCCTCGTTGGCCCGGGACCAGCGCTCTGCCATCGCCTGGTCGTGGGCCCCCAGAGCGCCGAGGAAGTCATCCGCACTTCCCCCCTCCAGCCCGACCGGAATCAGACTCTCCACCGACAAGTCACGCATCTCCAGCCGCATGCCCATCTCACGACCGAGAATGATCAGCTTCCGGGCCACGTCGAGTCCGGACAGGTCATCCCGCGGATCCGGTTCCGTGTAGCCCGCATCCCGTGCCTCCCGAACGATGGTGGAAAACGGCTTGGTGCCGTCGAAGACATTGAACAGGTAGGCCAACGTACCTGAGAAAATTCCCTCGATACTCCGGATCTCGTCGCCTGTTTCCCGGAGGTCGCGGAGCGTTCCTAGGATGGGCAGCGCGGCACCGACCGTGGTTTCGTAGAGAAACCGGGTGTTGCTGCGCCGACGAACCTCGTGCAGTTGGTCGTACATGCTCAGCGGGCCGCTGGGTGCCTTCTTGTTTGGCGTAACCACATGGACTCCGCCACCAAGCCATTCCATGTACCGTGCCGCGACATCCTCACTGGAACTGCAGTCAACGACGACCGCATGGGGCAGATGCTCAGCATGAACATGATGAGTGAACTGGGCCCAGTCGAGCGGCACGGAGGATTTTTCGAAATCCTCGCGCCACGTGGCCAGATTGATGGCGCGATCGCTCAGCAGCATCCGCCGGGAACCCGCGATGGCCCGCACCCGCAGATCGAGATTGAACTGGGACTTCAGGCGCGGGAGTTCGGTGGCCATCTGTTTCAGCAGCACCTGCCCCACGTTCCCCGGCCCGATCAGGCCAATGGAGATGGTCTCGGCCGAAAGGTAGAAGCCTGAATGCACGGCGCGAAGCGCGCGCGTGGAATCCTGGCGGGCCACAACCGCAGAAATGTTCCGCTCTGAAGAGCCCTGGGCAATGGCCTTCACATTGATGCCGGCACTACCCAGAGTGCCGAGAAAGCGGCCGGCAACCCCGGGCATTCCCGCCATGCCATCACCAACCACGGCAATTACGCTGCAGGGATTCTTTATGGTGATGCTCTGCACGAGTCCTTGTTTCAACTCCGCGGCAAAGGCGCGCTGCACCACCCGCTCCGCCTCCGCTGCCATCCGGCTGGGCACGCCAATGCAGATTGAGTGCTCGGAACTGGCCTGGGAAATGAGAATGACGGAAATCCCCGCCTCCCGGAGCGCGCCGAACAGGCGATCGGCCGTGCCGGGCACACCAATCATCCCGGCGCCCTCGATATTCAGCAAGGCCACATCGTCAACGGCAGTCACGCCCTTGATCGGCTGGCTGGAATCGGAGTTCGGCCCGATGAGGGAGCCCGGTACAGACGGGTTGAAGGTATTGCGTATCCAGATGGGAATCGACCGCTGGACGGCGGGCGACATGGTCTGCGGGTGTATGACCTTGGCCCCGAAGTACGCCAGCTCCATGGCTTCGCTGTAAGACAGGGAGCTGATGATGGCCGCCTCGGGCACGCGGTTGGGGTCGGCGCTCATCACACCGTCCACATCGGTCCAGATCGTGATCTTCTCGGCGTCCAGCAAAGCCCCGACGATGGACGAGGAAAAATCACTGCCATTTCTGCCGAGGGTCGTCGGCAAGCCGTTGCGCTCACTGGCAATGAACCCCGTGACCACGGCAATACCGACCGTAGTGTCAGTGAAGATCCGGCGCGCATTGGCCCTGGATTCTTCCCACTGAACGGCCGGCCCCATCTCTCCCCGCTCAATGATGATGAGATCCCGGGCATCGACCCAGTGCACCGGGCGGCCGGGCGCCTCGGACTGGGCGCGCTCGGTCAGGTATGCGGCCAGCAGCCGCGAGGACCACAGTTCGCCGTAACCGGCAATCAGGTCCCGGCTGCGTTCGCCCGCCTGGCGGACCAGCGCAATGGCCCGCAAAACGTCCCGCACGTCGGCCAGATCCGCGGTGAAGACCTTCAGGATCTCGTCAGCAGACGGCTTTTTCCTGAGCAGCGCTGTGACGGTGGCGCGATACCGGGTGGCAATGGCCTCCATGCGGGAGGCCACGTCCGGCGAGGACTGCTCGGCAGCCGAGACCAGGCCCAGAAGCGCATCCGTGGTCTTGGCCATAGCTGAGACCACGACGGCCTGGCGGGAGACAGCCTCGTCCAGCAGTATGTCTGCTACCCGGCGAAAACAGTCCGCATCGCCAAGGCTGGTGCCCCCGAATTTGTGGACCTGCCAGGTACCGGGATGGGTCGAATTCTGCAACTTGGAAACCATGGATGAGCCATCAAGGGGTCAGGAAAAACGGCGGCCAATCATACCCGTTCTGACCTGCGGCTACAGCGACCAGACTACCCCCCGGGGGCGTGGGCTAGTATCTTCTCGCGATGGCCAGAATATTCATCGCCGCCATTGAGTCCCAGCGGGACCGGACTGATCTGGAAAGGTCCGTCGCCGCGCCCATCGAGCGCCAGCTCATCATCCGCAACTTCAGTGACGCGACCTACCCGGAACTCATCGATATCGAGCGGCGTGGCCACGGCTTCTATGCCTGGGGGCTTCGGGGCACCCCACAAAACATTGAAAACTGGTTCCAGATGAACGTGGGGGATTTCGTCCTTCTGGGCCAGAAGGACGCCTACAGGCACTACGCGAAGGTTCTCGGTCGCTACGAGAACCCCAAGGCGGCTCGCGCCATCTGGGGTACCGAGACCCCGGACGACCAAGCGCGGGAGTACCTCTTCTTCCTCTCCGAGCCCATTGCGCTGGGCCTGCCCTTCAGCGAGATGGCCGATTACCTGACCGTCGAGTTTACCGAGATAGCCCAGGTACCCGCAGAAGCCATGGACCGGATCGAGGCCGATTTTGGCAGCGTCGAGCGCTTCGCTCGTCAGCGACTGCTGAATACTGGCGTAGGAGGCCCGATCCTGGACATGAGCGGCATGATCCGGATCTCTGAACGGGACATGGCGAGACTCCAAGTCAGCGAACCGCAGAATAGCAAGGACGGACGACAATCCATCATCGATACCATCATCAAGAGGCGCGGCCATCCCCACTTCCGCAATGCACTGCTGCAGGCTTACGAATCCCGGTGCGCCATCACCAGCTTCAACGCGGTCGATGCGCTCGAGGCCGCCTGCATTGTGCCGTTCAGGGGGAAATTCACCCACCACCCTTCCAATGGGCTCCTTCTGCGCTCGGATATTCACGCCCTCTTCGACCTCGGGAAGATCGCGATCGACACCGGCAGCATGTCTGTGGTCCTGACAGATGATCTGATGCAGACCAGCTACCGGCTCCTTGCGGGGCGTCCGCTGCGCTACCCGAAGGAAGAAGACCAACGACCGAGCAACGAGGCGCTGGACCTGCACCGCCGACTCGCCGGACTTTGATCCCAGGCCGGTATACTGCCGCTCATGCTGAAGACACCTGCAGAGTTTCTTGCCTGGCCCAATCGTGCGATCTCGCTCCTCGGCATGTCCGGAGTGGGCAAGACGACCCTGGCCAACAAGCTGCCCCGCTCGACCTGGTTCCATTACTCAGGCGATTACCGCATCGGCACCAAGTACCTCGAGGAGCCGATCCTCGACAACATCAAGCGGCAGGCCATGCAGGTGGAGTTCCTCCGGGGTCTGCTGCGCAGTGACTCTATCTACATCGCCAGCAATATTACGGTGAACAACCTGGAACCTGTGGCCACGTTTCTGGGCAAGATTGGCACGCCCGGCCGGGGCGGCATCTCCATGGAGACCTTCAGGCTTCATCAGCGCCTGCACGGTTCGGCTGAAGTCAGTGCCATGAGAGACGTCGCAGACTTTATCGTCAAGGCCAAGGACATCTACGGCTACGACCACTTCCTCAATGATGCGGGTGGCAGCCTCTGTGAGCTCGACAACCCCGAGATGCTCAAGGTGCTCACCGATCACACGCTGATCCTTTACCTCCGTGCTGGCGACGACATGGAGCATGAGCTTATCCGGCGGGCGGTTGCCAATCCCAAGCCCCTCTATTACCGGGACGATTTCCTGGACAGGGAGATGAAGACCTATCTGCAGGAAACGGGTGCAGGGCATCCGGACCACATCGATCCGGACCACTTCGTGCGCTGGATTTTCCCCAGACTTGTGCAGCACCGGCGCCCCCGCTATGCGGCCCTGGCCGACCAGTACGGCTATACCGTGGAGGCCCGGGACATCCCGGACATTCGCGACGAACAGGACTTTCTGCAACTGGTCGTCGGCGCCATCCAGCGGCGCGGCAACCGGTGAGCTTCTACTCCAGCCAGCTGATTTCCCGCCTGATTGACGCGGGCAGGACCGCGCTGCATTGCCTGGCATTTCAGCGGTCAGGCCGTGGCAGAATAGTCCGGATCGCACCCCGCCTTTTGAGCAAGAAACCGCAATAACTTCGGCCGCTTCAGTGAGTACTCCAGATGGATACGACCAAGGGGCAACGCCCCCTCGATGGCTACCGCGTCCTCGAAATGGGCCAGTTGCTCGCAGGCCCGTTCGCGGCGAGCATGCTGGCCTACTTTGGTGCGGAGGTCATCAAGATAGAGCCCCCCGGGGAGGGGGATCCGATCCGCACCTGGCGAGTCATGAAGGACGGCGTCTCCCTCTGGTGGCACAGCCTGGGTCGCAACAAGAAGTCCGTGACTCTGGATCTGCGCACGCCCCGGGGTCGCGCCATAGCCCGTGAACTCGCCCTGAAGTCCGATGTACTGATCGAGAACTTTCGCCCCGGCACGCTGGAGAAATGGGGCCTGGGCCCCGCCGACCTGTGGCCGGAGAATCCCGGGCTCGTCTACGGCCGGATTTCCGGCTACGGTCAGAACGGCCCCTACGCCACCAAGCCCGGCTTTGCCTCGGTCTGTGAAGGTGTCGGAGGGTTTCGTTACGTGAATGGCTTTCCAGGCGACGCACCCGTCCGGCCGAATCTGAGCATAGGCGACACCCTGGCGGGCATTCATTGCGTGATCGGCGTGCTGCTGGCCTGTATTCAGCGGTCGCGAGACCCGCAGAAGCGCGGCCAGGTCATCGACGCAGCCCTCTACGAGTCCGTGTTTAACCTGATGGAAGGCGTCGTGCCGGAGTACTCCGGGGCGGGCGTGATTCGCGAACCCTCGGGGTCAACACTGACCGGCATCGTTCCGACCAACACCTACCGGTGCAAGGACGGCAAGTTCGTCATCATCGGCGGGAATGGCGACTCCATCTACAAGCGCCTGATGCAGGCTATCAACCGCGCCGAGCTGGCCGATGATCCCCGCATGGCAAACAACGCCGGACGGGTTGTCCATGAAAAGGAACTCGACGCAGCCATTGGCCAATGGACCCGCTCGCTGACGGCTGCTGGCGTGCTCGAGATCCTCGGCAAGGCGGATGTGCCGTCGGGCCCCATCTACAGTGTTGCGGACATGTTCACGGACCCTCACTTCAACGCCAGGGGCCTCTTCGAGGAGGTTCAGGTTAACGGCCAGCCCCTGAAGATTCCGGCAATGATGCCGTTCCTGAGCGCCACGCCAGGTCGCACGGACTGGCCGGGGCCCACCGTGGGGGCACACACTGCCGAGGTGCTTGGCGATCTGCTGGGCTACAAGCCGGACGAGATTACGACGCTGTCCCGGGACGGCGTGATCTGACCGGATCTCAGTAGCAGCTCCGGCAGGTACCGGAGATCGGCAAGCAGCCGGTGCGCCCCCGCCGCAGACAGCAACGCAGAGTCTCCAGCGCCAGTCAAAACGCCGACCGCATACAGTCCCGCCGCGTGACTGGCCCGCACATCGGCGACCGTATCGCCGATGTAGGCGCTTTCGGCGGGCTTTACTCCCATCCGGTCCAGACAGAGCAGCAACCCTTCCGGGTCCGGCTTCCGGTGCACCACGTCTTTCGCGGTAACCACCTGCTCGAAAAGGTCCAGGAGGCCGGCCTGCTCGAGGGGCCGGAACGACTCACCGTGGGATGCCGTGCAGATACCCAGACGGACGCCGGCAGCTTTCAGAGTGGCGAGCATCGCACCAGTTTCGGGATACAAGAGGACTGAGTCAGCGAGGATCGCCGGCCAATGGGCCAGAGTGTCCCGGCGGAGTTTTGCCATGAGTTCAAGATCACCGCGAGACTCCAGAGGAACCACCAGATCCCAGAACGGATCCCCGAAGTTCATCGCTGCTCTGACCGCTTCCTGGGACACGGACCAGCCGTAAGGCTCGACCGCCCGTTGGGCTGCCAGCCGGTAGCCCGCGATGGAGTTGACCAGAGTCCCGTCCACATCGAACAGCACGGCGCGCAGGCTCGGGACGGGGACGGTGTGCAGGGTCACCGTGTCGCCATCAGCAACCCGGAGCGACTGCCGCAGCGGAATGGCGGCGAGGACTTCGATCTGGTCCGGGGCATAGCCCGGCACTTCGGGTAGCAGGATTCCTGCCGTTACCGGGCGTTGGCCCTGCACAGACGCGAGCACGGGATAGCACCGAGCTGCGCAGTCGCCAGGCCGTTCCGGTGCAATGGCCAAACCCGGCTGCAGGGAGAGGGCCTGCCACTCGGCGAATCCGTCGGGATCCAGACCGAGATTGAGGGTGCCTGGATAAGGATCCATGCCCAGCGTTCTCCGGAACTGCTGCTGCGCCCAAGGCAACGAGGTAAAACCGGCTGCTTGGCCAAGGCCAGTCCTGACGACTCCAGCGACGCTCCGCCTCATGGTCCTGCGCTCCGTGCAGTGGTGAGCAGGCCCATGACGACGGCGATAGCCCGGCGGCGGCTGCTAGAATTACGTTTTACACGGGATGAGGGACTGAATTCCATGAAGATTGCAATCGTTGGCGCCGCCTACACGGGCATGGCTGCTGCACGCTACTTCAAGTCCCAAGGGCACGAGGTTCGGGTCACCACGACGCGAGCAGACCGGGCTGCCGAACTGTCCGCCGTGGCGCATCAGGTAGTTGTTACCAAAGGCAGTGACGTCGCCGGGATGAAAAAGCTGATCGACGGTTGCGACGCCGTCGTGCTCACCATGGCCGGTGGTCTGGGCTTCAAGGATGGTAAACCCTTCATGGACCCCGTGGCCTACCGGGACTCGTATGTTGGCACCGCTGACGGCCTGATTGGCGCCCTGGCGTCAGCCCCGAAACTGCGGCAAATCGTTTTCTGCAGTTCACTGAATGCCTACGGCGATGCGTATGGGGTCACTCCTGTCATCGAGACGACGCCCCCCAATGCGGCATCTCCAGCGGCGCAGGTGTTCATCGAAACCGAACAGAAGCTGGCAGCACTGGGCACTGATTCGTTGCGCATAGTGAATTTCCGCACCGGCACGATCTATGGTCCCGGTCGGGAACACCGGAACGAACTGCGGCACATTGCCGGCAAGCAGATTCCCTTCGACGGCAAGTCCGACGCCATGCTCATTCACCGGGATGACGTCGTCCGCGGCATTGCGTTTGCCATCGAGAAACAGTTGTCAGGCCTGTTTAACCTGTTCAACGACATTCCGGAGAACAAGGAAGACTTTTTCGCCAGGGTCGCCAAGCGCGAAGGCCTCGAGCCGGTCATCTGGCTCGGCGTCGTCAAGGGCCCCAAAGGCGTCTCGAACGCGCGCATCAAGGGCACCGGGTTCACCTTTGCCGATCCGGTGGGTGCACGGGAGGGTGACGACCTGCTTGGCCCGTGAGGGTCCTGCCCGCAACGGCGGTCTTTGCCAGTCGTGACTTTGGCTTGTATCTGGCGGCGCGGTTTCTTTCCGCGCTGGCCATCCAGATGCAGAACGTGGCAATCGGCTGGCTGGTGTATGACCTGACCCGGGACCCCTTCGCCCTGGGCCTGGTCGGTGTGGCCTCGTTCCTGCCGGCGGTAGCCCTGGCGCTCGTTACCGGCCACACCGCCGACCGGTACGACCGCCGGGGTATTCTGGTGCTCTGCTACCTGGTAACGCTGATTACCGGGCTGGGACTGCTGGGACTGCTGGGGATTGCCGTCTCCGGCTCCGGTCAAACCAGTCTCGTCTACGGACTGCTTCTGGTCTTTGGCATCAGCAGGGCCTTTGCGAATCCCGCCGGCCAGGCCCTGCTCCCCATCTATGCGCGGGACATCCTTGATGCGGGGCCGGGAGGCCTGGGTCTCATGCGCAGCATGCCAGCCGTGGGGGCCTTGCTGGTGGCGCTCTGGCTGGCTCAGAGACCGCTGCAATCGCGGAGCGGCCTGCGGATGTTTCAGGGCGTCGCGCTCTTCGGTATCGCCACCATCGGTTTCGGCCTCTCCACCAGCCTGATCCTGTCCTGCGTGTGCCTGTTCGTGCTTGGGGCCGCTGACATGATCAGTGTTTTCGTTCGCTCCACACTGGTGCAGTTCGACACGCCGGATGCCATGCGCGGCCGCGTGGCAGCGGTAAACTCGGTATTCATCGGCGCCTCGGACGAGTTGGGGGAGTTCGAGTGGGGCGCCAATGCAGCGGCCATTGGCACGGTGCCGTCTGTGGTCGTCGGTGGGGTGGGAACCCTGGCAGTCTGTGGCGTCTGGATGCGCTGGTTCCCAGAACTCCGCTACCGGGACCGCCTGACCAACTGACCCGGATCCAGCCACCGCAGACCCAGTCTCCGCAGACCCAGTCTCCGAAACGCGAGCCGACTCGCGAGGGCCAGCCCGCCCAGGAGTAGCTTCTGGCTCCGGCTGCGACCCAACAGCAGGGCGGCCAGCACTCCACCAGCCAGCAGCACGGGAGGGGTGGCCACGCGACGCAGAATGCGCACTCCCCGATCCACGCCGGCAAACACCCCCTCAATTTCCTCCAGGTGGCTCCGCCACTCCAACCGCTCAGCCGCACTCCGGCAGAGCAAAGCCTCCCGGCGGGCGCGGAGCTGGCTGGCCTTCAGGCTCATGGCGACCCATCCCGAAGCCGGCCTTCATCCTGCACCAGCTCGGCGAGCGTTCCCTGGAGAAACGGGGGCCGTGACGCCAGGCGCGAACGGACCTGAAACGCAGCAATCGCGGCCACCAGCGAGAAAGCCCCGGTCACCAGCGCAGAGGCAAGAATCCGGTGGGTGTCCCAGAACGCGAAGATCACCGTGAGACCTGCAAACAGCACGCCAGCGCTGGCAGCCAGGACCGCAATGAGACCCAGCAGAAGCATTCTGGCGGTCCGGTGCAGCTCCTCTTGTACCTCGACAGTCAGCAACTCCAGGCGGGTACGCCCGGTCTCTATCGCCGTCGCGACCAGCCCACGCAGCGAGGCCAGCAGCTGCCCTGCAGGTCCCCGGGACTGATCGGGGTTGCTGGTGCTCACCGGCGACTGAGCAGGAGACCCAGCAGCAGTCCAGCACCCGCGGCGACGCCGACGGCCTGCCAGGGATTTTCGTGAACGTATTCATCGGCAGTCGCGGCTGCCGCCCGAACCTGCTCCAGGGCCTCGTCTTCCGCTTCGAGGAGCCGGGTCTTGGCCTGCTTGAGTGACGCCTGGGCCCGGGCCCGGATCCCGTCAACCCGCTCGCCGGTCTGCGCCGCAGTGGCCTGCAGAAGTGCCTCGGCATCCTCAACGACGGTCTGCAGGTCCCGTATCAGCTTCTCGCTCGGGGTCTTCCTGGCCATGCTTGGAACTCCTCTCTGGGGAATGGTGGGTGGGAATCTTAGCAGGGGCCTGCCCGGTCCGTTGCCAGACTGCAGCGCCGCGAAACTGTGAGGAGAGTCCCGCCCGAGGGAGACGAGACTGGGGGCATAATGACCGTGAGCGTCGCCAGGGCAGGGACCAAGGAGTGCTTATGGGAAGCAAATGTGCCGGCTGGCCAGCAGCGGTAGCGCTGCTGGCGGCTGTCGTCGCCCCTTCCGCCTGGTCCGAAAGCACCAGTACCCCCGGTGCGACGGCCCGCCTGATCATCCAGCTCCGGCCGGCGGCCACCGCCGCTCTCGCCACGAACCAGCGCCAGGCACAAGCCGCCAAGCAGGCAGAGGATGCGGAAGCACCAGACCGGGTTCGCCGCCTGGCCGAGCGCTCTGCGCTGCGCCTGGGTGGTTTGCGGGGACTTGGGAACGGGATGGTTGCCGTGTCCCTCCGGGAGGTACTCACTGGTGGCAGCCTGGAAGGAGCGCTGGCCACCTTGCGCGCCGATCCGGATGTCGAGTTTGCCGAGGTCGATCAGCGCCGCTACATCCGCGCCCTGCCCAACGACCCGCTTCACGCCAACCAGTGGTACCAGCAGGCCGGTGAAACGAGCGCCGCCAACTTCACCGCCGCCTGGGATACCACCACCGGCGACGCGGGCACCGTCATTGCCGTGCTCGACACCGGCATTTACCGCGATCATCCGGATCTTGCCGGCCGGGTGCTGCCGGGCTACGACTTCGTCTCGGGAGAATCCGGCAGCTCGTTTGTCAGCGCCAATGACGGCAACGACTGGGACGCGGACGCGTCGGATCCCGGTGACTGGGTGACCAGCGCCGAAAGCCTGAGCGGTCCCCTGGATGGCTGTCGGGTCGAGCCGAGTTCCTGGCACGGTACGCGCGTGGCCGCCATGATTGGTGCGACCACGAACAACGGGACCGGCATTGCCGGTGGCACCTGGAACGGCAAGGTCCTGCCCGTGCGCGTCCTCGGCAAGTGCGGCGGCTACGACTCGGACATTATTGCGGGCATGCGCTGGGCGGCGGGCTTACCCGTTGCCGGCGTGCCACGCAACCTGAACCCGGCGAAGATCCTCAACATGAGCCTTGGGGGCGGCGGCAACTGCAGTTCCGCCTACCGCAACGCCGTGGCGGCAGTGAGCGCGGCCGGCGGGTTGGTGGTGGCTGCGGCGGGCAATGGCAGCGGCCCGGTGGGAGCCCCTGCCAACTGCCCCGGCACGCTGGCGGTTGCCGGACTCCGTCACGTGGGCACCAAGGTTGGCTACAGCAGCTTTGGCCCCCAGGTCGGAATCTCGGCACCCGCCGGCAACTGCCCCAGCACACCCCTGCTCTGCGAATACGCACTGATCACGGCCACCAATGCGGGACCGACTGTGCCCACCACCTCCACCTACACGACGACCACGGACAACCAGGACAGTATCGGCACCAGCTTCTCGGCACCCATCGTCGCGGCCATCGCCGGACTGATGACCGCCGTGAATGGCGGGCTGACGCCCGAGGAACTGACAGCCCGCATCAAGAACGGCGCCCGGCCATTTCCAGCTCCCCAGGTCGGCCTGCCGACCTGCCCGAACCTCGACAGCGCCACCGGCCAGTGCAACTGCACCACCAGCACGTGCGGCGCCGGCATGGCCGATGCCCCCGGCGCCCTGGCCGAGGCACTGCGCCCGATGGCCCGGATTGCCGCGCCCGGGGGCTCCGGTGCCGGCCAGAATGTGACCCTTGACGGCAGTGCCAGTGACGCCGCGTCGGGCCGGACCCTCAGCAGTTATTCCTGGTCTGCCGTCAGTGGCAGCCCCGTCTTCCTGGGGCCAACGACCGGGGCAACGGCCGCCGTCGCTGCCCCGCCGACCGGCTTGGTCACGGTGCGCCTGCAGGTTACCGATGACGCCGGCCGAACTGATGCGCAGGACGTTGCTCTGGGCTCGACCTCCAGTAGTGGTGGCGGTGGCGGCGGTATGACTCACCCGCTGGTGCTGCTTGCCCTCGGCCTGCTGGCGGCTCGGCGCCGGCGGGTGGCCGGGAAGTCTTGCTAGCGATAACCTAGGGCCTGCAGATTAAACAGCCGGGCATATTCGGCGTTCGCTTGCAGCAGCTCGGCGTGGGTCCCGTACTCGATGATGCGGCCCTGCTCCAGGACCGCAATCCGGTCTGCCTGGCGCACGGTGGAGAAGCGGTGGGAGATCAGGATTGAGATCCGGCCAACGGTGTGCTCACGGAAGTACGCAAAGAGCTCCGCCTCAGCCGCCGCATCCATGGACGCCGTGGGCTCATCCAGCACCAGCACATCCGCAGACGTGCGCATGAACGCCCGTGACAGCGCGACTTTCTGCCACTGGCCTGTCGAGAGCTCCTTGCCACCCTTGAACCAGCTGCCGAGTTGTGTGCCAAAGCCTCGTTCCAGGGTGCGGATGAAAGGCAGCGCCATGCCCTTACGCGCGGACTCTTCCCAGCGGCTCTCGTCGGCATAGCCCTCGATGTCCCCGGCGCCGATGTTCTCGCCCACGGTGAACTGGTAGCGATTGAAGTCCTGGAAAATCACCGCGATCTGCCGCCGCAGGGCGTCGCGCTCCCAGTCCCTGACATCCAGGCCGTGCAGGAGTATACGCCCAGAACTGGGTTGATAAAGTCCGCACAAGAGCTTGATAAGCGTTGATTTACCGGCGCCATTCTCTCCCACTAACGCGAGGCTTTCCCCCGGTCTGATGTGCAGGTTGATCGCGCTGAGGGCGGGTTCGCGAGCGCCCGGGTAACTGAAAGACACCGCATCGAAGCGCACGCCATCTGCCGGGTCCGGACCCCGGGGAGCATCCCCGGACTGAAACACCGGCGCCTGTTCCAGAAACTCGTAGAGGTTACTGAGGTAGAGATTGTCCTCGTACATGCCGCCGATGGAGGCCAGGCTGGCGGCCACCGCCGCCTGACCCTGCTTGAAAAGCATGAGATACATCGTCATCTCGCCCAGGGAGATACCGCCCTTGACGGCGGTGACGGCAATCCAGCCGTAGGCCGAGTAGAGGGCTGCCGTGCTGAACAGGGTCAGTGACAGCCCCCAGGTCTCCCGCCGCATGGTCAGGGCGCGATCCTCGCCGTAGATCTTCGCAAAGATCGCCTTGTAGCGGCCCAGCAACATCGGCCCCAACTGAAACAGCTGCACCTCCTTGGCGTTGTCTTCCCGGGCCAGCACGGTTTCCAGGTAGAGCTGCAGGCGGGACTCAGGCGCCCGCATCCGGAACAGCCGGAACGCGTCACCAGAGAATTTGGTTTCCGCCACGAACGCCGGCAGGCCGGCCAGGACGAGCAGAGCCATTGCCCAGGGTGAGAATCCGGCCAGCAGTACCGAGAAGCTGAACAGCGCCACGAGCTGCTGGAACAGTGAGAAGTTCCGCATGACCAGGCTGAGCGGACGGCTCGAGGCCTCCCGGCGGGCCCGGGTGAGCTTGTCGTAAAACTCCGCGTCTTCGAACTGGGTAAGATCCAGGGTCAGCGCCTTCTCCAGGATCATCTCGTTGACCCGCTGGCCCAGCTGGGCCCGCAGAAGTGACTGACACGCGGCGATGCCCCGCTGGGCCGCTCCCAGGAGGCCGATAATCCCCGCCTCTGCCACCACCAACTCCAGAACCGGGACGTAATTCGGCGAACCGCCCGCGGTGCCCACGGCCATCTGCGCCACGATGGCATCGATCACCAGCTTGCCGATCCAGGCCGCCGCTGCGGGGAGCATGCCCGCTGCCAGGGTCAACAAGGTCAGCAGAACCGTCAGCTGACGGTTGGTGGACCACACCAGGGTGAGCGCCCGCCGGCTAAACCGGAGCACACCAAAATTCAGGCCGAGCCGGCCCAGGAGTCCGGGTAACGGCTGAGCCGGGCTGGCGGGGGTCGCGTTGGGGGGAATAGCGTGGGGCTGGGGAGCGTTCAAGGCTCGCCAGTATAATCCGACCCGATGCTCCAGCCGGAAACCACGCGCTTTGCACCCAGTCCCACCGGGCCACTGCATCGGGGTCACGCTTACGCCGCGCTGCTGGCGCACAGCGCCGCCCGGGAAACCGGTGGCCGCTTTGTCGTGCGCATGGAGGACCTGGATCCGAAGCGCTGCGCGGCGCGCCACGAGGCCGGGATTCTTGAAGATCTCAACTGGCTTGGCCTCCGTTGGGATGGACCGGTCTCCCGTCAGTCAGAGCGCTTTACTCTCTACAACTCTGCGCTGGATAGCCTGACCCGTCGTGGTCTCGTCTATCCGTGCTTTTGCACGCGAGGCGCCATCGCCCTGGAAATTGCTGGCCTGGCCGCCGCCCCCCAGGGGCCCGACGGGCCGCTATATCCCGGGACCTGCCGACATCTGACCGCCAGCGAACGGGAGGCCCGACTGGCCGAGGGCGCCGCCCACGCACTGCGGCTGGATATCGGTCTGGCGGTTCAGCGGCTGCCGGATGATGAACTGTGCTTTGAGGAAACCGGGGAGGGCCCGGCGGGAGAAAAGGGGCTCGTCACCGCTCAGCCAGCCCTACTGGGCGATCTGGTTCTTGGCCGCAAGGACTTGGGCGTGAGCTATCACCTGGCCGTGGTGGTGGACGACGCAGACCAGGGCGTCTCGCTGGTGACGCGGGGCAATGATCTGCATTCGGCAGCCCACGTGCAGCGGCTTCTGCAAGCCCTGCTCGGTCTCCCTGTGCCCCGCTACCGGCACCATCGCCTGATCCGGAACCCGGCAGGCCAGCGCCTCTCCAAGCGGGATCAGGCCCAGACACTGGCCGCGCTTCGCGAGGCGGGTGTGACCCCTGAAGAGATTCGCCGCCAGTCAGGTTTGGGATAGCATGCCAGGGATGGAAACCTCGAATCTGACGCCACGCCAGTACTGGGCCCAGGTCCGGGAGAACCCGGCCCGGGCCCGGTTCGGCTTCGGCCACAAGGCCGCCCTGATCAATATCGACCTGCAGCGGGCCTACACTGAGGTGGACACGTTCCGCACGGCCTATCAGACGGACCCGCGCCAGCTGGAGTACATCAATACGCTGGCAGTGCTTACCCGCCAGCGACACTGGCCCGTGATCTGGACTTACATCGCGTACCTGCCGGACGGGTCAGATGCGGGTATCTGGGGCACACGGACCAACACGGTCGATTCCCTGCAGAATATCAAGGAGGGTTCTGACCGGGCAGCTCTGGATCCCCGGCTGGGCATCGACAGGCAACAGGACGCCGTGTTCAACAAGCGCATGCCCAGCATATTTCACGAGACGCCAGTCTCCTCACTGCTCAACTGGCACCGCGTGGACACGGTCATCCTGACTGGGGGCAGCACTTCCGGCTGCGTGCGGGCGAGTGCGGTGGATGCGCTGTCCCGCAATTTCCGCGTGATCATTCCCGAGGAGTGCGTGGCCGACAAGCATGAGATTCCCCATTTTGCGAATCTGTGCGACCTCATGCTCAAATACGCCGATGTGGAGCCCTGGACGGTCGTTAGGGACTGGCTGGCAAATCCGGCTTGAGTGCACTGAACCCCGTCCGCCACGCGTCCCGGCGGGCCTTGTCGTCCTCGAAGACCTCAAAGGTTCTGCCCAGTGCGTCCGGGTTGTCCAGGGCCGCGATCATCACGGCGGCCACGTCGGCCCGGGCGATGCGCCCCGAGCCCTCATCGCCCTGCTGCAGGACAAGCCCGGTCTGGCTGCCCGCGTCGTCCGTGAGCCCACCCGGGCGAACGATGGTGTAGGGGACGCCACTGGTCCGCAGGTAGGCCTCCCCTTTCGCCTTCCATTTCAGCGCATCGCCCGAGAGCAGATTGAGCATCATGCCGAGCAGTCCCCCGCCGCTGCCAACGCCCATGGAAGACTCCAGCACGAGATGGCGGACGCCGACAGTGCGGGCGGCATCGGTCAGATTATTCACGCCGCCATAGTCTACAAACTCGGGACTGTTGGGTCCGGACCGCTCGGTGCCGCCAATCGCCACGAGCACGAGGCTGACACCCGTGAGTGCGGGCGCCAGCGTCTCGGGGCGGGTGACGTCGCCCGCCACCCAGAGGTAGTCCTTGCTGACGTTCCTGCGCGCGGCCTCCACATCCCTGGCCATGGGCCGCAGGGCAAAGCGGGGGTCCTTGCGCAGTTGCTCCAGGAGCAGACGGCCGGTTCTTCCGGTCGCACCCGCCACGAGGACCACAGCGGGGCCACTGGCCTGGGGCTTCGTCAGTTCGCCGGTCAGCGTGTGCTGGGAGGGCACCGGTTGCGCCAGGGCGATTTGTCCCGCCGCGCACAATCCCGCCAGAGTGGTTATGCGAATTCTCTGTTTCCAACCCGTCATTGGCGCGGCACCCTTTCCCCGGTGAGACGGCCCAGCATACGGGCAAACCGCAGTGGGTCGTAGGCCGTGTCGTCGTCCAGTGCCGCGAAGAGCGCAGCGATATCTGCCGCCTGCCGTGGGCTGGTGCGGGTGTCCCCGAGGAGTACCACCGCCGCCATCGCCGCCTGCTCCGCCGTGGCGTAGTCGGCATACGCCCCGTTACCCGAGGCCTTAAGGAGCGCCGCCAGGATGGCCTGCCGGTCTGCAGCCCGCACGGGGGTCTCTGCAAGCACAGGGACGAGCCCGACCAGCTGCTTTCGCAAGACAGCAGCTGCGGTTGCCACTCCACCCCGGTCTTCATTGGCAGCCCGCTGGAGTGCCTCCAGTTTGCCGGCCAGGGCGTCTGCCTGAACGGAATCCCTCACGCGGAGCGCGGTGGCCAGCAAGCGCAATGCGCTGTCATTCAGTCGGAGTGCGCCCGGTGTAACCCCCGACGCGATGGCACCCGGCGGCGGCGAGGAGTCGTCCCCGTCCCGACGCCCCATGCTCCGGTGACAGGAATAGCAGTTGAACGCGGAGAACTCCGGGAGCGCAGCGCCCCCGACGCCCGCCTGCAGCTGATCCACACTGGCCAGGCTCGCCACCGCCAGCCCGGTCAGCCAGACCTGCGTTGCCCCGGACTCGGACCTTCGGGCGCTCTCCTCCGCCGAGCGCCGGTAGTGCTCCCGGCCGCCACTGGTCCGCCACAGCTCAGAGAAGGTATCCAGTTCGAAGCTCAGGCGGGGATGGCCTGCCGCCAACATGGCGTGGTTCACCAGGCGATTGCCGCTGCCCACATGGCAGGAAACACACAGAGCCCCGCGCTCCGCGGGTTTGTTCAGCGCCCGCAGCCCAGCCCGGAGGCTTTGCTCGTGACTGTCGGGTGCGCCGTCATCATGCGTGGCCAGCCAGCCGCTGGCAGGGCCGTGGCAGGCCTCGCAACCAATACCGTCGTCCTGCTGGAAGCGGGGCCCGCGCGCTGCGGTGGGGACGACTTCCGAATGGCAGGCCAGGCAGGCGGGGGCCCGCTCTGCCGGGCCCAGCCCCAGCCGCTGCGCCATGGCTGCGGAGCGCTCGTTCTGCAACGTCCGGAACGCTCCGGCGTGGGGGTCGAACTCTGACCAGGTGACGTACTCGTTCTGCAACACTGGAGTGCCGGCCAGAGGCCGGGCGGCGCCGTGGCAGGTCGTCGAGGCACAGGTGGCCACACCCTCGTGACGGGACGCGGTCGCGGCCGTCGCGCTACTCCAGGCCGCTAGCGCGGCCAGCGACGCAGAAGCCAGCAGACACCGGCGTGTAGGGGCGATGCGGGTCATCGGCCGAGTATAGCGGCGGCTCCTAGCGGAAGACTGCGAGGTGGTCGCGAATGAACTGCTCCAGGCTGAGCGGTGGCCGGCCCAGGAGGCGGGCAATGGTACCGGTGGTGTGATCGATAACGCCGGCGCCAATGGCTTCGAACTCCTTGCAGACACCCTCAATGCGCCAGGGTGCCAGGTTGATGGCGGCCAGGCGTGCGCGGAACTCAGCCAGCGGCTGGTCGACGTAGCGAATCTCCCGCCCGAGCACCAGCGAGAAACGGGCAGCGATCTGCTCCAACGTCAGCAGTTCGGGACCGGTCAGGTCATAGCTCTGATTCTCGTGCCCCGGTTCAGTCAGTACCCGCAGAATGACAGCGCCCACGTCCCGAAGGTCCGTTGGGGCAATGGTGCCTTTCCCCGCAGGCATGGAGATCACCTGTTGCTCCCGGATCCGGGGCGCCGAGGTCAGGAAGGTCTGGGTGAAGAACGTCGGGCGAATCATGGTCCAGTGCAGGCCAGAGTCGCGGATGTACTGTTCCGACGCCAGATGCACCTGGGTGAAGGGTGTCGTGGACCCGGGAACGGACTCCAGAGACGACAGCTTGATCAGGTGCTGCACCCCGGCCTTCGCCGCGTGCGCCGTAAAGCGCTTCTCCAGATGAAGCTGGTCCGCGCCATTAGGCATGACCAGCAGCGCGCGCGCCACACCCTGCAGGGACTGCTCCAGCACGGCGTCATCCGCCACATCGCCAATGACAACCTCCGCAGGCATGGCCGGGAGTGCGTCCGCCTTGGCCCGGTTACGGATCAGCGCGCGAAACGGCACGCCGGCCGCCGCGAGCTGTCGGGCCACTTCTCCACCCGTCTTGCCAGTGACGCCAGTGACCAGAATCATCTACCAGGGCTTTCGGGTGAGTTGGGCGGGCCACTTCGCCAGGATCCGGCTCGTGATGTCGTCACTCGCGGCTTGGTCGAACAAATTGCGGTTCAGGGCGGGAAACTGCTCGGGTCCGCCCTCCTCCGGCCACTGCATCGTCGCGTCGATGGCGATCTTGCTGGTGACCTTGCCGTCCGGTGAGCTGGGCTCGAAAAACGAGGCGGGCTTGGACGCGTAGATCTCGCTGGCTTTGGCGGGCTGCCAGCGGCTGCCGAGGGCCAGCAGCATCTCGGACTGATTCATGATGTCCAGGTCGTCGTCCACGACCACCACGATCTTGGCGATGAGTGAACGCTCCACGACGGCCTTGGCAACCTCAAGACCCAGCCCCGGGCGATCCTTCTTGATACTGACGAAGGTAATGCCCTTGGTGTCGTCGTGATAGAACAATCCGGTGATCTGCGGGTAGCGCTGCTTCCACAGCACATCGGAGTAAGCGTCCATCGGCGCCCGGACAAAGCCGCCACCGATACTGGTGAAGGAGTTCATCAGAATCGGGTTCTTCCGGTGGGTCACCCGCAGCACGTTGAAGAGGAAGCGGTCTGTGTTCCGGTCCCCCAGATAACCATAGGTCTCGTGATACGGCCCCTCCGGCACGAGCTGAGTCAGATCGATTTCGCCTTCGATGACCATCTCCGACCAGGCAGGGATCAGCAGGTCGCTGAGGTCACACTTCACCACCTCAAGGGGCTTGCCGCGCAGGCCGCCGATGTACGCCAGCTCGTCCACCGGCTTCCGTGGCGTAATCGGTACCCGGGAGCCGCTGACCATCCAGGTCACCGGGTCCTGCCCCAGGATCAGAGCGATGCGCATGGTCTTGTCGCCCCGCTCCCTGGCGCGCAGAAACATCCGGTTCCCGGTCTGGTTAGGCTCCGAGTTCAGGTGGATCAGGCGCGGCCCGAGTATCTGGCACCGGTAGATGCCAATGTTCTGCTTCCACTCCGGGTCTGCCGAAACGGTCGAGGCGGTATTGATGTAGCGGCCGGCATCCCCAGGATTGCCCTGGATGAAGGGAAAAGACTCCAGGTCTATGGCGTCGCCATCGAGAACGACTTCCTTGCAAGCGGCCTTGGCTCTCGGCACTTCAACGGGGGCAATCTGGGGGTAGTCGCCCTTGTTGGCCTCCAGCAGCTTCACCATGTGCCGCAGGCCGATGCGATAGGAGTTTCTGGGCTCAACCAGATCCGGCTCCAGGCCCCAGACGATGGCTTCCTGATGGTAGTGGCTCTGGTAGTTGCCCACCACCGTGCCCCGGGTCCACTTGCCGTTGATGCGCAGATTCTCGAACAGCACCACTGGGGCACCGTAGAGACCAAACTGGTCAGTGAGGTGGTACATGATCGCGGTGGCTTCCCAGGCGTCCTGGTCCACGTCCTTGAAGCGCGTGAGCAGGCCCCAGTCGTCCATGGCCGCGAGGTAGTCGCGAATACTGTCGAAGGGCGGCACCGCCGAGGGACGCCGCGGTCGCAGGATGCCAGCCGGCCGGTCGACGCTGGCCTGCGCCGGCGCGGCGAGAACAAGGCCGGCGGCTGCCACGACACCCGCCGTGGCCAGCACCTCCCGGCGGGACAGCGCGGGGGTCAACTGCTCGGGAACGTCCTTCGTCATGCCATCAATCCGTTACCAACCTGATCCCAAGAGTGTACGTGGCAGGACAACGGCCAAGGCGCTTTGTGAGCCGCCAAACCGGCCAGCGGACGGGCCCGCCTCAACGCATGTTGTAATCCCGCCAGACGGCGATCTTCCCGCGGCGAACGATAAACATGCCAGCGATATGCGGGTGATTATCGAACTTGCTGTTGTGGGCGTAGAAGTGGTCAATGCGCTCGTTGATGACCATGGGACCGATGGCCTGTGACCGGACAACCACCCAGTCAACGCCTTTCAGCTTCGTGAGAAACGGACCCATCTGCTCGATGAAGGCCTCGTTGGTCGTAATGACTGGCCCCCCTTCCCACACCATGTACTCGAAGGGCTGGGCAAAGTAAGTCGTCAGCAGCGCCGCATCCCTCTGGGCCCAGTCCTGGCAGAAGCGGTTGACCAGGTCTTCATTGGCTTGTTCGTCAGCGGTCGGTAGCACGCAGGGTCCTTTCAGGAAAGAGAGCGTTTCAGGGTGCAGTCCACAAGGTGGGGCGCTCCGGGCCCACCCACTCGGGCTCGTTGCCCTGACCAGACTTGTCGGAGATATCGGTGGGCGTGGGATCGAGATTGAGGTACCAGATGTTGGCCGCTCCGTTGCTGGTCGACAGTGGTGCGTTCGCCTCGGTCAGGATTTCCGGCAGGGACAGGTTGGCCGAGTAGACCTGAATACCGCGCAGGATTCCGTTCCACACCTCCCGGCCTGGCGCCCAAGGCGCGTCGCCCCAGGTCAGCGCGGGAACGGGTGGATTCCGGTTCCCCCAGTCCGAGGGCGCCGTTCTGGACACCATGTGGCTCGCATCGGTATTGGGCAGGTCCCAGTAGAACTCATGGTGCTTCCTGCCGGAGGAGTCGGACCAGACCCGCAGTGCCTGGGTGTACCAGCGGTCATAGACGACGACGCCATTGACGTAGTCCGCCTGCAGAACCGAGATCTCCCACTGGTGGGTCTGGGCGGCGGAGCCCCCATCCGGGTAGGGATGCGCGCCGTAGTAGCTGTCGGCCTCTGACGGGCCCACCCACAGGAAGGTACTGAGGTCCTCCTGGCCATCGTCATTGCCCCAGAAGAATGCCGTGTAGTAACCCGCCTGCTGTCGGGGATACGCCCGCCAGATGTAGGTTGCCGGGTAGATGGCCAGCGGATTGAGGAACCGGAAGCGCATGGTCGTGGACACGGCGGCCGAACCGGGGAAGTTCAGGCCAAAGCTGGCGGTCGCCCCGGTAATCGACACGGTCACGGAGCGATTCACGGTGCCACCGGGACCGCTACAGGCCAGCGTGAAGCTCGTCGTGGTTGTGAGTGGGCCGGTGCTCGCGGTGCCGCTGGTTGCCCGCGCGCCGCTCCAGCCGCCGGAGGCGGCGCAGGTGGTCGCGTTGCTTGAGCTCCAGGTCAGGTTCGAGACACTGCCGCTGACCACGCTCGCGGGATTGGCCGCGACGTTCACCGTGGGTGGTGGTGGCGTGACCGTGACCGTCACGGTCTGGCTCGCGGCACCCCCCGCGCCGGTGCACGTGAGGGTGTAGCTGGTGGCCGTCACCAGGTTGCCCGTGCCAAACGAGCCACTGGTAGCGCGGCTGCCGCTCCACCCGCCCGAGGCTGTGCAGGCGGTGGCGTTGCTCGAACTCCAGGAGAGCGTGGCCGCAGTGCCCGACAACACGTTGGACGGCGTGGCTGTCAGGTTGACGGTCGGCACACCCACGGCAGGAATGACGGTCACCGCCGCCGTCTGGCTCCCGGTGCCGCCCGGACCGATACAGGTCAGGGTGTAACTGGCATTGCCGGCCAGCGCACCGGTGCTCCGGGAGCCCGACAGCGGCTGGGCGCCATTCCAGCTGCCCGATGCGGTGCAGGTGCCAGCGTTCGTGGCGCTCCAGTCAAGGTCAGACGCCGCTCCGGCGTTGATCGTCGTGGGTGTGGCGCCAAGGGTCACCGTCGGCGCCGGGGGGCCCGTTACGGTCACGGTCACGGTACGGGCGGCCGTGCCGCCGGGACCTGTGCAGGTGAGGGTATGACTGGTGGACGCCGGGAGAGCGCCTGTCGTCTCGCTGCCACTGCTCCCCCGGCTGCCCGACCAGCCCCCCGACGCCATGCAGTCGGTGGCCGCCGTCGAGTCCCAGGTCAGCGTGGCCGTAGCACCCGCGGTTATAGCGGTCGGCGTTACCTGGAGGGTGACCGTCGGCGGGATGCGGTTGCCAGAATCGCCGCCGCCCCCACCCCCACTACAGCCGCTCAGCGCCGCAGCAAGGCCAAGGATCAGTGCAGACAAGTAGCGCATGGCGGCAGTGTAATGGACTTGGGAGCTTCCGGATCCATCAGATCCATCCCCGGCAATGCGCCGCACCGCATTGGCAGGCCAGCTGGCCGTCATGGTGACTTAAGCCGTAATCCACCGTCAGTTCCTCGCCGGGCGGAATCCTGCGCAGCGCATAAAACTCGGCCCGGTGGACCGTCAGACGGGTGAAGGTGTTCGGTGCGCAGGAGTGATTGATGTAACGAAATCCCCGTCGGGTGGCCGAGGCGTCGATCGCCTTGCCGGACAGTTCGATGATCGCGACGACTTTGCGGCCCCTGGCCTTGCGCCGCGCCTCCCGAATGGCGATCACTTCACCCTCGAACTCGCCGATTTTCGCCCGGGCGGAGATGAGACAGCCGGCAAACAGGCCGCGACCGGTGATCGCACTGGGGCCGACGCGGAGCTTGTCGTAGATCGGGGATGAATAGATGATGCGTGCCACTGCTGCGCATGCTAGTTGAGGTCCGGGTGTGGAGTCGATCATTGCGGTCAAGGGGCTGACCAAGACCTACGCCTCCGGGTTCCGGGCACTCAATAACATTGACCTGGATATCCACCGCGGCGAGATCTTCGCCCTCCTCGGCCCTAACGGAGCGGGCAAGACGACGCTCATCAACATTATCTGCGGCATCGTCAGGCCAACTACGGGGATCGTCCTGGCAGACGGACACGACGTCGTCAGGGATTTTCGCGCCGCACGCGCCCGGATCGGACTGGTCCCCCAGGAACTCTCCACCGACATGTTCGAAAAAGTCGGGGCAACCGTCAGTTTCAGTCGCGGCCTGTTTGGCAAGCCACCCGATGCAGCCCGGATCGAGCAGGTCCTGCGGGCTGTGTCGCTCTGGGACAAGCGGGACGCGAAGATAATGACACTGTCCGGTGGCATGAAGCGCCGGGTAATGATCGCCAAGGCTCTGGCCCACGACCCCGACATCCTCTTTCTGGATGAGCCGACGGCCGGCGTGGACGTGGAGCTGCGACGGGACATGTGGGCCATGGTGCGCGGCCTGCGTGCCAGTGGCGTGACCATCATCCTTACCACCCATTACATCGAGGAAGCCGAGGAGATGGCAGATCGGGTCGGAGTGATCAACAAGGGCGAGATCATCCTGGTGGAAGACAAGGCGACCCTGATGCGGAAGCTGGGCAAGAAGCAGTTGCGTATCCAGCTACTGACCCCCTTATCCGGGATTCCCGCGGCGCTGGCCAGCTATCCGCTGGAACTCACGGGGAACGGCAGCGAACTCGTCTATACCTTCGATACCCAAGGCGAAGGCAGCGGCATTGCTGCGCTACTGCGCCAGCTGAACGATGTGGGCATCGACTTCCGGGACCTGCACTCCAGCGAGAGCTCCCTCGAGGACATCTTTGTCAGCCTGGTGAGCGCGCGAGCATGAACCTGCACGCCATCCGCGCCATCTACGGTTTCGAGTTGTCACGCTGGTTCCGGACGCTGGGCCAGAGCATTATTTCCCCCGTCATCTCGACCTCCCTGTATTTCGTCGTCTTCGGTGCGGCGATAGGCTCCCGCATGGGCAGCATCGACGGGGTCAGCTACGGAGCATTCATCATTCCGGGCCTGGTGATGCTGAATTTGCTGAACGAGAGTATCTCCAATGCCTCCTTCGGCATCTACATGCCCAAGTTCTCGGGGACGATATACGAGGTGCTTTCCGCGCCGGTTTCGGCAGTAGAGGTGGTCCTTGGTTACGTGGGTGCCGCCGCCACCAAATCCGTGCTGCTCGGGCTGCTGATCCTCATCACTGCCCGGCTCTTTGTGCCCTACGAGATCGCGCACCCCCTGATGATGTTCGGGTTCCTGGTGCTGACGGCAATTACGTTCAGCCTGTTCGGCTTCATCATCGGCATCTGGGCGGACGGTTTCGAGAAGCTCCAGATCATCCCACTCATGATCGTCACGCCGCTCACATTTCTCGGCGGCAGCTTCTACTCGATAAGCATGCTGCCTCCTGTCTGGCAGACCATCGCTCTGTTCAACCCGGTCGTGTACCTGATCAGTGGCTTCCGCTGGAGCTTCTACGGGGTGTCTGATATCGGTGCCGGTGTCAGTCTGGTCATGGTCCTGGGTTTTCTTGCGGTATGCCTGACCGTGGTCTGGTGGATCTTCAGGACGGGCTATCGGCTGAAGAGCTGATGAGCTGCGCCCGCACCAGGGTAAAGATCTGGCGATAGGCCCGCCCCTGGCGCTGCACGCCCTCGGCCGGCTCTCCGCCAGATTCCCGAGCTTCCGTCGCTTCCTTGCGGGCCTGACGGATCAGGGCGCGGAGGTGTTGCGCGTCCGTAGCAGGGAACTCCTGTAGCCACGGGCCGAGCTTGTCGTCATCGGCAATGAGGGCATCACGCCAACGCTCAGCCCGCTGGAGAAGCGCAGTGTGTTGTGCAGACTGGCTGTGCTGGAGCCTCAGCGCTGCGGCCACGGCCTCCAGAGCGTCGGCGTCCAGACGGTGCATCAGCTTGCCGATGTACTGCTTCTGGCGGCGCTTGCCCTCGAAATTGGTAATGCGCTTGGCGAGCAGGATTGCGTCCTGCAGCGTCTCGGGGAGCGGTAGGGCAACGAACAGATCCTCCCGGAGCGTCAGCAGGTCTTCTCCGAGTTTCTGTAAGGCTCCGCTGGCAGTTTTCAGTTCCGTACGACTGGGGGCCTCGGTGCCCTTCTGTTCCGTCCGGAACTGCTGGTCCAGCTCGCTGCCCGCCGCGACAAACTCACCCTCGACGTAATAGCCCTTGCGGGATTTCCTGGACATGGATTCCGCTCAGGACCCGCCGCTCAGGATCCACCGCTCAGGATCCACTGAGCAGGCCACGGCTGTCCGGCCAGTTAACCGCCACCAAAGTAGGCGCGGATGTTCGCCCCATAGTGTTTGGTGTCGCCACTGAATGACCCGCTGACCCCGACAGCAAGCCAGTCCGTTACGCTGTAGAGAGTTCCTACCCGGACAGCAAGTTTGTCGCCGTTCTCGGAACCATCACCACCAGATCCTCCAGCAGCGCGGAACTGCAGGGTGCCCACGTCGGCGTAGCTCAGGCCACCGTTGATTTCAATCGACGGAGTCGCCATACCGCGAACGCCCACTTCGAGGCGATAGCCACCGTCACTCGATGAGCCGCTGCCGTCGACATCGGCGTCGCTATCCACATAAGCAGCCCGTGCCACGACGTCGATAGCATCGGTCACCGCGTAGTTGATGCCCGCACCAACATCCAACTGGGTAAGATCCACATCCGTATTGAGGATACTCGGGTCACTGCTGCGGACGTCGAGAGTGGCGGCCCCGTAACTCGCGAACACGTGGATCAGGTCGGTCACGGCATAGGACCCACCGCCAATGAACCCGTCGCCGTCCGGATCTTCATCGCCGGGAATGCCTGTACCGGTCAACTCAACGTGCTGCCAGCCGCCCTCAACATAGGTGTAGCGGGGACCGCCATCAGCGAGTGCGGCCTGACCGCTGAGGAGGCCGGCGGCCGCGGCCAGAGAAAGGCAGGCAAGCGTCTTGTGCGCAGTCATCAGAACCCCCGGAGACGATTTTGAACCATTCAACGTCGCGAAGAGTAATCCACGACCCCGGGACTATTCTAGTCCGCCTTCGCCGTCCGGTACCATCAGCTGGCCTCGGCATCCCGCTCCAGCCATTGCCTGACCTGCACGACCGGCACCCTCAGGATCCGGGACACGGCAGGGCCGCATCCCCGGTACACGCCACCCGGTCTGCGCGCTTCCCTTGCCGGAAACTGAAGATGTGGATCTGGCGGGCTTCGAAGACCGGAATGTACAGCTCAGCCTTGCCGTCGTTACCGGGACGGTCGTAACGCCAGGCCAGGCCGCCAATGGTGGAAATCACTTCGCCCCTGGGTTCCCGGGCAAGCGTCTGTGTGGTGTTCGGCCCATAGCGGTCGTTGATATCGAAGATGGTCACCGACTCGTAGCGCCAGTCATCCTTCTTCTCGCTGAGCGGCCTGAGGACCCAGACGCGGGACGCTTCGTCGCCCCCCACTACGATCCAGGGTTTGGTCCGCGTCTCCAGCCGCCGTTCGGGCCAGAACGCGATGGCGCGATTCGGCGCCAGCCGGCCCGGCCCGCGCACCGGTTTGGGGAAAGTGGGGTTCGGCCGGATATTGTCCTTGAGGATGTGGGTGGTCCAGTCGTCGTCGAACAACCTGCCGCTGGCGGGCTGTTCGAGAGCAATCACGCGGCCGGGAATGGCATCCCTGGTGACGTCGAAACAGCCATCGCCCTGGTGATTGCTGGTCAGGATCTCAAGGCGCCCGTCGCCATTCAGATCATCCGGTTCGACAGCAAAGGGCCGGCCCTGGCCGGTCATGATCGTCTTGCGTCGGATCGGGCGGCGAACCGGATCCACGTCTTTCCACTGCCCGCCTGCGGGCGCACCGAAGACGGTGATGTGGTCACTGTTAAAGAAGTGGGAGGCGATGATCTCGGGAACGCCGTCACTGTCCAGGTCTGCCAGCGCCATGTTCACTTCAGGCCCGCTGGTTTCCAGGGGCAGGCCGACGAGGACCCGGACTTCCCAGGGCACATCGGCCTGGAGCGCCGCGCCGGGATTGCGGAAATACACCAGCTCGCCCACGGGCGGGCACTGGTACTTGAAGGGCATCAGGCTCGCGCGGGCCGTGATGAGGTCCTTGAGCCCGTCCCCGTCCATGTCATGGAAGAGGGCGTAATGGTAGAACCAGTGGTCGTTCTTGATCTTGTCGGCGGTTTTGCCCGCTGTGCAGTCCGGGGTGCCGGTCCCCGACTCCACCACCACGTACTCGCCACGCTTCGGATCGTCCAGGTTGACCAGCGTGATGCGGCCTGGCCTCGGCGTTACCAGGAAGCCACCGGGCACTACCACGGCTTCGAAGGGCACCACGCCATCCGGCACCCGGTCGGATTCGTTGGGCCAGACGTGCCTGAAGGGTTCACCAGCCCGGTCGGTGAGGATCTCGACGTCTGTGCGCGGGTCGAAGGTCGCGGGATTCAGCGCCGGGAGATCCGGAATCCAGGCGACCAGATCCCGTTCAAAGACGCGGGTGACCTTGTCACCGGCGTCGTCCCGCTCCACGTTGAAGAAACTCGACATCAGAAGCGCGTCACGGCTGTCCTTGCCCTTCGCCGTCGGGAACGCCGCGACGTGCAGGAAGGCAGGGTTGAACGGGAGGGTGATGACGCCCTTGCGGTACACCGTTACGCAGGCCTCAGCACTCGTTGCCACGTCGGCGACGGGCAGCACGGTGGTGAGGGCGATGGCGATGGTTGCAGGCGCGCTGAAGAGTTGCGGGCGGCTGGCGGGTTGCTTCACTGTAACTCTCCCAGGCTAAAAGAGCATTTAGTCTAGTGCGTCCCCGGGGTGTGCCGCCATTTTTCTCGCCGTCCGTTCGCTGTGCGCTCCAGGCCAGCGGTTCGGTAACCGGATTTAGGGCCAGGTGGGTTTACGGCCCGTCGCCCGGTCCCGCAGGCGGGCCGCGGCCAGTGCGATGCCCCGGGGAACACCCAGCAAGTGCTCCCGGAGAAACGGGGCGATGTTGGTGTGGTTGACGATGCGGACGTTCCAGGTAACTCCCGCCTCCAGCACCTCGGTGACGTGCCACCAGTTCGCCGGCAGGAAGAGCCCCTGTCCTGGCCCCACGTCGATGACCTGCGGACTGGCCTTCCGGACGTCAGGCCAGCGGGCCTCGCAGTCCGGCTGGAACAGGCGCACTGCCGAGTTGCGCCGCTGATATGGAAACTGGACGCCCCGCCAGGTGTAGAGGTAACGCCCGTCAGCGGGCGGGAAAACCGTGAAGCGTTTGCGACCGGACAGTTGGACGAAGCCCACGTGCACGTTGCAGTGATCCACGTGGAGGCCCGCAAAATAGCAGCCGCGGCGGCCCACGTAGATCTCCGGCCCACTCCAGCGGTCATAGCGGGGCTGGTCCACCCAGTTCGGACCGAACTCGGCTGGCGGCACCAGGTAGCGCTTCAGGGCCGGCAGGTTGCGATGGACTGAGACGTGGGCCAGGTAGGGCAGCGGCCGCGGATCAGCCGTCAGAAAGCGCTCGAGGTACTCACCCAGAGTGGTCAGGCCCGCACGCCGGAACTGGTCGCGATTGGCAGCGCGGATGGTCCAGCTGTAGGTGCCCCCCAGACTCTCGAGGGGCAGATGGCCGTAAGTCGCGCGGACCATCTCGAGAAAGGGCCGGGGATGCTGCCAGGCACCGGGGGCTGCGAAGACCCGGGGCACTTCGGGCTCCCGCCAGCGCATCCCCGCCTCAGGCACGCGACGCCACCAGCGCGGCCTCGGGCAGACGCTTCTGGTACCGGCTCGAGGTCACGAGCCCGAGGATGACCACCGCGAAGCCACCGGCCACATGGCCGATGCCTGACCACAGCCAAGGCCAGGCGCGGCTTGCGGCCTGCAGTTTGGCCAGGTCCGCGTAGTCCGCGTAGCGGCCAAAGCCCAGGTAGCGGGGCTCAATCCACGCCCCGTTCAATTTTTCATAGCGAAGGCGGCCGCGATCACGGCGGCGTCCCAGGGTGCGAGGCGCTGCAGAGTCATGGGAAGGAGCTTAGCGCACCCCCGCTCAGTCCCGGACGACCCAGGGTAGCAACTGGTCATTGAGATACAGCCGCTGCATCTCGCCCGCCTGGAACGGCCGGGAACCCCGCCGGCCAAACACCGCGACCTGCCCCCCGCTTTCGTCCACCGCCCGGTCCCGCTCGAGGGGCCGGGACAGCGCCAGTGCCGGTGACCTGGTAGGGCGCCGGGCAATCACCTGGGGCTTCGGCTCCGGGCTGAAGCCGTAGAAGTTTGGCTGGGTATCGGGCGCTGTCAGCTGGAGGACCTTAAGCCCCGCTGCACCGTCGGCAACGTAGGCAAACAGCGAGGCGTTGGTCGAGGCGACGACCACATCCCGAACATCCCGCAGGTCGCCACCGGCGTTAAACAGCTGATAAAGCCCGGGTGCTTCCGGTCTTTCCACATCGATGATCGCCAGTCCCTCGGCGCCGGCTGCCACGAAGGCATACGTGCGTGAGACGAAGATCTTTTGTGCGTCCTTCAGGGGCACGACAGCGCCAGTCACGAGCCGCGCCTGGGCCGGCCGCGTAATGTCGATGACCTTCATGCCCTCACCATCAGTCACAAACAGGTAGCGGAACTGCTGCATGCTGGCTCGAGCACCGGGCAATGGCACGACAGTCAGCAGCTTTGGCTGCAGTGCCGTAGCCACGTCCACCACGGCGACACCAGCGGGCGTGGTGATGTACAGGGTGCTTCCCGCCACCGTCACGTGACGGGCGCCCCGCAGGGCCCCGTTCGCATCCCAGGTCAGTGCACGGCGCAGAAAGTTGTTGCGGAATTCACCGTCTGCCAGCGTATTGATGTCGACGAGGATCAGCCCTTCCACGTCGTCGGTGATCACCGCGTAGTTGTAGATCGAGGCAAAGGGCTGCTCCAGATTGTCCTTCCGCATCTGCTCGCCCTCGTTGCGGGGCGGGTGCACGGGCTGGGTTGTGGCCAGTGCCACGCAGGTGGCATTGGGGGTCGCCACGTGGGTGTCCTGACCCAGCGGCCCAAAGGGCGCCGTCAAAATCTTCTGGCTTAGCCCCTTGTTGGCGATCCCGGCCACGTCGTAGACGCGAAAACCCTGTTTACCCTCGGCCACGTAGAGATACTCTCCGCGGAGCTGCAGGCACCCCGCAGGACCGGACCGGCGGGACTCCATGACCGGCAGCACCAGGCCGCGCTTCTCGTGGGCCTTGAAGAAGTCCGGGTAGGCGTAGCGCTGCAGGTAACTGCCGATGACCGCCTGGGGCTCGTCCCACTCGGTGACCTGCACCGCGGTGACGGCCCGCTCCTCGCCGACCCAGGCGTTAAGCCCGAGAAAGTTGATGAACTGGGTTCCCTGCCCCAGCGTCTGCGCCAGGATGGCGTTGTTGTCTCCCGCAGCGCTCAGGTGGCAATCCGAGCACCCCTTGGTCTCCGTCTTCCGCTCCGTGTGCGGGTAGTGGGGATTCATGGCCTGGGAGCTGTAGCCGGCGGCAGAGACCGGCGGCTGCTGCACGTAGATGCGTTCACGATTTGCGTTGGTGGATGACAGCACCAGAGCAGAAGACGAGCGCACGGGAGAAATCTTGTTGCGCTCCGCGGGACCGCGACGGCCCAGCATGAAGATCTCCTCCCGGGCCACCTGCGGGTTGTAGGTTGCATAGTTGCGGGACGTGCCTCCTTCCGGCCGGTGACGCTCGGTCTTCCAGTTGGTCTCGATGGGCAAGTGGCAGCCACCGCAACTGGTGGTCCAGGAGGTGTGGCAGGTGTAGCACTCCACCTCGTCGTCATTGTGGGCGAGCTGCTCCCAGGCGACGTCAGTACCGTAATGCTGGGTCTGCGTATCGCGAGACATCAGCTTCGCGCGCGCCGCCTTCTCGTTGTACCCCGCGTTACCGGGAGTGACCGACCTTTTCACGAGGGACACCTGCCATTCGAGCTGCGGATCAAGCGCCGAACGCTGAATGAGGACCTCACCCCGCCACTCGAAGCGCTTGCGGCCGTCCGGATTGCGCAGGGTGCTGAGGTCGGTGCCAGTGGGTGGCGCCGCAGGGCCGGACGTGCGCAGCGTCGGGTAGGCGCGGGTCGTACCGTGGCAATCCTTGCAGTCGATCTCCACCGCCTGGGCCACTTCAGCCAGCAGATGCCCGGTGCCGTGGGCGTCCTGAGCGTAGTGGCAATCCACACACTGCATGCCTGCATCCACGTGAACGGACTGCAGGTGCACGGCCTTACCCCACTTCTGCGGGTCGTCAGAGGTGACGAGGACGCCGTCCTTGTCCAGCAGATTGCCTTTCCGGTCCCGTTTGAAGACCCCCCGGAAGTTCCAGCCGTGCCCGTGGTAGTCCGCAAACTGGGTGTCCTTGAGTTGCGGGTTCAGCTCCGAGACGCCAGCGAGGAAATTCTCGTCTGCCCATTTACCCCGGGGAGCGGCGCCCTCCGGGTTCCTGTCCAGCACCTTGCGCATCTGCTCGGCGTCCGGGTACTGCTGCTCGGCAGGCCACATCGACGGCGCGTCGGACTCGTAGTCCCACATCGTGTACCCCAGGAAGGAGTTCATGAACATGTTCGGCTGGTGCATGTGACAGGTCATGCACTGACTCGTGGGAATGGACCGGGAGAAGGTGTGCCGGATCGGGTGGCCGCTCTGATCCTGCGGAATCGTAGGGTCCGTGGTCTGGGTCAGGCCCCGGTGGCCTGCGGTGGCATAGACACTGGCCGAGAATGGATTGCGGTCGTTCGCGTAAACCACGTGACAACTGGAGCAGCCCGACGACCGGTAGTCGCCCGGCTGGTCGTTGGTGCCGAGGTACCACATGAGCGGGTCGTTCAGCCGGGTCTTGTGGATGTTGAGCACCGGCACGGCGATGCGGGCCCCGGTGCCAGGACCGCGGCTGGACTGTTTCACATCCGGACGGCCCGGTTCCTCGAGGCGCTGCAACTGGCCGAGTGCGTTGGGAATGCCGGTTTCGGGGAAGGTATTGAGCACGTTGCGCCCACCGTCCTCGAAGACGCGGAAGACATCGGCCGGTCGGAGGTTTTCCCAGCGGGGCAGCGGGTACAGCGTGGTCAGCACGCCCCGGTCCCGCGCCTGTTCCGGCGTGAGACCCAGCGTGTCGAGGGGAGCGCTGGTCAGCACCGCAGGCTCGCCCTCCCGGGTGTAGCCCTCGCCGAGCACGTAGTTCTTGAACGGCAGGATGCCGTTGTTATAGGCCGCCCCGCCCCAGAACATCGCGTTGGTCGCCATCAGGCTGCGCTCGGCCGCCTCGATCACCGGCAGGTGGCAGCTGCCGCAGGACTCCCGCGCAATCCGGTAATCACCCGGGTTGATGAAGCGAATGAACTCGGGGGCTTCCCGGTTCAGCAGCGTGTAGCTCCGGATGGGGTTGGCGCTGCCCTGTTTTGCCCAAGTCTGCGGGTAGCGTGGCAGGACGTGAGCCCGCTTTAGCAATAGATCATAGGTATCTGTTTTAGATAATATTACTGATGATCGCCTGACTGCGGGGTCACCGCCATGACAGTCCGTACAGCCCAGGACGACCGCCGGGCTCGCGTGCATCGTGGGCTGGTCCGTCCCGGTATGACAGTCGAGGCATCCGGCGCTCTTGATCTCTGCCGCTGCAGCGGTCTGGGACTTCGGCGCCACAGGCGCAGTGCTCCAGGCCCGCTCTACAGCAGGCTCTTCCGGCGACGCCTGCAGCACCGTAGCAACCACCACCAGTAGGAGCGCCTTAAGGCGCGATCCCTTGCGCGATCCCGTCTTCATCCTCAGTACGTCAGCACCATGTTGCCCAGAATCGAATACGCCGTTTCATCGCCATACAGCTGCTCGTAACCCTTGCCAGGCAGCAGCGCCGCTGCAGATAACCGGAAGACGATGTTCTGAGTGGCCAGCGGCCTCCAGGTCAGCGCCAGGGAGACATCGAGCCCGAGGTGCTCGTCAATCGAACCCTGATTGCGTGCGACCTCCACCGTGGTGGTATCGGCGAACCACAGTTCATTGGCGTTGCCACTCACCCGCAGTGTCGGCGACAGGTCCACGTCCCCGCCAATGCCGAGGAGCACCGTGCCCGGATTGCTGAAGTTGGACTGGCCAAATTCCTTGGACGAGCGCAGGGAATTCAGCAGGCCATTGCGGCCCGACAAGCCCACGCGCCCGCCACCGATCAGCGGCACGGGCTGGCGAATCCAGAAGCTGGTATCGGCGCCGGCAAACAGTGGATTCTCAAAGATCGCGTCAAAGCCCTCTGCGGTGCCGTCGAAGGGATCGCTGTCGCCGCTGGCGTAGAGTACAGAAACCCGCGGGCGGATCCAGTCATAGTCCTTCGAGACTTCAGCGGCGCCAAAGAAGGCGCGAATATC
>Ga0105046_10000632_pt1 | contig 50344 bp, 45 predicted proteins | sample MAT03_FD_78385 | JGI IMG/M metagenome (GOLD analysis project Ga0105046, IMG submission 78385) | Freshwater microbial communities from Lake Fryxell liftoff mats and glacier meltwater in Antarctica - MAT-03 (megahit assembly) | ecosystem: Environmental > Aquatic > Freshwater > Ice > Liftoff... | reverse complement strand
TCATCCCACCCGTTGATGGCGTCATCCACATCGTGGCCGGTCAACCGACCATCGCGGAAATCACCGAGTTCTATAAGGCCACCGACCCGCTGCTGGTGATTGACAGCGAATTCGATCAACTACGCGGCTATACACCCGATACCGTCCCCCCGTCTGGAATGCGGATTTTTATCCCCGGCGGGACGGGTGAAAACATCAACTGGGCGCCGCCGATTGTACAAAGCACGGGTGGCGGCGGCGCGAACGGCGGCGGTGATCCCAACACTGTCTCGTTTGACCCCGGCTCACCCGGAAGCTGCGGCGCGCAACCCATCGGCGGCGCGTCCGGTTGGGTGCGCCCAATGAGCAATTACACCGTCACCCGTGGCTACACCGATTACCACCCCGGCATCGACCTCGCCGCCAACCCCGGCACATCCGTTTTCGCCGCCAACAGCGGGCGCGTCATTTTCGCCGGGTGGAGTAATTGGGGCTATGGCAACACCATCGTCATCTCGCACGGCCCCTTCCAGACGCTGTACGGCCATCTGTCATCGGTCAATGTGCGTTGCGGTGATAACGTGGTCGGTGGTCAGCCGATTGGGAGCGTCGGCAGCACCGGCAACTCGTCCGGCCCGCACTTGCACTTTGAATTGATGTACAACGGTATCCGTGGCAACCCCGCCGCGACGATGGCGTTCTAAAACCATCCGGCGGGCGGGTGAGCATATCTCCCGCCGGATAATGTCGATTTTAGGCTCGCGGCCCCGTGCCGAAGCAGCGCACAATCACGCCCAACATCAGGAAGAATCCCCACATATAGCTGCCCATTGCCGGGCGCTTATTGGCCGTGACCTCGACGAAGATAAAGAACGGCAGGCACAGCATCGTCCCGACGCCGTAAAAGATGTGTTCCGGCGCGCCCGGCACGCCGCCCATCAACATCATCGCGAAGCCCGACAGCGCTTGTATGACCATTGAGCCGAACACGACATACGTCCCGCGCCGAAACCACGGCATCACGTCATCTTTGCGGACGATGCCGACATAAAAGGCGACGCTCAACATCACCAGCGACATCCCCAACCCATAGCGGCTGAGGTGGAAGTGGGTGGATTTCAAGACCAGATAGCTGCTGCCGCCCGCTTGAGCGTATTCATACACCAACACCACCGCCAGAAAAATCAACGTGCCGACCAGAATCAACCCGTCAATCCGTGTAAATCTGAGGCTGAACGGGCGCTCCGGCACGCCTTGTGGATAGACTTTCTTGCTCCGAACCGATGATTCTGCCATCTGATTTAATCCACGGCCACAGCGCGGACTTGGCGCTTGATTTCGATGGATTCACGCGCCTCATCTTTGGCCGATGACACCATCATAAAGCCGACGAAAATCAGGATAGCGCCGGCCATCTCGCCAAAATACTTGTAAGACGGGTCGCCGAGGCTGATGAGCGCGCCGCTGAAGGCCGGCAAAATCCCCCCTGCTGCGATGAACAAGTTGCCAATCATCCGGCTTCTCAACATCTGCTTGCGGCGGAACAGAACGGCGGAGTAGACCGCGCCGCCGACCAGCGCAATCGTCCCCCAGATGTTCATAATCGGGCTGAAAAAGCGCACCGTCCCGCGAGAGCTACACGCATTGAACACGCCTTCGTTCACAATCATCGGCACGCCGTCCGGGCCCGGCGCACATTCGGCCTTAAAAATCACGGTCATATCTGCGCCCGGAACCCAAGCGTTGGCGTTGAACGGCGTGGCGAACATCACCCAGGGTAGCGTCATAATCCCGACCAGAATCAGCGCCATTTGAAAGTTACGGGCGATGTTGCCGCGCCGCACCAACAGATAAATCGTCCCCTGACCGAGCCACGTCGCCACCATCAGCGCGCCGCACCAATACCACAGGCCGAAAAAAAACGGCGACCACACGAAATACAACACGACCTGCGACAGTGTGCCGAGGAAGTACATCAGGAGGCCGATGCTCCACGCCAGCAAATGCTGCTTGGGGTGGGCGAGCCAACGGCGAAAGACCAACACGGTGAATGCCCCCGTCACGAGCGTGGCGGCAATCGACATGAAAAGTGAGAAGCTCATATCGGTACATCCTATAGGTTATGGCGTAAAAATCTACATAATTCTACAGAATAACTTGAGATTTTCACTATGGAGATTCTAAGTTTTTGGCGAGAAAAGTTTTTCCGCAGTATTGAAGGTCACGCTTACGGCACAGAACATCACTGAGCAGATGGGGTATGCGTAGGGCAAACGCATCAAACTATTTATGGGAAAGCCAGAACGGGCGGGCAAGCCTCGCCCCTACGAAAATCGCGTGATTGGAAACCCGATGGATAAGCAAAAGACTGGCGACATAAATCTCGGTCAGGCTAAGACGTACTGGAGCGCGGGGTTTTCCTCGGCTTCCAGTTCGTTCAGGTTATGCACGCTCAACTGACCGTGCTGATATAGATATTCGACATGCGCGCCCGCTTCCTCAATCGCCAATAACACATCATATCCGTGCCTGTCCGGGTACATTGTCCGCGAGATGTCGGAGATGGTCATCGGGCGGGCGGCCTCGCGAATCAAATCGAGGATACGGTTGAGTTTGCGCTCGTGGCTGGCCTGAATCTGAGTGATTCGCCCGCGTAAATCGTTAATCGGATCTTCGTGACCGGCCAGCGCCAGTCGCACCCCGTCGATTTTGGCTGCCTGCCGCAACGAGTCGCGGTAATGCCCCAAGCCGGTATAGGCCGTGATGCTCTCCGGCGCTTGATGTGGCGTGGTCTTGCTCAGGATGTGGTCGGCGACCAACAACACGTCGCCAAGCTGAATCATCACTTGGCCGGAGCAGTGGCCGGGGGCGTGATAAAAGATCATGTCGTCTAGCGTGACGTCCTCATCCAGCGTGATGCCGACCTCTACCGAGCGAACGTGTTTCTTGGCGAACTGGTACATATCCATCAAGGCTTGGCGTTTTTCAGGTCGAATGCCAGCCCGTTCCAAGTACACGCGCAGGTCTTTGACCGCCACCGCCACCCGTTCCTCATAATTGACCAGCACCCGCCGGTCTAGCTCATGGACGCCCACCACCGCCCCGCCCGTGTGTTCGACCATATCGGCCACCCCGCCAAAATGGTCGATATGCCCGTGGGTGATCAAAATACGGCGGATGTCGCGCACGCCTAGCCGCTCGCCAAAGTCATCGTGGACGGCGACAATCCCGTCTAACAACTGTTGGGTGCTGTCGCCAAACCCAGAACCACAATCCACCAGTGTAGGTTCACCTTGATTCAGGATAAGATAGCTATACGCGACGAATCCGTTGGGGAAGACCACCATCGGGATTTGGTAAATGCGTGCGCCGCTGGATGAGTCAAAACGGGTCAGTTTTGGATGGTTAGACATTGGAAAAAGACTCCTTGCGCCGAACGCAAAAACGCGGGATAGTTAGCTATGGAACCGGTTTCTGGATGTCAGAATCAACCGGATATGTCAAAAAAGGAGAATCCCATGACCCTCAAGTCGTTTCTATCGTATCTTTCATTGTTTTGTTTTCTAGCCGTTATGGTCGCGCCCGTCACAACCGCGCAAGACACACCCTTTCCCTGTCCGAGTGGGCGACATGAGGTCGTCGCAGCCGTCGGTGAGGTGGGCACGGAGTATGATGTGGCCTTAGAGCAAGCGGCTCGTTATATGGAACTCTGCCCCAATATTACTCTATCCCTGTTCCGTTCGCCCAACCAATCCACAGACCGTTTGGGGATTTATCGCAGCATCTGGGCCGCTCAAAGTTCCGAAATTGACATTTTCCAAACCGATGTGGTCTGGGCAGGCATCATCGCGCCACATGTCGTAGACCTGAATGATTATCTCTCACCGAAGTATTTCGATCAATTCTTCCCGGCCATGGTTGAGGGGCAGCAAATCGACGGGCGTCAAGTCGGTATCCCGTGGTTCACCGATGCAGGCGGCTTGTATTATCGTACCGACCTGTTGGAGAAATATGATCTGAGCGTGCCGACCACATGGGACGAGCTGACCGAGACCGCCCAAATCATCCAAGACGGTGAGCGCGCCGAGGGGGACGCCGAATTTTATGGTTATGTCTGGCAGGGCAACTCGTATGAAGGTCTGACGTGCGACGCGCACGAATGGCTGACCAGTGAGACGGGCGACACCTTTATCACCGCTGACGGCCAAGTTAATGTCAATAACGACGCCTTCATCGGGGCGTTAGAGCGCGCTTACGGCTGGATTGACACCATCAGCCCGCCGGGGGTCGTGAACTTTGGCGAGGAGGAAGCGCGTAATTACTGGCAATCTGGCAAGGCCGCGTTCATGCGAAATTGGCCGTATGCCTACGGCCCTGGCAACGCCGATGACAGCTTGATTAAAGGCTTGTTCGATTTTGCGCCGCTGCCCGCCGGTGAAGTCACCGCCGCCGCTTGCCTCGGTGGATGGCAGTTGGCGGTATCGAAATATGCCAACAATATTGATGTGGCCGTCAGCGTCGCGAGTTTCATGGCGTCGTATGATGAGCAGAAGGCACGGGCGCTCAGTCCACACGGCTCAAACCCGACCATCCCGGCGCTGTATGAAGACCCAGAACTGCTGGAAGCCAATCTGCTGTTCACGCGGATGGGGGCGATTTTGGCGACGGCCTACCCTCGCCCATCGGGCTTCACCGCTGCGGAATATGACCGTGCCTCAGAGGTATTTTATGCGACCATCCACCTTGTCCTGACCGGTGAGATTGACGCCGCCAGCGCGGTTGATGAATTGGAGTTTGAGTTGAGTGACATCGTAGACGAAATCTTGGCGGGTCAGTAGTTTTTGGCGCGGTTTCGCCTACTGCCGCTGTGGATTGGGGCGGCGGCGTTGTTGGGGATGTTCACTCTCACCCACACGCCGCCGCCCTTGCAACGCTGTACTTCGGACGAGGTGCGTGAACCTGTGAGCATCTGATTATCAGCCCAAACTTGCCCTTGATGCTTTGCCCGATTGACACATTTCTCATCTTATCTTAGAGTGTTATTATCTTTCAGAAAGTTCCGAATTGCACAATCAACGCAATTCTGTGTTTTTGTAGCTTTTATGGGGAGAGCAAAGCTATGGCCGAAGATAATAACCTCAACAAAGATTTACCCCCGCAAGTCGATTCATCTCCAGTACGACTCAACCCTAAGCGTCAGTATCTTCTAGCCGCAATAACAGGCATCCTCTACGGATTCCTGATGGTGGGGATGTTCGGCTGGGGGTTGAGGAATATGCTGCAAAATCATTCCGGCCTTGCGACCTTCGCGTTCCTCGTCCTAGTCCCAATTGGAATCGGTGTTTTGACCACGCATTCTGTCGCCTCCAAACGCCCCGTCATCACTGCAATCATTGTGACGGTCATTTTTCTGGTGGCAGCAACATTCGTATACAGCGGGATTTTCTTCTGTGTATTAATTGCCGCACCACTATGGGTCATACCGACCATCATTGGGGTTATTCTGGTCAAACTGTTCCAGCGTTATACCAAAAATCGCAATCACCATCGCGCATTTGTGGGGATTATGCTGGCGCTGCCGTTGGTGTTCGCACCCATCGAATCATATATCCCCGCGCCGGATTGGAGTCGCGTTATTGAGGACAGCATCATCATCGACGGGACGCCAGAGGAAGTTTGGCAGCATATCATCCGCATGGATGAAATCACACCACAAGAGCAGCGCCCATCGCTCTACCATACATTAGGCGTCCCGCGTCCCGTGCGTGCCACGCTTGACCGTGAGGCCGTCGGCGGCGTCCGCATCGGAGAATTTGAATTCGGCTTGACCTTCCATGAAATCATCACGGTCTGGAAGCCAAACCAAGCGGTGTATTTCGATGTGGATGTCTACACCAATACGCGGGATACCGACATCCTCAAGCAGATTGGCGGGAAATATTTCGACATCTCTAACGCAGGCTACGACATCGAGGCGCTGCAAAATGGTCAAGTGCGGCTGCATCTGAACAGTACCTATCGGCTCTCAACCCATTTCAACGCCTACGGCGCTTTGTGGTCGGATTGGATCCTGCGCGATTTTCAGGGATATGTCCTGCAAACCGTGAAAACACGGGTGGAGAACCGCTAAACGTAACAAAGGTGACCCACGGGTCACCCTACCATTATTTACCCGTGTGACGGTTTGCGGCTGATGGCGCTGAACAGGTAGCCGTGGAACAGGTCGCGGAATTGATACCCCTCGCCGTGTTGCTCCAACCATTCCCACGTCCGGCGGGTGCTGTCGGCGATGATGAACACGTCCATCACATCCGAAATGAAACGTAGCGGCAAGGTATACCAGCGGTCACTTTCTTTCAGGTCGGCGATGCCGAACACGCCGCCCGTCTTCAATGCTTCCCATGCGCGATCCATCGCCATCTCGTGGCGGGGGATGACGGCCAGCCCCAGCGTGCAAATCACGACATCAAACGGCTCATCAAACTGCATCAGCGCGGCGTCGGATTGCACCAGTTCGATATTCGTCCAGCCACGCCCGTCAATAAATTGGTTCTTGGCGCTGTCCAACATATCTTGGCTGTAATCTGTACCGACCAATGTGCCGGTCTCGCCAATTTTTTCGATGATATACGGGAAGTTCGCGCCCGCCCCGCACGCCACATCTAGCACGCGCATCCCCGGCTTCAAATCGACCATCTGAATCAACGCCTCGCGCATGACGACACGCGGGAACTGCCCCAGATATAGATAATCGGTCAGGTTGTAGAAATCGGCGCGATTGCGGTAATACTCATCAAGACGGGTCTGGGTCAGGCCGGACTTGCGTTGTTGACGCAGGGCGGCGCTCAGGCCAAGACCGGCAATCAACCCGAATAGGAACGTCTTTTTGCTAAAAGGCATGTTGTCAAAGACCTTTGAATGTCTAGTGGAAAAGGCAAAGTGACTCGGTGGCGCTACAGCAAATCTTCGGTTTGCTTCTCGGTCACATCATCGCGTCCATAGCGCAAGGTGTGGAGGGTGCTACGTAGCACACCATACAGGATATACGATAATCCCCATACAAAAAAGGCGATCTGTGGGGAAATGACCAGCGATAGCAAAATCAGCACGCCTGTGATGATACGCTGGGTCTTACGGATATAGCGCGGTGAGAGGATATTACTCTTCTCGTACTGCACATTGCTGACCATCAACAGCGCCACGAACACTGTCAGGACGCCCGCCGCTTGCGAGGCGTAATTGGCGACGGATAAGCTGGTGATGAACAAGACGAAGCCGGCCATGACCACGGCTGCTACCGTGGTCGGCAAGCCGATGTAGTACTTGGTCGGGATGTCGGGGTCGGCGGCGCAGTTGAAGCGTGCAAGGCGAATCCCCGCGCAGCACACCGGCAGAAAACTCAAAATCATGCCGAGGATGCCCCACTCGCGGAAGTACATCAGGTAGAACAACAGCGACGGCGCGAGGCCAAAATTCACCATATCGGCCAGTGAATCAAACTCGATGCCGAACTCACTGGTGATTTTCATGGCGCGGGCGATGCGGCCATCCAGCATGTCCAGCACGCAGGCGATTAAAATCAACACCGCCGAAGAGATGAAATTCCCGTGGAAGGCTTCTAAAATGGACAGATACCCGGCCAAAATCGCGCCAACGGTGATGATATTAGGGACGTGTGCGCGTAATTTTTTGATGGGGTGATGCTCGGATAACTGCACGATAAGAGTCTCCACTCAACGAAAAAGATGTTTTTTGCGTGTTTTCATCATCCCTGCGCGAGGGGGGTTTCGCCGCCGCGTACCTTCTGTTGGAGCGTGACCAATAGCTTGGCCTCCGGCGGCAGAAAGACATCACAGCGCGACCCAAATTTGATGAACCCCAGTTCTTGTCCCGCCGTCACCGCTTGACCCGGTTGGAGGTAGCTGACGATGCGCCGCGCCAAAAATCCGGCGATTTGGCGCACCAAGATTTCGCGCCCGTCCGCGTCCGCTATCACTATTGTATTCCGTTCGTTCAATTCGGAAGACTTGGGGTGAAACGCCATCAGATATTTTCCCGGATGATACTTCACATAGCGCACCTCACCGTCAAACGGGACGCGGTTGAGATGGACGTTCAGCGGCGACATATAAATCGAGATTTTCAGGCGCTCATTGTTAAAATATTCGCCCTCATGCACCCGTTGAATATCGACGATTGTGCCATCTGCGGGCGAAAAGATGCGCCCTATCGCTGACGGCGTACTGCGCGGCGGATTACGGAAGAACCACGCGAAAAAGCCCACCGCGACCACTGAAATCGTCAGCATGGTCACGATCACCCACGTCGGCTGATTCAGGTTGATGACCAACAAGGTCAAGCTTGCCCCGACGATCCCTACAGTTGCCAGCGTGTTACGACCTTCTCGGTGTATCTTCACAATATCGACGTTGCCCCAAATGGTCATTCGAAATCTCTGACATCATTCTAAACGCTGATGCGCCAAAAACCCAATTTACGACTGATGTGGAATAAAGCGGGCGCGTAAGCGTTGTTTTATAAGCGCCTATGCCCTGACGCCTCGGCGCAGATGCGGTACAATCATCCGGTGAGAAGTCAGCCGGAATCATTGTTACACCCATGGCGTTTGAATACGAAGCCCTCATCGGACATCTCAATGTCATCGGCGGGCGCGCCCTCACCGCGCGACCTCCCGGTGCGTTGGTCGAGGTCGCGCCACAGCGCGCCACCCGTGGGCGCGAGGCCGATACGTTCTTTACACTGGTACTGCCCGCCGGGAGTCACATCGCCCCAGCCTCGTTTTATGAGCAGATGGCGCAATTGGCCGCCGAAAAATATTTCGACACTGCTGGCAGCGTGACCGCCGCCTTGCGGGAAGTTTTGATTTCACTCAATCAAAATCTGCTGGATCACAACCGCGCCGCCGCCGCGCAAGGGCGCGCTTTTCTGGGCGACATCCTGTGCGCGGTCTTACGCGGGGACGACTTGATTTTGGCGCGAGTCGGGAACGGGGTGGCGGCGCTGGCACATGACGGGCGACTGAACTTTTTGCCCGATGAACCGACCTCACGCATTGAGTCACCCCAACCGTTGGGCGCGCAGCAAATGCCCGAAATCAAGCTCACCCGCCATAAGGTGGTGGCTGGCACGCGCTTACTCTTAGGCGACCCTCCGCTAGGCGACATCAACCCAGAGCGCGTGGCAGCCGCCCTCAGCGAAATCGGCCTCGACATGGCGCTGGTGCGGATGAAAGAGAGCGCGCTGCTGCAACTGACCTTGCTGGCGATTGAATTTGTCCCGCCCGAAATGCCCGCGCCCCAGCCCGTGCCAGAGGGCGAATCCAGCAAGGCCGTAGCCGCCGCCATCCGGGGCGCAGAAAGTCGCCCGACGGAGCGCAAGCGCCGTTCGAATGCCAGCGGAATCGGCTTTTTTGGGGTCATCCTACGGCGCATCTTTGGCTTAATTGCCGGGGCATTGGCGCGGGTGCTGGGATTAGCCACCGGCGGCATCGACAACGCCTTTGGCCCGTCGCCAGAGGGCGAAAAACGCTGGTATCAATCGACATTGCTAGCCGGTCTGGTCGTGCTAATGCCGGTGATTCTGGTCGGATTGGTGGTCGGGTTATGGCTGGGCGGCACAGGTCAGACCGCCTTTGAACTGTGCATTAACGAGGTGACAGAATTAGCCGACATCGCACGCAGCGTCCCCAGCGGCAATCCCGACGGCTTGCGCTCGACATGGAGCGCGGTCATCACGGCGGCTGGCAACTGTGAAACCCTGCGCCCCGAGGACGAGACCTCCAGCAAGCTGATGAGCGAGGGGCGCGACATCATCGACTCGCTCAATCAGGTCACGCGGCGCGACGCCAAACTGCTGTATACGCTGGAAGATGCTCAATTCACGCGCTTATTGGTACAAGGCTTGGACATTTATCTGCTCGACAATAGTCGCAATCGCGTCTATACCAGCACCCTCAACAGCGACGGCCTCAACCTATCGCGCACCGTCACCCCCATCCTCAGCATGTCCAGCGGAGCGATTGTCAACGGCTATACCGTCAGCGACATCATCGACATCTCGTTCGCCACCGGCACAGACCAACTGTTTGCGCTGGATAAAAACGGCCTCTTAATCCGCTGTCCACGCCGCCAATCGCAACAGTGCGAGGCGTTACAATTGCGCGGGGCGGAAAATTGGACGACTCCGGTCTCGATGGTCGTCTGGGGTTCCGATGACCGGATTTATCTCTTAGACGTTGGCGCAAACCAGATTTGGCGCTATAACCGAGACGGCGGCTCGTATTCTGGTATCGCAACGCCGTATTTTGACGGCCAAAATCAAGGCGTGCTGCAAACCTGTGTCGACTTCAAAATTGACACCGACGGCAGCGTATTCGCCCTGCGCGCTGACGGCGTGGTTTTGAAGTACAATCGCGGCCAGATTCAGCAGTTCCGTTTGGGTGGTTTCCCGGAAGGGCAAGAACCACGCAGCGGCCAATCGCTGACCCTAGATGAAGACCCCATCGGGCAAGCCATTTATGTCACCAGCCGCGAGGGGTTAACCGTTCACGAACTGACTTTGGGCGGCACATTTTCGGCCAACATCAAAGTCAGCGATGAACGGCTGTTTTCGGCGCTGGCCGGGGTCGCCAGTAACCCCGCCCAGCAACTGCTGTATGTCATTTCTGGCAATGCGTTTATGGTCATCCAAAAGTAAGGGATTTTCTCAATCATGACTTCACCCACGCCACCCACACCGCCGACGCCGCCCGCCCCGCCCGCACAGAATCGACTGCGGATTGAATACCCAGCCAATCAGACGGCCAGCTACGCGAACGCGGCCATCGTCAACAGCACCCATAGCGAAATCATCCTCGATTTTCTGCAAATCCTACCCAATGACCCACGCGGCAAGGTCACGCAGCGGATCGCCCTCACCCCAGCCAACGCCAAATTGCTCTTGAACGCGCTGCAAGACAATCTGAATCAATTTGAGTCCAAACACGGTGAAATCAGCCTACCGCCCAAGCCGGTCACTTTAGCTGACCAATTGTTTCAGGGCTTGAAGCCGGGTCAAGAACCGGGTGACGACTCTGCCGAAGCGCCCAAAGATTCTAGCGCAGAGTGAGCATAATGCGCCGTTGGCTGCCATTCGCGCTGTGCGCCGTCGTGGTGTTGGCCGCCTGTGACCCGATGGCTCCTCAAATCGAGCCGACGTCGAGCGTGACCCATACCCCGACGCCGACCCTGACGCCGAGCGCCACCATCAGCCCGACGCCTTCCGTCACGCCCACGCCCGATTACACCGCCACACCGACGCCTTATCCGTGTGACCAAGACGGGCGCATCATCAGCATTGAGCCGAATCGCAGCGAAACCGCTGGGGAGGATATCCCCTATCGCGCCTATCTGCCGCCGTGTTATCAAGAGACCACCCGCCGCTATCCGCTGCTGATTCTAGTGCCGTCCGCGCAAGACGCGACTGAGGAATGGGAATCACTGGGGCTGGCGTCTGCGATGGATGTGGGGATTCGCGCCGGGATTCTGCCGCCGATGGTGGTGGTCATGCCCGCGTTGGGTCGCATTGGCACACGCGACGCTTTCCTGCCAGACCGGTCTTATGAGACGGTCTTATTGGATGAACTGCTGCCCGCGCTGGAACGCGATTTTTGCCTGTATGAACGGCGTGACTACCGCGCCATCGGCGGGATTGGGCGCGGCGGATTCTGGGCGCTGAGCGTCGCACTACGCCATCCGACTATCTTTGGCGCGGCGGGCGGTCACAGCGCGATTTTGGGGGATGATGTGCCGCCGGATTTCAGTCCGCCCGAAATCGCCCGAAACAGCGCCGACCTCCCGGCTTCTGGCCTGCGGATGTATCTGGACAGCGGGGTACAGGATAGCGATGCGGTGAGCGGCTTACAACGCCTGAGTGACCGGCTGACCGCCCGCCAAATCGCCCACAATTATCTGATTAATCCGGTCGGGGCGGGTGACGCGGAGTACTGGACATCCCATCTGGGCGAATATCTGGCCTTCTACGGTCAGCCGTGGCCGCGTGAATTGGGGTCTCTGCCCGATTGTCGCCAACCCAGCCCTTAATTTTCTGCCTCGGCGTACACCCCCCGTTGGGCGTCCCTACGAATAAGGATTATGGTAGGGACGCCCAACGGCGCGCCGGTCTAAAAACGAAATTCAGATGGAGTTTAATCTCAAAACCCCCAATATTTAGAAGTCTCTTACTTTACCTCTGGTATGAAAGATGCTATTCTGTTGCGTACCATAGGTCGCTATGGGGAGCAGGACACAGCCGCAAACAACGCTGTGTCTTTTGCAGTTTAAGCGAAAACCCACATAAAAAGGACGGAGACGCCGTGATGGAACAAGGCCAATATCTGACCCCGGAAGGTCTGGTAATGCTCGAAAATCGGCTATTAGACCTTAAAGAGGTGCGCCGTGCCGAGATTGCGGAGCGTCTCCGCTATGCCATGGAAGAAGGCGGTGACCTCAGTGAGAACGCCGAGTATGAGGACGCCAAGAACGAACAAGCTTTCATCGAAGGCGAGGTTCAACGCCTAGAGGAAATTATCGCCAACGCCCAAATCATTGAGGGTGGTAGTCGGACGGACATGGTGGTGGTCGGCTCACGGGTGACGGTACAAGAAAAAGGCAGTAAAGAGACCGAACAGTATATGCTGGTCGGTTCGGCAGAGGCCAGCCCGCGTGATGGCAAAATCTCGCTCGAAAGCCCGATGGGGCGCGCTTTGATAGGCCTCAAACTCGGCGGCAAGGCCACCGTGAAAGCGCCTGATGGCGATATCGTGTTCACCGTCAAGAAAATCGAGTAGCCGAATTATGCCGTGGCAGCCCACCAAACTCGAACAAGAACGCCTCGAAAAGCTGGAAATCCTCAAGGCGCGTGGCGTCGAAAGCTTTCCCGCCCGCGTTCAACGCACCCATACGGCGCGTCAGGCTATCGCCGCCTTTGAACAAGACGGTGATGCCTCCGGCGTAGAAGTCACGGTCTGCGGGCGCATTCGCCGCGCCAACGTCACCGGTAAAATCGCCTTCATGCACATCGAAGATGAAAGCGGGCGCGTGCAGTTATTCGTCCGCATCAACGAAGTGGGCGAAGAAATGTTCGGCCTGATTAAAGAGCATCTCATCGACACGGATGATTATGTCCAAGCCAGCGGTGAAATGATGCGGACGAAGGCGGGCGAGGCCAGCGTGCAAGTCAAGACGTTGCGCCTGCTGGCAAAGTCGCTCAGTCCGCTGCCGGTGGTCAAGCAAGAAACCCGTGACGACGGCACGGTGGTCGAACACGGCGAGTTCACCGACAAAGAGGCGCGCTATCGCCAGCGGTACGCCGACCTTGCGGTCAACCAAAAAGTGCGCGAGACGTTTAAGAAGCGCAGTCACGTCATCCGCGCCATCCGCGACTATTTGGACGGTCAAGGGATGTTGGAAGTCGAGACGCCCATCCTCCAGCCGATTTATGGCGGCGCAGCGGCGCGCCCATTCACCACGCACCACAACCAACTTGACCAATCGCTCTTCCTGCGAATCAGCTTTGAGTTGTACCTCAAGCGCCTGATTGTGGGGGGATACGACGCAGTATATGAAATCGGGCGCGACTTCCGCAATGAGGGCGTCAGCTATAAGCACAACCCGGAATTCACCATGCTGGAGTTTTATAAAGCCTACATCGACTACCGCGATGTGATGGTGATTGCCGAAAACATGGTCGCCTACGCCGCGCAAGCCGTCAACGGGTCATTGACCTGCACGTTTGAAAGCCATACGGTTGACTTGACTACACCGTGGCGGCGCGTGACAATGCGTGACATCATTAAGGAACACGCCGAAATCGACTATATGGACTACCGCGACGCCGCCTCGCTAGAGGCCGAGATGCGCGCCCGTGGGATTGGGTTCAAGCCGGGTCAGCCGTGGGGTAAACTGGTCGAGCATCTGTTCAGCGAATACGCCGAGCCGAAGCTGATTCAGCCGACCATCATCTGTGATTATCCGCGTGATATCTCACCGTTTGCCAAGCGGGTTGACTACGATGAGTTGCATGTTGAGCGGTTTGAGTTCTATATTGCTGGTATGGAGATGGGCAACGCCTTCACCGAACTCAACGACCCCATCGACCAAGAACAGCGATTCCTCGATATGGCCGCCGCGTTCAAAGCCGGTGAGGACGATGAGACGCCGCTGGATGAGGATTTCCTGCGCGCCATGCGCTATGGAATGCCGCCGATGGGTGGTTTCGGCATGGGAATTGATCGAATCGCCATTTTGCTGACCGACCAACCCAGCATCCGCGATGTGTTACTCTTTCCACACATGCGAGATCAAAAATAGACCAAACCCTTACTTAAAAAAGGAGTCGCCCCATGCCATTTAGCCGCAATTCCGACTTGCAAGCCGTCCTTGATGGCATGGGGCAAGGCATCTTGATTTTCGCCCCCGACGGCAAACTGGTCGTCGAAAATTTGGCCGCCCGTACCATGCTGAGTACCGATTTGAGCGTAGTACGCCAAGCGGGATGGTCGGCGGCGGTGGTGCTATTCAATCAACAATTGCCAGACCCCAAAAACACGCTCGAATCGGCGCGCACACAAGCCTTAACCGTCGGGCGGCCCATCCGTTTTCGCACCTATCGAACCGGCGAAATCATGCCGTGTTGGGTGGCGGGCGTCCCCGGCGCGAATGGCGTGCTATATACGATGCTGACGATGGATCAACCGGACTGGCAACCGGTGGCCGAAATCCTAGATCGCTTCAGTGATGAACTCCGCACCGCCGTCGATTCGGCCAGCGGTCACGCCCGGTTAATCGCACAAGTGTTGAATACGCGCAAACCCAACGACACCGCAGAACAACTCAGCAAGCGCGTGATTGGATTCACCCGCTTGGTCGATGTCCAGATGATTCGGTCTGCCCGACTGCTGGGGATGGTCGAACGTTTGAGTTCAATTCGTGTCGGCGCATTGCGTGAGCAAGTGCGGGCGGGTCGTCGGCGTATCGGGATGGAGAGCTATCTCGAAGACCTGCTTGAAGATGTCAACAAGGCGCTGGTGATTGACCCGGAAACTGTCGTTAGTGATATTCGCTCGCGCTTGGAGCTAAAAATTCCCGACGGCCTGAGCATCGAAGCCTCACCCAGCCATCTCATGCGCGTCTTGCACGACATTTTAGCGAATGCTATCATGTACAGTATGAGGGCGACGCCGGTTCGCGTTAACGCCTATCGCAAGGGTGGCGTGGTGCAAATCGACATCTCAGACGAAGGATATGGCATCCGTGATGGTGAACGTGAGCGCGTTTTCGCGCCCTTTCAACGCGCACGGCAGCCCCAAATTATGGGCGAATTCGGATATGGTTTAAGTTTATACTTGTGTAAACATGAGGTAGAAGCGATGAGCGGACGAATCTGGTTTGACAGCGCCGAAAGCGCAGGCACGACCTTCAGCATCACGCTCCCAGCCTCGACTGGCGGGCCGGTGCTGCCGTCTTCTGCTGACATCTTGCCGGAATAATCGTCCCCGCCCACCCCCTCAGAGGCTTTTAGTACAGTCCGCCTCGTCCGGTTCTGCGGGCGAGGCGTTTTTGTTGGATGTTATACGGAGAGGTGAACCCACATGCGTTTTGACTTCATGACCCGCGAGATTTGGGACGCGCTGATCCTCGGCGTCATCTTCATCGGGCTGGCGCTGACCGCCCTCCGGCTTTATTCCGATTTCTCCCGTCCCGATGATGGGGAAAGCGATGACGAGACCCTTCCTACCCCTACCGAAAGGCAATAATCTCTCATGATTGATATGACCCTCATCCGCGAAAAACCAGATTTCGTGAAAGAACAGCTTCAAAAATTACAGGACGAGGCCGCCGTCGCCCGGATTGACCAAATCCTCGTGCTGGATAAAGAGCGTCGCGCCCTTTTAACCCAGAGCGAACTGATTCAGGCCAGCCGAAATCGCCTAAACAAGAGCATCGGAAAACTGATTGGCGACAAAACCCTCAGTGACACTGCCCGCGCTGCGCGTGCCGGTCAGGTGGTGGCCGCCATTGCGCGGGGCGATCTCAACGCCGCCGTCGCCGCGATGGAAGGGGTTGCCGAGCCGGACGACTCGCCCGCCGCCACGCTGGACGACCTCAAAAAATCGGTGGGGGGGCTAGGTCAGACCGTTGAGGAATACAACGCCAAGCTCAAGACGGTGGATGACCAACTCACTGACCATCAGCTTTACGTCCCCAACATGCCGCACGAGAGCGTAATTTACGGCGTCGGTGATGAAGACAATAAGCCGTGGCCGCCTGAAGGCGAGATGCGCGAATACGACTTTGAGGTGATTCCGCACTGGGAACTCGGCCCCAAGCTGGACATTATCGACTTTGAGCGCGGAATCAAGGTTGGCGGGTCACGCGGTTACATCCTCAAGGGTTGGGGCGCACGCCTGCAACGGGCATTGAGCAATTTCTTCCTCGATACCGCGCTCGCCAATGGCTACACTGAGTGTTACTTGCCGTTCATGGTCAAAGAAGAGATGATGTTCGGCTCCGGCCAGTTCCCCAAGTTCCGCGATGTGGTGTATAGCGACCCCGACGCCGAAATGTACATGCTGCCGACGGCGGAAGTCGCCATCACCAACATGTACCGCGAGGAAATCATTGATGAGTCGATGTTGACGCTCAACATGGTCGGCCATACCCCGTGCTTCCGCCGCGAGAAAACCAGCGCGGGGCGCGATGTGCGCGGCATCAAGCGCGTGCATCAATTCCAGAAAGTCGAACTCTACAAATTCGCCAAGCCGGAAGACAGCTACGCCGAACTCGAACGAATCACCGAAGACGCCGCCGGGATTCTGCGCGCCCTCAGCCTGCCGTTCCGCCGCCTAGAAATCTGCACTGGCGACCTCGGATTCAGCGCGACCAAGAAGTACGACCTTGAGGTCTGGTCGCCCGGATGCAAGGAATGGCTTGAGGTGAGTTCGTGCAGCAATACCGAAGCCTTCCAAGCCCGTCGCGCCAACATCAAATACCGCCCGGCAGATGGCGGCAAAGCGCAGTACGTCCACACGCTCAACGGCAGCGGCTTGGCGACTCCGCGTGTGATTATCGCTATTTTGGAGACCTATCAGCGCGCCGATGGCAGCGTCGAAATCCCAGCGGTACTGCGTCCGTATCTAGGCGGCGCGACGGAAATCCCGGCGTAACCTCACCCCCTAACCCCCGCTCCACAATGAAGAGGGGGAATTGGAAGGACATCAATTATGTTGCGTTCGCTCGCCCTAATCGTGCTGCTCATCGTTGCCGCGCTCGGTCTTGATCGGTTGAATACGGCGCTGAAAGCGTCCCCGCCGGTCATGACTGTTGCCCCCGGCACGGTCTTATACGCCGCCGGGTTCGACGCGCTGGCGGAGGATTGGGACACGTTTGACGACGGAGAATTGTCGGCGCGTATCGTGGCAGATGACCCCGCCACAGCGGGCATCCGCTTACGCGCCGAAAAATCAGGCGTGGCGATTTCGTCCTCAGAGCGTTGGTACTTTGCCGATTTTGACTATTCGGTGATGATGGCGGCGGTCGGCGGCCCCGAAAACAACGGTTATGGCGTGGTGTTTCGCCATATTAACCCCGATAACACCTACGCCTTCACCATCAGTAGCGACGGGTATTACAGCGTTGAGCGCACGCTGAACGGTCAGGCCGTCCGCGTCTCGGACTGGATTCGCAGTGATACCGTGAACACAGGCATCGGCGCGGTGAACACCGTGCGCGTGGTCGGGGTCGGCGGATCATTTCGGTTTTTCATCAACAGTCAAGCCGTGCAGGTCTGCATCCCAGATGACCGAAACGGGATAAGCACCTATTCCGGCGGGAAATGCGTGGGCGGTCAGATGCTAGAAACCTTAACCGACTCGACCTTTCCCAGCGGCAAAATCGGCGTGACGGTCAGCACCCCCGGCGAGCCGGATGTCGAGGCCGCCTTTGATAATGTCCTCGTCCTCATGCCCGAAAACGGAGAATAAAGCTGATGACAACTGGTTTGGCTGTCGAACGTATCACCAAGATGCTTGGCGGGCGCACACACGGGTGCGCCCCTACGAACCACCCGGTTGTGTAGGGGCGGTTCGCGAACAGCCCGCCATGCAAAAACCTAAACGCGCCCCCGGTGGATGAGCGACGGCGGACGGCTTCATCAATGTGGGGTATACTGACAGGCTATGCGATACAGATTCGGCGTGCCAAACCTATCAGACCCCAATCCCACGAAATTCTGAGGCGACCTACGGGGTCGCGCTATGAAAATATCAAAACCAAGAAGGATTAGACTCACCCATGTCAACCCTCCGTGAAACCCTCACCGCTGCCCTAAAAGAGGCGATGCTCGCCAAAGACACCGCCCGCCGCGATGTCATCCGCCTGATTCAGAGCGCGATTAAGCAAGTTGAAATCGACACCCGTAAGGAAATGACCGACGATGACGTGATCGTCGTCATCCAACGCGAGGCCAAAAAGCGCCGCGAGACCATTGACGAGGCGACGAAAGCCGGGCGTTCGGACATTGCCGATAAGGAACAAGCCGAACTGGTGATTGTCGAAACCTTCCTCCCCCGTCAGTTCTCGCTGGAAGAAGTAAAAGCCATCGCTGCCGAAATCATCGCCGAAGTCGGCGCGGCGGGGCCGAAAGATCAAGGCAAGGTGATGGGTCCGCTGATGGCGCGAGTCAAAGGCCAAGCCGCTGGGAACATCGTTAGTCAGGCCGTCCGAGAATTACTCAACGGGTAAGCGATGATTCCTTCACTGGCCGACCTGCTGCATCGCACTTTTGGCTCTGATCGTGACTTGGCGATTCAACGGTTGACGCTGACGGCAGTGGTCACGGCGGGGTTATTAATGCTGGGAGCGATGACCGTCTTGGTCGCTTTCGACTCGTTTTTTCCGGGTCAGAGCTTCACCAGTACCCTAGAGGTCGGCCAAGTCGCCACCCGCGATATTTTCGCGCCAGTGTCGCGCACCTACACCAGCACTCTGCTCACCGAACAACGGCGCACCGAAGCCCGCACCGCCGTCCAGCCGATTTACAGCCAAGCCGATTTGAATGTTGCGCGTGAAGAATCGACGCTGGCGGCGCGCATCCTCGACTATATCGACAATGTGCGGCGCGACCCGTATGCGACGCCAGAACAGCGCATCGCGGACATCCATCAAATCATCGCGCTGCAACTGGATGAAACGTTGAGCATCCGCCCTATCGCTCAGATGAGCGATGAGGCATGGGTACTTATACGGGCTGAAACCCTGAGCTTGGTCGAGCGCGTCATGCGCGATTCGATCCGCGAGAGCGACTTGGCGCGCATTTTAGAACGGCTTCCCAACCAAGCCAGCTTGCGCCTGAGTTCTGGTGAAGTCGCCATCGTCGTCGATATGGTGGCTGACCTGATTCGCGCCAATCAGCGTATTGATAGCATTTCCACCGACGCCGCCCGCGCCTCGGCTGCTTCAAATGTCCCAGATCAATCGGTCAGCTTCCAGCGCGGCCAATTGGTGGTCATCGCTGGCACGATGATGAAAGACACCGATCTGGAAGCCCTTGAGCAATTGGGCTTAATCCGCCCGCCCGACCAGCGTCTTCCCGATATACTGCGCGCTTTGATCGCCTCGCTGATCGTCCTCATGTTGTTCACGCTGTATTTGCAGCGATTCAACGAACGCATTTTGACCTCGCAACCGCGCACACTCTGGTTATTGGCGGCGGTCTTTTTGCTGATGTTGGGCGCGTCACGCCTGAGCGCCGTGGGCGAATATTACATTTTCCCTGCGGGGGTGCTGGCGCTCTTATATGTCTCGATGACCGCGCCGGGCGTCGGCTTGATTGGGTCGCTGGGTTTCGCCTTCCTCGCCGGCATGATCGCGGATAATTCGATGGAGTTCACGATATTGGTGGCCGCCAATGGCGTGATGGGGACGCTGGCCTTAAAGCGCCCTGAACGCCTGAACAGCTATATCGTCGCTGGGCTGATGGTCTCACTGGTCAACGTCGGCTTGTTGGCGGTCTTTAGCTTGGGGATGCCGACGCCCCTTACTAGCGAAGAATTGCTGTCTAAGTTTTTATTCTGCCTCTTAAACGGCGTCATCACCGCCGCGCTGACGTTGGTCGGCCTGTACTTGCTGGGGCAAACCTTCAACTTGCCAACCGTGATGCGGTTAATGGAACTCAGCCAGTCTGGTCACCCGCTGCTCCAACGCATGATGCGCGAAGCTCCCGGCACCTACCAACACAGCCTACAAGTGGCGAATATGTCCGAACAGGCTGCTAACGCCGTCGGCGCAAACTCGTCACTGGTTTATGTCGCCGCGCTGTATCACGACATCGGTAAATTACTCGCGCCACTATTTTTCACCGAAAATCAGCGCGGAGACCGCAACCCGCATGAAGAACTCAACGACCCCATCCGTAGCGCCCGTCTGATTATCGGCCACGTCACCAACGGCATCGGCATGGCGCGCCAGCACAGGCTACCCTACCGCTTGGTCGATTTCATCAAAGAACATCACGGCACATCGTTGGTGAAAGTGTTTTATCAACAGGCGCTCATCCGTGCCGGGGATGACCCGTCATTGGTCGATGAATCCGCCTTCCGTTACCTCGGCCCGCGCCCCCAGAGCAAAGAAAGCGGCATTATGATGCTGGCCGACTCGTGCGAGGCCGCCTTGCGCTCTGCCGAAATCAAAACCCGCGACGACATCCGTATGCACGTCAGCAAAATCATCAATGCCTACCGCGAAAAAGGTGAGTTGAGCGAAAGCGGTCTGACCCTGGGCGACCTAGTGCAGATTGAAGATATTTTCGTCAGCCTGATTCAGGCCAGCGTTCACCCGCGTATTAACTACGATGAAGCCATCGCACGGGCGCGGATGACCCAATCTATGGTCGCCCTCCGGGTCGAACGAGTGAGCGACGCCAATTACCTGACCACCGATGAAATGGCATGGTTGCCCCCCAGTGTCACGGGCGGCAGTGACCGAGCCCTCGGCCTGCCAGATACGAATACCTCCCCTGATGACGATGAGGATTATGACGATGACCGCACCCGCGCATGGGATTGATGTGCAAAACGAGGCGGGTTATCCGGTTGACCCGCAGACGCTCATCCGGGCGGCGTTGACCGTTCTGGCGCAAGAGGGCGAAAATCCGGCCAGCGCCATCAGCATCGTCATCACCGACAATGCTGGGGTGGCCGAACTCAACCGCGATTTCAGGGGCATTGACTCGCCGACGGATGTGCTGTCGTTTCCGGCAGACCCGCTGCCGCCAGAATTGGCCGATCAACTCGGCGACGAAGCGCCCTATTTGGGCGACCTCATCATCGCTTACCCCTATGCGCTGTCACAGGCCGAGCGCGAGCATCACCCGCCCTCGGACAGTTTTATGCTGTTGGTCGTGCATGGGACGCTGCACCTGTTGGGCTATGACCACAATACGCCCGAAACCCGCGCTGAGATGTGGTCGGCTCAAGATACCGCGCTCTTGAGATTGGGAATATCGCTCAGTCTTGTGCCAGCCCTAGAGGAAGCGCGCCACGATGGGGAATACTAACCCGCCCAAGCCGGGGACATTGTGGCAACGCCTGACCAGTACCGCCCGCATTGACCCGGAGCAGTACAGCTATAAAATAAGCCGCAACCGCTGGGTGAGTCTGGGATATGCGCTGGCCGGTTGGCTGTATATGCTGCGCTGGCAGAAAAATACCCGCTTGCAAGCCGTCGCCAGCGCGATTGTATTTGGTCTAGCGCTGGCGCTACAGGTCAGTTTTACCGAGATGGCCGTCCTGATCCTGACCATTTCGATGGTTTGGATGGCTGAATTCATCAATGCGGCGGTTGAAGCGGTGGTCAATTTGGCCTCGCCAGACTTCCACCCGATGGCGAAAGTCGCCAAAGATGTGGCTGCCGCTGCGGTCTTGTTAAGCGCCGTCACCTCGGTCTTGATTGGGCTGCTCATCTTAGGGCCGCCGTTATTAAAACTCGTTTCAAGTTAGCCGTCGTCAGTCTTCATCGTTTGACGACAGACTGCCGCCCTCCCAATACAGGACTCTCAGATGGAGAAATTTGACGTGGACGATTGGAGCGACCTGCCGACGCCGGACACCCCTCAGACCGGCGAACCGGCTCAGAAAACCGACGGCTTCGACATCGACGCCTTCTTGAAGTCGATTGATCATCCCGCGCCCAGCGCTACACCCTCCGCAGCGGGGGAACGACGGTCAGGTCGCGCCCGTCAACGCCTCGAAAAGCGCAAAGGCGGCGCGGAATCCTCTCCGTCAGAGACGCCGCTCATCCCCACTGACGCGCCCGCCCGCCCGCCGGATATCGAGGCCTTCGCGCCGCTGATGACTCCAGGCCCCCATGAGCGCCGCCGCTTACGTGACCGCCCGTCCATGATTGGCGAGTCCGTCGCCAGCGCCCGCCCGCTAACCGTCTCAAAACGCCCGTCGCAAGTCTCGTTACAGGGCGAATCGTCGCGGTTCTCACTGCCCAAAATTAATTTTACCCGGATAGGGCGATGGCTGTATGTCGTGATTGCCGTCACTATTTTTGTCGGCGTCGTCATAGCCCTAGGCCTCTTCAAAAATGACGCGCCGGTCTCGTATGCCAACGCGGTCTGGGTCGGTAGCGAATGGTCGTATACCCCGCGCCCGCGTGAAGAAGTCGATGGTTTGGTCACGCGCCTCAAGCAAAATCGTATCGGCATCGCTTATGCTTATGTGGGCTATCTCAAGGGCGATAACATTTGGTCGGGGCGACGAGTCGGAACCAATATTTTTGACGAGGTGCAAGCTGATGTGGCCGCGTTCGTCGGGCAATATCGCCTCGCTTACCCTGAAGGCACGCTAATCGGTTGGTTGGGCATCCCCAATGACCTTGATGTAGCCCCCGGTGAGCCGTATCGAATCGCAGACCCCGCCGTGCGCGCCGAAATCGCGGCCATGGCTGGGCGGGTGGTTAATGACTTCGGCTTTGATGGCGTGATGTTGAATGTCGAGCCAATGCCGGAGCGCGACTCGGCGGAATTTATCGCACTATTGCAAGCCGTCCGTCAGTCGATTGGCGAGGAAGGGGGCTTGTCGGTCACGATGTTTGCCGACATCGCGCCCTCAGACCTGACCGTGCCGCGCAATCAGCGCGCTGCTGAAACCAACGCTATCGCGGAATACAGTCGCGACTTCAAACAGCGCGTCGCTTTGCTGACCGATGAAATCATGGTGATGGCCTATAATTCCAGCCTCACCGCGCCGTCGGAATACGTCGAATGGGTGGCTTATCAAACCCAGAGTTACGCCGAAGCCATCGCAGAATTGGAAAGCGGCGCGAAAATCCTAATCGGCATCCCGACCTATGACGATCAAGGCGACATCCACCTCAGCAGCGCCGAGAATATCCCTTCAGCGGTAGAAGGCGTGCAGCGCGGCAAGTTGCGCGCCGGTAAAGCCGCCATCGCTATCAGCGGAGTCGCCATCTACGCCGAGTGGACGACGACTGAGGACGAATGGCGCTTGTTCAACCAATTCTGGCAAGACGACGGATAGGGTGCAAGGGACAAGGCAGAAAGGGCGGAGGCTTCAGCCTCTGGCGGAATACACAAGACTCTTGGACAGAACGCCCATCAGCCGTACCTTACGAATCTTGCGCTGTCCCGCCTTCAGTTGAGTAAACAAAGACGCGCCGGGAATATTTCCGGCGCGTCTTTGAGTCTTAAATCGGGGTGTGTTTTAACGGCGACTCAGCAGTCACTGGTAGGCTAACGAATTGAGCCTTCTTCAACCCAGCCATTAGAGCCAGTCCCGCGCACGTTGGCCTGATACCAGCACTGGCGTCCATCGCTGCGAGGGCCACCGATAAGATCAAGGCCGGTAGTATCATTCAGGAATAGCACGCCCGCGCTATTTCCACGGGGTTGTGCGCGCAGATAAACCGAGATCACGCCCGGATTGTAGACCACACGGCGGAATTCCCCGATCTTGAAGCTGGTCGCGCAGCGCGCTTGCACCGCGTTGGGGTCAAAGGTCGGGGTCAGGCTGGGCGTGAGCGTCACTTGGACGCCCGGCTCAACTTCCAATACCGGCGTTACGCGGTCTTGGCGGACAAAGCCGGTTTGTCCTAGTGCATCCGGCAGCTCAACCTCGTACCATTTCAGCGTGCCACCCGCCGCATCATCGACGATCTGGATGACTTTGAGCGAGGTTTCTTCCTGAAGTTGCAGCGCGACTCCGGCATTGATGCGCGGCGCGGTGCGGATATTAGACGGCGCGGCGACGATGGCGATTAACAGCGGCTCCGGCGTCGGTGACGGGATTGAAGTCGGGGTCGCCGTAGGCGTGCTACTGGGCGTTAGGGTCGCCGTGGCGATATCAGTCGGCGTGGCTGTCGGGGTATCGGTTGGAGTCGCGGTCGGCGTCTGGGTATCGGTTGAAGTCGGCGTAGGGGTCGGCGTCTCTGTCGGAACTGATGTATGGGTCGGCGTGTTCGTCGCAGTGGCGGTGGGCGGAATCGGTGTTTCCGTCGGTGGCGGTGTGATGGTTGGCACATCAGAGATGGTCGGCGCGAGACCCAAGTCGCCGGTGATGGTCAGGATGGGCAGGTAAGCGATCCACGCCTGTTGACCGTCCGGCAGTTCGATCAGTAGCCATGACAAATCTTCACTCAGCCCAAGCACCTTCAATGGGACATTCGGCGTGACCTTAGCGACCTCGGCATATAACGGGTTGGGGCCGCTACGGGCGATAACCTCACGCGGGAGCGTGACCAGCGGGTCGGCAGATGCGGCGGGGGTTTGGGTCGCCGAGATTAATTCTTCGGTCGGGGCGATTTCTTCTGTCGCAGTAGCCGGTATTTCGGTGGGGATATCGGTGGCGGCGGGCGCTTCCGTCGTCGCAGTGGCCGGTATTTCGGTGGGGATATCGGTGGCGGCGGGCGCTTCCGTCGTGGCAACCACTTCGGCTACAACCGGACGCCACGCCGGAGCATAGGCAGTCAATGTGTCGGATTCGTCCAAGAAACCGCCGGTTATGCCGGGTTCAACCAACGCGATTTCCTGACCAGTCAGCACGTCTCCACTGCGGAGGGCGGCGGTGAAGGCGATAAAGCGACTGTCCGGCGACCATGTGGGGCGGCTTGCGACAGCAGAGGCATCTTCGAAAATCGGGGTCTTATTAGCGCCGTCCGCGTCAGCCACAATCACGCGGCTGCGATTCGTGGCGCTGTCTAACTCATAAAATGACTGCTTGGCGCCATCCGTGGACGGTGAGAATATGAAATCGCACGAGAATTCCGCACCTTCGGTGGCTTCGCCGGTGGCGATGTCTAGCGAAATCAGCTTTTCAGTCTCACCGGTAAAGGCGCTAATGAACAAGCTTTGACCGTCTTCTGACCACCCCAAACAGTTGACGCTCAGGGCATCGGCGAGTAATTCACCCTCATACAACACAATGGCCGTTGGGTCAGGCAGCGTGACGAGGTAAATTTTGGTCAGACCTGCCTCCAGCGGTTCGGCGGAGAATTTGTCAGCCTCGATCCCGGCGAAAGCGAGTTGACCGGTGGCCTCGCCCAGCGCGCCGGGGAGGGTGGGCTGTGCCTGTACCGTAGAGGCCAGCGCGAAAACGAGTATTAAACACAACACAAGGCGTTTCATAGGTGAGGTTTCCCCTAGTTAAATCATCAATCACATCCACACCGTCAAGTATATATCGGTCTGTATAACGCGCAACGAGGTTTTTAGGGAATAAATCACAAAATATCCCTGATGTGGGCTGATTGGGGGGAGCCTGTATTCGTTTCATAACGATAACATGAGGTGTTGATTTCAGATTAGGCGCGATGTGAACCCGCCGTGTGCTAAAATAGGACTCTGATTGGCTTGTAGTTTAGCCGATTTAACGGTCTACTTTGTCACTCTCATCAATCACACGTTTGGACGCCCCTAGCGATGATTTTTTCACAAGCCATGAGTTTTGGATTGGCCGCCGGGACGGGTATCGGCCCGCTGCACACGTTGCTCATGAATGTCACGTTAACTTATGGTTGGCGCACGGGCATATTTATCGCGCTGTCGCCCCTGATGACCGATATCCCCATCATCTTGCTGATGGTCGGATTGCTCAGTCAGTTGCCGCCCGCCTTTGGGCCGATTTTGAACATCATCGGCGCATTCGCGATCTTTTTCATCGCTTATCGCACCTTTGTTGAGTTGAAAAACCCCACCCAACTCGACGGGAAAGTCAGCCAGCCTGTCTCGCGCAAGGTGTTGATGCGTGGGATGGCGATGAACTTCTTGAACCCCGCCCCCTATATCTTCTGGGGGACAATCACCGGCCCGCTGTTGCGTCAAGCGTTCGCCGAATCGATTGGCGCGGGAGGCTTGTTCTTGCTGTGCTTCTACGGGACATTCTTGGGATTGATGCTGGTGTTCATGGTTATTTTTGACCGCGCCCGCGGCCTTGACCCGCGCATCATTCGGGTTTTGAGCCTTTTTTCGGTGTTGATGATGGCGATTTTGAGTGTTTCGCTGTTGGTGCAAGGTATCAACGGTTTGACGTCGCTGAGTTGAGTTGGTCATTTTCGGCGTTCCGGTTTAGAATCCCCCTTATTGGTAGACATGACCACCCCACGCGAGGAGTCCCGCGTTGAAGAGAGCTTACGGACGGTTAGACATATTCTGGCCTGACGGTCACCTTGAAACCTTCACCTTGCGCGATGCACAGGTGACAGTAGGGCGCGCCGCTGGGAATGATTTAGTGTTGGACATGGACGGCGTGGATGCCAATCACTTGCTCCTGACTCCGAACGGCGAAACCGTGAAGATGCTCTCGACGGCGCACGAGTTAGAGACGTTCGTCGATGGGCGCGCCGTACCATTGGGTGAGATGGCCGCCCTCAGTAACGGGGATGAAATCCAGTTAGGGCCGCTACGACTGGTTTTTCGCGGGGTGGATGACGCCCCGACTCTGCCGTTGAGAATGCGTCTTGATGATACCCAACGCATCCAAACTGAATCACAGTCGTTCCGGGTTGAGCTTCAGCTTCCGCAAATCAGCGTGACGCCGGGGGCATACATCAGCCTTGAATTGAGCGTGACCAATACTGGGCGCGACGCCGAAAAATATTTCATCGAAGTCAGTGGCTTGCCCTCGGATTGGCTGCGCGTCAACCGCCCCGCGCTGGCCGTCGAACCCGGCGAGTCGGGTCTTGTGCTGATGAACATCCGCCCCAACCGTCATAGCGCCAGCACGCCGGGGGATTACCCAGTGATCGTCACGGTTCGCCCTGACCGCTCGCCGGATGTGTTTATTCGCACGCCGCTGGTCGTGAAAGTGCTGCCATTCGCGGGATTCGGCATCGCCATGAGCAGTCGCCGATTGACCGGGAAGTCGGGCTTCCGGCTGCACCTGCACAATCACGGCAGTGCCACCGTGCCGATTCAGCTCAAAGCCTTTGACCGGACGCAAGCGTTGGATGTCCGCCTCGCACAAACCAGCGCGCAGTTGGCGCCGGGGCAGCGCTTGAGCGTAGCTGGCACGGTTGCGCCCAAAGACCGTCGTCTGTTCGGAGTCGTGCGCGATATGCCGTTCGAGGTGGTCGTGACCTCTGACGAACTCCCGAATTTCACGGCTGCTGTGGTTGGCACGGTGGTCGATAAGCCGCCTCTGCCGGGATGGGCGAGTCCAGCGCTCATGGTAGGCGTGCTGGTGGCGTTATTGTTAATTGTGTTCGGCAGCGTCGGCCTGTTTAATTTGCGCTCGATTACGCCGGTCATTACGGCCTTCAGCGTCGGGCAAGGCGAAACTGAGCTGGCGCGTGGCGTGCCACTACAAGTCCAATGGACGGTGCAAGACGCCCAACGGCTGACCTTACAAGTCGGCAGCGCCGCGCCGGAAGACCTGACCGAGGTCGCGGGCGGCGTCTATCAAATGGCTACCGATAATTTGTCGGACGTCATCACCTTCACGCTCACGGCTTACAACGACGACCAACAATCACAAACCGAACGTTCGATTCGATTTTATCGCGCCGCCGTGATCGACGGTTTAACCGTGACGCCGGGGATTGTCTATCGGAATGTCGTACAAGCCTTGACCATCGCATGGGTCGGTCAAGGGTTCGCCGATGGCGTGCGCTTGCGCGGGCTTGACGGGGTAGGACAGTCGGCTGAAATTCTGTCGGCTGATGAATCGGGGACTTATAGCTTTAGCGCGCTGCCGCAGACCAATTTCACCGTCCGCCTGTTGGTGAGCGATGAGCGTGGGATGCAATTTGAGCGCACGCTAGACGTGACATTGGCCGACCCGCAGTGTACCGTTAATCGCGCCGAGATATCGCTGTTGGCCTCTCCTAGCGAGGTCGCCACCGTCCGCGAAGTTTTGAATCAGGGCGTCTCACGGGTTATCACCGGGCGTAGTTCTGACGGTGCTTATCTGTTGGTGCGCCTGACCGATGGCACGGAGGCATGGGGGCGAGTGACCGATTTCGCCTGCCCGTCCGACCAATTTAACCTGAACGATTTGCGCGTGATTGTCGTGCAGTCACCCACCGGGGCAGCTCCCTCACCCACCAATCAGCCGCCGCCGATTATCGTGCTGCCGACGGCCACGCCAAGCGTGACGCCCAGCCCATCACCCACCCTCACGCCGACACCCACTCTCACGCCGACTGTGACCGCGACGGCCACGGCTACGAAGACCCTCACCCCTGTGCCGATGGCGACGCGGACGCCCTCTCCTACGCCCCAAGGATAACCTCGTTGTATGTTGCAGCCCTCTCGCTGACCAACTTCCGCAATTACGCCCGTCTCGAAACCGCCCTGCCCAACGGGGCGGTCCTCTTGCACGGCGAAAACGCGCAAGGCAAAACCAATTTCTTGGAGGCCTTGTACTACCTCGCCACCTCGCATAGCGCGTTCGTCAGCCAAGACCGGCAACTCTTGAATTGGTCAACCGAAGAAGAACCGCTACCGTTTGCGCGGATTGCGGCAGAAATCAAACACGGGCGCGGCGGGTTTGATCGGTTGGAAGTTACGCTGATGATTGAACGCACGCCGGATGGCGTCGGGCGTTTTCGCAAGGTGATTAAGGTCAATGGCGCGGATCGGCGGGTTGGGCTGGCGGCGGGCTTGGTCACAGTGGTGCTATTTCTACCCCGTGACCTGACCTTGATTGAGGGCGCGCCCTCTGACCGCCGCCGTTTTATGGACATCACCCTGTCGCAAGTCGTGCCGGAATACGTCGATGCGCTGGATCAATACGAGCGCACGCTGCCGCAGCGTAACGCTTTATTGCGCCGAATCTCTGACGGTCATGGTCAAACCAAAGAACTGGATTATTGGGACGAGCAGTTGGTATCCGCCGGGGCGCGGGTGATTGCCGGACGCCAGACTTTTCTGCGCGAGCTAGAGGTTGAAGCGCAGCGCGTGCATTATGACCTGACCGGGCGCGCCGAGACGTTGACGTTGCGCTATCAGCCCAGTTTCACCCCGACGCCAGCCGGAAACGGCCAGCGTTCGTTCGAAATCCTAGGTTTTGACCTGCACCGCGAGATGAGCGCCGATCAAATTGCCCCGCAGTTCGCCGCCCAATTGCTCAAGGAGCGTGAGGAGGCGATTCGGCGCGGCGTGACCTTGTCTGGGCCGCATCGCGACGAACTCCGCATCTTGATTAACGAGCGCGACGCGGGCGTGTATGGTAGCCGAGGTCAAGCGCGCACCGCCGTCCTCGGACTCAAATTAGCCGAGCGCGAATGGATGCGAAATCGCACGGGCGAGCAGCCGATTTTACTATTAGACGATGTGGCCGCCGAACTGGACGCCAAGCGCCGGGCTTATCTGTTGGAGCGCGTGCAATCCGGCGGGCAGACCTTCATCACGACGGCGGAATTGGGCGCGTTCCCGCCGGATTTCCTCGCTAAAGTGAAGGTCTGGCAAGTCGAGGCCGGGCGGGTGATTAAACCGCCCGCGCCTTAGCCTTTCCACTCGTTCGCCAATATCCCATAAATGGCGAGGTCGTGTAGTTTGCCGTGAACGGTGTGGAATTGGCGCAATAGTCCCTCTAACTTGAATCCGAGGCGTTCTGGGATGGCGCGACTTTTGAGGTTCGCCCCGGCTGCGCGGATTTCAACCCGATTCAGCTTGTACTCCTTGAAACAATAATTCAGGGCGATGCGCGTGCAAGCGGTCATCAGGCCACTGCCGGTATAGCCCTCCGCCAACCAATAGCCGATTTCGGTTGAGCGCGTGTCCGCGCTGATGTAGTGCAGCCCAATCGACCCGGCCAACGCCCCGCGCACATAAATCCCGCCTTCAAACCCCTCTCCGCGTGATTCTTTGTCGATTGCCATTTCGATATAGGGCGCTTCGTCGCGGGGGTCTTGAATCCGGTCTGCCCACGGCAACCATTCGCGCAAAAAGGCGCGATTTGCTTTCACCAAGTCGCACAGGTCATTCAAATCATCCAGCGTAAAGCTGCGAATCATCACATCTGGGGCGGGCGTCAGGAGTACCATAATGAGGTCTAAGCCAATCTGGGAAGGATATAGACCCTGATTTTAGCACTTTTTAACAAACCAAGACGCTTAAAGCCTGTGTGTTTGTCCGTCAAATTTTAGCTACAATAGCTAACGGTGTTTCTATCAGAAACAGTAGAGGGAGTAGATTGACGATGATTCGTAAAACGAGCGTATTGTTGGCCGTGGCGCTGGCGTTGCTGTTGGTGGCGATTGCCCCCGTGATGGCACAAGATGAGTTTGTGTTCGGCATGGTACTGGTCGGGCCAAAGGATGACCGTGGCTGGAGCCAAGCCCACTATGAAGGCGGCTTGTACGTTGAGGAAAACTTGCCGGGCGCTAAGATGCTGGTGTTCGAGAAGCTGAACGCCGCCGACACCCCGGAGACCACGCTGGCCGATGTGGTCGCGCTGTTCGTTGAAGAAGGCGCACAGGTGATTTTCACCACCTCCGACGCTTTTGAAGAAGATACCGCCGCGCTTGCGCCGCAGTACCCGGATATCGTGTTCATCAACGTGTCGGGCGATGATGTGTTGACCGGTGAAGCCCCCGCCAACCTCGGCAATGTCATGGCAATGGGCGAGTGGCCGCGCCTGATTTCGGGCTGTGCGGCGGCGCTGGCGAGCGAAACCGGCAAAATCGGTTATGTCGGGCCGCTGATTAACGCTGAAACCCGCCGCGTCGCCGCGTCGGCCTTCCTCGGCGCGAAATATTGCTGGGACAAATATAAGGGCGGTAGCGACCTCGAATTCTCGGTCACTTGGATCGGTTTCTGGTTCGCCATCCCCGGCGTGACGTTGGATGTCACCGAAGAGACCAACCGTTTCTTTGACAACGGTTTCGACATCGTGCTGAGTGGGCTGGATACCGCCGAGATGGTCACGGTGGCGGCAGCGCGTCAAGCCGAAGGCGAAAAGGTATTCGCCGTCCCCTATAACTCGATTTCAGGCTGCACCCAAGCCCCAGCGGCTTGCCTCGGCGTGCCGTTCTATAACTGGGGTCTGCCCTACCTCGACTTGGTTTCACAGGTTCAGGCCGGTGAGTGGGAACAATTGTGGGACTGGGTTGCCCCGACGTGGGAATCGATCAGCGATCCCGCCGTGACTGTCACAGGCTTTGCGTTGGGCGAAGGCTTGACTGAAGAACAACTGGTGCTGTTAGACGAATTTACGGCTGAAGTGGTCGCTTACGCCACCGACGAAGCCAATATCAACACCATCTATCTGTGGCAAGGCCCGCTGAACCTTCAGGACGGCACGGCATTGGCCGCTGAGGGCGTGGCCGTCGATCCAATAGACGTGTGGTATCTGCCCCAACTGCTGGAAGGCATGAACGGCGCAAGCACCAGCGAATAAGTTAAAAAACGCGCTGGGTGAATAAAGAGGCGGGTTGGCATGTGTCAACCCGCCGCTTGCGTATAAAGGATAACCCGATGGCAACCCGTAGACAGAACGAACGTGAGTACAAATATTGGGAAGAATTATCGGGCGGAGGTCGTCGTTATTGGTCTGACCGTAGAGGATTCATCAGTGGTTTTCAACGAGTAATCAAAATCGTTGACGAAAACGAGGTTACAATACAAGTTATCCAAGAAATTTACGATGACGTTGGTGAATTGATTGAACATCACCAGAAATATCCTCACGACACAGGTCATCAAACTATTTTGTAGGGACAATTGCATGAATATCATCACTCGCCAAGTCGTTTCCGACAAAATTTTAGATTTTCTAAACCATGACATAACGCTGGCTGAGATTGTGGATTGGGCCGAGCGCACTTTTATCGATTGTGAGCTTCTGCCCGAAGACGACATCGACTTGCTTCATGATATCTTGATGTATCTCGCGGGCGCGGATACCGGATTGTTTCCCTTGACCGTTGAGGTTTGCTTCCAATTCCTTGAACGGCTGGGTGTCGAAATCGCCATTATCCGAAAAAACTAAAACAAACTTGACCCGAAACGTTCGGTATAAAACGGTTTGGGCGGGCAGCATCCAGAAGGGTCGCTTGTCTGGAGATGCCCGCCAAGTTTGAGGTGCGTTTACCGTAGCGCCGCCCGCAGGTCGTTGATTAGGTCGTCCACATTTTCGATGCCGACGCTCAGGCGTACCAGCGACGGCGGCACGGCGATGTCGCTGTCAGCGGTGCTGGCGTGGGTCATGCTGTACGGGTGTTCAATCAGGCTTTCGACGCCGCCCAAAGACTCGGCCAGCGAGAACAGTTTGGTGCGCGTGACCATCTGATGCGCCTCATCCGCGTCCTTGAGGATGACCGAGATCATGCCGCCCGGCAGTTTCATCTGTCGTTGGGCGAGCGCGTATTGTGGGTGACTATCGAGACCCGGGTAAATGACCTGTTGCACGCGGGGATGGTCTTCCAAGAAGCGGGCGATTTGGGTGGCGTTGGTGCTGTGGCGCTCAATGCGGATGCCCAGCGTCTTGATGCCGCGCATGACGAGGAAACAATCCAGCGGCCCCGGCACAGCGCCGACAGCATTTTGCAGGAACTTTAGTTGTTTATAAATTTCGGTGTCGTTGAGCGCCAAAACGCCGCCGACCACATCACTATGGCCGCCCAGATACTTGGTGCTGCTGTGCATCACAATATCCGCGCCCAGCGTCAGAGGCTGCTGGATAGCGGGTGAGCAGAAGGTGTTATCGACCACCACCAGCACACCCTCTGGGGCGGCGTGCGCCAATGCCGCGATGTCGGCCAGCCGCAGCATCGGATTGGTCGGCGTCTCCAGCCATAGCAGCTTGGTCTGCGGGGTGAAGGCGGCGCGTACCTTATCGAGGTCGGCCAAATCCACCCAGCTAAAGGTCAGGCCGTAGCGAGCGAAGACCTTCATGAACAAGCGATATGTGCCGCCGTAGACATCGTTGCCGACAATCACATGGTCGCCGGGGTTGAGCAAGCGCAAAATTGTGTCGGTGGTCGCCAAACCGCTGGAAAACGCGAGGCCGTGTTTTCCGGCTTCGATGGCCGCCACACAATCCTGAAGCGCGGTGCGGGTCGGGTTATCGGTACGGCTGTACTCATACCCTTTGTGGTCGCCGGGCGCGGATTGCACATAGGTCGAGGTCAGATAGACCGGTGTCATAATCGCGCCGGTGGTCGGGTCTGGGGCTTGCCCGGCGTGGATAGCAAGGGTGTCGAGGTGATACGGGGTGTTGTCGGACATGCTTATGACTCCTATAACTCTTTTTGAGAGAGGCGGCTGGTGACTTTGGTCATCTGGCGCACTTGGGTGGTGTGGGTCAAGGCCATTGATGCACCAAGCTGTGTCTGGACGGTATGATAGCCCAAAGACACCATCAGCGAGACCAGCGCAATCATGAGCGGGACTTGCAGCGCAGTTTGCATGGTACGGTATGCGCCATTCCCATAAATCGCCAGTACCGACTCGGACGAAAGTGTGAGGATGATTTGGTCAAGGATGGTGAAGGCTGCAATCGCGCCGAATCCAATCATAATCCATTTCATGCCGGGGAACGATTTCCAGTCCACCCGTACCCACTTATAGAATAGTAAGAACAAAATCCCGACGGCGTAGCCTATGAAACTGTAAAACGGCACATGTAAGCCGTTGATTTCGATGCGCTGGCCGGTCATGAACTCTATGAGCGGGATAATTAGCGGCAAATACATCAGCCACACCCGTCGGGGGTATTTCTCCATCCACCCCATCGGGCGCGGAAAGACCAACATGAAATGAATCAGCGCGGGGAGGACGATATGCGAGACCACCACGTCAATGAATGGGATCAGGTCTTCCATCGCCCGCGAGATGAGGAACATGCTGGCGGCTAGGAATAACGGGAACAAGATTTGTAAGCCGGGTTCAGCACCCCACCGATTGAGCAACCACAGTCCGCACCCCAATGTCACCGCCGAGACCATCACATAAGTCAGCATGATCATCAGGTAGTAACTGTTTTGCGCTAGGGCATATTTCACGCTAATCGTCTGATTATCGCGCATGAAGTCGCGTTCAATCGTATCGCCTTTGATGAAGGTGTAGGTGGGCGGCAAAATCTGAAGCGGAGCCTCATTTACGACCATCGCGTCCACCCATTGACCGACTTGGTTTTTCACGCGCAAGTAACGGTCTCCGGGGCGCACCCCCGCTTGGTCGGCAACACTGCCCGGCCAAACGCCGATGACCAATCGCTCAGAGTCACTGGCTTGATATGGGTGTGAGACAATGCCATCCCACAGGAAAAAGTCGGGAGTCCCGACCAAATACCCTCGAATATACAACGAGAGACAATAGGCGATAATCATGCCGACCACGAGTGCCGAGGTAATCAAGAAACTACGAAGCATTCGGCGGGTGGTATACAACATGGCGGTTTGCAGCGGGTCAGAGACGGTCACGATTTTGGCGGCGCTCATCCGTCCGGGAAAAAACGCCTCGCCCAGCGCGTGGGCGAAATCGGTGGCGGTCTCAAACCGATCTTCCGGCTTGAGCGCCAATACCTGCTTAAATGCAGCGGCGACCTCTGGCGGCAGACCCGGCACATAGGTATCAATCGGGGTGGGCTGGCTGCTGACGCGCTGCATAATTAGGCCGGTGATGTTCTCAGATTCATGCGGCAAATGGCGCGTCAACATCTGATAGGCGATCAACCCCAACGCATATTGATCAGAGGCCGCCGTAGCGCGTACCCCCATCAATTGCTCTGGCGACATATAAAACGGCGTGCCATTGATGCTGGTTTCGCCGTCGGTGGCGGGGTTGGGCATCGACTGGCCTTCGGTGATTTCGATCAGTTTGGCGAGGCCAAAATCGACAATCACCGGCTCGCCTTGTTCGCTGAACAAAATATTAGCCGGTTTGAGGTCACGGTGAATCACGCCATGTCGGTGAGCGTAATCCAGCGCGTTCGCCAATGCCTCAACCACCTCGACCAAACGAGCGCTTTCGATTAACTCGCCGCGATTGAGATACTCGTCCAGCGTTTCGCCGGACAGAAATTCCATCACCATATAGGTCTGGTTCTGCTCGCCGGGCAGCAAGCCAAATTCATGCACGCCGACGATGCCCTTGTGGCGCAGCTTGGCGATGGTGCGCGCCTCATGGGTGAACGATTCCGCGATGCGCGGGTCAGTGGCATCGGCGCGCAGCATCTTGATGGCGACTTTGCGGTCTAGGAACGGTTGATAGGCGCGATACACCACGCCAAAACCGCCTTGACCGAGGGTTTCTTCAACACGATATGAACCGATATAGACTGGGACTGTCATCACAAATCTCTCCACGATAATAACAATTCTGCATCAGATGAGTATAACATGAGTTCAAATGATTCTGGGGGTGTGAACGATAAGGAATCGTAGGGACACGGCCTGACTTGTCCTGTGTTGTAGCGCCCAACAAGACGAAATCGACCTGTAAAATCCGTGATTTGACGCGATTGGGACGCCCATCAGGTCGTCCCAACATTTTGCCTGTTAGGGCTTACGGCGTGGGGGTCAGGCCGACTTCCTCGCGGGTGATGGTCTGCCATGTGCCGTTAATCTCGTTAAAGCGCAACCAATCGCCATATAAACTGCGGAGAAAGTGAAAGCCGGGGGCGGTCACATATTCCCCATCAACCATTTCGCCGGACGGTTGATATTCATAATTGGTGACAAAACCGAGTTCGGTCTCTGTCCCCCAGCCCATGCCATCGCGCACTTCTGGGTTGCCGCGCCAAATCAGGCCGAATCCGCGCACGGGCTGATACAAACCCTCTGGCGGGACGATATTGGGGTCAAATTCAAGGCCGCCCTCTACGAATTCGTCCTCATAAACTTGCCAAATCCCGACTCCGGGTTCGGTCTCGATAATCACCCAGATTTGCCCTGTCGGTTGCAACCAGAACATGCGCCCACGCTGAAAGACCTGTTCGGCGACGTAAATCTCGCGGGCGGTAGCGGTGGGGAACGGGTTGAGCGTCGGGTTGAGCGTCGGGACAGCGGATTGAGTCGGCATGAGGCTGGGCGACGCTATCGGCGTGGCCTGTTGCTCGGTCAAGGTTGGCACAATCTCACTGGTCGGGGTAGCCGTCACGACCATCACGATAATGGTGTTATCCGGCTGACAAGCGGTTAAAGCGGCGGTCAGCATCAACGCGGACGCGCACAGCAGTGATTTCAAACGCATAGGGAAACATCCTATATATTCTGTAGGTATGCCATGAAGTATACCGCAAACATTTTGTAGGGGAGGAGTCACGTCCCCTACCGCCCCCCGCCGCTCACGCCATATCGCTCGTGCCACACTTGACACGGAAGCCGCCAAAACCTCACGGCTGAATCCTACTCCTAGCCGTGCTACAATTTGCCGGATACAGTCCACCCCATAACCAGCATGGAAAACAGATGACCAACCCAGTCCAAATCACTGTCGCACGCGGCGACGGTATCGGCCCTGAAATCATGGGCGCGTGCCTCAGAATCCTTGAGGCCGCCGGCGCGCAGTTCGTGACGGAAGAAATCCAAGTCGGCGAGAAAATTTACCTCGCAGGCTCGCCCACCGGCATCAGTCGCGAGGCGCTCGATACGTTGTTTCGCAACAAAGTCCTGTACAAAGCCCCCATCACCACCCCGCAAGGCAGCGGCTTCAAGTCGATTAACGTGACCATCCGCAAGGCCTTGGGTTTGTATGCCAACATCCGCCCGGTGATGAGCTACTACCCGTTCGTCGCCACCAAATACCCGCAGGTCGATATCGTGATTGTGCGCGAAAACGAGGAAGACTTGTACAGCGGCATCGAGCATCGCCAGACCCGCGAGGTCTATCAAACCCTCAAGTTGATTTCGCAGCCGGGCAGCGAGCGCATCATCCGCTATGCGTTTGAATTTGCCCGCCTGAACAACCGCAAGAAGGTCACTTGCTTCACCAAAGACAACATCATGAAGATGACCGACGGCCTATTTCACAAAATCTTCGATGACGTGTCGCAAGAATACCCAGACATCATCACCGAACACAAAATTATCGACATCGGCGCGGCGCGGGCGGCCACCCAACCTGAAACGTTCGATGTGATCGTGATGTCTAACCTGTATGGCGACATCGTGAGCGACATCGTGGCCGAATTGACCGGTTCAGTCGGTTTGGCGGGCAGCGCCAACATCGGCGACAAACACGCCCTGTTCGAGGCCATCCACGGCAGCGCGCCGGACATCGCTGGGCGCGGCATCGCTAACCCGTCGGGCTTGTTGTTGGCGGGCGTGCAGATGATGGTACATATCGGGCAACCGCAAGTGGCTGAGGCCATTCACAACGCATGGCTCAAGACGATTGAAGACGGCATTCATACCGGCGATGTCTACAAAGAAGGCACGAGCAAGCAGCGCGTCGGCACGGACGCATTCGCCGATGCGGTGATTGAGCGCCTCGGCCAGAAGCCGACCCACTTCAAATCGGTGACTTACGGCGCGGCAGAGCTGATTAAGACGACTATCACCCCCAAGATCATCCGCCAAAAGAGCCTCGTCGGGGTCGATATGTTCCTTGACTGGAGTCCCACCGAAGGCCGTGACCCAGAGAAATTGGCCGAGGCGCTGCAAGAACTGAACGGTGACGGCCTGCAACTGATTATGATCACCAATCGCGGCCAAAAAATGTGGCCGGATGCCCGCAGCGAAACCTACCGAACCGACCACTGGCGCTGCCGTTTTCAATCGGTGGGCGAGCTACCAGTCACACATCACCGCCTGATTAGCCTGTTCCAGCGCGCAATCAACGCGGGATTTGACATCGTAAAGACCGAAAATCTGTATATGTTTGACGGTGAGCGCGGCTTCTCGCTGGGCGCAGGGGAATAATTCTGATGCGCGTCGCGGCCTCAATCACCCATACCGGCACGGCGGCCAGTTTTGCCTATACCCCGCCGATGAAAATCTACGGCGGGATACGTTCATTGCTGACCCTATCGGAGTCGGTTGACCCGGCGGTGTTGGCGGCGGCACTACGCGGGATATGGCGCTTCAGCCCTCACACCCGCGCCCTCGTCACCAGTCACCCATCGCTTGAGCCGTGGATGTTGGGCGCGAACATGGCCGAAGTAGACCTCGACCCGCTGCCGTTGCGCCCGTATGCCGCACATGGCAAAACGGTGACCCGCCCAGTTGTAGCCTCGCACCTGTTCGCGGACTGTGATGGCTGCATCACGCTGATGTCGCTGTCGCCAGAGCGATTGGCGGATTTGGACATGCCGCCGTCGCTATCGGTGATGGCCTCCTACTGTAAGGTGAACATTGACCCGGTGATGGTTTACGCGGCGCTGTCGCCCCATTTCGCCGGGGCGATCCTGCATCTCGGCGAGAAGGTGATTTGGGGCGACGACCTGCTCGAGGTAGACGCCACCGCTTACCGTCTGAGTGGCCTGACGCCTCACCCGCTGATCGCTGAACTGCGCGGGTAAAATAGCCTGAAGAGGCATGGCGCGCCATGCCTCGTTAAAATAGTGCAGCGCAAGCAAAATAGGTTTGCGGGGGAGATTATTCGCCTTGCCGGTCTTTCTTGCGCTTGAGCAAGCGCGTTCCAAGCGTCTCGCCCTCGGTCTGTAGCGGTTTGGGGTCAGCAACCGCCGGTGGTATAGCCGCTGACGACTCGGCTGGCGATTGCGGGGGAATCGGCGGCGTCAACGGGGCAAATGGCGACTGGGATGGGGAATCGGTCTTGAGGCGTGCGCGCAAGGCGCTGGCCGTATTGGCGGGGGCGCTGCGGGCTTCTTCTGCTGCGACCTCTTGACGGGCGCGGTCACGGGCTTGCATCAGGGTCGCCATGCGCTCAGATGCGACTTCCTCGGACGGCTGACGGCGGAAAACGCTCAATACGCGCTGGACATCCGTGCGGTTAATCAACAAGCGGCGCACTGCGATGTCGAATGGCAACAGCAGCAGCACGATCAACATCAGCAAAGGCGTGAGCGAGGTGCTGCCGCCGCGTGCGGTCAATGTATGCTCAAACGAGGTCGTGAGGCCGTCCAGATAGGCCGTGCCGCCGGTTAAGCTCGCCACATCCGGCAGCACCGAGGCGGTGTTCCCCCCTTGATATTCCCGCGAGTAACTCATCACCCAACCGGTGGTTTGGTTGACGCTGACGCCCGCGCTCTCTAACCCGCCCGCCGTCCGCAGCAGATATGCGCCCTGTTGATCGGGGGTGAAGACGGCCTCATAGCGTCCCGGCGCGACTTGCCGGAGTTGGATGCGTTCGGTGGTCAAATCGGGGCGCACCACCGATGCTTCCAGCCCGAGTCCATTCAGGAATAGGCCAGACTCGTCGCGGGCGTCCAGCATAATCCGCGCCTGCGACCCTTCCATCACCACGCGGGTCTCGACGCCTTGTGTGTCGGTGTCAGTCATCGTCCAGCGGATGGTTTGACCCCAGAAGCGGGCGAAATCCGCCCAGACCACCCAGTCCGCCCCCCAGCGCGAGGTCGCGTCGGCATTGAAGGCCACAGCGCGCCCCAAGCCGTATTGCCAGACGGTCAGAATCGGGTCTTGGTAGGGTTCTGGCCCGCGCAAAATAACCTGTGAAGCGGTTTTTTCGGACGCCCCGACATAGCCGCGTAGCGCGGGGAGGGCGGCGATGCCATCCATAATTGGGCTGCGGGCGGTCAGTGACGGGGTAAAAGGCGTCTCAAAAATATACGAGCGCGTCGCTAAGACGGTTTCTTGGGCGAAAATGGCCGGGATACTCTGAGGGTTTTCGGCCAGTCGATACGTGCCTTGACCGGCTTCGGCGAGGTCGCGCATCAGTTCGTTGTCCGTGCCAATAGCGATGCTGGTTAAGGTGACGCCGTACTCTCGGTTTAAGCGCGCCACCAACTCCGTTAAGCCGCGTCGGTTGGCGATACCATCGGACATCAAGATGATGTGCTTGGTTTCGCTGGGCTGGGTGGTGATGTCGGTTGCCACCAAGTTCAGACCGGCGGCGATGTCCGTGCCACCGCTGGGGCGTAGCGTGCCGACCAAACGGCGCAATTCCTCACGGTTGCCGACCTCTTGAAAGTTAGCGACCCAATAGGCCGTCGTATCGAAACTTGCCACTCCGACCAAATCCGCCGGCTGTAAAAAATCGGTGCTGCGGTTAATCGCGGCCTTCGCCAGTTCAATCAACGGCACGCCATCCGCGCCAATCGTCGCCATTGAGCCGGAACGGTCAATCAGATAAGCGATGGTCAGTTTGGGCTGGCGCTGCTGGTCTTTCAGGCGCATTTCAACCGGCAGAATCGCTTCCAAGGGGGTATCGAAATAGCCCCCCGGCGCATACGACTCTGGCCCACCAACGACCACTAAACCGCCGCCGAGGTCGCGCACATAAATTTGCATGGCCTCCATCGCGCTCACGCTGATTTGGTCGGCGGGGACATTGGCGAGGATGACCGACTCATACGGCGCATAACCGGTCACGCCAACCGGTAAGCCGCCGGGCGCGATTTGCTCTACCGTCAAACCCGCCTCTTGCAGCGCGGCGGTCAGATATTGGGTTTCGGATTCCGTGCCGACCACCAATACCCGCGCCGCGCCAGTGACTTGGCTGAAGGTCGAAAGTTGATTGTTTTGATAAAACCCGTCTAGGCCGTCGGGCTGTACGCGCACCGTGAAGTCGCGGAAGCCGGATTCGCCCGCGGTCAATGTCAGCGTGCGGGTGCTGCTACCGCGCCGGACGGACTCGGTTTGGCTGTAAATCAGGTCTGACCCGGCAAAAATGTCGAGGCGGGCGCTGGTGTCAATATCCGCTTCGAGCGTGATGCTGAGGTCAAATTGTTGACCTTCAGCAACCGAGGCCGGGGCGTCAAATTGGGTCACGCGCACATCGGGCGCATCGATGGCGCTGATGGGTAAATAGTCGATTTCGACCCCGGCAGCGGCGGCCAATTGCGCGGCTTGTTCGGCATCCCCCACCGTCTGACGGCCATCGCTGAGGATGACGATGCGGCGGGCGGACTCGGCGGGAAACATCGCCAGCGCGAGTCGGATGGCGGCGGCGATGTCGGTATCACCGGCGTCGGGCTGGGCGCGAATGGGTTTAAGGGCATTATCGGCTAAAATTGGGCGAGCGACCTGCGGCGTCTTGCCGAACAGCACAATCCCAGCGGAGTCGTTCGACCCCATCTGCTCAATTTGGTCACGCACCTGTGTTAGCGCATTGTCGAGGTTGAGCGCGCCTACGCTGTCAGAGGCGTCCACCACGAACACCACGGCCAGCGAATCGGCAGACCGCGTGAGATTCACCCCGGCCAATGCCAAAATCAACAGCACGAGCAAGGTGCAGCGGAGCGTAAGGCTGATGAGGTCACGGGTGCGGCGAAAGCGGCTGCGTGGACGGCCTACCGCAATGACGCCGGGTAGGACGATCAGTAGAGCCAGAGCCAGTGGGAAGCTGAACGACATGGGCGACGATAGCCCTCCTTCTTCACTGTGTATGGTAACACACCGTCGCCTCTGTTGGGCATAACCCTAACCAGAAACAAAAGAGAGGCGACTTGTGATGAACAAGCCGCCTCTCTTTTATCGCAATCTTGTAACAGATTGGCTTACTTGACTTCTACCGGGACATCGAGAATGTCCCAATCGGCCTTGCTAACGAACTTGGTGAGCGAACGACCATCCTTGGTCTTGGCGCGGAGGCCGTAGCGTTCCTGCCCGTTTTTGGTGGTGAAGGTGGTCTTGCTAACGCTGTCGATTTCGATACTGACCTTGGAACGGGTCTTTACGTCATAGAATTCAATCGGAGCCTGTTTTTTGCCAGCCATCGTAGATCTCCTTGTGTTTGGTAAGATAGAGCATCAGGACAATGAATTACCACGCGGGTGCGGCTACTCTATTCACGCTTAAATGCCGCTTATCCCAAACGCTTATATCTTAATATATAAGGTTCTCGCGTGTTGGCAAGGGGTCTGAGGGGAAATCGTCAGACCAATACGGGAAACCGAGGGTAATTGAGGGGAAAACCCCCTCAAAATTGGTGTAAACTAAAAGATGAGAGAATGATGAATCAGGGAGTCAGCATGGGGCGGCATTGGATTACATTGGTTCGGCATGGGCAATATGACAAAGAATTTGGGGACAGCGGCGGCCTCAACGACACCGGACGCCTGCAAGCGATGGTGACTGGCGAAGCGCTCAAGGCGCTGCGGGTGGATTTGATCGTCAGCAGCCCAATTTTGCGCGCCGAGCAGACCGCGCAAATCATCGCGGGGAAATTGGCCGAAGAAATGCCGTATACCACCGACCCACGGATTGAGGAGTGTGTGCCGTCGTTGACACGGCGCTATGTGGATTGGTTCACGCAAAATCGCCCCAACTTGACCCGTGAGAAGGTGTCGATTTGCGCGCAGATGTTGTTTGAGTTCTATGCCGACGTGTTTCAGCCACTGCGTGAGGATGACCCGGATAGGCACACCCTGATCGTCAGCCACGGCAACGTCATCCGCTACCTGATCTCATTGGCGATGGAGGCCGGGGACGATGCTTGGACGAATATGTTGGTCTATCATTGTTCGATTTGCCGGGTGGTGATTGATCCTGAAGGCCACCCGATGGTGATGGCGGTCAACGACCAATCCCACATCGCGCCAGAGTTTCGCAGCGAACAATAGAGATAGTCCTGAGTCCCAAGTCCTGAGTGTTGGTAGGGGCGCACCCATGTGTGCGCCCGCCAAACACGACATTTTGCACTAACTTGAAATGCACCCGACTCATCACTGGTCACTTCACCCTAAATAGACTTGATGGGCGTGGCGGATAAAATCGAGCGCCAGCAACTTCTGGAACACCTCATCGGGCATGGCTTGGTCAAGCAGCAGCACGCTCAAGGTTTGACCGCCCCGCTGGGCGCGTCCGGTGAACCAAGACGCGATGTTGACGCTGTTTTCGGCCATCAGCGTGCCGACCTTGCCAATCACGCCGGGTTGGTCAAAACTACCCATGACCAACATGTAACCGTCGGGGACAAAGTTCATCCGGTACTCGTTAATCTGGACGATGTGCGCCTCTTTACGGTCAAGCAGCGTGCCAGCCATCAGGATTTCTTCCCCATCGTCCAGCGTGATTTGGCATGAGACGAGGTTAGAGTAATCGCCAATTTTCATGCCCTTCGTCTGGGTGATTTGGATGCCGCGCTCGGACGCCAATAGCGGGGCGTTGATATAGCTGACCGTCTCCCCTAGTGCGGGCGAGAGTAGCCCTTTCAACAGCGCGACGGTCAGCGGCTTGACGAGGCCCATGACCTCTTCGCCGCGATACTCAACCGCCAACCGTCGCACCGGATAGCGTGACAGCAGCAGCAGCAACGTCCCGATGCGCTCCGCCAGCGTTAAATACGGGCGAATCGTTTCATATTCCATCCCCGGCAAAAACGGCAAATTGGCGACATTACGGTAATCCGTACCGCGTAGCGCATCAATCACCTGATGTACGATTTGAAACGATAGGTCTTGGCTGGCTTCGATGGTGTTTTCGGCCACATGCGGGGTGTGCAACACGTTTTCTAGCCCAATCAGGGGCGAGTTATAGGGCGGTTCTTGCCCGTATACATCAACGGCGATGCCGCCCAAGCGCCCATCGCGCACCGCGTCTGCCGCCGCTTGCTCATCCATAAGGCCGCCGAACGCGGTGTTAATTAGGCGTGCGCCGGGTTTCATGCGGGCGATAAAATCGGCGTTGACCATGCCGCGTGTCTCGTTGGTGGGTGGGACGTGCAGCGTCACGATGTCTGCACGCGATAGCAATTCGCCCAATCCGACCAAAAAGACGCGCTCCTCTTCAATCTGATCTTCGGCCAGATACGGGTCAAAGGCCAGCACGGTCATGCCAAATGCCAGCGCCCGATGTGCCACCGCCCGTCCGACCCGCCCTAGCCCGACCACGCCCAACGTTTTGCCGTTGAGTTGAATCCCAGCTTGGCGCTTGCGATCCAGCAACCAATAACCATCCTTGAGGCTATCATGCAGGGCGGTCAAGCGTCGACTCAGGCCGAGCATCAGGGCGAGGGTGTGTTCAGCGGCGGCGATGGCCGATGTCCCCGGCGTATGTGTGACCAATATCCCGCGCCGAGTGGCCGCGTCAAAGTCGATCCCAGACAGCGCCGCGCCGACTCGCCCGACGACTTTCAGATTGGGGGCGGCGTCGAGCAGCCCCTTGTCTACAGGGATGTCATCACGGGCGATTAGGGCGTCGGCGTCGACCAATGCCTCTTGGACTTCGCGTAGCCGGGGCGCGACCAATTTCAGGGTTATTTCTGGGTGCAGGCGCAGCACGTTCAGGCTCTCATCGGTCAAATCGGTAGCGACGACGATGGTATACGTCATAAGATTAGGCCTCCTCAGTCAACCATGCGAGGACGGCATGGAGGTCGGTGAAGACGTGTGGCGTGATGTCAGCAAAAGCCGCTGGCGAAGTGTGCGACAAATCCGGCACGGCAAGGCAGGTCATCTGCGCGTTGACCACGCCTTGCGCGCCACGCGGGCTGTCCTCAACGCCGACGGATTGGGCGGGGTCTACGCCCAAACGCCGCGCTGCCGTCAGGTAGACATCTGGCGCGGGCTTACCCGCCTTTTCGTCATCGGCGGTGCATTGAATCGGGAACAGGTCATTCCAACCTTGCGCTTTCATGGTCACGTCGATAATCGCGGCGGACGAGTTAGATGCGACAGCCATCAGCGCGCCGCGCCCTTTGAGAAAAGTCAGCAGTTCGGGCGCGCCCGGCTTGGCCTTCACTTGAGTCGGGATGCGATCAACCATCATCTGATTGAGTTGGGCGACCAATTCTTCAATTGGCTGTGTCAGGTTAAAATGCTTGTGCAGCACGGTCATGAACTCATCAACGCGCATACCGACCACCAGCGAACGCGCCTCGGTGGTGTAGTCCACGCCTAAACTTTTGAACAAATCTTCCTCGGCAGCGTGCCAGACGATTTCGCTGTCTACCAGCAGGCCGTCCATGTCAAAAATTACGGCCTGAAAACGGTCAAGACGACTCATGGTGTAGGGATATCCTTGTTAGGTTCAAACGCATGGTTAAACGCTGATTTCAAATCGTCACGCCGTAGTGTCAAGCCGCCCGCCCGCGCCATCTGAATACCTTTATCGAAAATGGCCTGATGCTGCGTCCCCATCACGCGGACGTATCCGGCTTGCCCCGCCGCCAGCGGCAGAATCGGCGCGATGGACGGGGTGTGGATGAAGGCTTCGCTGTCGCGCAGCACCTTCTCGCGGGCGACCACCCCGCCGAACCCAACGAACAGGTCTACCACGTCACGCGCCGCGAGGTCAGATGAGCCGTCACCGACCATCATGCGCCGCCCGTGCTTGCCCGCCGCCAGTTCTTCGATGATTTGCGGCTTGCCACTGCTGACCGTCAACGGAGAGGTCTGCTCGAAATCCAAGAAAACTTGACCGTTGCGCGCCGCTGGTTGGTCATAGCGCCACCATTCGCCGGACAATTCGTTGTATTCCAATTCGACGGCGCGGATGTTGTCGGTCTGTACGCCGAGACGCTTGCCAAACCCGCGCACCGGCTCGGCCAAGCCGCCGGAGATGATGAAGACTTGTTTGTTCAGAAATTTGAGCGCGTCTAAGACGGCTTGCACATCGGGGACGATGGTCTCCCAATACAATTCCTCGATGGCCTTGAGTTGTCCGCGTGTTGGGCGAATGGCGTGTAGGCGTTTGCCATAAACCTCGCGCAGGTCAAGGTCGCCGTCCATCGCCTTTTGGGTTAGCACGCCAACGCGCAGCTCTTTCCCTTTGAGTCGCGCCAGTTCATCAATCCCCTCAATCGTCGAGAGGGTGCTGTCGCAGTCAAAGAAAATGAGGTCGAAACTCGTCCAGCGGGTATCATTCATCAGGGGCTTGGGGTTCTACTCAGATAAGCAACCCCCGCATTATAAACCGATTTCCCGTCAGGCGGGCAGGGCTAGGGGCGCTACGGCGCTACTTCTTTTTTGCGCTTTTGTTGACTTGTTCTTGGACGAACTTGTCAATTTCGCCGGGCGTGCGAATATTTTGCCCCCACTGCGCTTGTTCATCTCGCATGACCGCAAGCGCGGCCTCGGCATGAGCCACCAATGCGGCTTGATATGCGCCGTCTGTTTCTTGGCTATTGGGTTCCAGAGCGACGGCGTACCCTAACGTCTGTTCAGCCGTTTTGTAGATATTTTTGGTTCGATCCCATTGGTAGAGGTCGGCGAGCGTATTGAAGGCGGCGGCTAGGGCTGGCAGGGCTACCGCCATGATGGTTAGGACTTGTACGATGCTAATCAGCAGGCTTTGATTGAACGATGCGGCCTCGGTGATGAACTGAACCAGTAAGGCTGATAAGCCTGACGCCAGACCCGTAAGTAGCGCCAATGTCGCCCGAATTTGATTGACTTGGCGGGCTGCACTGCGGTTTCGATCCGCCGTTCTTTTGTAGTAGTTGATTTGGTCAAGGACGGTATTTTCTTGAAAAAAAGTGTAGCGCAGTCGCAGCGCTGCTTCGGTCATTTTTGCGGGCGGGATATTAGGGGACTCGGACATGATTTAAGCCTCTTGGTTTTTCGGTTCTGCGGGAGGGGGCGTAGGAGAGGTAACAGACGGCTTGGCGTTAATTTGATCTCCCGCTTGTTTTAGCGCCTCGAAAATTTCGGTCTCGTTGGCATCGGGCGTGCCTAACAAATCAATGGCAGATGCGCGCATTTTCAATAAGCGCTGGCGCTCTATCTCACCCTTGCCTTGATAAGGGCTGAGATTGACGATATACCGTTGATATTCACGGCGCAGCCCTTCGGCCTTTTGGCGATTGGTGAGCCATTCTTGTAAGGGTGATTCGCGCCCAGCGATGGTCGCAAGATAGACTGTGCCTAAGGCAACTAAGGTCTCTAAGAAGCCGAATAATACAACCCACCCACGACTCTCAATTTGATTGACATTTAAGGCCAATAGAGCGCCAAAAATACCGGCTAAGGCCGCCAGCACGGTATAACTGATTTGATAGCGACGATAGAGGGTTTGATTGTATTTTGCATCGTAATCACGATCTCGGAATTTTGAAATCAAATGCTTTTGCAGAAATTGTATGTCGCTGTTTAAGCCTTCGACAGCCGCGTCAATTTCCTCTTGTGGAATTTCCGCGCCGTGATTCTCTTTGAATTTCTTGACGATACGCACTTGTTCGTCTGGCTTGATGTAGACATAGTCAGTGATTTTTTCGACAGCGTTTAAGGGCAACTCGCGAATCCACTCCGCAGGTTCTAGGTTCAGAGGTTGCTGGGTTTTGGGCTGGTCAGTTTTCGGAGCATTTTTTGGATCCGCCTCATCTTTCAGCGTGTTAATCTTTAGCGTGAGTAGCCAAGCCAACACCGCTAAGACGAGGGTGATTCCGAATAGGATGGCATAGCGCGTAGTGATAGACAGCGATATCAACCCAACAGACAGCACAAATGCCGTAACGATCAGCATCAATCCCAGACTGATCCAGCGTCCCAGTCGGATTAGACTGTATTCATAAGCGTTGGGTTTGGAATCTCCCGCATCTTTTTTTGAGTCTATTAATACTTTTTGTAACATCTTTTGCCAGCGGCGGTATTGCCCCCAAGCCACTCCAAAAATCATCAGCGGCATAATGGCGTTGACGGTTAAAACAATCCCCTCCCAAATCTCTGTGACGATCATGGGTGAATTCACCTTAAACCAGCCGGTAAAAAGATAAATGAGATTAACACTGATAGAAACGCCCATCACCCAGAGAATGAAAGCAATGTTTGGGTGTTTTATGTCTGACCAAAATCCCGATTTAAGCGGGGGTTTGGTAGGCATCTCTGCTTCTTGGGGCGGTGGTGGCGTGGCACTGGCTGCTGGAGTTTGAAGTGTTGGGGTGACTCCCCTCACTTCTTTGTCTTGACGCTTGTCGCTCATCTCGCCCCCTAGCGGGCGCTGACGCGCACCGTCCTGAAAGTTTAGGGAGAATTATGCGCGAGATAGGCGGATTTAGCAAATTCGTGAATTATGGCGCAATCGGGAAGGCTTGCAGCGAGTCCGGTGGGACGGCGGTTTGCGCGGCGTGATAGGACTCGACATAGCGCGGGGCGTCTCCGCTGAGGATAGCGGCTTGCCCGTGCCAGAAGGCGGCGCTACGAACATCGCCCAGCACCGCGTAGGCTTCGGCCAATTGCGCGTTGATTTCGGGGTCAAGCGGGGCGAGGTTGAGCGCGATCAGGAATTCGGTCAAGCTGTCGAACGGATAGCTGGCAGCGCGGTGTGCCAACCCTATCAGGGTATGGACTTCCGGGGAATTGGGCGCGAGCGTCCCGGCCTGACTCACCCAGCGTTGATAGTCTAAGCCTTGTAAGGCGCGCATCAAGCCGATTGACGCCAGCGCCTCCGCTGGTGATGCGGCGAAAATCGCGGACTCGGCAAAGGCGTATTCGGCCAGCGCGTAATACTCAAGCTCCGCCAGCGTCGTGCCGACCTGATAGGCCAGCGCCCGTGCGTCGGTGTTGTCGGTCAGCGTCGCAATCAGAACCGGTTGGGCGTAAATTTCGTCTAAATCCCATGCCTTTTGCAGGTGAGACAAGGCGGCTTGCTTGTCAGTGACCGCCAATAACAATCCCAACGCCTGATTCGCCCATGCAGCATCGGACTCGGCGGTTAAAAGCTGCTCTAGGCGGGCTTGCGCGATATCCCAACGGCGTAACCCCAGCGCCAATTCTGCCGTTTGGCGCAGTAAAACGGCCTCTGGAGCCGCTATGACTTGGGCATGAGCGAGCGCGGTCACAGGATCGCCCAACAACTGGTAAGCAGATACCGCCTGCGCGGAGTCGCGATTGACCAACGCTTGATACGCCCGTTGCGGCGCGGGCATGAACGATCCTTGCGCCAGCGTCAGGCTGAACAGTGTCCCTAGCGCCAAGACACCGCCCAGTCGCCGGATGTAACGCCACATCATCAGGCCGACGCGCCTCAGCGCTCTAGTGCTTCGCGAACGACCTGTTGTAGTTCGAGCGGCGTGGTGGTCTTGACCAAGAAACGGTAGACCTCTTGCAGCTTGCCGACCAAGCGATTGGCGGCGTCATTGTAGGCCGTCAGCACGATCACACGCGGGATATCTTCTTCATTCATCGCCTCAAAGACCGGCTTAAACAGGTCTAGCACATTCCAACCGGTCATATCCGGTAGGTTGATGTCGAGCAAAATTACGCCCGGATGATGCTTCACGAGCATTTCAAGGCCGGTATTGCCATCACGGGCATGAACCACATCTATCTTGATCCGGCGCAGAGTTTCGCGCACGATTGTGGCGAATTCTTCAGAGTCCTCAACCAGCAGTACAACCGCCATAATGCCGTCCTCAACCATCGCTTGCCCAGCGTAACGCCCAGCATGATAAGTGAAATTTGCCGTGTGGCTGGCCTATAAATTGCCCCATCCGCCACGGCGCTACTAAAAGTCAATTGACCGAAAGTATAGCATATAAGTTTGAATGGTGAAACATTAAAGACATGTCAACTGGATTTGAAGGGTGCTTATCTGCCATTTAACCTGTTGCCACCCCGCACCCAAGTAAACCTGTTATGATTGTTAAAGTTTTCACATAGAATCATCGTGATTGTGCGGATGCAGTGGTTGTGAGTCAACGACCACCCCCATGAAGGGGGTGGCTTGCGATAAGCAAGCCCATGTTGACCAGCCTGAGTCTCATTCGTGAGACACCGTTATTTGGGTCACGATACCGACGGGTGACTGAACCAGCCTGTCGCTCTATCGCTCACCGTTAAACATGCTGAGGGTCTAGGCAAGTGCGGTGGGCATGACAAGCC
>Ga0105046_10000631_pt1 | contig 50378 bp, 52 predicted proteins | sample MAT03_FD_78385 | JGI IMG/M metagenome (GOLD analysis project Ga0105046, IMG submission 78385) | Freshwater microbial communities from Lake Fryxell liftoff mats and glacier meltwater in Antarctica - MAT-03 (megahit assembly) | ecosystem: Environmental > Aquatic > Freshwater > Ice > Liftoff... | reverse complement strand
GGGCGCGACTGATGGTCGCGTCGGTCTTTGAAGGGCGCGACTGATGGTCGCGTCGGTCTTTGAAGGGCGCGACTGATGGTCGCGCCCGTGCTTGAGGTGCGTGACCTGCGCAAGGCCTATGGCGCGATCCAGGCCGTGGCTGGGGTGTCGTTCGAGGTCATGCCTGGCGAGATTTTTGGCGTCATTGGTCCCAACGGTTCGGGCAAGACCACCATGTTCAACAGCGTGCTGGGCCAGATCGCACCGGACGCCGGTGCGATTCGCCTGAATGGTCGCGATATCACCGGCTTGTCGCCGCTCGAACTCAACCGCCGCGGCGTCGGCCGCACCTTCCAGACCCTGCAGGTATTCGGCAAGATGAGCGTGCGCGACAACCTCATCGTGGCTGCCCAGGAGCACCGTGGCAACATGTTCTCGCGCATGTTCGCGCCTGAGGATTCCGGGCTCGGTGCGCGAGCGGACGAACTGATCGAGCTGTTCCGCATTCGCCATGTCGCCGAGCAGCTGGCCGGGCGCCTCAGTTACGGCCAGCAGAAACTGGTTGATATCGCGATGGCCTTCATGAGCGAGCCGGACCTGGTGCTGCTCGACGAACCCTGCGCCGGCGTCAACCCCAGCCTGGTGGGCGGCATCTCGACCCTGCTCAAGGAGCTCAACCAGACCCGCAAGGGCAGCTTCGTGGTGATCGAGCACAACATGGATTTCGTCATGAGCCTGTGCCACCGCATCCTGGTGATGGTCGAGGGGCGGGTGATGGCGGTGGGCACACCTGCCGAGATCCGCGCCAACCGCAAGGTGCTCGACGCCTACCTGGGAGATTGAGCATGACCGACTCCTGCATCGAATTCGACGATGTCGTCGCCGGCTACAAGGATTTCATGATTCTCAACAACCTGTCGTTCAAGGTGCGGCGCGGCGCCATCACGCTTCTGCTCGGGCCCAACGGCGCCGGCAAATCGACGGTGCTCAAGACCCTGTTCGGCCTGCTCAAGCCCCGCCAGGGCAGGGTCCTGCTTGACGGCATGGATGTGACCGGCGCGGCGCCGAAAACCCTGCTCGCGCGCGGCATCGCCTTCGTGCCGCAGGGGCGCAACCTGTTCGGCCAACTGACCGTGCTGCAAAACCTGGAACTGGGCGGCATCACGCTGGGCATGAAGACCACGCATGAGCGTATTCCCGAGGTGCTGGAGTTCTTTCCGGGCGTGCGCGAGCGCAGGCACTCGCAGGCTTCGGCGCTTTCCGGTGGCGAGCAAAAGCAGTTGGAGCTCGGCCGTGCGCTGCTGTTGCGACCCAAGGTGCTGCTGATCGACGAGCCCTCGATCGGTTTGTCGCCGATCGTGGTACAGGATGTGTTCAAGCTGCTGCGTCGCCTGGTCGACCAGGGGACCACGGTACTGATGGTGGAACAGAATGTGAAAAGCGCGCTGAAAGTGTCGGACGACGCGATCGCGCTCGAATCCGGGCGCCTGGTGCTGCACAAGCCCGCCGGTGAACTGCTCGCCGACCCCAACATCGAGCGCCTGTTTCTGGGCGGCTCCAATAGCGCCGGCGGCGGCCTGATTTCAACCGAGGAGTGAGCATGATTTTCGATCTGCGTACCTATACCCTGCATCCGGGCCGCCTGCCGGCATGGCTCAAGATGTATGAGCAGTACGGCCACCCGAGCCAGGTCAGGCATTGCGGCGAACCGGTGTTCTACGCCACCTCCGAGGTCGGTACCTTGAACCAGGTGGTGCATGTGTGGCAATACAAGAGCCAGGCCGACCGCGAAAAGCGGCGCAATGCGCTGATGAAGGATCCGCTGTTCCAGGACTACCTGCGGCGCAGCGCCGAAATGGGCGCGCACCTGACGCAGGAGTCACGCATTCTGAAATCCACCGCCTTCTCGCCGCTGTAGCGCTGGATTCACGGCCTGCTTGCGCGCGACGCGTCGAAGCGCTACTGTTGCGCTCGCCCAACCCGGATGTTGCAACCATGTCTAGCCAACCATCGCTGGCGGTATTTGCCAAGCGCGATTGCCCCACCTGTGAACTGGTCGCCCCGATCATGCGCACGCTTGCCGCGCGCGATCCGCAATTCAAGGTCTACTCGCAGGACGACCCGCAGTTTCCCGATGGGCTTCCGGGTGTGATCGATGATCGCGAACTGGGCGCCGCCTTTCGCCACCACATCGAAATCGTGCCCACCCTGATCCGCTTCGAGAATGGCGCCGAGGTCGCGCGTACCGAAGGCTGGGACGCCCGCGAATGGCGTCGCGTCACCGGCATCGCCGACCTGGGCGAAGGTTTGCCGGCACTGCGCCCGGGCTGCGGTTCGAAGTCGGTCGAACCGGGCCTGGCCGAATACCTGCAGGTCAGGTTCGGTGACTCCGGCATTGGTTCGCGCAAGGTCGAATATGGCGACTACGACGATGAAGTCGAAGTGTGTTTCGAGCGCGGCTGGAGCGACGGCCTGCCGCTGGTGCCGCCGACCGACGTGCGGGTGCTGCGCATGCTGGCAGGCACCACGCGCAAGCCCGATGAAGTCGTGGGTCTGATCCCGCCCAACCTCGCAGAATGCAGCGTGGAAAAGGTCGCGATCAACGCGGTGATGGCCGGCTGCAAACCGGAGTACATGCCGGTCGTGCTGGCCAGCATCGAAGCGGCCCTTGAGCCGGTATTCACCCTGCACGGCCTGCTGGCGACGACTTACTTCTCGTCGCCCATCATCATCGTCAACGGCCCGATCGCCCGGCGCATCGGCATGAATTGCGGCCTCAACGCCTTAGGCCAGGGCAATCGAGCCAATGCAACCATCGGCCGCGCCCTGCAGCTGATCGTGCGCAACGTCGGCGGCGGCCGACCCGGCGAGGCCGATCGCGCCACGCTGGGCGGGCCGGGCAAATACACCTTCTGCTTCGCCGAAGACGAGTCGGATACCGGCTGGGTACCGCTGTCGGTATCGCGCGGTTTCGCGCCCGGCACCTCCACGGTGACCCTGTTTCAGGGCGAGGGCGTGCAGGGCTTCGTCGACCAGAAGTCGCGCGCCCCCGACGATCTGGCGCGCTCGCTGGCGATGGGCTTGAATGCGATCGGCCATCCGAAAATGGCGCTGTCGCAGCGGGCCATCCTGGTGCTTTCGCCCGAGCACCACGCGATCTTCGCCGAGGCCGGTTGGGGCCGCAGGCAAATTGAAGAAGCCATCTATGCGGCCACCGTGCGCCCGGGCGCTGACCTGGTGGCCGGCGCGCACGGGGTTGGCGAGGGCATGCCGGCCTCAATGGCCAATCAGCCGGTGCCGAAATTCAATCCCGGCGGGCTCCTGGTCGTGCGCGCCGGCGGGCCCGCCGGCCTGTTTTCCGCCATCCTGCCGGGCTGGATCGCCGGCCGCAATCATCTCGAACTGCAACCTGTCACCAAGGAGATCAAGCCATGAGCAGCATGCAATGGATGCGTGACCCCACGCCCGAAACCTCACCCTTGAAGCGCGCCCGTCTGGCGCCGCCGCCCTCGCTCGATGGCTTGACTGTCGGCCTGTTCGACATCGGCAAGACGCGCACCAAGGAGTTTCTCGACCGCGTCGAGCTGCGCCTGCGCGAGCGGCACATTCGCACCGTCCGTTGCGGCAAACCGACCAATGCCAAGATTGCCACGCCGGAGAACCTGCAGAACATCGCCGCTGAGGCCGACGTGGTGTTGATCGCGCTCTCCGACTGAGGGTCTTGCACGTCGTGCAGTCTGCACGACCTGATGAACCTGGATTCACGCGGCATTCCCGGCGTGTCGGTGGTCACCACCGGTTTCACCGACGCGGTGGCGGCGCAGTCGCAGGCGCTTGGCTTCGAGCCGGCGATCGTGTATGTCCCGCATCCGATCCAGAACCGCACGGCCGATGAGCTCGACAGAATCGCCGACGAGGCCATTGAGTCGGCGTTGGCGATGCTTACGACCCGGGGTTGATGGGCGTGGCGCCGACGCCAGCCGCCGGGACTGCGCTTGTGCATTCATGCGAGCGTACCGGCACTGACTGCCCGGCGCGCTTTCAGGCGCCGCTTGCGGCCCCGGCCGCGCTGGCGGCCGCGACTCCCTCGGCGATGGCATGCGTGAGCATGCCGCCGTAGCCGGAACGTACAGCGCCGGCGGCGTAAAGACCGGGCATCGCGGTTTGAAATCCGGCGTCAGTCACAAGGAAACCGGCCGCGTCGCGCAGGGCTGCGCTCGCTACGAAGTCGCACGCAGCTTCGAGCCCGACGTAGGCGAAAAGGCCGGCACAGTCGATCTCGCGCGATCTACCGTCGGCGCCCACTCGCCGAACGCGCACGCCCTCCACGCCTTGCGACCCGAGCACAGCCTCAACCTGAGTACTCCACAGAACGGAAATGTTGGCATGCCCGGCGAGCCGATCGACCAGATCCTGGCGCGCGCGAAAGCCCGCACCGCGATGCACCAGATGCACATGCCGCGTATATCCGGCCAGCACCATCGCTTCCTGCAAGGCCGAATCGCCACCGCCGACCACCACCACATCCTTGTTCTTGTACATCGGACCATCGCAATCCGCGCATTGCGACACGCCCAGGTCGATCAGGTCGGCCTCGCCGGGCACGCCCAGGCGCTTCAGGCGAGCGCCCGCAGCGATGATCACCGCACGAGCATGATGGACGCCGTCGTCGGAATGCACTGCGAACAGTTCGCCCTCGCGTTCGATCGAACTGACCGCCGCATTGATATTCGCGGCGCCGAGGTCGGAGACTTCCATCATCATGCCGGCCGCCACATCGCTGCCCGAGCCTTCGATCTCGCCGTCCAGGTGATTGACGTTGATCACCAGGCCGCCGAAGAAATGCGATTCGATGGTCGCGGTGGCAAGGCCCGTCTGGCATGCCTGGCGGGCGGCGGCCAGGCCGGTGATGCCTGTGCCGATGACAATGAGATCGTAGTGTTTTGACATGCGGGTCCCGTGCTAACGTGTGCTGGATGGATCAGCGCCGGCCCGGCAGGCGCGGGTTTGGCGCGGCGGGGCGAGGTGACGGTTTCGTTGGCGGTGGCGCGGTGGCGGGCGCAAAGGTCGGCGCCAGGGCGGCACCCAATATCGGCGCGAAGTCCTTGCGCACCACGCGCAGGTCGCCTATGCGCTGGGTGATGCCGAAGCGGTCGAGGCACTCGAGAATCTCGATGGCGCGGGTGCGGCCGATGTCGGTGCGATCGCGCACCTGGGCGGCGCTGAACTTGCCGTCCTTGGTGTCGCGAAATACACCCGCTGTGATCGCCGCGAACTGCGCCACGGTAGCGCGCAGGTAAAAGCGCTCTGGCGTGACCCGCACCACTTCGCCGGTCTTGGCCTTGCGGTGCATGAAATCGCGCAAGGCCACTTCCTTGAGGCCGGCGCCGGCCGCCAGTTCGGCCAGCGTCAGGCTGTTGAAGCCGGCCGCCTCCAGCACTGGCTGCAACCGCTGCCACATGCTCTGATCGGCCGGGTTGTCAGTCGCTACATGACGCGGAATGCGTGCGATCGAGCCGCTCAACTCGATCTGCTTGTCGTCTGCCAGAAGCCGCAGCACTAGCAGAAAGGTGGCGGCGGCCAGATCCGGCGCACAGGCCTTGCGCAATACCGCGACCTCCTGGCCCAGCGCCTGCGGCGATTCGGCGTGAAAGCGCACCAGCGCCTCCTTGACCGCAGCCTTGACTGTGTCGATCGCCTTGCGCTGCAGGCCGATGCGCGGTTCGCGGCCCAATACCTGCAGCAAATTCGCTTCGACCAGGGCGGTGATGCGCGCATCGTCGAGGTTGAAGATGCGTGCAAACCAGCTCAGGTCAACGCCGGCGGGCATCACCGGCTGCAAGGCGGCCAGGGCCGCCTGCGGCTCGGCATGCGTCAGCGCCGCCAGTTGCGCCGCGCGTTGCTCCGGCTTGCGCCGTTGTCGCGGCGCGCCGGGATCGAGGATCAGGCCGCCGCCGATGGTGCGCATGGCCGACTGGTCGCGCACGATGAAGCGGTCGCCATGTTGCGCCGCCATCGGCTGATCGACCACCAGGCGCGCCAGGGCCACTTGGCCGGGCTTGATTTCGGCGCCGCGCCGCAGGGCGATGCGCGCAGTGACATCGCGCGCACCATGGTGCAGGTGCACCGGCGTCCAGTGCTTGAGCGCCCGCGCTTCGGAAGGCAGCAGGCGCAACTGCACATCCAGGCGTTGCGTCGGTGCGTGCAAGGCCGGCGCCACCACCCAGTCACCGCGCGCCGCTTCGGTCAGCTCGATGCCGGAGAGGTTCAAGCCGCAGCGCTCGCCTGCGGTGGCATGCTGCGCGGCCTTGCCATCCTTGTGGATGCCGCGCACCCGCACCTCGATGCCGGCCGGGGTCAGCAGCAAGCGCTCGCCGCTGGTGACCGTGCCGTTGAACACCGTGCCGGTGGCGACCGTGCCGCTGCCGGCCACGCTGAACACGCGATCGATGGCGAAGCGCAGGCCGCGGCCGACCTGGCTTTCGCGCTCCAGCGTGCGGGCGGCTTCGGCCAGGGTGGTGCGCAGCGACTCGATGCCGGTGCCCAGGGGCGCGGCAACCGGCAGAATCGCGATGTTTGCCAAGCCGGTCGGCGCCAACAGCGTGCGCAACTCGACCGTGACCTCTTCCAAGCGTTGCGGCGCCACGCGGTCGGTCTTGGTGATTACCGCGATGCCGCGCCGCACCGACAGCAGCTCGATGATGTTCAAGTGCTCGACGGTTTGCGGCATCACGCCGTCGTCGGCGGCGACGACGATGATCACGTAGTCGATGCCGCACACGCCGGCCAGCATGTTGCGCACAAAGCGCTCGTGGCCGGGCACATCGACGAAGCCGACGGTCAACTGGTCACCCGGCGTGCGCCAGTAGGCAAAGCCCAGGTCAATCGAAATGCCGCGCGCCTTTTCCTCCGGCAGGCGATCGGTGTCGACCCCGGTCAAGGCCCGGACCAAGGTGGTCTTGCCGTGATCGATGTGACCGGCGGTGGCGACGATCATGGCGCGGTGGCGGGCATGCCCAATTGTTCCAGCTGGCCGACGAATCCGGCTTCGTCTTCAAGGCAGCGCAGGTCGAGGATCAGCTCACCCTCACGGATGTGGCCGATCACCGGGATCGGCAGGCCGCGAAACGCGGCCGCCAGCGCGTCAGCCGCAGCGCTTTTGCGTTTGCCTGCCGGCAGCAGGGCGATGCCCGCGCTGGGCAGGGATGCCACCGGCAGGGCGCCGCTGCCGATCTGGCTTGCGCATTCGACCACGCGCGCACTGGCGCGATCGGCCACCGCAGCGCTCAAGGGCGGCAGCATGCGCGCCGCCAGCGCCGCGATTTCGGAGGCAGTGCGGGTCAAGAGGCGCAAGGTCGGCAGGGTGGTGGTCAACTGGTCAGGCCGCGCATACAGCCGCAACACCGCCGCAAGCGCCGCCAGGCGCACCTTGTCCAGTCGCAGCGCGCGCTTCATCGGATTCTTGCGAATGCGCGCGATCAGATCGCGCCGGCCGACAATCAGCCCGCATTGCGGTCCACCCAAAAGCTTGTCTCCACTGAAGGTGACGATGTCGGCACCGGCGGCGATCGCCTCCCGCGCGGTCGGCTCGTGCGGCAATCCGTAGTCTTCGAGATTGAGCAGCATGCCGCAACCCAGGTCGTTGATCAGCGGAACGCCGTGGCGCGCCGCAATGGCCGCAAGCTCGCTCTCGGCCACCATTGCGGTGAAGCCCTGAATGGTGTAGTTGCTGGTGTGCACCTTCATCAGCGCACCGGTGCTTTTGCCGATCGCGCCTTCGAAATCGCGCGCGTGGGTACGGTTGGTGGTGCCGACTTCGCGCAGCTTGCAGCCGGCGCTTGCCATGATGTCGGGAATGCGGAACGAGCCGCCGATTTCCACCAGTTCACCACGCGACACCACGACCTCGCGGCGTCGTGCCAGGGTATTGAGCGCGAGGTAGACCGCCGCCGCGTTGTTGTTGACCACCACCGCAGCCTCGGCACCGGTCAGACGTTTGAGCCAGGCTTCGACATGGCTGTCGCGCTCGCCACGTGCCGCACCGTCTATGTCGTATTCTAGGTTGACCGGGCGCGCCATCGCGCCGAGCGCCGCATCGATCGCCGCCTGCGGATAGAGCGCGCGGCCGAGGTTGGTATGCAGAACGGTGCCACTGCAGTTGAAGACCGGGCGCAGCGACGGCCGCAGCAATGCCTCGATGCCGGTGCCGCATTCGGCCAGCAGGCTTGAAGCGGCGGCGGCCTCGCTTTCGGGTGCCGCGGCCAGCAAGCGGCGCTGCGCATCGAGCACCGCCCGCAGATGCTCGACTACCAGCGCATGACCATGGCGTTCGACCAGTCGTGCGCCGGCGGCCGAATTGAGCAAGCGATCGAGCGATGGCAACGCGGCGCGATTGGCGCTTGGCATGGTGGCGGGCATCGGCAGATCCGGGTTAGGCATCAGGCGGCGGCAAAGCCTTGCGGATGCCGCGCTTTGCACCGGCTATGCAAATCCGCCTCGAGGGGGCGCGTGGCGCAAGAGCATGATTCGGCTGCAATCCTCGACCAATAGAGTTCATGCGTGGTGTCCGCGTATCGTTAGGCAGCCGGATTGTGCCATGCTCCGATCGGTGCAATGTCCGTGAACCATGATTTAGACTGTGCAGCAGTCGCTCTATGCGATCGAAAAACGGCAGCGACAGGAGAACAATGAAGAAAATTCTCGATGGCATCGTGGTGCTGGATCTGACGCGATTCTTTTCCGGCCCGCAATGCACCTTGTTGCTGGCGGGCATGGGCGCCGAAGTGATCAAGATCGACGATCCGAAAACCGGCGATCCCACCGCCTTCGCGCCGCCGTTCGACGGGCCGCAAGGGATCAGCTTCGAGCGCCGCTCCGAGCAGGACATGGGACTGGCCTATCTCAAGCGCGCGCGCGGCAAGAAGTCGGTCACGCTCGACTTGAAGTCGGGCGAGGGGCGGGCGATCTTCCTGGCAATGGTGGCCCGGGCCGACGTAGTGGTCGAGAACTTCCGGGCCGGCGTGGCCACGCGCCTGGGCATCGACCATGCGGCATTGTGCGTGGCTAATCCGGCCATCATTTACTGCGCATTGACAGGCTACGGCGCGACCGGCCCGGCGCGCGACGACAAGGCCTACGACCTGATGGTGCAGGCAGCCACTGGCCTGATGAGCCTGAGCGGGCAAGAGGGCGAAGCGCCGATCAAGACCGCGACCGCGCTTTCGGATGCGATCGCCGGCGTGTTTGCCGCCAAGGGCGTGCTCGCCGCGCTATTGCATCGCGAGCGCACCGGCGAAGGCCAGGCCATCGATGTCGGCATGGCCGACTGCCTTTTTTCGCTGCTGTTCGACGAGCCCATCGATTGCTATGAGCGCCTCGGCCTGGCGCCGCGCCAGGGCAACCGCATCATGCGTTTCTCGCCCTTCAACGTGTTCCGCGCAAGCGATGGCTGGGTTGCCATCGGCACTGCCACCGACGCGGAATGGCTGGCCTTGCAAGGCGCGATGGGGCGCGATGATCTCAAGAGTGATGCGGAGATGCAGAACGTCGGCTGGCGCCTCACCAACAACGGCGCGGTCGACGCGGTGGTGTCGGCCTGGACCAAAGCCCTCACCAAGGACCGGATCGTAGCCGCGCTCAAGGAGGCCGGTGTTGCCTCAAGCCCGGTGCGCTCGATCGATGAGGTGATGCAGTGGCAGCAATTGCTTGAGCGCGAGATGATCGTGCCGCTTCCCAATCCGCTTACCGGTGCCGCCGCGGCCGCGCAGGCGCCGGGTTTCCCGATCAAATTCAGTCGTACCCCGGCCAGCCACCAGCGGGCCAGCCCGGTGCCGGGTGCCGACTGCGAAGAGGTGTTCGCGCGCCTGGCCGGTTTGTCCGCCGCCCGGGTGGGCGAACTCAGGCGCGACGGCATCATATGAGACCATTGCAGGCTTACCGGTGACGATCAATTCATGAACGACAGCGCAGACAGATTTGCAAGTGCCGTAGTCGAGGCGGCCGATGCCTTCGAAGCCAACGAGTTGTACCAGGCCAATGGCTGGACCGACGGCTTGCCGATCGTGCCGCCGACCGAAGCCGGGGTGGCGCGCTTTCTCGCCGCCGCCGGGCTCAAGGCCGGCGACGTGATCGGCGTCGAGCCGGTGCGCCGGCGCCGCATCACCGCCGAAAAGGTGGCGATCGCCGCGTTGATGGCCGGCTGCCTGCCCGCATACATGCCGGTGGTGGTGGCCATCGTCAAGGCCATGTGCGAGCCCGAATTCGGCCTTCATGGGGCCACCGCCAGCACCGGCGGCAGCGCGCCTTTCATCGTGGTCAGCGGGCCGATTCGCCTGAAGCTCGGCATGAATGCCACCCATAACGTGCTGGCCAACGGCAGCCGGGCGAACGCCACCATCGGTCGCAGCGTGCGCCTGTTCCTGCTCAACGTGCTCGGTGGCATACCCGGCCAGCTGGATCGCTCGACGCTGGGGCATCCGGGCAAGTTCACCTTTTGCGTGGCCGAGGATGAAGAGGACAGCGCCTGGCTGCCGCTGTCGGTCGAGCGCGGTGTGCCGGCCGGATCCTCGGCGGTGACGGTGATGGCGGTGGAGTCGCCGCACCAGATCATGAACGAGTGGACCCATGATCCACAGGAGATCCTCGATTCCTATGCGGCGGCGATGCGCAGCAACATGCTGACCTATTCGATCTGGGCCGGCAACTATGCGATCGTTGTCCCGAAGCAGCACCGCGAGATTTTCGGCGCGGCCGGCTGGACCAAGCAGCACATCCGCGACTACGTGTTCGAGGTGGCGCGCGTAAAACGCAGCGAATGGCGGTCGGTGGGCAAGGCCGCGGTGGCGGGCCGCCAGGACGAAGACCGCGTCTATTGCGCGCTGCGTTCGCCCGACGATCTGCTGGTGATCGCCGCCGGCGGTCCGGCCGGCGGTTTCGGCGCCGTGATTCCGCCCTGGTATGGAAAAAAAGCGCTGGCCGTGACCTGCGCGATCGATGATTGATGGTCTTTACATGAAGGAGAAAACCATGACCCTGAGACTTCTGGATCCACGCCTTGCCGCCGACGGTGAAGCGCTGCGCCTGGCACCGGCGCTGCCGGCCTTGAGCGGCGCGGTGGTAGGCATGATCGACAACGCCAAGATCGGCACCCAGCGCTTTTTCGATTTCGTGGAGCAGATTTTGCGCAACGAGCACGGCGTGCGCGAATTCATTCGCCGCCGCAAGCCCGACTCATCGCGCCCGGTGCCGCCGAAGATGCTGGCCGAGTTGAGCGGCGTCGACGCCATGCTGTCGGCCATCGGCGACTGAGGCAGCTGTTCGTCGTGCAGTCTGCACGACGCCATTGCAGCCGAACGCCTGGGGATTCCGGCGGTGGCCGTGATCACCGACCGTTTCGTGCGCAGCGCCGAGGTGGTGGGTGAAGTCAACGGCCTGCCCGGCTATCCCTTCGTTGTGATCGGACATCCGGTCGCCAACGACGACGACGACGCACTGCTGGCAAAGGCACGGGCCGCAGTACGCGAAATCGTGCCGCTGCTGATGGCGCGCAAAGCTTGACGGCGGCTGTGTAAAGACCGGCCGGAGCGCCGGTCAGGTGCGCCCGCTTCGCGATCAAACATCAAGGCAACACGATCATCTTCAAGAGCGGTACGCACACCATGTCCAAACCCGATCCAAAAGCCTGCGTCATGGGTCATCCGGTGGCGCACTCGCGCTCACCGCTGATTCACAATCACTGGCTGAAGACACTCGGCATCGCCGGCAGCTATGACCTGATGGACCTGACGCCCGTGCAGTTTCCGGATTTCATCGCGGGATTGGGCAGCAACGGCTACGTCGGCGGCAACGTGACCGTGCCGCACAAGGAAGCCGCATTCGCCGCCGTTGCAAGGCGTGACGCGGCAGCCAATGCGATTGGCGCGGTCAATACGCTGTGGCTGGCGGACGGTGTGCTGGTCGGCGGCAACTCCGATGCGCATGGCTTTGTCGCCAACCTGGATGAAACCGCGCCCGGCTGGGATGTCTTCGATGGCCGCGCGGTGATACTGGGCGCCGGCGGTGCGGCGCGTGCCGCGACCTATGCGTTGACCAATCGCGGCATCCGCACCGCGCTTGTCAATCGCACCCGCGCGCGTGCTGAAGAGATCGCGCTACATTTTGGCGCCTTGGCCAGCGCCCATGACCATGATGCGCTGCCGGATTTGCTGGCCAACGCCGATGTGCTGGTCAATTGCACTTCATGTGGCATGGTCGGCAAGCCGCCGCTGGATATCGATCTTGGCCCGCTTGAGAAAGGCGCGGTGGTCTACGACGTGGTCTATGTGCCGCTGGAGACTCCATTGCTGGCGCAGGCCAGGCGGCGCGGCCATCGCATCGTCGATGGTCTGGGCATGCTGCTGCAGCAGGCCGGCTACGGCTTCCAGAAATGGTTCGGCGCCAAGACCACCGTGACGCCGGTGCTGCGTGCGTTGATCGAGGCCGACATCGTCGCCAAGACCGCCAAATGAGCAGGACGTAAAGCCGCCCTTTGAACCGAGATAGAACAACTCAATGAAAACCATCCTGATACTCAACGGCCCCAACTTGAATCTGCTGGGCACCCGCGAGCCTTCGGTCTACGGCGCCACCACGCTGGCCGACGTCGAGACCATGTGCCGCCAGGCCGGTGCCAGGCTTGGCTTTGCGATCGACTGCCGGCAATCGAATCATGAAGGCGTGCTGCTCGACGCCATACACGAGGCCGGCCGTGCCCATGCCGCCGGCACCCATGCCGGTGTGATTCTCAATGCTGGTGCCTACACCCACACCTCGGTGGCGCTACATGATGCGATCAAGGGGGCGGCGCTGCCTGTGATCGAACTGCACATCACGAATGTTCATGCGCGCGAGGCATTTCGCCATCATTCCTGGATTTCGCCGGCGGCCGCCGGCATCATCGTCGGCTTCGGGGTTGATGGTTACGTTCTGGCGATCGAGGCGATCGCGCGCCGCAAGTAGGGCGGAATCCCTCGCGGGTGGGTGCGACTACTCGAAAAATTCCTCGTCCGGCTCCGCCGCCAGCGGGTCGCGCTCGCTCAGTTTGTGCCGTACCACCATCTTCGATAGCCAGGCGCGCTGTGCACCGATCGCGCCACCGATTTGTTTGCCCTCCCATGCCAGGAGCGTGGCGGCGGTCGAGTAGTACAGGCCGGTCGCCGCCTGCCGCGCATGTGCCGTGTCGTCGCCTTCGGCGACGCCCTTGGCGAAAGCCTGGGCGCGTTCGCGCGCGGTGAAGCGATATTCGTTGGCGCCGGCTACACGATCGAGTTGATCGAGTTGGGCATCGAGCGCATCGAGCGCGCCTTCACGCCGGATGGCGCGCAACACATCCTGCGCCACGATGTTGCTGGTGCCTTCCCAGATCGAGCCCAGATGCGCGTCGCGCAGCAGGCGTGCGTCGGGCCATTCTTCGATATAGCCGGTGCCGCCGCGCATTTCCATGGCGTCGCCGGTGGCGCGCCGGGCGTCGCGGCAGGCGCGGAACTTGAGCAGGGGCGTCAGGATGCGCACCCGCTTTTGCGCCGCCGTGTCACCGCGGTCGGCCGCTTCGAGGGCGCGCGCCGCAGCGAACATCACCGAGCGCGCCGCCTCCGCCGGCAGCCGGATTTTCATCAGTTGCCGGCGCACCAGCGGCATCTCGATCAAGGGCTTGCCGAAGGCGATGCGGGTTTTCGCCACCTGCAGCGCCTCGAAATAGGCGCGTCGCATCAGGCCGGCGGCGCGCATGCCGTTGGACAGGCGCGACATGTTGATCATGTCGGCCATTTGCACGAAGCCGCGCGCTTCTTCGCCCACCAGATAGGCGGTCGCGCCGTCGAGCCGGATTTCGCCCGAGGCCATCGAGCGGGTGCCCAGTTTGTCCTTCAAGCGCACGATGCGATAGCGGTTGGGCGTGCCATCGGGCAGGGTGCGTGGCAGCAGGAAAAGACCGAGCCCGCGGGTGCCGGGCGCAGCGCCCTCGGGGCGCGCCAGCACCAGCGACAGTTCGGCGTCGGCGTTGGAGCAAAACCATTTGTCGCCTTCCAGGAGCCACGCGGCGCCGTCGCGACGCGCGACGGTGGTGGTGGCGCCGACGTCCGAGCCGGCGCCCTGTTCGGTCATGAACATCGAGCCCTGCAGGTGCGCATCCATGTCGGTCGCGGTCAGCCCCGGCAGGTAGCGGCCGACCAGGTCGGGGCTGCCGAATTTGGCCAGGGTGCGCGCCAGCGCGTCGGTCATGCTGACCGGGCAGCACAGGCCGAACTCGGCCTGCACGAAGAGGAACGACAGCGCGTACTTGGCCGCCGGCGGTAGCGGCGCCGGCCAGCCGAATACGCCGGCGCGATGCGACATCGCCGCCAGGCCGAGTTCACCGAAGGCCAGCCGCTCCATCTCCTCGTAGGCTGGATGCTTTTCAATCCACTGGCGGTCAGTGCCGGTGCGGTCTCGATGATGCAGTTGCGGGGGGTTACGGTCGGCACTGCCGGCCAATGCGTCGAGCCTGCCGCCGGCAAGCACGCCCAGGCGATCGAGCTGGGGTTCGAGATGGGCGAACAGCTCGGGCGTGATGCACAGCTTGAGCAGTTCTGGCAGCGCGGCGTCGGCGCGATACAGGTTGCTGCCGCGCGTATCGGCCATCGGCGTTGCGGCTTGTGCTTGTGCGCTCATCAGTCGACCCGCGCTCCGGAGTCCCTGACGATCTTGCCCCATTTGGCCAGGTCCGACTTGATCACCGCTGCGAATTCATCGGGAGTACTGGTCCACAGCTCGAAGAACTGGCCGCGGATGCGCTCACGCAACTCGGGCGAGCGCATCACCTTGATCAGTTCGCCGTGCAGCTTGTCTGTGACCGGCTTGGGAATGCCTTTGGGGCCCATCACGCCCATCCATAAATCGCTGCCGGCATTCGAATAGCCGGGCACGCCGGCCTCTTCCATGGTCGGCAACTCGGGCGCATAGACGCTGCGCTTGGCGCTGGTGACGGCAAGTGCACGCACCCGGCCGGCGCGCACATGCGGCAGCGAGGTGTTGAGGATGTCGTACATGTAGGTGAGGTTGCCGGCGATCACGTCAGTCAAGGCAGGCGCGCTGCCCTTGTACGGGATGTGTTGCATGGGGGCGCCGGTGAGGGTCTTCAACACTTCGCCGGAAAGATGGTTTGACGAGCCATTGCCGGCCGAACCGAACGAGACCTTGCCCGGGTTGGCCTTGGCGAATTCGATCAGTTCCCTGACGTTTTTCGCCGGGTGGACGCCGTTGATGACGAGGATATTGACGTACACCACGCCAAGCGACAGCGGAGTGAAATCGCGCACCGGGTCGTAGGGCAATTTGGCGCCGTAAAGTGCCGGGTTGATCGCATGGGTGCCGGTGGTCGAAAGCCCGATGGTGTAACCGTCGGGTTGCGACTTGGCCAGCGCGTCCATGCCGACCCCACCACCGGCGCCACCACGATTTTCAATCACCACCGGCTGCCCGAGCGATTCCGAGAGCTTCTGCGCGATGGCGCGCGACAAGGTGTCGGTCGGGCCGCCGGGAGGGAACGGCACAATCCATTTGAGCGATTTGGTGGGCCAGGCCTGCGCCAGGGCGGCGCCGGCGCACAGACCAAGGACGGCGGCGATACCAATCGCAAGGCGGCGGATTTTGATGGAACGCATGTTGTCTCCAATTGGGTTTTGCTTTGCTGCGACATTGTAGGCTGTGACACTTGATCGCGGTACGCCGGCCGTATAGGCTTCGAGGTTCCGACTTCACGTAAGCGAGTGTGCCTTTGAAATCCGCGATCGGCCATCTGGTCCTGCTGGCCTGCCTTCTCCTTGCCGGCCCGGCGGCGCACCCGCAAACCTGTCCGGTCACTCCCGATGCGGATGCGTTGCGCCAGATCGTGCAATGCCTGGCCGGGCACGACTGCCGCCGGCGCACGCTGGTGGAAAGCCAGAATCTTGGCACCGGCTGCGACAACCAGATCGAGGTCTGGTCATGGCACTCCAACGGCAGTGCGGTCACCATTCGCGACCGCAAGATGTGTTTGTCGCGCCGCAAGGCGGTGCCGGATGCGGGCTTCGTGCACGGTCTGTTGATGCCGATGCAGCCGGTGTGCGGTGTCGAGGATCCGCAGTTGTATGCCGCTGGCACGGCCTTCGATACGCTCTGGCGCGACGCCTGGGACGCGGCGCGCACCAGGCTGCCGGAAACCCGGATCACCCTGGCCATCAATCCGCCGACGCTGCGCTCGCAGACGCATCTGCACATTCACATCGTGCGCAGCAACGGCCAGGCTTTTCCGCAGGCCGATACGCTCATGGTCGAGCGTCTCGAAGATGTGTGGCGCGCGGCTGATGCATTCGCGCGTGACAAGCCCGCGATGGCCGGGCGCAACTACGGGATCGCTGTGCGCAAGCGCGGCCTGCGCTTCGAAGTGCTGGTCGAAGCCGGCGCGCCGGCCAATCTGCGTAACCCGGAATACAAGTACAGCATCTACGAGGATTGATGCCGCAACCGGCAACTTCCTTGGTTGCCTGACGCGTTACTGCAGACGCTCATGGTTTTTCAGGACGCAGATCAAACCAGCCCCCCTGGTGATCGTAGCCGCAGGCAGGTGGATGTAACTGTTTGCAAAGCCGCTTGGTGTCGACTGCACTGTAAAGGTAAGCTTGCGGTTTTGCCGACCACCACACTGTTCTTGAAAAATCTCAAGCTGCTGGCAGCCGTCGCCGCCCTCGTCTGCGCCGCTGGCGCGCAGGCCACCGGCCTTGCCACCTGCGACTCCGGCAAAGCCGATACCTGGCAGCCGCAGGCAAAGCTCGAAGCCATGCTCAAGGAACGCGGTTGGCAGATTCGCCGCATCAAGATCGATGGCGGCTGTTATGAGGTCTATGCCTTGAACGAAAAAGGCGAGCGGGTCGAGGCTTATTTTCATCCGCTGACACAGGCGCCGGTGCCCACTTCGCGCTCGCGCTGAGCGGCGTTGTCGTGGTGCGCGTCTGGGGGCTGGTGCGCATCGGCCACTGGACGCTGGTGGCATCGGTTGTCGTCGCCTGGTTCACTCGCCATGGCGGCGGCTGGGTGCACGAACGGGCCGGCTATGCGGCGATCGCGGTGGTGCTGGTGCGGCTGGCTCGGGGCCTGATCGGCTCAAGCCATGCCCGTTTCACAAGTTTCGTGCGCGCTCCCGCCTTCGCCTTGCGCTATGCGCAACTGGTCACGGCCGGGCGTGAACCGCGCTACCTCGGGCATAACCCGCTGGGCGGCTGGCTGATCGTGGCCTTGCTCGCATGCGCGCTGGCCGCGGCTGCCAGCGGCTGGCTCTACACTACCGACCGTTTCTGGGGCGTGGAATGGGTCGAGGAACTGCACGAAGGCTTGTCCAACCTGCTGTTCGCGCTGGCCGGCGTGCATATTGCCGGCATGGTCTTCGCCAGCTGGCGTCATCGCGAGAACCTGGTGGCGGCGATGTGGTATGGGCAGAACGCGCGCCGCGGCGCCGGACGATGTGGCTTGAGCAGGTTGCCGCGCACGCGGCGCGGTGACCAGGTTCAGAACTTGCCGGTGACCCAGTACATGCCGATCCAGGGCTGCCAGACCACCAGCGCCAGGCCGAACAACATGATCAGGATGAATGGCACCGCCGCCTGGCACAGCAGGCCGAAAGGCTGGCGGAAGGCACTCATCGCCACGATCAGGTTGAGTCCCACCGGCGGGGTGAGGAAGCCGATCTCCAGGTTGAGTATCATGATCAGGCCGAAAATCACCTTGCCGTAGCCGTAGGATGCCGCCATCGGTGCCAGCAGGGGCGCCAGCACCAGAATTGCTTCGCCGGTGGTCATCAGGCAGCCAACGCCCAGCAGCAGCAGGTTGACCAGCAGCATGAACATGATCGGGCTCGAAATGTAGCCCTGCACCCATTCGACCATCTGCGAGGGCACGCGGTGCTCGATCAGGATGATGTTGAGGCTCAGGGCTACAGCCAGCACCGGGAACAGGGAGCCGCCCAGCTTGGAGGTTTCAAGCACGACATCGTAGAACACCCGCAGCTTGATCTCGCGGTGTACGAACACCTCGATCAGGATGGCGTAGCCAAGTGCCACGGCGGCTGCTTCGGTGGCGGTGAAAAAGCCGCTGTAGATGCCGCCCAGCAGGATCACCGGCATCATCGCCGCCCACACGCCCTCGCGCAGCGCAGTGATCAGTTCGCCGGTCTCGAAGCGCTGCACCGGCATGTGGCGGTTGAACCAGATCGCGTAGATCGACAGCAATGCCGTCAGCAACAGGCCCGGCCCCACGCCTGCCTTGAACAGGTCGGTCACCGAGGTCTCGGTCACCAGGCCGTAGATGATCATCGGGATCGACGGCGGGATGATGATGCCCAGGGTGCCGCCCGACATGATGGCGCCGAGCGAAAACTTGTTGTCGTAGTTGGCCGCGCGCATGGCCGGGTACATCACCGTGCCGATCGCCAGCATGGTGACGATCGACGAACCGGAAATCGCCGCGAACAGCGCGCAGGAGAGCACGCATGCAACCCCCAGGCCACCGGGCAGCGGCCGGGTGATGGCGGCCATGATGCGGATCAGGCGCTTGGCGGTCGAACCCTTGGTCATGATCGCGCCGCACAGGATGAACATCGGGATCGACAGGATCACCTCCTTGTCGAGCGCCACCCACATGTCCTCGATGATGTAATCGAGCTGGCCGCGGCCCCACACGATGTGCACGTAGGCCGCCACCGCCAGCAGCACCACCAGCAGCGACTGCCGCAGCACCAGCAACAGCAGGATCAATGCCACCAGCAGGAAGGTCATCATTCCTGGAACTCCGGCGGCAAGGGGCGCAAGGCGGGCCAGATGGCAAAGCACAGGTAGCGCCCGGCCGCCGACAGGAAGCCGATCGGGATTGCCAGCTGGATCGGCCACACCTTCCAGTTGAGGATGGGCACCAGCAGGCCGGCTTTCATCGACGACTGCACGAATTCCAGCGCCACCCAGGCCACACCGGCGAGGAACACAGCCGCGATCAGGTCGGCCAGGCGGTTCATGTTGTCGTTCCAGGCTGTCGGTACCCAGCTGTAGGCCACGCGCGGCACCAGGTGGCTGCCGGTGGCCGTGGCGATGCCCACGCCGGCATAGCTGCCGATCACCAGTGCGTAGACCGCGAGCTTTTGCGAACCCTGGATGCCCAGGGCGCCGACCTTGAAATCCATCATGCGCAACAGCGGTGCCAGCAGTTCACGCCCGATCACATCGATCAGCAGCACGATGGCGATGAAGGCGAAGGCGACCACCGCGACCCAGCACTCGGCCTGGTGCCAGCGTTCTACCAGGGCGCGCGCGCCGGCCGGCGCCGGCAGCGGCGCGCCGCTGGTGGCGGTCATCGCTTCAGGACTTCGCCTCGCACACCTTGCGTGCGGCGTCTATCTGCCTGAAAAAGCCTTCGGACTCGCCGCCGATGTCCTTGACCATCTGCGGCCAGGCCGGCACCATGACCTTGCGCCATTCCTCGCGCTGCGCGGCGCTGACCGGCACGATCTGCCCGCCGCCTTTTTCATGCATGCCGCGGATCATGGTCTCAAAGCCGCGGATTTCCTTGCGAGCATCCGCCACTTTCTCGCGCGCGGAGGCGCGCAGCAGGGCATCGCGCTGCTCGGCGGGAAGCTTGTCGAAGATGCCCTTGTTCATCAGCACGAACGCCGGCGAACTCCACATCTCCAGGCGCGTCAACACCGGTGCGATCTTGTTCAAGCCCGATGGCACATAAAAGGTGGCCGGCGTGCCCACGGTATCGATCGCTCCGCTCTGGAATGCCGGTGCCCATTCGGTGATGCCCATGGGCGAGGAGTTGGCGCCCAGCGCGTTCCACATGATGGTGTGCATCTTGCTGCTGTAGGCGGCCGCCTTGATGCCCTTGACATCGGCGGGCGAGACATAGGCCTTCTTGCCCACCAGATCGATGGTGCCGATGTCGGTGAAGCCCAAGAACTGCACGCCCTTTTTCGCCAGCAGGTCGGAGACCGGTTTGGTCATCGCGTCGATGGTGCAATCGGACTCGGCCAGGTTTCTGAAATAAAACGGCAGAATCAGGTTGGCCATTTCCGGCGCGATCAGCGCCACTGCGCCGGTGGCGAAGCCGCCCATGTCGATGCGCCCGCGCGCCATTTGCTGGATGGTGTCTTGCTCGTTGCCCAATTGCGCGCCGATAAAGCTGTCGATCTTGAGCGCGCCCTTGCTTTCCTCGTCGACTGCCTTCTGGAAGCGCTCGATCTGCGCCACCCAGGGCGTTTTGGGCGGCGCGCCCGAGGCATAGCGCAGGGAGGCCGGCTTTTGCTGGGCCGCGCCCAGGGTGGGTGCAAGGGTCAGGGCTGCAGCCACCACTGTGGCGGCCGTGCTCCAAGTGTTGCGACGATTCATTCATGTCTCCTTGGTGTGCTTGATCGCGTAGGCCTGGTCGATGCCAGTGGCGCAGCATTCTTGCAGAGAATGCGAACGCGAATCCCGGTTTTCATGTTGCGTGGCAGCAAATCCGATGACGTGGTTCCGGCAACGGCGTGCCGCCGGCCGGTCGGCTACTCAGGATTTGCCTTCTCACGCCTTGCGCGCGACCTCGATCTGGTTGAAGAAACTTTCGGACTCGCCGCCGGTCTCCCTGACCATCTGCGGCCACGCCGGCGCCATGGCGCGCCGCCATTGCTCACGTTGCGCCGGTGTCACCTGCGCTACTTGCCCGCCGCCTTTTTCATGCACGCCGCGAATCATCGCTTCGAAGGCGCGCAACTCCCTGCGATTGTCGGCCAGCGGCGTGCGCGCGGAGGCTCGCACCAGCGCATCTTTTTGCTCGGCCGGCAATTTGTCGAAAATGCCCTTGTTCATCAGAACGAATGCCGGGTTGCTCCACAGCTCCAGGCGCGACAGCACCGGCGCCACCTTGTTCAGCCCCGAAGGCACGTAGAAGGTCGAGGGCGTGTTGGCGGCGTCGATGGCGCCGCTCTGGAACGCCGGTGCCCACTCGGTGATGCCCATGGGTGAAGAGTTCGCGCCCAGGGTGTTCCACATGATGGTGCCCATCTTCGAGCCGTAGGAGGCGGCCTTGATGCCCTTCACATCGGCCGGGTTCACCAACGGGCGTTTGCCCGCCAGGTCGCTGACACCGACATCGGTAAACGAAAGCAGTTGCAGGCCGCGCTTGCCCAGCAACTCGGTGATCGGCCGCGTCAGGGCGTCGATTGCGCAGTCGGATTCGGCCACGGTCCTGAAATAGAACGGCAGCACCAGCATGGTTATCTCCGGCACCACCACCGCCACCGCGTTGGTCGAAAACCCGCCCATGTCAATGCGCCCGCGTGCCACCTGCTGCATGGTGTCCTGCTCGTTGCCCAGTTGCGCGCCAATGAAGCCGTCGATCTTGAGCACGCCTTTGCTTTCTTCCTCGACCGCTTTTCTGGAATCGTTCCAGTTGCGTAACCCAAGGCGTGCGCTGCGGTGCGCCCGTGGTGTAGCGCAGCGACAGTGGCTTGGGTTGCGCTTCGCACACCGGCATCGCGCTGGCGACTACGATGGCGACCAACGCGCATTTGGCGCGGAACTGCATCGTGCTATGCATGCTCGTCTCCAACTGGTGTGGGTGAACGTGCGTGGCGCCACCGCCACTGAGGCCCCGGTTTTATAGGGAATCGTATCGGCTTGTGACAGTTTTCGTGTTGCGAAGCAGCATTGAATCCGGGTCAATCAGTATTGTGCTCGCACGGCTCCGCATGCCAGCATCGGTCTTGTGGGCTTATCGAGCGCACGACCAACCGATCACAAAAGCCCGGGGAAACCAAGCCATGAAGTTCTTTCGCAACTGCCGCATTGCGCTGACCTGTGCATTGGGCACCTTGTTCACTTGCTCCGCCTTCGCCCAGCAACCCGCCTACCCGACCAAGCCGATCAAGCTGGTGGTGACAGTCAACCCCGGCAATACCGGCGACACCCGCTCAAGGCAGATCGCCGAAAAGCTTGGTCCTCTTCTGGGCGGCACGGTGGTGTTCGAGAACCGGCCAGGCGCCAGTGGCAACATCGCCGCCGAATTCGTGGCGCGCGCCCCTGCCGACGGCTACACCATCCTGATGGGCCATGTGTTCAACATGACCTGGAACCCGCATTTGCTGAAAATGAATTTCGATCCGGTCAAGACCTTGACCGGCATCACCATGGTCTCGGCCGGCCCGCCCCTGCTGGTGGCGCATCCGAGCATGCCCTTCAATACCGTAGGCGAAATGATCACCTATGCCAAGGCCAATCCCGGCAAGCTCAACATGGGCGGCACCACCGGCGGGGTGGCGCATGTGGTCACCGAGATGATGAAGCAAAGCACCGGCGCCAACATCACCTTCGTGCCCTACAAGGCGGCCGGCGGCCAGATCACCACCGATGTGGTGGGCAATGTGATCCAACTGTATTTCGACTGGACCGTGACGCTGCAACAACTGATCAATACCGGCCGCGTCAAGGCGCTCGGCGTGGCCAGCGACAAGCGGCTAACAGCGATGCCCAACGTGGCGACCTTCGCCGAAAGCGGCTACCCGGGCGGGCTCGACGTGCCCTCATGGCAGGGTTTCTACGCGCCGGTGGGCACACCGAAGGAAATCATCGCGCGCATCGCCACCGAGACCGCCAAGGTGCTCAACCTGCCGGACATCAAGAACGCGTTCGAATCCAGCGGCGCGGTGATCGGCGGCAATACGCCCGAGCAGTTCAGCGCCCTGACTCTGGCGGAGTATGAGCGCTGGGGCAAGGTGATCAGGCAGGCCGGCATCAAGCTGGACTGACGCGCGCAGCCCGGCATTGGTCTCAAGGCTGTCGCGCCGTTGTCCCCAGTATCGCCGCGATCGGCAAGCGATAGCCTGCGCCATCGCGGTAGGGCGCCATGCCGCGCTCGATCGCGGCGACGATCGCACCGGCCTTTGCGGCCGGCTGCGAACGCAAGGTGGTGGAAAGCCGAACCGTACCGGCGATCAGCATTTCCCAGAGCTGCCTGGCCGAATCGATGCGGATGTGCGTGCGCACGATGCTGACAGTAGATGCGGCGGCAGCGAACCCCGCCTCTTTGAGAAGGTCGGTGCAAGCCGACACCTGGTTGACGGCGCCACCGGGGGCCAGCGGCAGCGCGGCGCCTGGATCACCGGCTTCGCGCACTGCACCCACGACGATGCGTTGCATGACATGCATTTCCGGCGGTGCCCAGGTCGTGAAGCCGAGACGGCCGCCGCTCCTGAGTAGGCGCCGCGCTTCTGCAAGTGCATGCACGGGGTAGGGAAAGTGGTGCAACCCGAAGCCGATCACCACAGCGTCGAACGATGCATCCTCGAACGGCAGGGCTGCGGCGTCGCCTTCGCGAAAGGTCAAGGCCGGGTAGCGCCGCCGTGCTTCTGCCACCATGTTCGGCGAGAAGTCCACGCCGGTCACGTTGGCACCGCGCGCGGCCGCCGCGGCGCTGACCAGGCCGGGCCCGCAGGCGACATCGAGCAGTTTGGCGCCGGCCTCCATGACGACCGCATCGAGCAGCGCCGGTACGAACGGATTGCTGACCGCCCCGAAGGTTTCGGCGTACGCAGCAGCGGCGCGCTCCCAACCCGCGTGCTCGAATTCGCCGTAAGGATGTCTGGTGGAGGCGGCAGGCGTCGGCGTTTGCTGCTCGGGCATGTTCATGGCGGGATTGATTTTAGTCGGCTTGAGGGCCGCTTCGCGCGCAGGCATCGGTTGCGCCTTCGGTGCGCAGCGGCACCGTCGTTACGCTGGCACAGGCGCGTCTTGTTCGATACGTGCCGCTTCGGCCCGGCGTGAATCCGGTTGATCTGACAAGGATAGGGATTTCGTGTGACTTTACGCATCTGAAACGATCGGGCCGCTTTCGATTTGTCGCCAAGTAGTGGAGGATTTGGACAGCCATTCACATTCCTGAACTGCGCAGGAGCGATTGTGCCAGTAGGTTGGGCGGAGATTTCGTTGCGTGCCAGTTGCAGCACGTGCTCGACGGGGTTGATTCGTAGGAGTTGTGCCGAACGAAACAGGCTGAGGAAGATTGCGTGAGTCTTTGCGCCTTGCTGTGAGCGATTCTGTTGGCTGACTTTGCGCGTGTGCACGGCGGTACGCATCTGTTGCTCGGCATGGTTCTTATACGGGCTCACGCCCTCATGGTCGAGGAAAATAAGCATCTCGTCGCGGTGGCGGCGCAGGCGTTTGATGAGACCTTTGGCATCGACATCCCCGAAGGCTGCAGCGATGAGTTCGTCAAGGCGTTTATGCAGCTTATGCCTTGCGTCGCGCGTAGATGGGTGACGAATGGTCGCGGCTCTGCTCGCCCAGGCGCACTGCATCTTTGAGGAAGCGAGATAGTTTTTTCCGGAATCGCTTCCAGGTGGCCGAAGCGTTGAGCTTGTCGACCTTGACCAGTTTTGAGCTTGCGCGTACCTATACCGCTGCTGCTTGAAAAGGCTGATGCACTACCTACCACGCCACGCGAGGTCAAGGTGGCGAAGGCGTTGGGCCTGCCGGTACCGCGTGTGGCGCTGTTGCGCGCCGATGAGGTGCCGACCACGCCGTACTCGCGTGCGAGCTGGTAGGGCGTCTTGCTGCTTTTCGTTGCAGAGGCTAAATGATCCACCAGCAGATCGTTGATCAGGCGGGTCTTACTGACGCGGCGCGTTTTGCGATAGCTGTCGAGCTGCTGGCGCAGATGTGGCGGAAGGCGGACGGAGAGTGACATGATGAAAGAGGCCGGCGATGTGACCTTCATCGTTGAGGAACTCAAGCTGGTAACCACGCCAGGCTACGTGCCGATGCCCTGGGTGTAGTGCTCGATTCAGGGCCGGCACTCAGGCATGAAGAGCATCGGCACCAGCCAGCGGCTGGCGCACATCGACAAGGACTTCCTGGGCAACGCGACCACGATTCGCAGCGGCATGCTGGGCTAGCCGCAGGATATCAAGGCGGTCGCCGATGCGATGCGCCTGAAGCCTGCCGACATCGAGCAATTGAAGCCGCTGGAATTTATCGGGGTGAACCGCCAAACCTGGGAGCGCCGCAAGGGACTGCTACAATTTCGGGCGTCAACCTCGGAAGGGTACGGAAGGGTAAAGCCATGACCACGGTCGATATCTATGCAGATACGAAATCCCCCCGCGCCAAGATGGCACGCAAGCCGGCTGCGAAGAAGCCCGCTGCGAAGAAGCCCGCTGCCAAGAAGCCCGCTGCCAAGAAGCCCGCTGCCCGAAAGACGATATCTGCCTATGACCGGGGCATCAAAAACGGCTGGGGATTCCTCATCGAAACGATGTCACGCGAAGCCGTCAGAAAGCTGAAGGCCATGTAATGCGATTCATGCTCGATACCTCGGTCCTGATCGAGATCGAGCATGAAAATCCGTACATCCTTGAGCGTCTTTACCGTTTCAGTCCCCGTGATGTCGCGATGTCGGCCATTGCCCTGACCGAACTACAAGTCGGTGTGGAGCGCGGTACCCTCAAGGCAAAAAACAAAGCCAGGCTGGCCGCCCTGGTGAAGAAATTCCAGCCACTGGCTTTTGACCAGCGCGCCGCGATCTCCGCCGCCAAACTCCTGGCGATACATGAAATCAAGGGCAACCAGTCGGCTACCTTTGACCTTCTCATTGCCGCCCACGCCAACGCGCTGCACGTACCCGTGGCCTATCGGGACGGCGACTTCGACCGTTTCGCGATCAAGAAGCAGCTATGGTCAGACAAGTGACCGACTCGGCTACATGGCAGCTATCTAGCCCGCCCTACGGAAGCCCGACGTAGGCCGCCGATGGCCGTCGCGGTTGTCGGGAACCACGGTCACCGCCTTCTGGTTGACGCGGCTGACGGTGCCGGAGACGGGAGCGCCATCGCGGTCGTTGAACATGACCCGATCTCCGATCTTGAATTCGGCGCGCTTGGCTGGTCGGGTGGCCGTCTGCGCGTCCCCTGCAGGATTGACACACAATGCTTGCGGGTTCATGCTCATGCAAATCGGTAGTGGCGGGCTGCTGCCGCCCCCGCAAGGTTCACCAGACACCAACAGGAGACATCATGACTTGTCGTAGAACCGGTTTTCTTGCCGCGCTGGTCACAGCGCTCATCCTCGCTTTCGCGGGGTCTGCCGTCGCGCAGCAGAAGTTCACCTTCAAGCTGGGCTGGGTGACCCCTGAGAATCCGCAAGACCCGTATGCCGCCGGCGCGATTTTCTTCAAGCAGACCGTCGAGCGGCAATCCGGCGGGCGCATCGAGGTGCAGCTATTCCCCAACCGTCAGCTCGGCGACGAGAAGCCTCTGCTGGAGGGTTTGCGTTTTGGAACCGTTGACGCTGCCGTCATCACCAATGCGGTGATAGCGCAAGTCGAGCCGGCATTCCAGGTCAACGACCTGCCGTTCCTCTATCGCAACGAGGCCCAGGCGCACAAGGCGCTGGACGGCAAGATGGGGCAACTGCTGGCCAAAAAACTCGAGGCCAAGGGCATCATTTCGCTGGCCTACATGGAAGGCGGCTTCCGCCACATGATCAACAACGTGCGGCCGGTGAATCGTCCCGAGGATATCAAGGGCGTGAAGTATCGCGTGATGCAAAATCCGGTGTATATCGAAATGTTCACCGCGTTGGGCGGCAACGCCGTGCCGATGGCCTGGGGCGAGACCTACACCGCGGTGCAGCAGGGCACCATCGACGGGCTGGAGCTGCCGATCGGGCCGATCGATTCGCTCAAGGTCAACGAAGTGACCAAGTTCCTTTCCCTGACCAACCACACCTACTCGATGATCGCGCTCCTGGTGTCGAAAAAATCCTACGACAAGCTACCCAAGGACCTGCAGGACGTGGTGCGCGAAGCCGGCAAGTCCGCGCTCGGCCCGCAGCGCATCGCCGCAGCCGCCAACGGCAAGCTGCTGCTGGTGGGCCTGGAGAAAAAAGGCATGAAAATCAACTCGATTGCCGACAACACGCCGTTCCGCAATGCGGTCAAGCCGATGTACGAGAAGTTCAAGCCGTCAATCGGCGCGGACGTGATGAACGAAGCGCTGCTTGCGGTCAAGTAGTGGTGCTTGGTACTGCGGCGGGTCGGGTGGCGGAAAGGGTTGCCCGGCCGTCGCCGCTATCGAACAACGCGAAATTCATGACCCAGGCTAGCCTCTGGCGAGGCGGACCTGATTTTGGCGGCGATCGGTAGCATGCGCGCACTGGTCCGCTTCAACGACCTGGCCGCCAGCCTTGTCAAGGTGCTGGTGGTGGTGATGGTGCTGCTAATGCTGGCCGCACTGTCGGGCCAGATACTGCTGCGTTACGCTTTCAACATGGCGCTCAGCTGGAGCGAGGAACTTGCGCTCGCTCTGATGACCTGGACTACGCTGTTGATGGCCGCGCTCGGCGTCAAGGAAGGGTTTCACGTGCGCATGGCGCTCCTGATCCGGCGCCTGCCCGCTCAAGCGCGGCTGCGCGCCGAGCAGGCGATCAGCCTGGCCACCGCCGCCATCGGCGTCTTTCTCGCATGGTCGGGCTGGCGCTATTTCTCCGAAACACGCGGTTCCACCTCGGCGGCCATCGGCTACCCGAACGAAGTGGTGTACATCTCGGCCCTGGTGTGCGGCGTGCTGATCGCGCTGTTCGCACTCGAGGCCATGTTAGTGGGGCGCATACCGCCGGACGAAGAGCAGGGCGGCTGAAATGTCTGCCACAGCCTGGATCCTGTCGGCCGGATTTGCGGTGCTGCTGCTCGCCGGATTCCCGTTTGCCATCGCGCTTCTGCTGATCACCGCAGCGGTACTGCTGGTGGCCGACATCGAGTCTGTGCTGCTGGCGCAGACCCTGATTGCCTCGACCCAGTCGTTCAGCCTCCTGGCGATTCCGTTTTTCATGCTGGCCGGCGAGATCATGTCGGCCGGCGGCCTGTCGCAAAAACTGATCCGCGTGGCCGATGTCCTGGTGCGCCACCTGCCGGGCGGCATGGGGCATGTGACGGTGGTATCGGCATGCATCTTCGCGGCGATTTCCGGTTCGGCACCGGCCACCACAGCGGCGATCGGCACGATCATGATTCCGGCGATGGTCGCCAAGGGCTACAACCGCGGCTTCGCCACCGCGTTGGCGGTCAGCGCGGGTGTGTTGGGCCCGCTGATTCCGCCCTCGATCGCCGCCGTGATCTGGGGCGTGATCGCAGAGCAGTCGATCGCGCGCCTGTTCATGGCCGGTGTCGGCCCGGGCCTGCTGCTGGCCGGCGGGCTGATGGCGATCACGTATTTTCATGCCAGACGCCATGCCATTCCGCGCGAGTCGCGCGCGACCCTGCGCGAAATCGGCACGGCGCTGCGCGAAGGGGGCTGGGCGCTGGCCGCCCCCGTGGTGGTGCTGGGCGGCATTTATGGCGGAGTGTTCACCCCGACCGAAGCGGCGATCGTTTCCTGCGTCTACAGCCTGTTGGTGGGCATGTTCATTGAGCGGAAGTTGCGCCTTTCAGACTTGCCCGACCTGGTGCTGCGCGCCATGCGTATCACCGCGATGGTCATGTTCATCATCGCCGCTTCGGCCGGATTTGGCTGGCTGGTGGCACAGGAGCAATTGGCCCTCAAATTGGCGACCTGGCTGTCGGCCAGCATCAGCGAGCGTTGGATCATGCTGCTGGTGGTCAACCTGTTCCTGTTCGTGATCTGCTCGGTGATGGACGAGATCGCGGTGATGGTGATCCTGGGGCCGCTATTCATCACGCTGGCAACCAAGTTCGGTATCGACCCGATCCACTTCGGTGCGATCATCGTCACCAATGTCGCCATCGGCATGGCGGCACCGCCGATCGGCTACTGCCTGTTTGTCGGCATGGCAATCTCCGGCCTGTCGCTGACAACGCTGGCGCGCGCCATCTGGCCGATGATCGTGCTGATGTTGGGGGTGCTGATGCTCACCACTTATGTCCCGGCGTTCTCGCTTTGGCTGCCGGGGTTGGTGTATCGCTGAAGTGACGTCGCCACAAGCGCGGGCGCCGCTGCAGCGTGCCTCGCCCCTTGCTAGGTCCGCTGCAAGGGAATATCATGGTTTCGCAATCGTCATATCCAACCGGAGGCATCATGAACATGATCGAAGTGCTGGAACCCGAAGGCCAGGTGCAGAAGCTTGCACCGCTGCAACTCAACGCGGTGCCGCCGCTGGCCGGCAAGCGGCTGGCGATTCTCGACAACGTCAAGCCGAATTTCAAGTTGCTGGCCACGCTGTCGGCTGAAAAACTGAAGGCTGAGTTCGGCCTGGCCAGCATTGAACATTTCCAGAAGGAGAACGCCGCCGTCGGCGCGGTGCCGGAACTGCTGGACCGGATCGCGCGCTCAGCCGACCTGGTGCTGACCGGTTCGGCCGACTGAGGGTCCTGTTCGTCGTGGAGTGTCCACGACCTCGTTGAAATGGAACGCCGCGGCGTTCCCGCCGTTGTGCTGACTTCGTCAGCCTTCTATGCCAAGGCCCTGTACGACGGCCGCAGCCTGGGTGTGCCCAAGCCGCGCATCGCGCAGTTCAAGCACCCACTGGGTGGCCTGGACGAAGCGCAGGTCGCCCAGCGCGCCGAGAGCATGTATGCCAGCCTCACCGAGGCGTTGGCAATGGAGGTGCCGCCGGTGGCGCCGCCGCGCAGCGCCACCGCGCAGCGCATCACCGCGCCCGGCGACCCTGCCGAGTTGCAGGGCTGGTACGCCGAGCGCCGCTGGAGCGACGGCTTTCCGGTGATCGCCCCGGTTGCGGATGCTGTTGCAAAAATGGTTGCCGGGTCGCGCCGCCGCGGCGAGGATTTCGTCGGCATCATTGCGCCACGCGGCGGTATTGCCACTGTCGAGCAGATCGCGGTCAATGCGGTGATGGCCGGCTGCCGGCCGCAGCATATGCCGGTGCTGATCGCGGCGGTGGAGGCGATGCTCGAACCACAATTCAACCTGGCGGCGATCCAGGCCACCACCCACCCGGTGGCGCCGCTTCTGATCGTGCACGGGCCGATCGCCAAACAACTCGGCATGAATTCCGGCGCCGGTGCCTTCGGGCCGAATTCGCTGGCCAACGCGGTGATCGGTCGCGCGATAAGGTTGATCCTGTGGAACGTAGGCGGCGCTTTGCCGGGCGACGTCGACCGCTCCACCCAGGGTGCGCCCAGCAAGTTCAGCTTCTGCATCGCCGAGAACATCGAGGCCTCGCCTTGGGGTTCGTTCATCACCGATCGCGGCTTTGCCGCCGATGCCAGCGCGGTCACGGTCTATGGCGGCGAACCGCCGCACAACATCAACGACCACGAGCACGGTGACCCCGAGGGCATCCTGCGGGTGGCTGCCGATGCCTTGCGCGAGATGGGCCACAACACCTGGTTCCTGGCCTGGCACGGGCAAAAGGAGTTGATGCTCATTCTCGGGCCGGAGCATGCGGCCAGCGTGGCAAGCACCGGTTGGTCGCGCAAGCAGGTGCAGGAGTTCCTCTATCGCACCATCAGCCGCCGCCGCGACGAGTTGATGGCCGGCGGCATGTATGGCATGCGCGACTGGCCGCCCGAGTACAGCGAGGGGCCGGCCGACAAGCTGGTGCCGGTGGTGCCAAGCCCGAAGGATATTCTGGTGCTGGTCGCAGGCGGCACCGGGAAACACTCGTGCGCGCTGCCCAGCTTCGGGCCGACGGTGTCGGTGACGCGCGCGATTCCGGCGGCGTAGCGCGCTACGTTTGAGGGGTACCCGGCGGCTTGCTCGCCGGGTACGTCGCCGGCTGTACTCCACACTGCGTGGCGTGCTCCGGTCGTTAAGTTCCCGGCATCGGTAGTGCATGCCTGATGCATCTGTCGGTACGCATGAGACCAAGAGTTTTTCGCATCAACGGTTTCAGGCCGATATCGACTTACTTCAAGCCGATCAAGAACCTGTTGACCCGCTTTACGCATTCATCAAATGTCGGATCAAAGTCGAGTGTATCGATGGCGTCAAAAGACTCTCGCAGAATTGCCTTCCGGGATTCCAGTTGCGCCAAGAACGGCTCGCGATGTTTCATCAGGAAGGCGCCTGCCTTGGTGAGGCTTGCCGGTTCTCTCTGGATCACGAGAGCCAAATCGAAAAGGTCTCTCGCCGCAACCTGGTCACCGCGATGCCACATTTTTTTCGCAATGATCTCGGCCGCAGTTTCGACGCGCACCCTGCGGCCAAGCAATGCCAGTTCTTCAAACGGATCGTCAGTGAGATTGGGGGCGGCGACGAAATCAATCTCACCGTCGGGCAAGACCAGCTTCACATATCCCGCAGCTTCAACGTAATTTCGGGTGATGCCTTCCGCTACATCGCTCAAGCGAGGTGTGACGTAACCGAGGTATTGCGGGTCGGGCACAAAAATATCCACATCCTTGCTCATGCGATGGCGGTATCGCAGCATGAGCGCAGTGCCTCCGCCGAACGTCCAGAATGGAACCGTCCCCGACTTGTCTTGCAGATCATCCAGTAGCCGCAACGCTTGCCTGAAGAGCCTTTCCCAAGGCTTCGGCACTTGCTTGAGCACTGTCATGCAATCAGTTCCCGTCTGGTGGATTGCAAGTCATGTGCCCACTGGTGAATGTGCTTCCAGATCTTCTTGGGCGCGACATGCTCTTTCTGCGCCGATTCCTCGACTGCCTTGACGAGTATTTCAAGCGGTGCCTCGTTGATCAACGAGGCTATCTGCGGCCGGAAGCCTGACGGAACAATCCCGCTTCCCAGCGCTTCCGCGAGATTCTTTTCGTCAATCTTGTGCCGATGGCTGACGCCCGAGGTAACCGACGCCATGAACAGCCCATTGCCTTTTTCCGGTCTGGCCGTCGCGGCAAGGCTGATCCCGAGAATGCCTGTCAGTGCAATCAGCTTGGCGACTCCCAGGTCCTTGATCGTGCCTCGCTCCAGTTGATTGATGGTGACTCTGGACAGGCCGGAAAAATGGCCAAGTCGCTTCTGCGAGAGGCCAAGCTGCTCTCTCCTGGAACGAACCATTGCACCGATTTCCGCAATCTGCATCTCAGAGCTCGCTCTGGATTTGACGAAACCACTATATCAATTGCTTCTTAAATAGTAAAGTATAGTTTACTATTTTCGTTTGGGTGTTCAGGTGGGGTAGCCTTGCAGTGCGATCTTGTCCCCATCGGCAAGCGCGCGTGCGCGCCGCTGTGGTCAGTGCGCGATCCGCTTCTCCACCATCTCAACAAACCCCGTGCCGACCCGGACGGCGACTGGCGATCGCGCAGCGCCAGCAGCAGCCAGCGCTGGTTCCGGACCATGTTGAGCCGCGCGAGTTTCAGTCCCGTCGCGAAGGCCGGCACCTTCCGTTTCTTCGCCATGTCGATGGATTTGATGAAGCCGCCAGCGCGCGCGCCTGGATCGACCTGTTGCAACACAGGTCAAAACGGTCTGCCGAGAAAGGCGTGGCGGCCGAGCACCTCAACCGCCGGCGTCGTCTTGCGCGCGCTTGAGCTCCGGCCCGAGCTTGAATACCCCCGACGCACGTACCGCCGGCGTGCCGTCGGCGCGCACGATGCATTGCGCGAACACCATGTTGCCGGTCACTCGCAGTACATCGGTGCGTGCTTCGATCCAGGCGCCCAGCGCTGCCGCCGTCAGAAAATCGGCGGAGAGATTGATGGTAGGCAGGAAGCGCTTGAGCTTGGCCTGGTAGTGCGCCGCCATCACCATCGCGATATCGACGAAGGTCAGCAGCATGCCGCCGTGGCAGATGTTCGCCGGGTTGCAGTGACGCCGTTCCACCTGCAGACCGAGCACGAGTTGATCGCCATCGCGCCTGCGATACACAGGCCCGTTGACGCCGATGAACATGTCGGCGGGGCCGGCGGTGAGCGGCTTGAAGCCGGCTGGAATTGCCGGCGGCGCTGCTTCGGGTGGCGGGGCTGTCATGCGGTCATTGTAGATGGGACGGCTCCGCACTTATGTGGAAGGTGTCATCGACGCGGATCCGGCCCTCCGACATTTCATCAGCGATGACAGGCAAGTCGCGGGCTGGAAGGCATTGCGAGATTCGATGACCCTTTTCGAGCAAGCGGTTCTGATCGTGCTTGCGAAGCGGTTGCCGCCGATGGGCCGGGAAACCCTCGAGTTGCTGGCTCGGGCAGGCCCGCCGGCACCAACAGTGGCGAGGGTGCGTGCGGCCGTGGAGCGCTTGCGCAAATCGGGCGTCGTCACCAAGTATGGCGCTGACGGCCTCATGGTCGAGAACCGACTGTTCGCGGAGGTTCTCGTATTACCCCGAGCGATCCGAACCTGAAACGAGGCGCCTTGCTGCTGAAGCGACTGCCTGAACCAGCCCTTCGATGGTCATTGACTTTCCAAAACTCGCCCCCTAACATCGGCGTGGTCAATCACACAAGCGACATGCGCAAACCGCGAAGCGCGTTCCGCCCACATTCGGAGAAAGAGACAATGATTCGAAAACTGACAGCACTGGCGTGCGTTGCAGCTGTGCTCATTGCAAGCCTGGCAAGAATTGGCGAAGCCCAGGCACAGGCTCGCTATCCCGACAAGCCGGTGCGCATGATCGTGCCTGCGCCGCCCGGCAGCGGGCCCGACGCCATCGGACGCATCCTGTCGGCCAAACTTGGCGAGATGTGGGGCCAATCGGTGTTGGTCGAAAACGTGGTCGGCGCCGGCGGCAACCTCGGTCACGATCGCGGCGCCAAGGCGCCGCCGGACGGCTACACCATGTTGATGGGGCTGATCGGGCCGATGTCGGTGGCGCCTAGCCTGGGCGAGAAGATGCCCTTCGATCCGGTCAAGGATCTTGCGCCGGTGACGCTCTTGATCCGGCTGGCCAATATCCTGGCGGTGCATCCGAGCGTGCCGGTCAACAACCTGCGCGAATTGATCGCCTACGCCAAGCAGAACCCGGGCAAGTTGCGCTATGGCCATCCCGGTTCCGGCACCTCGAATCATTTGTCGGCCGAGCAGTTCAACATGATGGCGGGCCTGGCCATCAGCGGCGTGCCTTACAAGGCCAGCTCGCAGATGACCACCGACCTGCTGGGCGGCCACATCGAGATGATGTTCCACAACGCGCCGGTGGTGCTGCCGCATGTGCGCTCCGGTGCCTTGCGCGCCATCGCCATCACAGGTTTGCAGCGCAATCCGGCGGCACCCGAGATTCCCAGTCTCAACGAGGCTGGCGTGCCGGGTTATGAAGTCAGCGCCTGGTACGCAATGTATGTACCGACCGGTACGCCAGCTGCAATCATCGCGCGCCTGAACGCGGATATCGCGAAGGTGCTGGCAATGCCGGACGTCAAGACCTGGGTCGAGGCACAGGCCGGTGCTGCAGGCGGTGGATCACCCGAGGCGTTGGCGGAGTTTCAGGCGGCCGAAACGGTGAAATGGCGCACCCTCATCAAGGCCGCCAACATCAAGCCGCAGTAGTCGCCAAACCCGGCGCTCAACGCAAACCGCGCAGCCGCGCGGTGACCCGTTCGGCCGTTTCGCGGGTATCCCGCTCAAGCGCGGCGCGCTGCTTCGCTGCCACCTGTTCGGAGACGGCGACGATCGAGATCGCCCGCTGCACCAGGTCGGCGCCCGCCACCAGGGCGGCCACGATGGTGAAGCCGGCGATGTAGTTGCCCTGATCGACGGCGAAACCGTTGGCACGCGCCGCTTCGACCTGGTGCAGCCATTCCTCGAAGCTGGGCGCGGCTTGCCACTTGAGCGCGGCGAAACGCTGTTTCAGTTGCGCCGGATTGAGGATTGAAGCGGCCGCCACGCAACGCCCGGTGGCGCTGATATACGCCGGGAAGCGGCTGCCGACGCCGACCTGGATCTGCAGGAAAGTCGGTGCCTGGGCCACCGCCACCACCACCATGCGTTCGCGGCCGTCGAGTTCCACCGCGGTTGCAGTGGCGCCGTACTTGCGCGCGATGGCTTCCAGCTCGGGCTGCACCAGCTGCGCGAACAGATTGCGCCCCAGCATGTCGTGCGCCAGGGTCAGGAGCCCCAGTCCGAGCGAATACTGCTTGCTGCGCGGATCGACCTGGACCAGCCCGTCGTCGGCCAGGGCGCGCAGGATATGCAGGCAGGAACTCGGCACTACCAGAAGCTCGCGGGCGATCGCGTTGACACCCATTGGCTCACGCATTCTCGCCAGCAGTTTCAGCACGCCAACGGCGCGCGCCACCGCCGGCGCCTGATGTGTGGGTGCGGGCGCAGGCGCGGAAGGGGCTTGGGTTTTTGCCATGCTTGCAGGGCTTTCGTGCTGGTTATGCGTGGTACTCGCCCAGGGCAGCGGCCTGCGCCGCCAGGGCATCGCGCTGTTCGGGTGCGGCGATGGCGATCATCGCCTTGGCGCGTTGCCGCAGCGTCATGCCGCGCAGGTGCGCGCTACCGTGCTCGGTGACGATCACGTCGACGTCGCTGCGCGCGGTGGTCACCGGCCCGGACAGCCTGGCTACGATGCGCGATACCCGCGCCGTGCCGGCGGTGCTGGGCAGGGCGATGATCGACACGCCGCCGTCGGAGCGGCCGGCGGCGCGCACATAGTCGACCTGGCCGCCGATGGCGCCGATGTAGTCTGTGCCGAAGGCTTCGGCATTGACCTGCCCGGTCAGGTCGACTTCAAGCGCGGAATTGATCGAGGTCAGGCGCTTGACGCGCGCCAGCGCTTGCGCACCATGCGTGGTCTCGGTCGGACACAGCAGAAACGCCGGGTTGCGGTGCACGAAGCGGTACAGGCGCGTGCTGCCGATCAACACCCCGGTGATGGTCATACCCGCATCCACACCCTTGTGGGCATTGCTGACCGCGCCGCATTCCATCAGGTCGACCACCGCATCGCCGATCATGCCTGAGTGCACGCCCAGGTCGCGCCGGGTCGCCAGCAGTGACAGAACCGCCTGCGGCAGGCCGCCGATGCCCATCTGCAGGGTGGCGCGATCAGGAACAAGCGGTTCGACATTGCGCGCGATGCGTTGTTCGATGGTGCCGATCGCCGCCGCTGCCACTTCGAGCAGCGGGCGTTCGGTTTCGATGACGTAGTCGATCTCGCTGGCTTTGAGCGCTTGCACGCAGGGCGTCTGCGGCGCGTTGTGGTTGACCTCGGCGATTACCACGCGTGCGCGCTCGATTGCCGCGCGCATGTAGTCATTGGCCAGCGCGAAGCTGTATTCGCCATGTTGATTCGGCGGGCTCACCTGCACCAGCGCCACGTCACAGGCGATGAGGCCGCGGCGCAACAGTTCACCTACCTGTGAAAAGTGGCAGGGAATCACATCCATGCAGCCCGCGCGTATCAGGCGCCGGTTGGTGATCGCGCCGCAAAAGCCGCTGAAGTCGAAGTGATCGCGCTGCTCCGGCGCGAAAGTGGTGGTGATGCCGACGCCCAGGAACACATGGATGCGGCCCAAGTCGGCGCGCTGCGCGACCAAGGCTTCGGTGAGGGTCTGCGGTTCGGCCGCAGCCTCGCCCACCACCACAGTGTCGCCCGTGCGCACGATGGCGCGCAGGTCGAGGCAGCCCGCATCCAGTTTTTTCATCTTGCAGCGGCAGCGCGAGTCGGTGTCATCATAGTAAGCACGGTTGCGGCCATCAATAGGGCCGGTAGGTGCCGGCGCGCGCTTGTGCCTGCGGCCGCGCCCACGGTTCGTTGGGGCGGCTGGGATGACGGTAGATATGCGCCGGTGGCGGCAGCGGGTAGTCGACCGCCGGCAGGTGCGCCTGCCAGCTTTGCCAGCTGTCCATCAGCCGGTCTTCGCGCGCATAGTCGAAAGGGTCGCCCAGCTGCGCCTCGGCTTCGCTGTCCGGCTGCGGCCGGTTGGCCACCAGCCAGTCAACGCTCTTAGCCAGCGCCACCCCGGCGGCGACCGGATCGCAAAAACCAAGTTCGTCGCGGATGCGGTGGGTGTCGCGCACGCGGTGCGTGCGGGAGTGGCGCCACAGCACATGACAGGGCCGCGCCAGGTCATACGGCATGTCGACGAATTCGAACTGGTGACCCATGTGGTGCGCGATCGCCTCGATACGCTGGCGCATGGTGTAGAGTTTTTCGTCGGCCATCGCATACTTGCGGCCCCGCGCAGCCTCCGGCTTGTCCACCGCGAGCAGGGTGGCATGGGCGGCGTTTTCGACATAGGCCCGGCTCTCGGTCTTGATGCCGCCGTCGGCGATGATGAAACGGCGCCTGCCGTCGAGTATGCGGCGCACGATGCACCAGTCCTGCGGGCCCGGCTGGCGCGCACCGTAAAGGATCGGATAGCCGATGTAGGTGGCGTTGTAGTGGCCCTCGGCATGCGCCTGGAACAGCGCCGCCTCGGCCTGGGCCATCCGGTAGCCGAACTTGTTGCGTTCGGCATCGGTCTCGAGCACGGTCGAGGCTTCATCGACGTTGACGGGCTGGCCCATTGGCCCCCAGCCGGGATCCTGCGGCCCGGCGGCGCTGCCGGTGGCGCCGCCCAGCGCGATCAGGCGGCCGGTGTGGCCACGCAATACTTCGGCGGCCAGCTTGAGGCGGCCATAACCGAAGATCACCAGGTCCCAGCTGCGTTTGCCGATCGCCGCCTCGAAGGTCTCGCGAAAGTGCGGGTCGTTGTGGATGTGTTCGATCTCGCGCTTGAACTCCACCTCGTGAAAGCCGCTGTGGAAGATCGTCACCTCATAGCCGCGATCGATCAGGCCGTTGACGATGAAAGGCCCGGTGGGCCCGGTGCCACCGACGACCAGGGCTGTTTTCATGCGCTTTCCCCTATGCAGGAACGAACCTGTGTGGCCGGTGGCGCGAAGCGTGCCGTGCCGTTCATGCGGCGGCGCCGGCGACGATGCCAGCGTCGATGAGACGCGCGATTTCACCGTCGTCACAACCGATTTCGGCAAGGACTGCGCGGGTGTCGTCGCCCGGCAGCGGCGCTACGTTGCGCAATTGCGCCGGTGTGGCGCCCAACTTGATCGAAAAGCCCAGTTGTCGGCCGGGTTTGCCGTCGCGGTCCGCGCAATCGATCACCATGTCGCGCGCCTGCACATGCGGGTCGGCGAACACTTCGTGGATGTCGTTGACCGGCGCCGCCTGACTTTCCTGGCTGCCGTGAAAGATCGCCAGCCAGGCATCGCGCGTGCGCGTGCGCAGGCGCGCACGCACGGTTTCGAACAACTCGTCGCGCCGGCTGCGGTCGTAGCGCAGCGGAATCAACTCGGGCAGGTCGATGCTGCGACAGAAATTGGCCCAGTGGTGCGGCTCCAGATTGGTGGTGCACAGGTACTTGCCGTCGGCGGTCTGCCATACGCCGGACACCGGATTGGGCCGGTTCAGGCGCGGCACTGTCGTGCCCTGCAGTGCCTGCACCGACGCCAGGATCGAAAAGTCCAGGCTGGCGTCGGTCATGCTGATGTCGATGTGCTGGCCGGACCCGCTGGCGTCGCGCGCGCGCAGCGCCAGCAGGATGCCGATGCTCGCATGCAGCCCGGCGCTGACATCGCCGACCGGCGTGCCCAGAAGGCGCGGCACGTTGTCCGGCAGGTCGCTGTTCAAGTGCAATAGTCCCGCCACACCCAGGCCCATGGGATCGTGCCCGGGCCAGTCGCGATAGGGGCCGTTCTGGCCGAACAGCGACACCGAGCAATACACCAGACCCGGATGGTCTTTTGACAGCGCCTTGTAACCCAGCCCCAGGCGCTCCATCACACCAGGTCGGAAGCCTTCGACCAGCACATCGCAAGTGGCGGCGAGCCGGCGGCCAATTGCCTGGCCGCGCGCACTTTTGAGGTCGAGCACGATGGAGCGGCGGTTGCGTCCGGTGCTGTCGAATGCAGGGTCGGCCTGGAATGGCGAGCGTCGCTCCGGCGGCACCTGCGCCGCCTGCAGGGCGCGGCGACCGGCGGCGGCTTTCGGGGGCGCCTGCACGCGGATCACCTCGGCGCCGAAATCGGCCAACTGCATGCAGCAAAACGCGGTCGGCAGGAAGTCGCCCAATTCGAGCACGCGAATTCCTTGCATCGGCAGTGCCATTGACGATCTCCCCGCGGCAGACCCGCCATTGTGTTAGCAGAACAACTATTCTATACTCGGAATTGCCGGCTTGTCATGCCTGGTGTCGGGAAAATCTCCGCGTCCACACCGTTATGGGGCGGCGCGAGATTCAATTTCAAGGAGCACCAGCATGGGTTTCGCAACCATCACCGATGCAGCCGTGGCCGAACTGCGCTCGCGCATCGGCAGGCCGATCAGCCGGGTCACCGCGCCGTTTTACCGCGAAATCAACGGCGACGCGGCACGCAACTTCGCGCGCGCCATCGGCGACGACAATCCGCTATGGGTCGATCCGGAGTATGGCGCAGGCACGCGCTGGGGCGGGCAGCTGGCGCCGCCGGCCATTCTCTATTCGACTGAAAACACCGTCAGCGGCGCCGTCGAGGGCTTGGCCGGCGTGCATGCCATGTTCGCGGGCACTGATTGGCACTGGTTCGAGCCGATTCGCGTCGGCACCACCATGCGCACCGTCGCCACCCTGAAAGACATGGTCGAGCACAAGACACGCTTCGCCGGCCGCTCGTTCCAGCAGATCTATTACATACAGTTTTTCGACCAGAACAACACCCTGCTTGCCGAGGCCGATTCCTGGTGTTTCCGCACCGAGCGCGACACCGCGCGCGAATCCGGCACCAAGTACGACAAGGCGCTGGAGGAAATGCATGTTTACAGTGATGCGGACATCGAGCGCTGTTTCGCGCAGTACCGGCAGGAAAAGCCGCGCGGCCGCGCGAAGCGCCTGTGGCAGGACGTAGAGGTGGGTGATGCCATCGACACCATGCTCAAGGGCCCGTACACGGTGACCGCGGCGGTGTGCTTCATGCAGGCTTGGGGCAACTACGCGATGCACAATCACCGCATCGCCTACCAGTACTACGATCGCCACAAGAAGCTGGCGCCGCGCAACCGGCAGAACGTGCCGGAGCCGCCGGTGCGGGTGCACTGGGACAACGAATTCGCGCGTACCGTCGGTGTGCCCGCAGCCTACGATTTCGGGCCGGAACGGGTGGCCTGGATGTCCCACATGCTGACCGACTGGATGGGCGACGACGGATTCCTGAGGCGTCTGAACACGCAGATCCGGCGCCACAATCCGGTCGGCGACGCCGTCTGGTGCAACGGCACGGTGACCGGCAAGACGGTGGAGGGCGCACGCCATCTGGTGCAGTGCGAGGTGCAGGGCGTCAACCAGGTCGGTGCCTTGTCGATCAAGGGTTACGCCGAAGTGGAACTGCCGGTCGCATGAGCGTCGCGGCGAGCAGCAACGCAGGCGGCAGCAGCGGCGCCACGCCGGCAGCCTGGCAGGGGCCTTTGGCCGGGCTCAAGGTGCTTGACCTTTCGCGCGTGCTGGCCGGGCCCTTCGTCACCCAGTTGCTGGGTGATCTGGGTGCCGAGATCCTGAAGATCGAAACGCCCGGGCACGGCGACGATACGCGCACCTTCCCGCCTTTTGTTGGCGGCGAAAGCCATTACTTCATCGCGCTGAACCGGCAAAAGCAAAGCCTGGTGATCGATTTGCAAGAGCCGCGCGGCGCGCAATTGCTGCGCGACCTGGCGGCCAAGTCCGACGTGCTGGTCGAGAATTTCCGCCCTGGCGTGATGCAGCGCCTCGGACTCGACTACGCGACCCTGGCACAGATCAACCCGCGCCTGATTTATTGCGCGGTCAGCGGGTTCGGCCTGTCCGGACCGCTACGGGACAAGCCTTCATTCGACATCGTCACGCAGGCCATGAGCGGCGTTCTGAGCGTCAACGGCGAAGCCGGCGCCACGCCGGTCAAGCTGGGCCTGCCGCTGGGCGACCTGAGCGGCGGCATCTTCGGCTCCATCGGCATCCTTGCGGCGCTTCACGAGCGCCACGCCAGCGGGCGCGGGCGCATGGTCGACATCAGCCTGCACGACGGCATGTTGGCCATGCTGGGTTACCTGTCGCAACTGTATTTCCTGAGCGGTCGCGACCCGCAGCCGGTCGGCACCAGCCACCCCAGCGTGGTGCCGTATGGTTCGTTTCCCGCCAGTGACGGCCAGATCATCATCGCCTGCCTGACACAGGGTTTCTGGGGGCGCCTGTGTGCCGCGCTGGAGCATCCCGAATGGACTGACGATGCGCGCTTCAATTCGACCGTGCTGCGCCTTGCAAACCGCGCCTTGGTTGACCGTATGATCGGTGCGGTGACCCAGGCTCGCACGGTGGCCGAGTGGGCCGCGCGACTCAGCGCCGCCGATGTGCCGAATGCACCGGTGCTCGGGGTAGGGGCGGCGCTCAACCATCCGCACTCGGCGGCGCGCGAGATGGTGGTCGATTCCGTGCACCCGCGCGCCGGGCCGATCCGCATGGTCGGCCGCCCGATCAAGTTTCCCGGCGCCCGCCAGCCGCCACTCCAACCTTCCCCCGTGCTCGGGCAGCACACGCGCGAGGTGCTGCGCCGCGAGTTGGGCTTAGATGAGGCCACGCTCGAGCTGTTGGCGCGCGACGGCGTGATTGACCGCATCGATGCGGCCACGTGCGCCAGATGAGTCACTCGCTCTCCGGCATTCGCGTTGTCGAATGGGGCGAACTGATCGCGGCGGCCTACTGCGCCAGGTTGCTCGGCGAATTCGGCGCGCAAGTGGACAAGGTCGAGGCGCCAAACGGCGATTCGGCGCGCGGCTACGGGCCGTTTCCGGGGGGTATTGCCGACCCGGAGAGTTCCGGCATCTATGTTTTCCTGAATGGCGGCAAGCGCAGCATTGTGGCCGATGCCGAGACCGCGGCCGGCATGCAGGTGCTGCACGGGCTGATCGCACGCGCCGACGTATTCGTGACCAACCAGCCAATCGCGCTGCGCCGCCGCCTCGGGCTGGATGCGGCCGCCCTGCGTGCGCGCTACCCGGGCCTGATCGTGGTCAGCCTTTCGATATTTGGCGACAGCGGACCGCACGCCCAAGTGCCGGCGCAGGCCATCGATGCCTATGCCGCCAGCGGCACCGCCTGGGTGATCGGTGAGCCCGCGCGCGAGCCCCTGATCGTGCCGCTGCTGCAGGCCGATTATCAGGCCGGCGCGCACGCTGCGGCGGCGGCGCTGATGGCGCTGATTGCACGCCGCCGCCGGCCGCAGCCGGGCGCCGCGAGCGCAGGCGAAAGCATCGACATCGCCAGTGCCGACATCTTTGCCGCTGCCGCCGGATCCAACGGCATGATCTACCTGTACTACGGCCTGCAGAAATGGGCGCGTGCCGGGCGCCGCGCCTTCGCCTCCGGCGGGCCCTATCCCTACGTCATCCTGCCTTGCAAGGATGGCGCGGTCTGCCTGATCGGCCGTGCGCGCCATGAATGGGCGCGCCTGGTCGAGGCCATGGGGCAGCCGGACTGGACCGCCGATCCGCGTTATCAGGATCTGCATGCGATGGGCCGCGATTATCCCGATGAGGTCGATGCGCTGATCACACCCTGGCTGATGCGGCACACCCGTGCCGAACTCATGCGCCTGGCGGAACAACACGGATTTCCGCTCGGGCCCTTGCGCACCATGGCCGAGGTGGTGGCATCACCGCAGTTCGCCCAGCGCGGGTTTTTCCGCCAGGTGCCGCATGCGAAGCACGGCACGATCACGGTGCCGGGCGTGCCGTGGCTGCGGGCCGATCGGCAGGCGCCGGTGCCACTTGCGGCGCCGCGCCTGGGTCAGCATACTTCCGAGGTTCTGCGTGAGCTCGGGCTGGCTTGCGAAGCGGTGCCGGCATGAGCGCGGCGCCAGCGCTCGCTTCGGTGCAGGCGCCGGCGCATGCGCGGCCGCTCGAGGGTTTGCGCGTGCTCGATTTCAGCTGGGTCTGGTCGGGGCCGCTGGTGACCTCGATGCTCGCCGAATTCGGCGCCGAGGTGATCAAGGTGGAGCACGGCGAGCGCCTCGACAGCTCGCGCCTGCGCGGCCGGCCGCTGATCGATGGCCAGCCGGCGCCGGGGCCGAGCATCGAGATCGGGCCGTATTTCCACCAGACCAATCACGACAAGCTGGGCATCACGCTCAATCTCAAGTCGCCTCAGGCGCAGGCTTTGCTCGACCACCTGGTGGGCATCAGCGATATCGTGGTCGAAAACCTGAGCCCGGGCGCGCTCGAGCGTGTGGGCCTTGGCTATCAGCGCCTGTGCAAGCTCAACCCGCGCCTGATCTACCTCTCGCTTGCGGCTGCGGGTCAGAGCGGGCCGCTCAGCGGCATGCGCGCCTATGCGCCGATCATGTCGAGCTATTGCGGCTTCGAGGCGCTGATCGGCTACACCGGCTGCGATCCGATCGGCATGATGAATTTCGGCTATGGCGATCCGAATGCGGCGATTCATGGCCTGCTGCCGCTGCTGGCGGCGATCCATGAGGTCGAGGCGTCCGGCTGCGGGCAACACATCGACATGTCGCAGATCGAGGCGTTGCTGGCGGTGGTGGCGGAGCCGGTGATCGATTACTTCATGAACGGCCGCGATGCCGTGCCGACCGGCAATCGGCATCGGCAAATGGCGCCGCACGGCATTTATCCGGCCGCCGGGGAGGAGCGCTGGGTATCGATTGCGGTCGCCGAGAATGCGCAGTGGCAAACCTTGATCGGTCTGATGGAGCGGCCGGCCTGGGCCTCCGATCCTGCATTCACCGATGCCGGCGAACGCGTGTCGCGCTGGGCGGAGCTGGATCGCGAACTGGCATGCTGGACCCGCAGCCACGAGCAGGCGCATCTGGTGGCGTTGTTGCGCGCTGCCGGTATCGCCTGTTCGCCGGTGCAGGACATTGCCGCCCAGTGGGCTGACCCGCACTTCGAAGAGCGCGGCCTGCGGCAGAGTGTGACGCACCCGATCTCGGGGCCGGAACTGTTGTACCGCACACCTTGGAACATGGAGGTCAACCGACCCGAAATTCGCGCAAGCGCACCGCTTTTGGGCCAGCACAACGACTATGTTTTCAAGACCCTGCTCGGGCTGGGCGACGCCGATGTGGCGCGCCTCAAGGCCGCTGGCGTGCTTGCCTGAGGTGATGCCGAACGCCATGCCTTGCCGCCCCGACTGAGCACGTGTAGAAGAGATCGAAGCCAATGACCATGATCACCGATATCGATTCCCAGCCTGCTGCCCTGGCCGAATTTTCCTGGGACAAGCTTTGGCAATTGTTCGACGGCAGCGCCGGGAGCATGAACCTGGCGCACGAGTGTCTTGACCGTCATGCGGGCAAAGGCACGGCGGTGAGCATCAAGTTCGCCGATGGGCGCCTTGAGCATCACGACTTTGCCAAGTTGTCGGAGCTGACCGCGCGCTTCGCCAACTGGCTGGTGCAACGCGGCATTGCGAAGGGTGAGCGGGTCGCGGTAATGCTCGAGCCTTCGCTCGGCTTCTATGTCGGCATGTTCGGCGCGGTCAAGCGCGGCGCCATCGGTGTGCCGCTATTCACGCTATTCGGGCCCGCAGGTCTGGCGCTGCGCATCAATGACTGCAAGCCGCGGGTGCTGCTGGTCGATGGCGACGCAAGCGCGCTGGCGGCGCAGTTTCCCGATATGCTGATAGTGCGGGTGGATGCCGTGTTCTGGGCCGAACTGGCGGCGCAAAGCCCCGCTTTCGCAAGCGACACGCGGGCCGGCGACCTGGCGATCTTCCAGTACACCTCGGGCACCACGCGCGAGCTGCCGGAGGCGGTCAGGCACTCGCATCGCGCCGTGGTCACCCTGATGATCGCCGCGCTTTACGGCGTGGGCCTGCGGCCCGGCGACCGCTACTTTTGCCCATCTTCGCCTGCCTGGGGCCACGGTCTGTGGCATGGCACCATCGCACCGCTGGCGCTGGGCATCCATATCGGCGCCTACTCGGGGCGCTTCGATCCTGGGCGCATCGTCGAGGCCCTGGAAGAGCTGAAGATCGACAACTTCGCCGCCGCCGCCACCGTGTACCGCATGATTCGCCATGCCAACCTGTTGCAACCGGGTCGCTTGAATATTCCGAAAATTTCCTTTACCGGCGAGCCGATCGATGACGATACTGCGGCCTGGGTCCTGCGCACCCTGGGCAGCCCCGCCTGCAGCATGTACGGCACCACCGAGGTCGGGGTGGTGATCGCCAACTACCCCGGTTTCAAGGATTACCACGTCAAGCCGGGAACGCTTGGCAAGCCGGTGCCGGGCTGGCAGGTGGCGATCATCGATCGCACCGGTGCGGAGTTGCCGCCGGGCGAATCCGGCGAGATCGCGGTCAAGCGCAAGGGCGAATGGTTCTACATCAAGGATCGCGGTAGGCGCGATGCCGATGGCTATTTCTTTCACGAAGGGCGCTCGGACGACGTGATCATCTCGGCCGGTTGGACCATGAGCGCGGTGGAAATCGAGAACAGCCTCTTGAAGCACCCGGCGGTGCTCGAAGCGGCGGTGATCGGCGTGCCGGACGCGATGCGCGGCCAGGTGGTGCGTGCCTACATCGTGGCGCGCGGCGGCGGCGAGGCAGCGGTCGAAGACATCCAGGCCTTCATGAAGACGCAGTTGTCGCAGCACGAGTATCCGCGGCAGATCGAGTTTGTCAGCGAGCTGCCGAAAACCCCGGCGGGAAAAATCAACCGCAAGGTGCTGCGCGACCGTGCGGCGCAAGCCAACGCCTGAACCCCCGAAACACATGGCAGCCCCGCAGGACGCAGGGTCTTGTCATGCAACATGCAATTCGCAATCGAATTCAAAAAGGAGAAGTCATGTCACAGGAAATTGAACGCGAGTTTGTCGGCATCACTGCAGCGGCACTGGATGATCTGCGCAAGCGGGTCGGCGTCAAGATCGAAAACACCCTGGAGCCCTGGTGCTACGAGGCCACGCGTGACAACATCCGCCACTATGCGCACGGCATCGGCGACGACAACCCGCTGTGGTGCGACCCGGCCTATGCGAAGACCACGCGCTATGGCGACGTCGTCGCGCCGCCGTCGTTCATCTTTGCCCTGAGCCGCATCATCAGCGGCTATGTCGGCGGTCTGCCCGGCATTCATGCGATGTTCGCCGGCACCGATTTCAACTGGATGAAGCCGATCCGCCGCAACGCGCAGATTTCCACCGTCGCCTATTTGAAGGACTTGGTCGAGCACAAGACGCGCTTTGCCGGCCGCTCGATCCAGCAGATTTACCACGTCGACTTTTTCGACGAGACCGGCAGCCAGCTGGCGGCCGCCGATTCATGGTGCTTCCGCACCGACCGCGACATCGCGCGCGAATCCGGCACCAAGTACGAGCATCTCAAGGAAAAGAAGCAGAAGGTCTACACGCCCGAAGAGATCGAGGCGATCTACGCGCTTTATGCAAAAGAGGAAATCCGCGGCAAGACCCCGCGTTACTGGGAAGACGTGGTCGAAGGCGAGAAGCTGCCGACCACCGTCAAGGGGCCGATGACCATCACCGGCTTCATCTGCTACACCCAGGGCTGGGGCGGCCTCTACATCCGCGCCCACAAGCTGGCCTACAAGATGATCTCCAGGCATCCTGGCACCGGCATCAAGAACCGCTTCGGCATTCCCGATTGCCCCGAGCGCGTGCACTGGGAAGAGGAGTTCGCGCGCAAGGTGGGCGCGCCGGGCGCCTACGACTACGGCCCCGAGCGTTGCTCCTGGTTGTCGCATGCGGTCACCAACTGGATCGGTGACGACGCCGAACTGCGTAATCTGCACACCCAGATTCGCCGCCACAACCCCGAAGGCGACACGCTCTACATCGATGGCCAGGTCAGCCGCAAATACATCCAGAATGGCAAGAAGCTTATCGAGTTCAGCCTGATCGGCAACAACCAGGATGGCGAATTGTCGATTCAGGGGCGGGCCACGGCGGAGTTGCCGGGCAGGCCTTGAGCCAGCAGGTGGGCCCATTGGCGCTCGGCACAAGGGGCGTCGCGTCGACCGCAGAATCGCGGCAGGGCGCGACATTTTCCGGCAACTGGTTTATCGTGCTGCATATCGCACCCGCAGTGCGCACCGCGGAGCCGCAATGCCTGCCTCGACTGGCACCCCACGTTCGATTTGTCTGATCACCGGTGCCTCGTCGGGCATCGGTGCAACGCTTGCCGCCTGCTTCGCCCAGGGCGGCTACGACCTGGTGCTGGTGGCGCGCGGCAAGGGGCGTGTGCTCAACGTGGCCTCGATCGCCGCGTTCCAGCCGATTCCGCTGCTGGCCACCTACGCGGCGACCAAGGCCTATGTATTGTCATTGTCGGAATCGCTGTCGGAAGAACTCAAGGGCAGCGGCGTCAGCGTCACCGCATTGTGCCCCGGTGTCACCGCCACCGCCATGCTGGGCAAGGCGACCGAGGCCAATGCGCAGTTGTCGAAGCTGCCGGCCCTCATGATCGGCCGCGTCGAAGAGGTGGCGGCCGAGGGCTACGCGGCCTGCATCAGGGGGGACGCGATCAAGGTGCCGGGCGTGCTCAATCTGGCCAGCGTGCTGGCGGCGCGGGCGGCGCCGAAATGGCTGGTGCGGCGCATTGGCGGCGCGCTGGCACGACGCGCGGGTGGCGCGTAGCGAGCAACGCGCGCTCGAGGCGGCGACGAACTCAACTCAACTGGATTATTCAATCGCGAAATGGTTACAAGCATGGAAACCAAAAAGCCGGCGGTGAGACCTGACCAGACCAAGCCGGGCGACAACGGCGCCCTCGATGCCCTGGTCATCGGCGCCGGCTTTGCCGGCCTCTATCAACTTTTGTGCTTGCGCGACCGCCTGGGTCTTTCGGTGCGGGTGCTCGAAGCCGCTGCGGGAGTCGGCGGCACCTGGTACTGGAACCGCTATCCGGGTGCGCGCTGCGACTCGGAGAGTCATGCTTATTGCTTCACGTTTTCAGAGGATCTGGTGCGTGAGTGGGAATGGTCGGAGCGCTATCCCGGCCAGGCCGAGGTGTTGCGTTATCTCAATTACGTGGCCGAGCGCTTCGACCTGAAGCGCGACATTCGTTTTGATACCCGGGTCACCTCCGCCCACTGGGATGCGGCGAGCAATCTGTGGTGTGTGGGCACCGCGGCCGGTGACCAGTTCAAGGCACGCTTTCTGATCACCGCCGTCGGTTGCCTGTCGTCGGCCAATGTTCCACAGATTCCTGGCCTGGCGGACTTCGCCGGGCGCTGGTACCACACCGGGGAATGGCCGCATGAAGGTGTCGATTTTGCGGGCCAGCGGGTCGGGCTGATCGGCACCGGCTCCACCGGCATTCAGGCGGTGCCGGTGATCGCCGCGAGTGCCGCCCATTTGACCGTGTTCCAGCGCACGCCGACCTACAGCGTGCCGGCGCGCAATGCGCCGCTGAGCGACGAATTCAAGCGCTACGTCAAGGACAACGCGGCCGCGATTCGCCAGACGATGCAGTCAACCCCCAACGGCCACCCCTTCACCATTGCCGAGCGCCTGGCTCTGGAGACAGCGCCCGAGGAACGCCAGGCCCTGTATGAAACGGCATGGAAAAAGGGCGGGCTGCAGTTCCGTGCCACCTTCAAGGATCTGCTGGTCAGCATGGCGGCCAACGACACCGCCGCCGACTTCCTGCGCGGCAAGATCCGCGCGGTGGTGCAGGATCCGGTTAAGGCCGCGATGCTGTCCGAGATCGACCACCCCTATGCCGCCAAGCGGCCGCCGATCGACACCGACTATTTCGAGGCCTTCAATCGCGACAACGTCGATTTGGTCAACCTCAAAGCCGAACCGATCGAGCGCGTCACCGCGCGCGGCATTCGCACCGCGGCCGCCCTGGTGCCGCTGGACATCATCGTCTTCGCCACCGGTTTCGACGCCATGACCGGCGCCCTGTTGCACATGGATATTCGCGGCAGGGAGGGGCGCACCCTGGCCGACGCCTGGGCCGCGGGGCCGCGCAACTATCTGGGCCTGCAGGTCGCGGGTTTCCCGAACCTTTTCATGATGACCGGGCCCGGCAGCCCGTCGGTGCTGTGCAACATGCCGGTGCCCATCGAGCAGCATGCCGAGTGGATCGCCGACTGCATCGCCCACATGCGCGCCAAGGGGCTGACCTGCATCGAGACCAGCGAGGCGGCGATGGACGACTGGGTCGAAAAGGTCAATGCCACTGCCGAGGCGATCCTGTTGAGCCGTGCCCGGCATTCCTGGTACTACGGTGCCAACATTCCCGGCAAACCGCAGGTGTTCATGCCCTACGCCGGCGGCATGGCGCGCTACAGGGCGATTTGCGACGATGTCGCGGCGCGCAACTATGCAGGCTTCGTCGTCAGTCATTGAGAGTGGGGCGGCAACCAGCCTGCCTGCGCTACCGCGGGCCAGGCAGCCGATGCATCAGGCTTTTGCGTGACAATCGAGGCGCAACCATAGCCCATGCACGGGTTGCGACCACAACCAGACAAGGAAACACCGATGCCCCGATTCAAGCTGTTATGCCGCCTTGCCATGCTTGCCTGCGCGCTGGCCGCGGCGCCCGCCTGACGCAATTGGGCGCTGAGCCGGTGGCCAATACGCCGGAAGAGTTCCGCTTGCGGCAGGAGCGAGTTCGCCAAGTTCAAACGCCTGGTGCGCGAGGCGGGAATGAAGCCTGAGTAAGGGACGCGCGAAAAGCGACAACAGGATGCCGAAGAGACCTGGGGAGACCGCCTTGAATACCTGGCAACTGGGCAACGTGCGGGTCGATCGCGTGGTGGAGTTCGAGATGCCGCTGCTGCCGCCGGCGGTCCTGTATCCGGCCTCGACCCCCGCGGCGATCGAACGGCACCGCCACTGGCTGGAGCCACGGTTGCTCGATCGCGCCAGTGGCCTCCTGGTGCTGGGCATGCACAGCTTTCTGGTGCGCAGCCGCCATCACACCATCCTGGTGGACGCCTGCAGTGGCAACGACCGGCCGCGTCCGAACAAGCCGCGCTACCACATGAGGAACTGGCCATTCCTCGCCAATCTTGCGCGCACCGGTGTCACCCCTGCGGATATCGACTTCGTGCTGTGCACCCACCTGCACGTCGATCACGTCGGCTGGAACACGCACCTGGTCGATGGGCGCTGGGTACCGACCTTTCCCAATGCCAAGTACCTGTTTGCCCGCGCGGAGTGGGACTACTGGCGCGAGCACTACAAGACCGAGGCATTCCGCGATGATCCCTACTACCAGGACAGCATCCTGCCGGTGATCGAGACTGGTCAGGTCGAGTTGGTCGAGAGCGACTACGTGTTCGATGAGGAAGTCTGGCTCGATCCCACGCCAGGCCACACGCCGGGTCATGTGGCGCTGCACATTCGCTCAGGTGGCCATGAATGCGTGATGAGCGGTGACCTGATGCACCACGCGCTGCAATGCGCGGAGCCTGACTGGAGCAGTTGCTTTTGCGTCGATCCGGCGCACTCTGCGCGCACCCGGCGCGCCTTTCTGGCGCGCTACGAAGGCACGCCGGTGCGCATCATGCCGGCGCATTTCCC
>Ga0105046_10000629_pt1 | contig 50441 bp, 38 predicted proteins | sample MAT03_FD_78385 | JGI IMG/M metagenome (GOLD analysis project Ga0105046, IMG submission 78385) | Freshwater microbial communities from Lake Fryxell liftoff mats and glacier meltwater in Antarctica - MAT-03 (megahit assembly) | ecosystem: Environmental > Aquatic > Freshwater > Ice > Liftoff... | reverse complement strand
CTGGCGCGCGTCGATCAGCGGCGTGATCTCCTTGAGGTGCTTGTCCTCGTTCTCGGTGATGGCGTCGCCGACACCAAGCTTGCCGCTCGTGCGCTGGGCGCGCGTTGCCGTGCCCTGTCCGCCGGACAGCCGCACTTGACTGTCGTCGAGCCGAATCCAACCGGCTGTTTTGCTGTTGGCGAAATTTCCCTGAGGGCATTGGATCCTGCGCAAATCGCCATCGGTGATGGTGACGCTGCGACGCCTGAGCACCTCACCCGTCACCTCGCGATCGCCAAACACTTCGTCGTAGTCGTCGCCCTCGCCATAGCGGTAATACAGTCGACTCACCGGAGCGTCGCGCCAATCGACGATGCGCACGCCCGCCTTGGTGTCGAGGTACGTACTTCGACCGACCAAGATCTCGCGCTCTTTCTCGCCTTCTTTCAGCACCATGCGACCGAAGTAGGGGGAACGCACGTCGACATGGGACGGTACGGACTCGGTCTGGCGCGCGGCTAAAGCCTGCATGCGCTCCATCTGCTCGAGCAGTGGAGGGATGTCCTCGGTGCGCGCGCTACCGATTTGATCGCGCAGCGACATGAGCTCGGCGTCGTAATTGATGACGTGGCGCGCTCCGACCTGCTCCCGCGTCTCGAGGTGCTGATAGACCCGGCCGAGACACGCTTCCTCGTCACGCGTGACAAGGGCGAGCTCCGGATCGGACGGGGCGTCGGGCGAACTCGAGTCTGGCTCCAGGCGGCTTGGGGGGGGGCGCATGCGGGGACCGACGCACCTACCATGAATTTCAGAGGGACAAAGAGTGCAGGAAACGGCTCAATCCAGCCAGGACGCTCGGGCCGATTCCGTGCCCGCCAGCGAAAGAGACGAATTCCGAGCGCAGCCCCGCCGCCGTGAAGGCCTCGGCGAGGCGGGTAGCGAGCTCGAAAGGCAACACCTGGTCGGCGGGTGAGTGGCTTTGAAAGACGGACAATCCGGTCCGGGCCGGCAACGCCTCGCGCCACTCGCTTTCGGCTAGCATGCTGCCACTCAGCACGACCAGACCGGCGAGCGCGCCCGCGTCCCTCAGCGCAAAGTCCGTCGCCAGCATGGCGCCTTGGGAAAATCCGCCTAGGACCAAGCGCTCACGACGCAAGCCGTGATCCCGTTCTAGTGCCTGGATGGCCTGGCTCAGCGCTACACGCGCGGCGCCGAGACCGACCGGCTGGCGCGCCGTGAGCTTGTCGTACTGGCGCGTCATGCGCAGCATCTGCAGCTCCATCATGTCGAGCGGCCACCAAGCGCGCGGCGCGTAGTCGGGTGGCGCATGCGCATCAAGGACGAGCGGAGCCTGAAGGAAGACGAAGCGCGTGCCTTCCGGGGGGTCCAGCTCGGCGGCGAGCCCCACGAGGTCGGTTCCCGGAGCGCCGTAGCCGTGCAACAAAATCACCGTGAGGTCGTCTCGTTCGGCGGGCAAGTTGGGGGCGATCAGGCCCGTCAGCGGTCCGAGCTTCTGGAAGTTCATGCCGCTTCTGTAGCAGCTCCAGCTACTCTCGCCTCGGGCTCCGGCTTTGACTCGCCTCTCGCTCCGGCTTTGACTACAATCGAAAACGCCCATGCTCCCGCGTTCGCTCCCCAAGAAGGCAGCCCAAGCCGTCGGCTCGTACCTCAAGAATCACCCGGAGGAAGTGCTACGGGCCGCGCGCAACGCCGCCTCGCTCAAGCTGGGTTTGCCGCTGGCCGCCATTCGTTGGCTGGTTCGCGAGTTGGGGGGCTCGAAGATGCCCCGCGATCTGGTGCTCGAGGCGCGCTCGCCCGGCATTTTCGTGAGCGCGAGCGTCGAGCTGATGAAAACCGATCTCGAGCTATCGACGACCGTCTTGATCGAAGAGATCGACTTTCGACAGGACGCACTGCTGTTGAGTGTGCGCTTGCGCGATCTGGAGCTCGAAGTGGCCGAATCGAGCGCGGCTACCCCCATCGCGGCGCTCTTGCGCTCCGGTGCGCTCAACTTGAGTCGACCCGGAGACCTAGTCTCCTATCTGCCGGAGCGGCCGCCGTTCCTGCTCGAGGCCAAAGGCGACCGTTTTCAGCTCGATCTATTGAAACTGCCGTCTCTATCGCAGGAAAAGGCACGCCGCATCGTGGCCGCCCTCACGCCGCTTGTTGGTGTTTCGACGGTGCGCTCGGCCGACGACCACATCGACATCGCTTTTCAGCCTCTGCCCGAAGGCGCGATGAGTGCGTTCGAGCGTCTGAAGAAGCTGTTCTGAAAGCGGCCTGGTGCGCCGCGACAACGCCGAGCCTACGCGGGTCAGATCCGCGCGACGCGGCGAATGAAGCTGGTCAACTCGGCGCGTACGCGCTCTCGGTCCAGATCACGCGTCAAGATGTGGCGGCTCTTGGAGTAGACCACGACGCGCACGTCGCTCGTGCCCACACGTTCGGCGACCTTGCGGGCGTTGGCGACAGGACAGACGCGGTCCTTTTCGCCATGCAAGACAAGCGTCGGGCAGTGCACCCGAAACAGCTCTTCGCGCAGGCGCGCGCCAGCCCGTTGCAGGGAGAGCGCGGCATGAACGGGCTGGATGTCGTAGGTGACGTGACTTTTGCGCGCTTCGTCGTCGGCGAGATCGGACGCGAACTTGGGCATGCCGAAATCCGGCAGCCGCAGAGCGCCGACCAGGCGCAGGGCGTCGGCAGGGAACGGAGCGCTGAGCCAAAAGGCATTGGCCAAGAGTCCCAGGCCGAGCACATCGGCTGGAGCACTCAAGTAGAGCTCGGTGCAAAGCAAAGAGCCGAGCGACAAACCGATGAGGATGACCGGGCCGCGCGCGCGTGCTTCGTCGAACACGGGCCGGATGCCAGCGAGCCAGTCGTCGAAGCGGAGGTCTTTCAGATCGCTCGGCCGCGTACCGTGGCCGCGCAGCACGGGGGCGACTGCCGCCAGGCCCAGGTCCCGGGCCACGTCGAAAGCCAGCTCGACTTCGAGCGGCACCCCACCGAAGCCGTGAACGCAAAGAACAGTGGGCCCCGCCCCCGCGACCCTGCGCGGCTGCGACTCGGGCCGAGCGCTGATGTCTTGGTTGAAGAGCAGCGAGCTGTAGTCGCGAGCGCCGCGATAGGCCGACCAAGTCTCGAGCAGCCCCATGCGCCTATTCGATCTTCAGTAAGTCGGCGTCGTCGGCACGGCCATCTTGGGCCCGTACGGATCGCGTTCGATTTCGGCGATGAAGTTGCGTGCAGGCACCGCGAACGGCGACGACGGGTACTGGACGAGCACCAGTTCGAAGGCTTCGCGAGCGGCGCCCCGCTCGCCGCGCCTCATCTGCGTCTCGCCCAAAAGCACCAAGGCTTCGGCCTCGAGCCCCGTTTGCCGGTAAGTCCGCAGCGTGTACTCGGTCCGCGACAGCGCGGCCTCGAAGTTGTCGCGGTTCAGATAGTAGCGGGCAACGTAAAGTTCGTGCCGCGCCAGCATGCCTCGCACCCAAGCGTGCATGTACTCGAGCCGCGAGCGTTCGGGATAGGCGGGGTAGTCTTTCAAAAAGGAGCTGATCGCTTCGTCGGCGTCGCGCACGTTGGCCAAGTCGCGCTCTTCGAGCGGCGGCGCGACGGAGGATTCGCCGCGCGCCTGGAAATGGCAGAGCACCACGCGGTAGCGCGCGTAGGGGACCTCTGTGTCGTTGGGGAAGTCGCGGAGGAACTCCCGATAGGAGGTAATAGATTCGGGGTACGAACCCTGATGAAACTGCGCGTCAGCGATGCGCAGCTGCGCCAAACGCGCAAAGCGCGTCCCGGCATACTCGCGCTTCACCTCTTCCATAACGACAGGTACGCTAATCCAATCGCGGTCGTAGAATGTGACGAGAGCTTCGTTGTATGCGGCTTCGGCGTTGCGCTGGAACTCCGCTGCCGAGACGGCGCGTTTTTCCGCCTTGCACCCGAACGTGGCCGGTCCGGCCAGAACGAGGAGGAGAAGCGCCGCCTTTGCCTGCATCAGCGGGCTCTAGCGAGGGATTGCAGCATGGGCAAGCCAGCGGTACGGTTTTGCCCCACGCTGCTCGAAGACCCATGGAAAAGTTCCCGATGACGCCCCGCGGGGCGCAACTCATGAAAGTCGAGCTCGCTCACCTCAAGGAAGAGCGACCGAAAATCTCGCGCGAAATCGGCACGGCCATCGAGCACGGCGACCTGAGCGAAAACGCCGAGTATCACGCTGCCAAGGAGCGTCAAGGCATCAACGAGGCCAAAGTCCGAGACCTCGAAGACAAGCTTTCGCGAGCCGAGATCATCGATCCGACGAAGCTGACGGGCGACAAGATCAAATTCGGCGCAACGGTCACGCTGACAAACCTCGATACGGACGAAGAAGTGACCTACCAGATCGTGGGAGCCGACGAGGCCAACATCGATGGAGGCCTCATCTCGATCTCTGCGCCGCTGGCGCGTTCGCTGATCGGCAAGAGTCCGGGTGACGAGGTCGTGCTCAAGCTGCCCGCCGGCGATCGCAACTACGAAGTCGGCGTCGTCGAATACGTCTGATTCGAGTTCAATCTCCGCATGAGTTCTGCCTCACCCCGCTTTTTGCGCCGCGAGGGCCTCGGTCCGCCTGCGCCGCTTGCCGCCTACTCTTGGGGTTTCTTGGGTGGCGCGTTCGCCATCGCGGCCGAGCTGGCCTGGGTCGTGTCGCGTCACGCGGCCGAGCTGACTGGACTCTGGGAACTGCAGCACGGGATCCTCGGTTTGGGGCCAGCTTGGCTCCTCTTGGCGCTGCCGGCGAGCTTGTGGGGGACGTCCTGCGGCGTTTGTGCCAGCGCACCCCAGAGCCGACCGGCTCGTTGGGGTTTCGTAGGACTCGTCGCCGTTTTCGCGGCTCTCGTCGCTTATGGAGTGGGTGGTGGCCGCCACTTGGCAACGCTCGGCGCGCGGGCGACCTTCGCAGCGGCCACTGCGAGTGCAGCGGGGCTGGGCAGCTACGCGCTCTTTCCTCGTTGGGCGCAGTGGTGGAACGCAGGCGGAGTTCGCTCGGCATGGGGGCTTGGGCTCGCTCTCTTGCTGGTGGCGCTGGGCTGCGCGGCGCTCAATCGCGTCCTGCTCGTGCGCCTCTATCCAGCATTTCATGCTGGGCTCAGCTTCATCGAGATTGCCATGGTCGCACTTCTGGCCAGCCGCTTCGGCTACCAGCGTGCGCGCCGGGGCATGCCCCTGCTCGTCCTCGTTCTGCTCGCCTTGGCAGCGCTCGCTTTGCCCGCGGCAAGTCGCATGGCTCGGGGGTTCGATAACTTTCGCTGGCTGGTCAGTGAGGCATCACCCACTCTCGCTTGGGGCGTCGAACTCGCTTCTTCGGTGGCACCGCCCGAGCCGCTCGAAGTCGAACTTAATGCCCTGCCGCTCGGCGCCAGGCGTCAAGCGAGCGGCGTCGACTTTCGGGGGCGAAGCGTGCTTTTGCTGACCATCGACGCCCTCCGCGCCGATCACCTGGGCGCGTATGGCGCGACGCGCGGCGCCTCGCCGCGAATCGATGCGCTCGCCCGCCAAGGTGTGGTTTTCGACGCGGCTTATGCGGCGACGCCGCACACCTCCTATTCGTTGAGCTCGCTCATGACGGGCAAATACATGCGGCCGCTGCTCTTGCAGGGGGCAGGCGCCGACTCGGATTTGTGGCCGGAGCTGCTTCGCACCTACGGCTACAGGACGGCCGCATTTTATCCGCCAGCCGTGTTCTTCATCGACAGCGAGCGCTTCGCGGCTTTCCGCGATCGGCAGTTCGGCTTCGAGTACGCCAAGGTCGAGTTCGCGGAAGGCGCGCAGAGGATCGAGCAGGTGACGCATTACTTGAGCAGTGCCCCCACTGACAAGCCGCTCTTTCTCTGGGTGCACCTGTTTGGGCCGCACGAGCCTTACGAACAAAAAGAGCGCGATTTCGGCCCTCGGGACGTCGATCGCTACGACTCTGAGGTGGCTTCGGCGGATGCGACTACGGGCGCGATCGTCGACCTGTTCCGCGAGCGCGACCCGCAAGCTGTCGTGATCGTCAGCGCTGATCACGGCGAAGAATTCGGTGATCACGGCGGCCGCTACCACGGCACCAGCGTGTACGACGAGCAGGTGCGTGTGCCGTTGATCGTGGCGGGTCCTGGCCTCACTGCGGGCTGGCGCGTGACCGAGCCCGTCCAGACGATCGATCTCTTTCCCACCGTGCTCGCCGGTCTCGGGGTGCCCATCCCGCCGCGCATTCGCGGCCGCGATCTTGGGCCAGTGCTCGTGCCCGCCCAGACGTCGTCCGCAGCGGCGCTGCCAGGCGCGCGGCCGAGCACCGAACTGGGCCGTGCCATGGCCGAGACCGACGACTACGTCCTCTTGGCCGAAGGCCATTTTCGGCTGATCTGCGCGCGACGTTCGGGCGCGTGCCAACTCTTCGACACCACGCGCGACCCCCGACAAGCCCACGACATCGGTCTCGGACGCCCCGACGTGCTCGAAGCGATGCGCAGCAGCCTGCGCTCGCTCTCGGCCTCCCATGGCGCCTATGAGACGCGCGGGCTGCGCTCGGAGGGCAAGGGTTGGCCCAGCGCCATCTTGCGAGGCCTCTCGGGTGACGCCGAAGTGGCACCCGAACTCGGGCATCTGCTCGACGACGCCGACGTGAACATCAGGCGCAAGAGCGCCGAGTTGCTCTTTCGCCTGCACGCTTCGGGTCAGGCGGCCGCGCTCCGCTTGGCAGCGAGTCGCGAAGAAGATGCCATTGCGCGGCGTTTTGTCGCCTTGGCCCTGACCCGGACGGGCCAAGGTGCGCCGCTCGTGCGCGAGATGTTGCGCGACGAGTCGCCCGAGTTCCGACGGCTAGCCGCTCTGGCGCTGGCCGAGCAGGGCGATGCCACAGGCGAAGAGCAGCTGATCGATTGGTGGCTCCACCCGGGCGATCTCGAGTTCGAACAGGCGCGTGAGCTGCTCGAGGCGTTCGGTACGATCCGCAGCAAGAGCGCTGTCGGTCCGCTGGTTTCGCGGTTGGGCGACGTGCGGCTGCGTCCCCACATTGCCAGCGTGCTCGCGCGCATCGGCGACGAGGACGCGCGCCCCGCGTTGCTCGAGGCGCTGGCGGAAGAGCGCTACGTGAGCGCGCGCTTGCCGCTCGCAAACGCCTTGCTGTCGCTCGGCGCACACCAAGAGCTCGCAGCGCCGCTAGCCCGCTTCTTGGGCGTGCCCGATCCACTGGAAGGGGGGCTTGCTCTTGCACTCGATGCGCGTGTTCTCGCTCTCGTGGGCGGCCCGAGCGAACTCGGCCTCGCTCGTTTGAGGCAGCTCGGCGACAGCGGCGTGCAGATCGATGTAACCGTGCCGTACGTCGCCAAGCAGGGCGCGCGAGGCACGCGCTTGGTCGCGCTCGTCCGCGGGCCCTCCGGCCCATCTACGCTCTTGGTCGGTCTCGGCACGAGCCGTCGGCCGGGCACGAAAGAAGAAGCGACCTTACGCCGGCTTCCCGACATCACGAGCGGGTCGGCACTGCGCCTGGCCATTCCTGCCGGCCCAGACCCGGTCCAAGTCGCGGCAGATGTGCCGGCGTCGTGGGGCGCGCGCCCTGGCCAGCGCGTGGCTTTGGATGTTTTCGTCGATAACCGAGCCCAGGTACTCGCTCTTGCGTTGGTCCCTCTGCGCGACGAACTGCCGCCTCCGCTCCCCGAGCCTTGGGAAAAGGCGAAGGTTCGAGCGCCTTGAGCTGGCCCGGAAAAGGGCGCCCGGCGCTTTGAGGGCACGCGGGATGTTGGTAAGGAGGCGCCGGTGACGGAAGAAGAACAGCTGAGTCGCAGGGCTCGACGCGCGGCGGAAAAGACCGGGGCAGGCGAGGGCGGAGAGCCCGAGGCCATCAAGGACCGCAACGCGCGTGTGCGCGCTCGCGCAGGCGGTAGCAAGAAGCAGCGTGAACGCGAGCGAGCCGCTGCAGCAGCCGAGGGCCTGGGCGCGGCCGAACGCGTCGACGACGCCATCGCGCGCAGTGCCGACGCGACCGGACGCTTCGTCCGCAACCAGTTTCCATGGCTCCAATGGGTCATCGTCCTCGGCTTCGCGGCCGTCGTCGCGCTGCTCATCTACAACTACCGTCAAGGCAAGGAGCGCGAGAAGCTCGGCATTCGTGTCGCGCGTGCTCTCGACGTCGCCACGGGCCGCATCGCCTCCGCCGAGCCGCTCCAACCGAGCGATCGGAACCTCGTCGACTCGCGTCCCGAATTCGCTAGCGAAGAGGCGCGCACGGCCGCAGCCTTGGTGGAGTGGAAGGCTCTGTCCGTCGTCTCTTCCAGCGATTTGGCCGGCTGGGCCGAACTCGGGCGCGCTGCGACCTTGTTCGATGCCAAAAAGTGGGGCGAAGCTCGCGCAGTTTACCAGTCGGTTTTGGCGGCTCGAGCGCTCGGAGCGGAGGCGGAACTCCGGGCCCGCGAAGGCGTCGGGCTCAGCTTCGAGGCCGAAGGCAAGCTCGACGACGCCCGTGGGGCGTTCGAAAAGCTCAAGGAGGTGGCCGGCCCCGCAGCGAAGCAGCTCAGCCGCTTCCATGTCGCCCGAGTTCGTTTCTTGCTGGGCGACAAGGACGCGGCCCGAGAGGATTTGACCAAGTTGCGCGGCGAGCTGGAAAAAGGCCAAAGCCTTACCGCCGAGCGCGGCTACCTGTCGCTCGCCGTCGAAGAGCTGCTCAAGACCATCGATCCGAAGGCCGCGGCCGAGACTGGTGGCATTTCGCCCGAGCAGCTCGAGCAGCTGAAGCGTCAGATCGAGCAGATGCAGAAGGAGGGAAGCACTCCAGGCGCACCGGGCGCACCTCCGCTCGAATTGAACTTCCCCGCAGGTCCGACTCCGTGAGGGGCAAGACCGCCTTCGGCGCGGGCCTGACGCTGCCGTCGGCGCTGCGTCGTTCCATGGCGGGGCTGTCCTTGGCAGGCCTGGGCCTGGCGAGTGCCGGCTGTAGCAGCTTCCGATCTGCTGCCAACGCAGAAGGGCCGGTCTGGAAACACCATGCTGCGGGCGTCATCCAAGTCGAGTTCACGCGTAAGCTCGTCGCGCCTTCCAGAAAGGACGGCGAGCCGTACGAGCGCGGTCAGCCGGAGATCGATGCGGCTGGCAAGCGCGTGTTCGTGGGCTCGAGCGACGGTGGCCTCTACGCCATTCACGCCAACTCGGGCGAGACGATTTGGCGCTTTCAGACGCTCAGCTACGTCCAGAGTCGTCCGCTCTACAACGCCAACGAGGACGCCCTCTATTTCGGTTCCCACGACGGCGCCCTTTACAAGGTCGCCGCTCGCTCCGGTGCTCTCGTCTGGCGCTTGTCGACGAACGCCGAGATCGCTCGCCAGCCCATCCTGCGCGGCGATAGCCTCTATTTTGCCAACGCCAACGACACCTTGATCGCGGCTGACCGCGTCACGGGCAAGACACTCTGGACCTACCACCGCACCCCGGCGGCCGGCATGGAAGTCGCGGGCTACTCGGGGCCAGCCGTTGGCAGCGGCCTGGTCTACATGGGCTTCAGCGACGGTACGGCGACTGCAGTGGACGCCAAAACCGGCGAAGAGCGCTGGCAGCCGGTCGATTTGGCTTCCGAGGCCGAGGAAGCCCGCGGCGAAGTGCCCAAATACCTCGACGTCGACACGACGCCGCTGCTCACGACGATTCAAGCTGGCCCCGTTGCCATCTTCGGCTCCTACGAAGGCGGCGTGTACGCACTCGACGCCGAACTCGGCACGCAGATCTGGTCGAATACCCAAGCGCATGGCGTATCGGACCTCGAGCTCTGGGAGCAGCCGAGTTACGAGCGCGATGGGCAATTTTTCCCGGGACGCAGACTGGTTCTGGTGTCGACGGGCACGCAGGGTCTTTGGGCTCTCGATCCAGATACCGGCGAAGAGATCTGGCGCCGCGATCTACCGCATGGTGGCGTTTCGCATCCGGTAGCAGTGGCTGGAGCCATTCTGATTGGTGCGAGCCAGCTCGGGCTCTATCTGCTGTCACCGATCGACGGCAGTTTGATCGACGGCATCCATCTCGATGCGGGCGCTTCGGGCACGCCCGCCGCGCTGGGTCGGCGGGCGTATCTGCTGACGAATGGTGGCCAGTTCTTGGGCCTCAGCATCAACGCGCCGGGCGACGACGGCCAACAGCCGAACTACGGCCAGCTCGAAAGTCGCTGGGACGCGCCCAAGTACGGCTTCGGCAAAGCCCAGTGAAGGCTCGACCGGTCCAGTGAAGGCTCGACCGGTTGCCTAGACCGGGCTTGGCACTTCTGAAACGCGCATAATATACATTATGTCTACTTTGTAGGTCGGTGTGCTGGAGTAGCGGGTGTGCGACACACTTTAGTAGAAGTTTCGTCACAGACTTGTCACTTGGGGAATGACGATTCATATTGACTCAATGGGCGTCATCATTCGGTTTCCGGTTTCGCAGCGTCGGGTCGCAGCCCAACGGATCGGTCGGATCTTCGAGCCCCAAGAACAGCTCGAAGCGACGCGCGCCGCTGCGACGCGCTTCTTTGCATTCGCATTCGCGCAGACCATCCTGATCGTAGGCCTGCTGCAGATCGTTGCGCGCTGACGCACACGCGTGCCCGCTCTGGGTGATCGGGCCGTTCTCGTGAATCGAGAGCGATTGCTCAGATCTTGTAGCGATCGTCGAGCTGCGGAACACTCAGGTTCAGCGACTTGAGCTTGGCGAGTTCGCCCTCGACTTCGCGCTGGAAGACCGGCTTGATGTGATAGAGCAGCGTCGGCACATCCTTGGGATGCGTGAGCTTCCGCAGATCGAGCGCCAGGCTCCGCGGGGTGTGGTGCCCGCTGATTGTCGCCAACTTCTGCTCCCGATTTGGGAAGCTCACCTCGATCAGCAAAGCGCGAAGATCGGGAACGTCGTTCAGCACTTCCCAGAGTCGCTCCGTCGGCCCCGTGTCCCCGCTGTACGCGATTGAACCGTGCTTGCTGCTGACGACGAAGCCCGACGCGTCAATGGTGTGGGCGACCGTGATGGCACGGACGTCGAAGCCTGCGAGCCGCATCACCTTCTCGGGCACGAGCTCGACGAACTGGATCGTTGGCCCATGGCTGGTCGGGATCTTCGAAAAATCGGGCCAAATGACGCCGTTGAAGAAGTGCTTCTTCAACGCGGCGATCGTCCATTTCGTGGCGCCGACGAGCAGCGGTGGCGCGTCGGCTTGGTAGCGATTGTCGGCGATCGTGGCCAAATCACGGATGTGATCCAGATGAGCGTGGCTGATCAGGCACACTTCGAGCTTGAGCTGGGACTTCAGATCGAGGCCACTCGTCAGCGAGCCAGCGTCGAAGGTCAGACGCCCATCGAGCACGAAGGCACTGGTGCGGTGCTTCGGCGTCTCGCCACCGTGGCACCCAACGACGCGTAGATCCATGCTGCCGGAATGGTATCTCGCTCGTTGCCCCACCGCCACATTGCTGGGTACTTCGTGAAATGAGGAACGGGTCGGCCTCCGGAGAGAGAGCCGACCCGTTGAGCGGCGAGCCTGCGCTTTGATCCGCGCAGGCGTGCTCGATTCGAGGCTGTTCAGCCCATCGGGAAGCCGCCCATGCCGCCCATGCCGCCCATGCCGCCCATGCCGCCCATGCCGCCCATGCCGCCGCCACCCTCGCCGCCACCGCCGCCAGACTTCGGGACGTCCGTGATGGCTGCCTCGGTAGTGAGGAGCAGGCCTGCGATGCTTGCCGCATTCTCGAGCGACACGCGCACGACCTTGAGCGGATCGATCACGCCGGCCGCTTCGAGATCTTCGTACTTCTCGGTGCGGGCGTTGAAGCCGTTCGGGCCCGTCAACTCGGCGACGCGATGAATGACGACCTCGGATTCGTAGCCGGCGTTGGCGGCGATTTGTCCGAGCGGGGCGCGCGCTGCCTTTTGCACCAACTTCGCCCCCAAGCGTTCGTCATCGTCGGCGAAGCTGAGCCCCTCCGCAGCGGCAGCTGCGCGGAGCAGAGCGACACCACCTCCGGGCACGTAACCTTCTTCGACTGCTGCGCGGGTGGCAGCCAAAGCGTCTTCGACGCGATCCTTGCGCTCCTTCACCTCGACCTCGGAGTGACCACCGACGTGGATCACAGCGACGCCGCCGGCCAGCTTGGCCAGACGCTCCTGCAGCTTCTCTTTGTCGTAATCGCTGGTCGTGTCGACGATCGCGCGACGGATCTGCTCGATGCGACCCTTGATTTGCGCGGGCTGACCCTGACCGCCAACGAGCGTTGTGTTGTCCTTGTCGACGACGACGCGATCGACGCGGCCCAGATCGGCCATCGTGACGCTGTCGAGCTTGCGCCCGAGATCTTCCATGAACGGCGTCGCGCCGGTGAGCGCTGCGATGTCCTTGAGCATCTCCTTGCGGCGATCACCGAAGCCCGGAGCCTTGACTGCAGCGACGCGCAGCACGCCCCGCATGCGGTTGACGACCAGGGTCGCCAGCGCTTCGCCGTCGATGTCTTCGGCGATCAGCAAGAGCGACGCGCCAGCCTGGTTGACGGCCTCGAGCACCGGCAACAGATCGACCATGGCGCTGATCTTCTTCTCGCTGACGAGCACATAAGCGCCTTCCAACTCGACCTTCATGTCCTTCTGGTTGGTGATGAAGTACGGGCTCAAGTAGCCACGGTCGAACTGCATGCCCTCGACGATGTCGATGCGCGTCTCGAGACCTTGTGCTTCTTCGACCGTAATCACGCCGTCTTTGGAGACCTTCTCCATCGCTTCGGCGATGTAATCGGCGACCTGCTCGTCGCCATTGGCGCTCACCAGCGCGATGTGCCGGATGCGCTCGGTCGTCGTCGCGTCCTTGCTCTGCGTCTTGAGCGACTTCACGACCGCCTCGACTGCCTTCTCGATACCGCGCTTGATGCTCATCGGGTTGGCGCCGGCTTCGACCAGCTTGAGACCTTCACCGTAGAGGGCCTGTGCGAGCACGGTGGCCGTCGTGGTGCCGTCACCCGTGTCGTCGTTCGTGCGCGAAGCCACTTCGCGGACCATTTGAGCGCCCAGGTTCTCGAGCTTGTCTTCCAGCTCGATCTCTTTGGCGACGCTCACGCCGTCCTTCGTCACCGTCGGCGCGCCCCAGCTCTTTTCCAGAGCGACGTTACGACCCTTGGGCCCCAGCGTGACCTTGACGGTGTTGGCGAGAGCATTGACGCCAGCGAGGATCTGGCGACGGGCGTTGCGGCGGTAGGCGATGTTTTTGGCACTCATGTCGAGGCGCAACGTAGGTCGGAGCCGGGCGGGGTCAACCCCAGCAAAGCGACTTTTCCAGCCGAGTTTCCCGGGCGCCCACGGCCCCGGCCCCCGAGGGCCCGGCAGATCCAGCAGAGCCAGCGTCTTTTGCAAAAGCGCGTGGGCTCGCAAAAAAGTGCCTCGAACCCTTGCACATCCCCAAGGCCGGAGATAGTTATCCGCCCCCGCCTTCGACGACTACACCGTCCGGCCGAACCGGCTCCGTCCGGTCGTCCCGCACGGGTGGCCTCGATGGCCGGATCCCCCTGGGGAATCGTCTAATGGCAGGACACAAGTTTCTGGTTCTTGTTATCTAGGTTCGAATCCTAGTTCCCCAACCCTCCCCTGATGGATTTTCCTTCAGGGCAGTAAATTCGCCCGCTCGTAGGGCGACCAGTCAGTGAGCGTTTCTTAGTTGGCCCCATCGTCTAGCGGTTAGGACGCTGGCCTCTCACGCCGGTAACGCGGGTTCGAGTCCCGCTGGGGTCACCGGTCAAAGCCTCGGAGAAATCCGGGGCTTTGTTTTGTTCGGCCTTCGAGTTCGACGTTGCCCAAGCCCTTGCCTTGCTTTTTGGAGCGCACCAAGCCGTTCAGGTGTTGCTATTGAGCGCGAGTGACGACGCGCTCTGGAGCGGGCCCGTCGACGACGCGTCGTAACGTGGCGGCCAGGTGAGGCAGCGAGATCGGCTTCGACAAGACAGCGCTGACGCCGGGCACTGCCGAAAGTCCGCTGACCCCGTAGCCGCTGTACAGTACGACGCGCGCACTCGGCCGCGCCTGCAACATGAATCGCGCCGTTGTCTCGCCGTCTTGTTCCGGCATGTTCGCGTCGAGCACGACCACGTCGATGTCGAAGTGATTCAGAAAGGACACTTCGGCCGCCTTTCCGTTGACCGCCTCTAGCACGACCATGCCGAGCCGCTCGAGGCCCCGTTTCAACGCACGCCGAACACTCGGATCGTCGTCCGCCAGCAGCACGGTGAGCGGACGCACGGCCCGTGCATGGGCAAGACGCAGCACGGCCGACACAGATTCGTCCGGAAAAAGGGTCGACCGCGTCGTCTCGACGGGTGGCTCGGATGCGCCTGTGGGCGCAGGTTCGGAACGGAGCTTCGGGGTGTGAACAGGCAGGTGCGGCGGCGCAGACGAAGGCCGCAGGAACCGCGGCGGACGGGAACTCCGCAGCGGGCTGAATGTGGCCTGCAGAGCGCGATCGGCTGCGCCGAGGCGCGAGCGCAGGGCCTTCTGGGTGCGGTTGAGGGTGGAACGTTCGATCGCCGCCTGGCGCACGCGCGCCACGAGCTGACGTGCCGTATAGGGCTTGGGCACGAACTCGACGTAGTGCGTGCGGAGATCGCGCCGGAGCAGCTCTTCTTCGACGTGACCCGAGCAAATCACGATGGGGATCCCGAGTTCTTCGGCGCGGCTGATCAGGTCCTGAACCGGCCTCCCAGGCATGATGGCGTCGCTCCAGATCAGATCGGGGCGCGTGTGATCCAGGACTTCGAGCGCAGTATCGGCTGAATCGGCGCACAGCATTTCGATGCCGAAACGCGGTACGACCTTGGAGAAGACCTGACGAATCGACGGTTGATCCTCGACGAACAGGAGCTGGGGGCGCACGTCCGAGTCGCCCGTCGAGGCAGGCCCGGGTGACACTCGAGGGGCGGCGCGCCCCGCCACATCGAACGCACTTTCGTGCGCCAATCCAGGCATTTCCAAATCGACGGACGTGCCCGTTGGGCCACTACGAATCGCAACGGTGCCGCCGATGCCTTCGATGAGCCGGCGCACGATCGCGAGGCCAAGTCCCGTGCCGCGTCGGCCTTTGGTGGTGAAAAAGGGCTCGAACACGTGCGGCAACACGTCGGGCGCAATGCCGGGGCCATCGTCTTCCACCCTGAGGCGGACGCCCGGCTTTCCTGACGCTCCGAACTCGGTCGCCTCGAGTGCCATGCGGATTTGGCCGCCTTGGCGAAGCGCATCGCGCGCGTTGACGACCAAGTTGACCAGAACATGCGTCAGTTCGGTCGTGTCGACCTGGACCCAAGGACAGCTGGCGATGGCGATTGTGACTTGGACGTGCGGACCGGCTGCGGTTGCCAGAGTGCCCTGCACCCGCTCGAGGAATTCGGCCAGGTCCGTCGGACGCGAGGTCGAGAGGTTCTGGCCGCCTACGTAGAGCAGGCGCCGGCCAACGGCCGCGGCGCGGCGGACGCTGTCTCTCATCTCGCGTACGGCTTCGTCGTGCTCGTCGTTGTCCTGATCGCCTTCACGCCGCAGGACCTCGATCCAGCCCTCGATCTCTTGGAGCACGCCGTTGATCTCGTGCGCCAAACCGCCCGCCATGCGGCCCAGGGTGCGTTGGCGCTGCGCCTCACGCACCTCGACTTGGGCAGCGCGCTGCTCCTCGACCGCGTCCTCGCGGCGCGCCTCCTCGGCAATCGTGGCGTCGAGCGCGGCAGCTCTCGAGCGCGCAGCCAGGCTGATTTCATCCAGAAAATCGACGATGGGCAAGACGGGCAAAATGAGAAAACTGGCGACGGCGACGCCGGTACGTTGCCAGTTTCCGGCGACGGTCTGCTCGAGCCACTCGGGCGCAACCACGAAATGGCCCGTGGCATGCCCCGCGCCGATCCCCAGCACGGTGAGCACGACGGCCACGCTGACGCCGAGGCCCACGGCGCGTCCGTAGAGCAACGTCGAGTAGAGGCAAAGCAAGGTGGCCGTAGCCATCGGCCCCGCGGCAAAGCCCCAAGCCGGCAAGCCCGAACAGAAAGCAGAAATGGCGAGACCAAGCACGACCGTCGCGCTCTTCACCCGCGCCGAGAACTTTGCCCAGCCGATCCCGAGGGCCAGGAGGAGCACCGCGGCTTGAATGAGCGTGTGAACCGACAAGCTGCGTGTGACGGCCAACACGGCCAACGGGAAAAGCAGCGTGGATAGCACCAGTGTGCGCTGCGCGAGCCGTTCGCGCGCCTGAGCGAGTGGACTTTCTCGAGGCGAGATCGAACTCATCCGGCGTCCCCTTCTGCAGCCAAAACGCGAAAGTGGGCCGAGGGAGTCGACTCGGGTGTGGGAGAGATCAAATCGAAAGCCAAACGAGCCGAGTCGTGTTCGGGGCACCAAAGCACCACGCGGACTTCGGAGGTTTGAGCCACCTCCTGGCCGGCCCCCAGCAGCGGCAAAGAGCGGAACCAGGTGCGCGTGCTCTTGACGTTCCCGTCGCGGCGCAGATCGAGAGCCAAGAGTGCCGGGTAACGCCGCAACCCTTGCGGTGGATCGGGGCACTCTTCACCGGCCGCGCGCGGCGCCGAGATGATGACGGTCCCGCGGCCGACTGCGGTCATGTTCATCGCGGCCGCGGCTTCGAGCACCAGGTGCACCAGGTCGACCGAGCTGAGTGGAAGGAGGGGCAAACCGCGCGGAACATCGGCGTCGACGACGATGCGGATGTCTTCGCGCACGAAACGGCGGAGCGCCCGAGCAGCCTGAGGCAGGCAGTCGGCCAGCGCCATGCTGTTCGAGCTGATCGGCGGCTTTTGCCCGAGGGCCAAGACGTCGCTCGCCAGGTTGGTCAGGCGATCACAAGCGCCGACGATCGAGCCGGCCGCATCGGCCGAGGCCGTCCCGCTACCGCGGCGCATCAACTCGTCCGCCCAGGTGCGGATGACCTGCGCCATATTGTTCAGATCGTGGACGACCGAGCCGGCGACGATTCCCAAAGCTTCCAGCGAGCGCGTCTCGTTGCGCATCGACAACGCTCGGTCTCGAGCCTCTTCGGCAGCGCCCCGCAGTGTGCCCGCAGTGCGCAGACCGCGGCGAGCTTCCTCGAATTCGATGGAGACGATCTCTAGGTCCCGAAGCACGCTGCCGATGAGCGAGGCAGTGCTGGCGACGACCACGCCGAAAGCAGCCATTATCCAGAGCCAGCTCGAAAACGAACGAGGCGAGATGCCTGGCGAGGCGCGCGCCCAGCCCAAGACGTGGAGCGCTCCAAAGCCGGCGAAAACCGAAGCGCAGAAGCCGAGAGCAACGAAGGCCCCGCGTCGCCCAAGCAACACAGCGGCGCAAAGCGGCAACGCGCAGAGCAGCGGGCCACTCGGTCCCAGAAATCCAGCAGAATCCAGGCTGAGCGCGGTCGCGATGGCCGAGCCGATCAGCACGTACACCGCCAAGATGCGCGGCTCCGTCGCCCGCATCACCAGGAACACCAGGCCCAGGTAAGCGAGCAGTAGAATCCAATCGGCCGTGCTGATGGGCATATTCATCTGGTTGCCGAAGACGACGACCTGATAAATTCCTCCAATCCACACGAACAGGCGCGCGTAGTCGCGCACCCATTGATCGCGAAACTCGTTGGTGCGGGCCTCGGCCCCCTGCTTTGCGCCGTTCGACTCCACCGAGCTTGGCTACGGCCGAAGGAGCGCTGTCATTATGGCCAGCGGTCTCCGTACGCCAGCCGGCCGAATGGTCGGGGTGAGAGGATTTGAACCTCCAACGTCCGGCACCCAAAGCCGGCCCTCTACCAAGTTGAGGTACACCCCGAAGCTGCAGCGGGATTCGGAGCCCCGGCAGGGAGCGGCTTCTGGCACAAACGGAGCCGCGGAACCAGAGGCCGTCAGTCCTGACTCGACTCGAGCGTCGCGAACAGCTCCAGACCCTGTTGACGGGAGCGCGGGGCGTCCATCAGGTACGGGGCGCCGCGTCGCTGGCGTCGTGAGGTCCAGCGCGGCCTCCACGTGGTCGAACAGCGTAGACAGCTCGGGGACGCAGAGATCTCGCAGTTCGAAGGGCGCGGCGCGGGAGGGTGCAGGCAGGTCACCCCGGAGCGCCAAGCCATCGGCCTCAGGCAGGCACAGGTTCAGCGCGTGGCCTTCATGCGCACGCAGCTCTTCGGCCTCCGCGGTCGGCCCGGCAGTCGCGAGAGCTTCGACCCAGGCGGGGCGCACGAGGTCCTCGCCCGCCGAGCGTCAGCCGAGCCGGCCCCCGCCCGCTCAGTGAGCGGCGCCGACGATCTTCGAGAGCTCACCGCTCGCCGATAGCTCGTTGACGATGTCGCAGCCGCCGACCAGCTCGCCGTTCACGTAGAGCTGCGGAAACGTCGGCCAATTGGAGTACTCTTTGAGCCCTTGGCGGATCTCGGCGTCCGCCATGATGTTGTGCGTTTCGAACTGGACTCCCGTTTCCTTGAGCAAGCCGACCACCTGCGCGGAAAACCCGCACTGCGGGAACATCTTGTTGCCCTTCATGAAGAGAAGGACCCGGCTGGACTTGAGGAGGCTCTCGATTCGTTCGCGGAGTGCAGGTTCCATCAGTGATTTCCTTGTTTTGCGTAGCTGCTGGGTGTGTAGGTGCGGAGGGCGAGCGCGTGGATCGGGCCCTTCATGGCGTCGTTGAGAGCCTGGTAGACCAGCCGGTGTTGCTGCACGGAAGTCTGGCCTTCGAACGCGGCGCTGACCACCACTGCTTGGTAGTGGTCCTGCGTGCCGGTCAGATCCTCGAGCTCCACTTGGGCGTCGGGGAAGGCAGTCAAAAGCAGCTGTTTGACGTCGCGCGCGTCGATCACCGGCCTCTCATGACTCACGCCGTGTAGGGTGTCAATCGCGGGCCCGAGCCTGGGCCTCGGCCACCAGGTCGGCCAGTGTCTCGACCAGCGCGGGATCGCTGTCGAGCGTCTGGACGCGAGCGAAGCCAAGGCCGAGCCTCGACGCCTGGGCGCGCGCTTCGATGTCGAGGTCGTAGAGGGTCTCGATGTGCTCGGCCAGGAATCCGATTGGCGCCACGACAACCTCTTGGGCGCCCTGTTGTACCAAGCGCTCGAAGGTCTCGACCAGGTTTGGTCCCAGCCACTCGCCTTCCTGTGCGCCCTGGCTCTGATAGGCGATCGTGCACGGTCGACCGAGTTCGCGCTCGACGGCGCGAGCGGCGCTCTCGAACGTCCGCGCATAGTCGTCGCCTTGGTCGATGATGAAGCGCGGCAGGCTGTGCGCCGAGAGCACGACGGCGCGCCCGCTTCGGCCCTCTTCCGGGTCGATGGCTCGGATGCGATCGGTCCATGCCCGCACGAGCCGGGGCTCTTCGCCCCAAGCCCGGACCGCGACCAATCCAGGCGGACGCGGGAGCCGATCCAGGCTGCGGCGCGCGGCCGCTTCGTACACGCTCACGCTGTAAGGGGCGAGCGGCACAAGAACAAGGGTCGCGTCGTCTTGCAGATCTGCAACGACATCTTCGATGCGCGGATGCCAAAGGCGCATCGCGACGCGCGTGGGCACGCCGGTGCGGGCTTCGACGGCTCGTGCGAGACGCTGAGTGGAAGCGAGCAAAGGCGAACCGCCAACGGCTTCATAGCGGCTGCGCAGCTCGTTCAGTAACTCCGGAGGCGCGGGCCGCCCGCGCCGGATCTCGGAAACGAAAGCCGGCAGGTCGTCGAGGTTTGCGACAGTACCATGCGCCACGAGCACAATCGTGAAGTTCACCCGCTCCAGTGTGGTCGAGTCGTCCCGGATTGGATAGGCCTACTAGGTTTTCGCTCCGCTGGTCGTAAGCTGATTTGGTCCCCGCATGCGCCTTCGAACCAGTCCGGCCGATCTGCTCATCAAGCTCCCCCGCCAAGCGCAGGCGATGGAGCAGGAAGCCAGCTTTCGTCAGGCATTGACTGCTCTTGGGCAAGCAGCGGGGGCGATGGGACCGCCACCGCTCGATGGCGTCGACCCCGCTGCGCTCGAACAGAGCGCCGGTCTCGCGCTCGAACGCGGCTTCTGCGACCGGCTCGATTGGATCGCGAGCGGTTCTGCAGCCGTTGCACTCTATGAACTGTCGGCGGCGCTGCCCGTCGGCGCCGTGAAGCGTGATCTACGCCGGCGCGTGTTTTCGCTGCTCTACGAAGGTCACGCTGGTGCGTTCGCGCCCGTCGCCACGCGTATCGCGCTCGGCTCTGCCACGCTGCTATCGACCCCGACGTTGCGCGCGCGCGTGGCGCTGTGTCTCGAGCTGCCGGTCGGTAGCACGGTGAACGTCGCTCCTCTCGCCCTGTGCTTGGCGACGCGCAGCGCGACCCACGGCGCTTGGGTGAACGAACCGTCGATGGGTGCGCTACCGTCGCGACGCATGGCGGCGCAGCTGCTCGAAAATGCGGCACGGGAGGCCGTTTTTCGCTTCCAACTGGGCGATCCGCAACCGCGCGATCTGCTGCTCAGCGCGCATTCGCGCGTTGCGCTCGATCGCTTGCTCCGCGATCGCGAGCCGCTGGTGTGGCGCCACGCTGCCGTGGCGCGCGGCCTGCTGGCCTCGGTTCATCCGGACACTCGCGAAGAGGTCGAGCAATCGCTCGATCCCAATCTGACCGTCACCGAATGGCGCCGCGGCGCCGTCAGCCTGGTCGCCTCCACGGTGCTTGGCGACGAAGAGGCGCATCGCTCGGTGCATTCGGTGATCTCGGGGCCGATTGGGGAACGCGATCCCGGCATTTTGGCGACGCTCGTGTTCGGCTTGCCGCGCGTGATCGAAATCGAGCCCGACCGTGCGGAAGAGCTGCTTGATCGCTTGGCCACGACGCGCCGACCCGACGTGGCCGTGGCCGTGGCCGAAATGCTCGGCCAGCTGCGCGACCCCCACTTCGCGCCTGCTGCGCGCGCCGTCTTGCGCGATGCGCTCTCCGATTCTGCCAAAAAGCAGAGTTTGGCTGAACGTTCGCAGGCTTCGCGGGCCCTGCGCCTCCTGCGCCACCTGGACAGCGACGAACCCGATCTGCCCGCGCGCGCCCAGCGCGGTTTGCTGGCGTTCGAGAGCGGCAGTGCGCGCGAGGCCTTCGACGAGGCCGGTCGAGCCCTGGCCGAAGCCCACGAGATCGCCGACTTCGTCGAAGCCAACGACGCACGCGACGAAGCTTCACTTGGTTCGGCTGTGGGAGCGCTGCTCGAGATCGACGCGGGCGTGTTCGAGCGACCGTTGCTCGGCAATCTGCTCCTGCTCGGTCGCCGTCCCGGCGAGCCGGACAGCGTCGTCGTCCCGCTCGATCGGCTCAAGAATCGGATCAGCCGCTGGATTCTGGACGGCGTCGAGCAAGCCGGCAGCGTCCAATGGTCGCGCGACGGCGCCATGGCTGATCAACGCCGGCTGCGCGTGCTGCTCCATTTGCTGGATGCCGACAGCTCCGAGGCGGTCGCTGTCGACGCCAGACGCGTCCACCCGCTCAAGCGCGCAATTCGGGTGCTGCTCGATCGCCTCGAAGAGGGACCCGATGCCGTGGTGCATCGTGTGCTCTGCGCGGCGCTGGCGCGCTCGCTCGACGCTGCGGTTCGGGAGGGAGTACTGCAGATCAGCGATCTGCTCTTGGTCGTGGCCACGACCCTCAAGGACCATTTTTCGGTGGTGACGATGGCGGAGGCGTCGACTTCACCCGACGTCGCCGGACCACTTGGGGCGCTGGCGCAGTTCATGAGCCCGGATCTGCTGGACGTCGGCGCGGAAAGCACCGGTTCGACTTTGGGCATGCTCCACGATCCACAGCGCGCGGAGAGCGAGCAGATTGCCGAAGCGCTGCGCCAAGTCGGACGCGTGCTTTCGGTGAGTCAGGGTTTGGTCGGCGGAGGCGGGTACCAGGCTGAAGCGCTACGACGGGTGTTCTTCCGACTGGGTCGCGCGCTCGAACTCATCGCCGTGGCGCGCAGCCAGACGGAGCTGGTCGAGCCGCGGGAATCGGGCGGTGTCGTGCTGGACGATCTGAGCCTGGCGGCCGAAGATTTGGCCGGCATGATCCGCTCGGCCGAACGGCGCGTCCTGGACGAGGGGCAACTCCGCCGCCCGAGCGGCAACTACGACGATTTGCAGCTGCTCGATGTCGTCGAACGAGCCGTGGCGGCGGGAGTGCCTGCTCAGGCCGACGAATTGGCGCGCGCAATCGAAGGCTTGGTGCGCCCCTTGCCCGAAAGCCTCGCCCACGTCGTCGAACAGATCGCCTTTAGAATTCATGAACTGCCGCTCGACTCACGCAGTGACCGTTTTCCGCGTGCCTTGGCCGAACGCCGCGCTCCCCTGCCCGATTGGCTCCTCCCCCGCCGGTCGATCGGCTCGTTCCACGTGCTGCGTCCTCTGGGCGCCGGAGGCGTTAGCTCGGTGTTCTTGGCGCGGCGCATGGAAGAGCGCAACAACGCTCAAGCCGAAACGTTCGCTCTCAAGGTGCCCGAGTACGATCCGTCGACAGCGCGGAGCATGTCGGAGCAGGAATTTTTCCAGATGTTCCGCGAAGAGGCAGGAGCGCTGCTCTCGCTGCCGGCGCAAGACAATCTCGCGCGTTTCGTCACCTTCGACTTGGCCGCGCGACCGAAGCCCATCTTGGTCATGGAGCTGATTCGCGGCACGGCGCTCGATCGGCTCATTCGCACGCAGTCGCTGTCACTGCCGCGTGTGCTCGCTTACCTGGATGGTATTTTGGCGGGTCTCGAAGCCATGCATGCCGTGGGCGTGGGGCACCTCGACGTCAAGCCGTCGAACGTGATCTTGCGCGGTGGTCGCACGCCGGTGCTCGTCGATTTCGGATTGAGCGGGCGCAAGCTGCGGCCCGGCTGCGGGACGATCGAGTACACTGCGCCCGAGGTCCTGGGCGTTGCGTACGACGACTACGAGGCTTTGCCACCAGCTGCGGACGTGTACGCTTTCGGCTGCTTGACGTACGAGATGCTGACCGGTCAGTTGCTGTTCGATGCGCCCGACGAACTTGCGCTCGTCTCCAAGCACGTCGCTCATGACGGCTGGGTCAAGGAACTCGAAGCGCTCGACCGCGTCCCTGGCCTGGGCCCCGCGGCGCGCCTCATCGGCTCGTGCCTGCGACACGATCCGCGGAACCGCCCGCCCGCTACGGTGCTGCGCAACGACCTGACTCGTGCCCTGCTCGGCTTGACCGATTTGGCGTGGCCCATCCGTACCGAGCCACGTTTGGCCAGCGGCTGAAACGATGAAGTTCGCAACTGGAGGAAGATCGGGGCTCGCGTGGGGCAGCGGGCTCGCCGCTCTGCTGGGTGTCCCCGCTCTGCTGGGCGTCGCCGCTCTGCTGAGTCTCGCGCTCTCGGGCTGCGACAAACCGGCGGCTCCGAGCATCGAACTCGAGGTCGGCTCCGAGCGCTTTCGGTTCGTGCCTCGTACTGCGTTTGCGGAGTACTGGGAGTTGCCTGGCGCTCCCGACCAGCTACGCATCACTCTGGCCTCGTACTCGGCCAGTTGCGACGGGTACCGGGGTCCCGAAAAAGGCGAGGCGCTCGTGACGCTGACCTTACGGGTGCCCGTCGGCAAGAACATCGCCCCTGGAGAGTTTCGCTGGAACGGGCTCGAAGAGACGCCGGGACGACTGGAAGAGCAGGGCGTCGTCCCGTTCGTGCGTTTGGCACACGAGGGGCGGGTGCTGGCGGCAGGTGGGTCGCTCCGCCTCACGCACTTCGACAAGGGTCCGCACGGCCTCGTCGAGGCCGAGTTCGCGTTTTCGGCCCCTGCCAGCGCAGAGGGCGCGAACGAGCCCACCCGCTCAAGCAGCGGCCTCCGAGGTGGGCTGTCGGTTAGGATGTGTCGCGTCTTGCTGGATCCGAGCCGCAGTGGGCTCGAGCCGCGCGTGCTCGGGCCCTGATGCTCCCTTGACAGGCGGAGCTCGGAACGGGACGACCCGCCTTCGCCATGATCCGCTCGTCATCCTTCCGTTCTCGTCTTTGGTTGTCCTCGGCGGCCCTGGGCCTCGTCGTCTGCGCGGCTTGCAACAACGACGCCACGACCGTCGACACGGCGGTCGAGAATGCAGATCCGCCGACACTCGTGGTCCTCGGCGCGCTCCGCGCCGACGGCCAAGCTTTCGATGCCAAATCGAAGACCGTCGATCTGGGGTGCGACGCGCGCGTGACTTTTCGCTTCGGGCTCCGCGAATCCACCGGCCAGCTCGAGAACTGGCTACTCCGCCCGCCAGGAGCCTGCGGTGAGATCGTTGCCTGCGGCTACTTGCGCGTCACGCTCGAGACAGACGGCGGCAATCTCGTGCTCGCTCGCGATGGCGCGCAGCTCGACGTGCTGTTCGATGTGGGCGGCGTCGACGTCCGCGGTGTGCGACGCGTCCGCGCGCAGTTGTTCGAGGGCGACACGATGGAGCCTTACCTCGTGGACGACGAAACCATCGAGGCCAGCTGGGGCGTACGCATCGAAACCCAGGAATGTTCGAGCGGCGCGGGTGGCGCGGGCGGCGCGGGCGGCGCAGCTGGCTGAGCTGTACACCCTGTGCACGTCATCGCTGCGCAGTGCGTGCTCGTTCGAGCAGCCCCCAAAAAAGAAAGCAGCAGACCGGGCGGAGGGGGGGGAACGCCACGGCCTGTTGCTTCGTGCCTATGAAAGCAAGGAATGGGCCAATCGGCCGGACATGCAGATCCAATGAGTTACGAGAGCAGTCCCATCGGACGGTTTGCATTGACGGGACGCGGTGCTGCAAATCCGCAACGTTCAGCCGAGGCGAGCGCACGCAGGCACCAAGGGGGTACAGTCCCGCCCCGGAGTCTGTATGGTTCGCCGCGTCGATGAATCGCGTCGTCTCTTGGTCCACGCGGGGCCGGCTCCCCGGGCTGGCGTTGTCGGCGGGTGGTTTTCTGCTGCTGGGCACTCTGCCCTGGTTCGCCGCCCCAACGCCCGAGCGTGTACTCACTGGGCTCTCATTGTTCGCCGTTGCCCTCGGCCTGCTCTACTGGACGCTGCCCCGACCTTCGACCAATCGCATCGAGAAACTCGAGCGCGAAGTCGTGTGGCGAACGGGAACGAATGCACCTGTGCCCTTGGTTCACCTGCAAGCCGCCCCGAGCGAAAGCCTCCTGAGCGGACGCCGCGAACGCTTCGCCATCCTCGGCGCTCGTCCGACGGGAGAACAGATCCGCATTCATGAGGCCGAGGATCCTGCCGAGCTCTGGACCTTTCTCGAAAGCGTGGGCTCACTCCTGCCGTGGAGCCTGAACTGGGGCAGCGGAAACTTGGCCCCGCTCGAGCCGGTCTTGGCGGTCCGATCAGTCGTCGGTTATCCGTTCCCGGCGCGTCTGCGTGTGCAGCGCATCGTGGTGTTGTTGGCGAGCGCGCTTGCGACGGCCTGGATTGTCATCCTGAGCCGCTCGGCTTCACCCGTGGGCAGCTGGAGTATCGTCTTGGCGGCGGGATCGTGGTTGCTACTTTCACTGATCGCTGCGCTCTGCGTCCTCGACACGATCGAGATCGAGATCGGGACGGCATTGGTCGTCCGCCGTCGGCGCCTCGGGCTCTTGGTGCAGGACGAGACAGTGCCCTGGGAAGGCCTGCGGCATCTCGAACTCGTCGAGGACGCCAGCGGCTTCGGCTACTTGTTGATCGTTGCCGAGCGCGCGTGGTCGGTGCCGCTCGACGCCGAGACGCGCCAAAAGCTGGCTAGCGCCCTTTCTCAGCCGAACCCACGAGCAGCGTAGAGCCGCCGCAGCGCACGTGCCGCACGAGCGGCAAGCCGTGGCGCGGTACGATCTGCACGCGCACGTCGTCGCCCTCTGCGCAGCTCCATTGCCCCGCGAAAGGTGTCTCGCCAAGACGGGTGCCGTTGACGAAGACTTCCGAACGCGCGGGCCCGGACTGAACCAGGAGAGTGCGCAGTTCTGGTGTCCGCGGCGGGTCGTCGACCGAGGCCTCGGTCGTGCTGGGCGCGCCCGTGGCCGAGCCGGCTGTCGATGTCCGCTTGGAACCAACCTGCGCAGCCTGTGCGATGGCCTCCTCGGGCGAGAGGAGGGGCCGTTTGCGTGGCGGCAATGTAGTCTCTTCGGTCGCGTGAAGCGCTCGAAAACGCACGACGTCGGCGCCGACGAGCCAGCTGAAACGGAGGCTCAGCAAGAGGACGCCCGCGCCCGCGCCGAGCAGCGACCAGCGAGCGAACCGAGGCACCAGCAGCGCGCCGGTCATCCGGCCACCCGCAGGACTTCGCTCAAGCTCGTCATGCCCTCGATCGCTCGACCGAGAGCGCTGTCTAGCAGAGGCACCATGCCCTCTTCGACGGCGATGGCGTGAATGTCCCCGGTGGGGCGCCGATCGTGCACCGCGTCACGCAGCCGCGGCGACATGACCAACAGCTCGGCGACAGGCTGACGTCCCGCGTAGCCCTGCATCGCGCAGAACTCGCAACCGACTGGCTCGTAAAACTCGACGGGTGGCAAGTGCACTCCCACCCGCACGAAGCGCTCGCTGACGAGGGGATCGGGCGGGCGAGCCTCGCGGCAATGGGTGCAGAGGACGCGGACGAGACGCTGCGAGAGACAACCCACCGTGGCGCTCGCTACGATGAAAGGCTCGACGTCCATATCGATCATCCGGGCAAAGGTGCCGGCGGCGGACTCGACGTGGATGGTCGTGAGGATTAGGTGGCCGGTGAGGCCGGCTTGCATTGCGATTTGCGCCGTCTCGCGGTCGCGAATCTCGCCGACCATGAGCACGTTGGGATCTTGGCGGAGCACACTGCGCAGTGTCTGCGCGAAGCTCATGCCCATGTGGGTGTTGATCTGGGTTTGGGTAGCGAAAGGCAGCTGGAGTTCGATGGGATCTTCGAGCGTCACCAGACTCGTCACGTCGCCGCGCGAGTTCACGATGTGCTGCAAGCCCGCGTAGAGCGACGTCGTCTTGCCCGAACCCACGGGACCGCTGACGAACAACAGCCCCTGCGGGCGCGCCAGCAAATCGACCAGCCGCTTTTCGAGCTGGGGTTCGAGTCCTAGTTGGTCGATGGCGGGAACGCGCGCCGTGCCGCGGACCAGCCGGAGCACGAGCCGTTCGCCGGAGTCGGCCGGAAGTGACGAAACGCGTGCCTCGACAGGCATGTCGCCCACGCGGTGTCGCAATCGCCCGTCCTGAGGCTTGCGCAAATACGTGTCCATGCGTGCCAGCACCTTGATACGTATGGCGAAGCGCGGCGCGAGCAGGGACGGCAGACGCACGACCTCGTGGAGAGTGCCGTGGACGCGGTAAGTGATGGCCAGATCCGCAGAATTCGGGCTGATGTGCAGATCGCTCGCCTCGACCAGAAGAGCCCCGCGCAGCAGCTCGTCGATGGCCAAGCTCACGTCGGGCTCGGGGCCGGCGAGTGCTTCGAGCGTACGCTCGCGGATCTCGACCAACACGTCTCGCAGACCTGCGCTCTGCATGGCTTCGAGTCCACGCGAGCGGGGGGCCGATATGCGCGGGACCAGCATGCCGAGCAAGGTCAGCAGCAGGCCACAGCCGAAGAGAACGCTGCTCGCCCAGACGAGCCAATTCCAAGGGAACGGTTCGAGTGTCAAGCGGGCGATCAGCTCGAGATCCGCCACCGAGCCAGAACGCACCACGACCGCGTGACTCAGCGCGGCCAGGAGAGCCAAGCCAAGGCCCAGGACGAACAACCAGGGCGACGAGAAGCCGCCGGGCGTCCGAACGTCGTCGCGGCGGTGGGTCATCATCACTCAATATCAAGCTGCGCGGCTGAGCAAAAGCCAAGGAGTTCCCGGTAGCGGCGGCTGCCCCTATGCTCACACCCATGAGAAAGATCTCCCGAGCCAGCCTGTGGAGCGCCTGCTTGACCTTGGCCGTGGTGGGCGTCGCCCACGCCGGCGACGAGGATCCGAACGCCACAGCAATCAAGAAGGAGCCTGCCCCGGTGAGCTCCAATGCTCCGCCCAGCACGGCGCCGGACGCGCCCCCCGCGTCGACGGACAAGGCACCCCCACCAAAGCCGACAGGGCCCGGTGGGCCGGATGCGAACAGCTCGCCGCCGAGCGACCGTCCGACGGCCCTGCCAGCTACCGAAGCTCGGCTGCACGCTCGCGCGGCCTACGCCAAGGCGCTCTCGGCACTGAGGGACGCCGAGTTGGCTGCGCGTGCCGCCGCTGCGGCGACCGCCGACGGAGCGGCTGCTCTTGCTGGCGAAAAGAACGAACAAGCCAAGCAGGCACTCCAAAAGGCCAAAACGAGCGCGCATAGCGCGCTGTCGCAGGCTCGCGAGGAACTGCGCGCGGCTGGCGCCGCCGCGCGCGACTTTCAGTGGACGCCGGAGGTGCGGGCTGTCGTCGACAAGACGCTGAACAAGCTCGACGACGCACACCGGGCTGATCGAAGTGCTCGTGCAGAGAAGCGCCGGGGTGAGCTGAGGAAGGCGCATGGCGCACTGCTCGACAAGCCAGAGGTGCGCGCCGAACTCGCCCGCCACGTGTGGCGGGTCGCGCGACTCCAGCGCTTGATCGAAGTGGCCGAGGCAGGCAACCGCACCGACGCGCTCGAGCGTGCGCGCCAGCTCTTGACGCATGAAGAAGCCAGGCACAGCCAGGCTCTCGTGGCCAGCAGTGGCGCCCCTGCAGCCAACGCGAAGAAGGGGGCGGCGCCGTGAGAGGCGGCCTTCCGCAGCTCCTCATCGGGGCGCTCTTGCTTGGCGCGCTGGCCCTCGGCTGCAAGAAAGAGTCGACCGATCCGCTCGACAAGCCGGTGCCGGTCAAGACCGAGCCTGCAGTCCCGGGCACGGTTCCTTCCGCGGCGCCGGGCGGACCCGATCTCTCACCCGAAACGCCCAAAACGGTGCTCGGTGCCGTGCCGACGCCCGAGGATCTCGAGGAAGAGGCGCACGAGACGGTGGCCGTCGACAATCTCGAGGCTGAGCTGGACCGGCTCGAGGCCGAGATCATGGCCGGCCCGTGAGCGCAGGCCGTGCAATCCTCTCCCCCCATCCGGCCGTCAGCTGCGCCCCGTGAGCTGCTGGCGGCTGGCACGCGCCGCCACCAACCTACGGCACGGCTCGCTCCGCTGACCCAGCCGACGCCCCGCGAGCTGACCGAGGCGCTGAGGCGAGCAGCCGAGGAACTCGGTTTGCCGCGGCTCGGCGTGACCGACACGAGTCCGCTCGAAGCGGATGAAGGCCGCGTTTTGAATTGGCTCGGCGCGGGGCGCGCGGCCGAAATGTCCTATCTAGGCGACGGCGGCACGAGTACTTACAGTCCCCGCGCCCACCCGCGCTCTCTCCTGGCCGAAGCCCGTTCGGTGGTGGTGGTGGCCGTCGGTTACTCGCCGCCGCAAGAAAATCGCGGACCTGCTCAACCGGTCGAGGCCCCGTCGGTCCTCCGTGGCGTAGTCGCAGCGTACGCGCGCGGCACCGACTACCACCACGTCGTCAAGGATCGGCTTCTGTTGCTCGCCGACGCTCTGGCGGATTTGCTCGGCCGCAGCGTGCTCGCTCGAGCTTGCGTCGACTCCGCGCCGTTGCTCGAACGCGCGCTGGCCGTACGTGCGGGCCTGGGCTTTGTCGCCAAGAACACGATGCTGCTCACACCGGGCCACGGCAGCTACTTCGTATTGGGCGAGTTGCTGGTCGACGTGGAGCTCGAGACCACCCACGACAGTGTCGTCGCCGACGGCTGCGGACGCTGTCGCGCGTGCCTCGATGCCTGCCCGACCGAGGCGTTCCCCGCCCCCCATGTGCTGGACGCCGGCAAATGCGTTTCGTACCTGACCATCGAGCTTGGCGGTGAAGTACCGCGCGAGTTGCGCGCCGGAGTGGGCCCGCGGGTGTTCGGCTGCGACGTGTGCCAGAGCGTCTGCCCGTACAACCAGACCGCCTACAAGAAGCCGAGCGACTTCGAGTTTGCGCCCAAGCCTCACCTGGACGTCGTCGAACTCGAAAAGCTGCTGTTTTTGGGTTCAGCGGGCTATCGCACACTGATCCGCGGAACTGCGCTCAAGCGCACGCATCGCGCGCAACTGTGTCGCAACGCCGCGATTGCGCTCGGGAACTCCGGCCTGCCCGAGGCCATCGAGCCACTGCGCCGCGCCGTTGGACAGCACCCGCTGGAACTCTGCCGCAGTCACGCCGCCTGGGGACTCGGGCGGCTCGGCTTCGACTTCGGGCTCGACTCCGCGCGCGAGGCACTGCGCGCCGCGCGCACGCACCGCGATCCTGCGGTACGCGAAGAGGTCCGCATTTGGTGCGGCGATGCCTAGTTGGCTCGTCGAGCTGCGGCCTTTAGATCCGCTCGAAGATGCCAGCCGCACCCATGCCGCCACCGATGCACATCGACACCATCGCGTAGCGTCCACCGCTCCGCTGGAGCTCGTGGAGCGCGCTGGCCGTCAGCTTGGCGCCCGTGCAACCGAGCGGGTGGCCCAATGCGATCGCGCCGCCGTTCGGGTTCACCTTGGCCGGATCGAGACCCAACTTGCGGACGACCGCGAGCGCCTGAGCCGCGAAGGCTTCATTCAATTCGATGACGTCGATCTGGTCCAGGCTGAGGCCAGCGAGCTTGAGCGCCCTCGGGATGGCTTCGACCGGCCCGATCCCCATGATCTCGGGGGCCACACCAGCGACGGCAAACGCGACGTATCGGGCGATGGGCGTGAGCCCCAGCTCACGGGCCTTGTCCTCGGCCATCAACACGGCGAAAGCAGCGCCGTCGCTGGTTTGGGACGAGTTGCCAGCGGTGACGCTGCCGCGAGCCGAGAACACGCTGGGTAAACGGGCGAGTGCCTCGAGAGTCGTGTCGGCACGCGGTCCTTCGTCGACGTCGAAAGACTGGCCCTCGTGGGTGGTGACCGGCAGGATCTCGTCTTTGAAACGCCCTGCAGCAATGGCTGCGACCGCACGCCTGTGGCTCTCGAGCGAGAACGCATCCTGATCAGCGCGGGAGATTTCGTAGCGCGCGGCGACGTTTTCGGCCGTGAGCCCCATGTTGATGTAGATTTCCGGGCGATTTCTGACGATTTCCGGGTGGAGCCGCGTCACGTTGCCTCCCATGGGCACGGCGCTCATCGACTCGACTCCGCCGGCCACGCCGACGTCAATCGCGCCCACCATGATGCGTTCGGCGATCATCGAAATGCTCTGCAAGCCCGACGCGCAGTAGCGATTGACCGTCACGGCCGAGACCGAGTCCGGTAGCCCGGCGTGGAGCACGACGTTGCGCGCGATATTCAACCCCTGCTCGGCCTCGGGCATGGCGCAACCGACGACGACGTCGTCGATCAGCTCGTAGGGCACTCGAGCTTGATCGAGCGTTTTTCGCAGCATTTGTGCGCCGAATTCGTCGGGACGGGTGGTCCGCAGGGCTCCGCGCGGGGCTTTGCCAACTGCGGAACGATGGGCCGCGACCAGTACGACTTTGCGCAGACCGGAATTGTGAAGTTCAGCCATGGGTAGTTCCTTGGTACCGGCTCAGTTGCGGAGCGGCTTCTTGTTCTTGAGCATGAATTCGATGCGTGCGAAGGTTTTCTCCTCGCCGCACAACGACACGAACGCTTCGCGCTCGAGATCGAGCAGGAACTGAGCCGTGACGGGCTTGTCCCAAGGACCGTTGCCGCCAGAGAGCACGTGCACGATCTTGCTGCCGATGAGCCGATCGTGAGGCGAGGCGTAGCCACCCCAGCCGAACAACTGGAGCCCCATGGCCAGGTTGCCTGCGCCGCGCTCGCCGATGACCGAGATGCGCTCCGCGCGATCCGGGGGCACCCAGCCACGCGCTGCCAAGCCCTGAGCGCGTCGCTTGGCATCAGCGATCACCCGCGACCTGTGGAAGGTAATTCCGTCACTGGGCATCAAGAAGCCGCGATCTTGGGCCTCGAAGGCCGAGTTCGTGACCTGCGCCGTGGCAACGGCCTCGAAGCCGCGACGAACCCAATGGTAGGGATCGGCTTCTGGTACTTGCGCTGCCCATGCTGACGCGCGCCGCGCGATCTCCTTGAGCCCCCCGCCGGCCGGCAACACACCGACGCCCACTTCGACCAAGCCGAGGAACAGGTCAGCGCCGGCTTGGATCTCGGCTGCATGGAGGCAGACTTCTGTCCCTCCGCCGAGCGTTTGGCCTATCGGCGCTGCGACCACCGGGATGGGTCCATGGCGCAAGCCCATGAACGCGTCTTGAAGCGCCTTCACGGCGTCTTCGACTCCTGCCCAGTCCTTTTTGGCGATCAGGCCGGCGATATGTAGCAAGTTGGCGCCGCGACAGAAGTGGTCGCTCTGGCTGCCGAGCACCAAGCCGACGAAGCCCTTTTGGTACAAGAGTTCGGGCGCTTCGGTAATCAGTCCGACGACGCCGTCGTCCAGGATGTTGGCTTTCGAGTGAAACTCGAGACAGGCGATGCCATCGCCGAGATCGAGCAAGGACGCGCTCGGGTTGCCGGCGATGCGGTGCGGGCCGCGGAGCTGATCGAGGAAGATGGCGCCTTGCGGAAGCTTTTTGGGGCGCGCGCCGCTCTGGGGCACCCAAATCGTCGGAGCCTCTGGGGTCCCCGCGTAGAAGCGGCCTCCGGCGCCCGAGGCCGACAGCAACTCCAGAAGCGACGGCGCAGGTTCGATGCCCGCGGAGGTCATCGCGTCGACGACGAAACCGAGACCGGCGGCATCGATCATCTCGAAGGGCCCGAGCTGCCAGCCGTAGCCCCAGCGCATGGCGTCGTCGATCTCTTGGGGAGTCTCGGAAATGGTACCGGTGAGAGCCGCCGCGTAGTTGAAGAGCGGTAGCAGCACTCGTCGCAAGAAATCGCCGGCGCGTCCGGACAATGCCAGGACTGCGCCGACGCGCGCTCGCACCTCGAGTTTGTAGAGAGGCCCGAGTTCAGGGAAGTCCGCGGGCTCGGCGGCGCGGTAGTCGAGGGTCTGGAGATCGAGCGAAAGGATCTGCGTCTTGCCGCCCGGATCCTTGGTCTTCTTGTAGAAGCCGGCGCCCGTCTTGTCGCCCAGTCGGCGGCTCTGCACGAGCTGCTCAACGACGACGGGGACGCGCAGCAACTCATAAAGTGGATCGAAATCGGCGCGCTGCGGGTCGCCGCTCAGGTTGTCTTCGAGGTTTTTGACCACATGCGCGACAATGTCGAGACCGACCAAGTCACCAAGCCGAAAGCTACCTGTGTTGGGGCGCCCGAGCAGTGCACCGTTGAGCACGTCGACTTCTTCGACTGTGTATCCGCCCTCGAGCGCGGCCCGAAAGGTGAGCAGCATCTCGGCGATGCCCACGCGGTTGCCGATGAAGTTCGGTGTATCGCGACACGGCACGATGCCTTTGCCGAGGGCGCGGTCACAGAAATCTGCTGCGCTCTGTACGACGGCGGGGTCGGTCCCTGCCCACGGGATCACTTCGAGCAGATGCATCCAGCGCGGGGGATTGAAGAAATGGAGGCCCAAGAAACGGCGCTGGGCGTCCTCTGGCAGCGCGGCGGCGATGGCGCCGATCGGAATGCCAGAAGTATTCGTGGCTAGGATAGCGGTGGCGGGTGCGACCTTTGCGACACGCTGAAACAGCGCTTGTTTCACATCGAGCCGTTCGACCACGGCCTCGATCACTAGGTCGCTCTGGCCAATGGCGCGCGCGAGATCGTCGTCGAGGTTGCCTGCGATCAAACGCTCGAGCACACGCGGACTCATCAGCGCGGGCGGCTTGCTCTTCGTGAGCGCTTTGAGAGCAGCCTCGGCCAGGGCGGAACGCTGGGCACGAGGCGCGTCGGCAGCCGTGCCCTGAGGCACGATGTCGAGCAGGAAGGTCTTGCAGCCGGCTGCAGCGAGGTGGGCCGCGATACCTGCTCCCATCGTTCCCGAACCGAGGACGGTGGCGACGACTTGATGAATCGGCTTGTTCAGAGTCACACAAGCTGCGTATCAGCCTTGGAAGGCCGTGTGGAGCAGCCGCGTTTCCCACGCGTTTCAGCGGCTGGGCTCAGTCGGAACCGGAGGACGACCCCGACGAAGAGCCACCTGAACCGCCTGAGCCACCTGAACCGCCTGAGCCACCTGAACCGCCTGAGCCGCCTGAGCCACCCGAACCGCCGGAGCCACCCGAGTCACCCGAACCGCCGGAGTCACCGGACTTCTTGACGCCCGAGCTGCTGTACAGATCGGAATACCAGCCACCGCCCTTGAGGATGAAGCCGGGCCCCCGCGAAATCTGTCGTTTCGCCTCGGCCTTGCCGCACTGCGGGCAATCCTTGAGCGGATCTTCTTTGATCGACTGCTGGGCCTCCCAATGGTGGCCGCAGGCTTGGCAGAGGTATTCGTAGGTCATGAGTGAAACTCCGCAGGCAGATGGGGCTCCGAGGCCGGCTTGTCAACCGCCCCGGCGCCGCAGCACACAACCTGTGCACAGCTGACCAAGTGCTCGGGTTGGCGTGGAGGGCCAGGCTGCCGAAGCGATTCTATTCGCAAATACTTTTTATAATACAAACAGTTAAGTGACCATACCTCATTTCCTGCTTGTACCCATCTGTTCAGCATCGTAAAGAGGGACCCTGCAGGTCGTTGCCATACATGACGTGCGGTGACCTTTCCCTGCGGTTCACGCTCCTTCCCTAGTTCTGCTTCATTCGTCGATATTTCTGGCCTCACTGGCAGAATCGACGAACCAGCCGAAATTCCCAAGAATGCACCTCAGTCGGAGGACGTCTTGGCCAGTACATGCGAGGCTTCGGCCTCGGGGGTTCTAGATGCACATCAAGAAGCTCGAAATCTGCGGATTCAAATCGTTCGTCGAACGCACGGTCATTCATTTCGATCACGACGTGATCGGCATCGTCGGTCCCAACGGCTGCGGCAAGTCGAATATCGTCGACGCCATCCGCTGGTGCATGGGCGAGCAGAGTGCCAAGCATCTGCGCGGTCGAGCCATGGAAGACGTGATCTTCAATGGCTCCGACAGCCGCAGCCCCAGTGGTTTGGCGGAGGTCACGATGACCTTCGACAACACCGATCCGTACTATGCGGCGTCGCTGCCAATCGAGTACCGTGACTACCCGGAGATCGCAGTCACGCGCCGTCTGTTCCGCGACGGCACCAGCGAGTACCTGATCAACCGCACGCAGGTGCGTCTGCGCGACATCACCGAGCTGTTCTTGGGCACGGGCGTCGGCACCAAGGCTTACTCGATCGTCGAGCAGGGCCGCATCGGTCAGATCGTCTCGGCGCGCGCCGAAGACCGCCGCCTGTTCATCGAAGAGGCCGCCGGCGTCACCAAGTACAAGACGCGTCGCAAGCAGGCGGAGCGCAAGATGGAGCTGACGCGCCAAAATTTGGCCCGAATCAGCGATATCGTGCGCGAGATCGAGCGCACCAGCGTCTCGCTGCAGCGTCAGGTGGCCAAGGCCGAGCGCTACAAGGCGTTCCGGGTCGAGCTGGAGGATCTGGTGCTCCACGAGTCCTCGCATCACCTGCTCGAGCTGACGGTCGTCGACCGCGTCCACCGCGACGCACTGGTCATCGCACGCGAACAATTGGGCGCGGTGAAGGCTCAGTTGGACGCTGCCGATGGTGATCTGGCCGGGGCCCGTGAAGCCGCATTCTTGATCGAGGCGCGCACAGACGAGAGTTCGAAGCGAGCCTTCGCTGCCGACAACCAAGTGAGCGCTCTCCAAGCCGAAAACCAGCGCGCACGCGATCGCATCGCGCATCTCGAGGAGAAGCTCGAAAGCGCCGCGCGCGGTCAAGAACAGAGCGAAGCCCGCGTGGCCGAGCTGTCTTCGGAGGCCACGGCACTCGAGGCGCGCTTGCTCTCGCTGTCCTCCGACGAGGAAGCTCGCCAGGCGGACGCAGCCAGCGAGGACGAGGCCCTGGCGGACTTGCGCCACGAAGAAGCCAACGCCCAGGGCGAGGTCGATGCCATTCGTCGTCAGAGCGCCGAAGCGCAGGCCCAAGCGGCCGCAGGCGAAGCGCGTCTCGACGGCTTGGCCGCCCGCCGCGTTGACTCGGAAATTCGCCTCGAAACCCTGTCGAGCGAGCGCGAAAACAGCTCGGGGGAACTCGAGACGCTGCGCGCCCGCCTGCGAGCGCTCGAAGCCAGCGCCGCCGAGGCTGCCGAGGGCAAAGAGCTCACGCTGGCCGAGCGCGCCGAGCTGGAGACCGAACTGAAGGACCTGCGCGGCCGTCGGCTCGACACCGAGCGTGGCGTCGACGCCGTGAAGAACGACCTGGGTCTCAAGCGGAACCGTCTGCGTGTGCTCGAGGATCTGCATCGTCGGCTCGAAGGCGTGGGCCAGGGTGCGCGCGCTCTGCTCGGACGCAATGATCCGGCCGTGCTGGGTCTGGTGGCCGATCGCATCGACGCACCGGCCGAACTCACTGCAGCTTTTGCTGGCTTGCTCGGCGAACGCCTGACTTACGTCGTCGTCAGTGACCCAGAGAAGGGCCTGGCCCTGCTCGAAGAACTGAAGAGTTCAGGGCGTGGTCGTGGCCACGTCGTGCCCGCGCGCCCGGCGTATGTGGCCGGTGCCCGTCCGTTCGAGGCCGGTGGCGGCATCCTGGGGCCGCTCGTCGAAAGGCTCGGCTACGCGCCGTCCGACGCTGGGCTCGTGCGCGCACTCGTCGGCGACGCGCTGCTGGCCGAAACGGCTGCGCAAGCCGCCAGCTATGCGCAGGCGCATCCCGGCGTCACGGTCGTCTCGCTCGATGGAACGGTCGCGCGCCCCGACGGAGTGATCAGCGGTGGCAGCGGCGACGACGTCGCGGCAGGCATGGTCGAGCAGAAACGCGAGATCCAAACCCTCAAGGCCGAAATTGCGATCCTTTCTGCCGACTTTGACGAAAAGAGCGAGACGTTCAGCAAGCTGCGCGCTCGTCTGACCGAACTCGAGACGCAGCTGGAACAGGCGCGTCAGAAGGCGCACCAGGGCGAGTTGGCCCATGTTGCGGCCGAGAAAGATCTGCTCCGCACCCGCTCCGATATCGAGCGGGTCGAGCGCCGCCAAGAAGTCATCGGCGTCGAGATCGACGCGCTGCGTCAGAACCAAGAGGACGCGGCCATCAGCGAGGCCGAGTTCCGGGCCCAACTCGACGACGTGCGCGTGCAGCTCGAACAGGCTCGCGCGCGGGCCGCCGAGGCCGACGAGCTTACCCAGGCCTGGCGCGAGAAGGTCGCGCTCCAGGCTTCGCTCGTCACGGAGCGCAGAGTGCGGTTGGCGCAGGTCAAAGAACAGACCGAGGCCGCTCGCGTCTCACTCGAGCGGGTCTCTTCTCAGCTCTTGGAGCTGCGAACCCGCGCCGAGCAGTTGGCTCAGGAAGCATTCGAAACCGCTCACGCTCTCGGCGAGACGGCCGCGCGCATCTTCGCCTGCCGCGAAGGTCGCATCGTGGCGGCTGAAGCTTCGTCCGCCGCGCACCGCGAGCTGGAAATCGCGCGTTCCGAGCTGGAAGCCGTGCGTTCGGCGCTGAACGAGCGGGAAGGCCTGCTGCGCGAACTGCGCGTCTCTTCGGCAGTGCTGGACGACAGCGCGCGCGAAAACGAGATGGCGCTGCAGCGCATCGAGATCGGCCTCGAGCACCTCTTGCGCAGCGTGCGCGAGAAGTTTCGGGGACTCGATCTGCGCCGCGTGATGGGCGACTACCACATGCGCGCAATACCGGACGAGGCGCACAAGCGCCGCATCGACGAACTCGGCAAGGCCATCGACCGCATCGGTCCGGTCAACCTGGACGCCGAGCGCGAGTACGTCGAAGCCGAACAGCGCTTCCGCGACCTGAACGAGCAAAAGCTCGACATCGAGAAGGCGCTGAGCGAGCTCGAGAAGGCCATCAAACACATGGACCGCGAGAGCAAGACGCGGTTCAAGGAGACGTTCGATGCCGTCAACGAGTTGTTCAAGAAGAGCTTCGTCAAGAACTTCCGCGGCGGTCGTGCCGAGCTGCGTCTCACCGATCCGGACGACATGCTGACGACTGGCGTCGACATCATCGCGCAGCCTCCCGGCAAGAAGCTCGGCAACATCGAACTGATGAGCGGTGGTGAGAAGGCACTGACAGCGGTCAGCCTGATCTTCGCCATCTTCCAGCACCGCCCCTCGCCCTTCTGCGTGCTCGACGAAGTCGACGCCCCGCTCGATGAGGCCAATGTCTCGCGCTACAACGAAGCGATTCGCACGATGACCGCGAATTCGCAGTTCATCCTGATCACCCACATCCGCAAGACCATGCAGAGCGTGGACGTGCTCTACGGCGTAACCATGGGCGAGCCCGGCGTGTCGCGTCTCGTCAGCGTCAAGGTGAACGACAGCGCCCAAAGCCGCAGCGAAGTGCTCCAGGCCAACCGCGGCGAGTTCGTCGGCGCCGACGGCGACAAAAACGCTCAGGTCGCCTGACGCAGGCAGGCGACAACGCCTGTTGTTCGCCTGACGTTACAAGCCCGCTGCCCCACCCTCTCCAGAGGCTCTGGGGCAGCGGGAACGAGTCGTTTCTGGGCTCTCACCCACGCGCTGGGTCACCCAGTTCGCTTGGATCGCGAACGGATCGCGCGGCTCGCGATCGGCAGCCAAAGAGCAGCGCAGCAGCCGTTGGTCTTTGGACGACACGCCCCCGCTGCTCCACGCGGGGCCCGGATCGACGCCCAGCTGTCCGAACGAATCGACGAGCCGACCACCGCACCAGACGAGCAATGCATCATTGCCGTTGAATGGGCTCGCGGTGATGGCCGGGAGGCAGTCAGCGCGCCCAGATTCCTTCGTGCACAGCTCGACGCTCGTCCCAGCGCCCAAGGCGGGCACGGGGATGCGCCGATAGGGCTTGTCGGCGTTGCCGTTCGAGTAGACCTCGATCACGCAATCGCCCACGAGGGCCGCCCCCCCGCCAGTGTGCTTCACCCCCAAGTACTTGGCGGCCCCCGTCGTTTCTTCGTACGAATCGAGCAAGAGTTCGGCGTCGACGCGCCGGGGCGGCAGTGAACCCTTGCTGGGACGCCCTCCATCTGCGCTCGCGCCACCGCTCGGCTGCGCCCCGCCCGTCGGCTCGAGAAATGCCGGGGCGCCGCCCCAGCCCCAAGAAGCGCCGGTGCCAAGCCAGGGATTGTTTCCGTTGTCGCTGCGCTCCGCACCGATCTGGAGGTCGGGCCCGAAGTAGGCCTGATTGCTACCACCGAGAGCTCGATCTTCGGGCGTATTGCCGGCTGGACTGCAAGCCTCGACCAAGAGCGCGCAGAGCGGCCAGCCGCGCCAATGACGTGTGTGGTTTTGTCGGGTCATGGCGGCTCATCGGCCTGCCACAAATCGCTGTTGCCTGAAAAGCGACGTGCCGCGACGAGCGCTTCCTCTGAACGCTGAGTGGCGCCGCTCGCGCTCAGGATGCTGCTCCGGCGCCGGGCGCAGTGACGCCTGCGCCGTCGGCTCGAGTGGCTCCCGCTCCAGTCGGTGCTAGCGCCGCCGAAGCGAGCACCGCCAACGCGAACACCGCCGGACCGACCAAAGCTGAGTTCGACGCACTTCTCGCCGAAGTGAAAACGCTCAAAGACAAGCAGGTCGAAGCCGAGGCCCAAGCTGCGGCCGAAGCCGGAGCAGCGGCGCTGGCCAGCGAACAGGAAGTCGAGGTCAACGAAGACACGTTCAAGATCTACGGCTTCATGGATATGGGCATTCAGCGATTTTTCGCGAACGAAACCGCGCTGACGACCTCAGTCATCGACGCGAACGCCCTCACCTTCGCCATGGGCAACATCGATCTCTACTTCGACTTCAATCCCGTCCAGGATTGGCGCGCGCTCGCCGAAGTCCGCTTCACGAACGCGCCCCTCGGTCAGATCGTCAATTACGGCGGACTCGCCGGTCAGTTCGAGCGCAGGACGACGGAACAACACGATCCAAACGCCAGCGTACCGAACGCGCCCATGTGGGGCGGCTACACGGTCATCGAGCGCGCCTACATCGAGTGGAGTCACTACCAGGCAGCCAACGTGATCGTCGGCTATTTCTTTACGCCTTTCGGTATCTGGAACGTGGATCACGGCAGCCCGACGCTACTGACCATGGGCCTGCCGCAGTTCATCCAGCAGAACAGTTGCCCCGATGATTTTACCTGTACCAAGACGGGTCGCGCGAAGCCCGGGCGTCGTCCGCTGGTCCGACGCGCCGAACGCACTCAATGAAAGTTGCGCGAGAGCCGGTGCAGGCTCTGCTGGGGTGAGTCCGCAGGCTCACGCGCTTCGACGACGCGCGCGCCGACCGCCGTCTGCAAGCGTTCCATGTGCTGCACCAGCACGTGGATGACGGGCACGGCTTGCGGATCGGTGGGCTCACCGGGCGCGCGCATGGGAACCTTCTTGTCGCGCTCGAGGATCCCCGAAATCCAGAGCAGCGCCGAGTGCCGCGCGACGTGTTCGTATTTTTCGAACACGTGCGACTGCACAATCAAGTTCACGATGCCGGTCTCGTCTTCGAGCGTCATGAACACTACTCCACTGGCCGTGCCAGGGCGCTGTCGATTGAGCACGAGGCCGGCCGTGCCGATCAGCTTACCGCCAGGCAGATACTGCAGATCCGACGCGCGCACGGCCCCCTTTTTCTGCAGCCGGCGGCGGTAGTAGCGCAGCGGGTGGTCGCCGACGGACAGGCCTTTGCGCGCATAGTCGAGCACGAGTTGTTGCGAAGGGCGGAGCTCGGGCAGCGTGACCGCGACTTCGCTGCTGTCCAGCTCTTGGAACAAGCCTGGCGTGCGCGGGGCTGCGCTCTGCCACAGAGCGTTCGTCCGTCCCGGTGTCAACGCTTCGAGCGCGCCCGACTCGGCCAAAGCATCGAGTTCGTTCTTCTTGAGTTCGGTGCGCCTTCGAAAGTCTTCGAGAGAATCGAAAGCTCGCAGGCGACGGGCCGCCACGATGCGCGCTGCGGCGTCTTGGCCAAGGCCGCGCACGATGCGCAAGCCGAGCCGCATTGCAGCTCGGGCGCCCACGCCTTGGCTCTGGATGCGATCGAGATCACTCGCGGGTTCGAGCGTGCAATCCCAATCGCTGACACTGACGCTGACATCTCGCACTTCGACGCCCTGTCTCTGCGCCTCGCGCACCAGCGTGGTCGGCGCGTAAAATCCCAAGGGCTGCGAGTTGAGCAGAGCGCAGCTGAAATGAGCTGGATAGTGCGTCTTTTGCCAGGACGAGACGTAGACCAGGTGCGCGAACGACGAGGCATGACTCTCGGGAAAGCCGTACTCGCCGAACCCCTTGATCTGCTCGAACAGACTTTCGGCGAATGCGGCCGGGATGCCGCTCTTGGCGAAGCCGGCGAGCAGCCGCGGTCGGTGCGCCAAGAGTCGCCCGTGCTTCTTCCATGCGGCCATGTCCCGTCGCAGCTGATCGGCTTGGCCGCCGCTGTAACCTGCGCCTTCGATGGCGATCTGCATGACCTGCTCTTGAAAGAGCGGCACACCCAAGGTGCGACTCAATATCTTGGCCAGCTTGGGGTGCGGCGGGATCGCTTTTTCTTCTCCGCCCCGTCGGCGCAAGAATGGGTGCACCATGCCGCCTTGGATGGGTCCGGGGCGGACGATCGCGACCTGGATCACCAAATCGTAAAACTGACGAGGTTTGAGCCGCGGCAGCATCGACATCTGGGCGCGACTTTCGATCTGAAACACACCGATCGTCTCGGCTCGACAGATCGCGTCGTAGGTCAGGGGATCTTCGGATGGTACGCGCTGGATGACGTCGAGAGGATTGAACTCTTCTTCGTCGCAAAGGCTCTTGCGCAACCCGCCGCTCGCATGAATCAACGCCAGAGCCTTGCGAATGGCCGTCAACATGCCGAGCCCGAGCACGTCGACCTTGAAGAAGCCCAAGGTGTCGATGTCGTCCTTGTCCCATGGAACGACGGTACGGTTCTGCATGCGTGCCGGTTCGATCGGCGCCACCGCGTAGAGAGGCTCGGCCGACAAAACGAAACCGCCGACGTGAATCGACAAATGCCGAGGAAAACCCACTAGTTGACTGGACAAAGCCACGATCTGGCGAAGACGGAGGTCGCTCGAATCGAAGCCAGCCGTCTCGAGCGCGCGCTCTTGCGTTTCGCTGTTCGACCAAAAGGTCATCGTGCCGCTCAAGCGCTCGATCTGCTCGAGGCTGAGTCCAAACACTTTGCCGACTTCGCGGATGGCACTCTTACGGCGGTACGAGACGATCTCCGACACCATGGCCGCTCGCTCACGGCCGTAGCGCTCGTAGATGGCCTGAATCACTTCTTCGCGGCGTTCGTGCTCGAAGTCGACGTCGATGTCCGGAGGTTCGGCGCGCTCTTCGCTCAAGAAGCGCTCGAACAGCAAATTCGATTTGCTGGGATCCACGGCAGTGATGCCGAGCAAGTAACAAACTGCACTGTTGGCGGCGCTGCCTCGCCCTTGGCACAAAATGCCCTTGTCACGCGCGATTTGAACGATGCCTTGGGTCGACAAAAAATAGGGAGCCACCTCGATCTTGGCGATCAAAAGAAGTTCCTTCTCGACTTGTCGTACCAGGTTGTCGGGGAGGCCTTGGGGGAAGAGCCGATTGGCCCCGGCCATCGTGAGTTCGCGCAAACGCTCGTCGGCCGACTGCCCTTCGGCCAGCTCGCAAGGAAAACGATACTTCAACTCGGCCAGATCGAAGTTCAGGGTCTCCGAAATGCGTACGCTTTCGTCGACCCATTCCGGGTGGTCGCGAAACAGCGCTCGCATCTGGGCTTCGGAGCGCAGGTAGCGTTCGCTCGAACCATCGAGTTCGTCGCCTGCTTGATCGAGAGTGATGCCGCGCCGCACGCAATGCAGCACATCGGAAAGCGGTTTGTGCTCGGCTACGTGGTAACTGGGTCGCGCCGTGGCCACGAGCGGCCAGGAGCCCTGGGCCGCTTGCGTGCGCGCCCAATGGGCTCGAGCGCGGTCCAAGCCGTCTTTGTGGCGATAAATGGCCACGGCCACACGCTGCGGAAAGGCGCGCGAAAGCACGGCGGAAAGGCGCGCCGTCGTCTCGGGATCGATCGCGGCGGGCCGCGCCGGCGGGATCAGCAGAGCGAACAGGCCGGCGCCGTACGCCTCGAGTTCATCGATGTCACAAGCCGGTTGACCCTTCTCGTGCCCGTCGTGCGCGCGACTGAGCAATCGGCACAAGTTCGAGTAACCCTCGGCCGACTGCACGAGCAGGCCCACGGTGAGCGAACCATACTCGTCCTGTCGACTGCCGCGTTCGTTCGGGCTGGGGCGTGGACCGGCCAAGCTCAGCTCAGCGCCGATGTGATAACGCGGCACATGGCTTTCCCCGCGAGCAAGCTCACGATGCCTACGGTGGCCCCGCACCACGCCGTACAACCCATCCAGATCGACTATGGTGAACGCCGATAGGCCGTGTTCGTGAGCCCGCTCGACGAAGTCTTCCGGGTGCGAGGCGCCGCGCAAGAAGGAGAAGCAGGTGCGAGCGAGGAGTTCGGCAAACATGGCAGAGCCGGGGTTGGCTTCAGTTTACTGAACGCACGAACAGTGTCGAGCTAGGACGGCAATTCGGCGTCTTTGCTGGCGTCGTCGAGCGCCTGACGTCGCAGCAGTGCGAACAAGCGCTTGGTTTGCTCGAGCCGCAACCAACCGCGCCCTGGGACCGCGTCGAGCTCTAGCGCCTCTCGGGCGCAGATTTCGTCGAGGCTCCCCCACTGCTGGGGCTCGCGGCCTCGGCTGCGCGTCCAGTCGCAATAGGTGCCTTTGAGGAACAGCGGCCGATGCGCCATGAGGCCGAGTCCTTCGAGCAGCGCGACGCTCGAAGGGTGAAAGGCAACGAGCGACGCCTCGCCCAAGAACGCGGAGAGCTCCGCGCGAGCGCTCTCGATCGACCGAGCGTTGGCAGCGTATCGTGCCGGAGTGACGCCGAGGTGATCGAGCAATTCGGGACGCACGTGTTCCCCGGTCTCGAGCAAGATGCAGAGCCGCTCGGCCGTGTCGAGCTTCTCGGCGACGACGATCAACGGCGCCCGCCGGCGCTCCGCCAAGCCGCCTCCTGCCCGCGCTCCACCGAGCCGCGCCGATTCGGCATAGACGGCGATGGGCTGCCGCTCGCGGGTCAAAGCCTCGGGTAAGCGGTAGCCGCGGCCGCGGCCCCTAAAACGGAAGCGCGCATCGCTTTCGGCGGGACGGCGTGCGGCGATGTTCTGGTCGATCACGCGGCGAAACAGCTCGTAGAGCGGCGTGAGATCGAGCTGGGGTTCGAGACGACCGAGGACGTGGCCGACCGATTCGAGAGTCGATAGAAAGGCGACGTCGGGTTCTTTGCGGATGCGGTAGTCGCTTGGTTGGTCCGGTGTGAAGCGCACCCTGGGCAAGGCAGCGAGCTGGGGCAAGTCGCGCAAGAGCGTCTTGGCTTGATGCCATGTGCCATCCAGCACGACGACGGCGCGGGGTCGTTGGTCTTCCCGGAGGTCGGCTAGATCGACCGCGTCAGCGCTCGGAAAAAGCAGCGCCGTATCGGGGGCGACGCCGAGATGCGCGAATTGAGGGCCGAGGCTGGCAAGCGGGCCGCGCACGACCTCGGCGTTTTCGAGGCAGCGCTCGACGAGCCGCGCGGTGTTGATGGGATGAAACTGCTCCCGGGGATGCTGCACGATGATGACGCGCGTGCGATTCGGCACCGGGACGAGCTCGGCGCAATAGCAGAGGGCCTCGGGGCGGTAGCAGCGGTAGCAGGTGGGCCGCCCGGCGGGCACGGATTCGGGGTCCGAGGCGGGGCGTTCGACCGAGAGCATGAACGGCGCGGCGTATAGCAGAATCGCTGCACGCCCGCGGAGTGAACTCAATTGGCCAGGAGCTGCGCGCGCACGAGCGCCGCAAGCGCGACGATCTCGCCCGGGAATGCGCTCGGCAAGATGGGCTCGGAGATGCTGACACGGACGCTCATGCCACGCGCGACGTGCCTGCCGTGCTTGCGCAAGACCGAGCGCGTGCCGTCGAGCCGAACAGGCAAAATGGGCAGCTGGGTGATGTGAGCCAGCGCGAACGCGCCCGTCTTGAACGGCAAGAGTTCGCCGTCGGGGCTGCGTGTACCTTCGGGCGCGACCCATAGACTGACGCCGGCGCGTTTCATCGCCCAGCCGGCGCGGAGCAGTGCCTGACGGGCCTCGGGGCCGCGCTTGCGATCGATGCGCACGAACTCGGCGGCCGTGAGCGCCCGACCCCAGATCGGTACGCGGAACAGTTCGGCCTTGGCCGCCATGCGTAATTTGAGCGGGAGAGCCTGAAAGAGCACCGGAATGTCGTAGAGCGACTGGTGATTGCTCATCACGACGTAACTCGTGTCCGGGCGTATGTGTTCGAGTCCTTCGACTTCGAGTCTCACATCGGCGTCGCGCAAGAGTGCGCGCGACCAGATGTCGAGCCTTCGATCGCAAGCGCTCGGCTGGACTTCGCTGAAAACTGCCTCGAACACGGTCGGCAAGCTGATGGCCAGGGTGTGCCAGGTGGCGCGAGCCAGGATCGACAGCGACATCCGCCTTCACGCTCGCTCAATCGTACAGCGCCTGCAAGAAGCGTTGACCGGTGCGGCGATCGACGTAGACGAGCGCTTGGGTGCCGCCACTCTCGCCCGAAAGCCACGCCCACGAATAGTCGCGATGCGTCGCCTGGGCCGTCCACCACTGCACGCCGTCGAGTCGCTCGGCAAAGCTCAGCTTTTCGATGGTGTAGACCTGCCTGCCCCAAGCGAATCGACTGCCCACGGCGAGGGGCACGCCCAGCTGCATGGGCCGTTGGAACAGGCGTGTCGCTTGGTCCGTTTCCCGTTGGGCGCCGCAATCGCCGAGTTCTTTGCGTTCTTTCGCCCGGGCAGCGGGACGCCAAGGAACCAACTGGCTCTGCGCTTCGGGGCGCAGCTCGGGCGAGCGCTGGAGGATGCCGACATGAGTTCGCCCGACTTCGGCTTCGAGTTCGGCAAGCAAGAGCGGGAGCTCGCTTTCTTGACGCACGCTGAGCCCCGTCTGGGTCGACAATCCCGAACCGAGCCCCAACTGGCGCTCCTGGCGGGCCGAAAGCGCGCTGGCGCGGAGCTGGAGCCCCAGAACCGGCGCGCGGAGTTCGAGCCGTTCGAGTCGACTGCGCACCACGCGTTCGAGTTCGCTCTCTCGCCAGATGGCGATCGGGATCTCGAACTCGAGCAGCTGCGAGCCGGCCCGAGACAGCGACGATTGTTCGAGCGTCAGAGCCAAGAGCAAGTGACTCGTCGCTTGCCCCCGGCCCTCGAGGCGCGCACTCAGCCGCGACAAGAGACCGCGGAGCGCGAAGGACAACGGCTCCAAGCCCTCGGTCGGCTCTTCCCAGTACTGCGACTCCTGGAGCACTTCGGGCAAAGCCAGCGGAACCAAAGGTGCATCGTCGCGACCCGAAAGCAGCGCCAAAATGGAAACGGCCTGGGGGCCGAGGCGCGCTGCACTGGCGGCTTTGGGGAGTGAGGCCAATTGGCTCAGCGTCAAAATGCCCGTCTTGGCGAACCAAGCGGCTTGCCCTGCGAGTTCGGGCAAGGCCGAGAGTGGCAGATCCGCCAAAGCATGCTGCATCTCGGTCTCTTGCACGCTCAGAATGCCACCTGGACCAAGCGAGCCCCATCGTCCGAGGGCCCGACCGAGCCGCGGCCCCGGAGCAATCACGACGCGCGCCATGTGGCCCAAGAGCCGCACGCGCTCGCGAAGTTCTTCGGCCAGGGCGAGTTCTCCACCGAACAAGTGCGCCGTGCCGGTCACGTCGACCCAGACCGTATCGGCCGGGCTGTGGTCTCGATCGTAAGTCACGCTGGTTCCCCAGCTCTGCGCCACCTCGACGACGGCGGCCAGGAGTTGCTCGACGGTCGCGCGATTGACCACTTCGACGCGCAAAGAACCAAGCTCGGCATGCGCTTCGGTGACGGTTTGGCCGACACGAATGCCGAGTTCCCATGCTCGGAAATTGACGGCTGCGAGCAGCTCGCGCTCGGTCGACGCCGGCGGCACGACATCGGATTGAAAGACCACACCCAGCGCCTCGACCCCTGGCCGCGCCTCTGGAGTGCGGCGTCGCGCCGCTTCGATCAGCAGCTCGGGCAGTACGATGGCGGCGATGCGGCGCCGTCCAGAATCGTCACCCCATTCAGGCGACATGTGGCAAATCCACCGGCAATGGCCCCGTCATGCGCCCTTGTCGATCTCGGACGATGCGGGCCACGAGCTGTTTCTTTCCGACGCGCGAGATCTCGATGCGTCGCTTGACCGGCAAAGGCAGAGCTCGAGGCATCGAACGATCGGTGAGCAAGAGCACCGAGTTTTCGGTCTGCTCGACCGCCAAAGCCAAACGACGCACGACGCGGGTCCATGCTCCGCCCGGAATTTCGAACGGCATGCTGGGTGAACCCAAAGTGTCGATCACCACGACACCAAACAGACGCGATTCCGCCATGCGCACCGCTACTCGGCCGAGCGCTTCGAGACTTGGCTCGACCACGATCAAACGCGAGAGCTCGACTCCGGCTCGCACCACGCCCGGCGCATGCAGTGACGCGCTCGGATCGATGAAGGCCGCCAGGCGGCCCTCGGACTGAACACGCCGCACGGCAGCCAGAGCGAGAGAGGTCCCGAAGCCGCCAAGCCCGTCGAGCGAAAACTCGACGACCGCCCCCGGCAGCAGCTCACCCTGGAGCAATTGCTCGGGCAGCGCCTCGGGGGCATCAGCCCGGTCTCCCAGGAGGCTGCTGGCGTCGCGAATCAGCGAATTGCGCCGCAATTGTGCAGGAAGCCTGTCGAGGATGTGTGCCGGGAGCGCCATGTACTGAACAGAATATCAGCACACGAAAAGGACGCCACGACTTCCGTTTCAGTCCGGTCTTTTGCTGTCCTAGCGGAACCGCAGGAACAGACCCACTGGGTCAATCGCTACTCAGAGGGACTCAATCCATACCGCGATGGCTGCGGCGGGTACCTCATCGATGTCTTCGCTGCCGACCGGCGGCATGCTGTAGCCCTGGCCGCGGCTGTGCAGGCGCAAGTAGACCGCGCTGGTTTCCGGAAACCCCGGATCGATGCGCAGGGTCGCTGCTGGAACATCGCCGTCGGTGACGGCAACCTCGATTCCCACGGCCGTGACGTAGAGCGGCGTCTCGGTTACGTCGGTCGAGCTGTCGAAACGCAACCGCAAGTCCATGTCGACACGCGCCTGCACCGATGAAGTCGGGTTGTGGCACGTGCCACAATTGACGTGAAAATAACCCAAGATGGCCTGCTGATCCGCAGTGCCGGGAACGGGTTGCACGATGACTGGGGCGCTCAGCACGTCTTCGGTCGTCAGATCGTCCAGGTTGTACTCGCTGTCGTCGTGGGCCAGCTGCACAGCCGAAAAGCCCAGCACCGTACCCGTCGTGTTGCCATGACAGGTCGAACAATCTTCGACCGACGGAATGTCGTGGTCGGTCCCCGACGCGTTCTGTAGACCCTCGGGAACCGCCGTCGCATCCGTCTGCTCGTCGTTCCAGTGGTACGATACGCGCCACCAACTGCCATCAGTCTGCTTGTGGAGCAGACGCGTCTCGACCCGCACGCCGTCGCGCGTGAATTCCTTCCAAAGCTTCGTACCCGCTGGCATGCGCCAATAGTCCGGCTCGGTCGTGTCGATCTGCTCGCCCTCGGGCAGTGAGATCCAGCGGCGCTTTTCCGCATTGTCGCTCCACAGCACAAAACGCGGCTCGTATGCCCGCACGCGCGCAGCCAGCGTCTCCATGTCGTCCTCGAACAAACCGGTCTCCGAGAGCAGCTCGGGCGGCCCGGTCGGTTTCACGGGTCCGGTTCCGCCGGTTCCGCCGGTTCCGCCAGTATCCGACTCGCCGCCGCTCCCCAAACTCGGCTCGCCGCCCTGACCACCGGAAGCGCCGTCGTCGGCATTCGGCTCTTCTCCGCCACATGAGCTGATTGTGAGAGCCAGAACGAACGAGCCCGCTAGGCTAAAGCGAAAGAAGCCAGTCATTGGACCTTCAGTGTCCAGCAAGAGCGTGGGCCGCGCCAGCACACACATTGCTCCAGCGTGCCCCGCTTCCACGCGCATTTTGCACACAGTTCGATCGTTTGACTCATGAAAAAATCCAGTGAGCTTCGTCAGGGTCTACAAATTTGCCACCGCCGCGCGGCATTTCTTGCTCGAGCCGCGAGTTAGCAGTGATACCCTGCCGCATGCTTCGCACTCGAACACTTCTCTTGGTTACGGCTCCCCTCCTCGCTGGTCTCTTCGTCGCCGCTTGCGGCGACTCCGGCACAACCGACGACGTCGGCAACGATCTGGGCCAAGCTGGCGACAGCGCCACGGGCGGCTCGTCATCGTCGAGCGGTGGCGCCGGCAACACGGGTGGCACCGGTACCGGCACGGGCGGGACGTCGACCGACGATCGACTGGCGGGCACCGAGAACTACGATTGCAGCGCGCCGGCTGGGACTGCCCCTCTGCTGAAACTCGAGCCGATTGTCGGCGGCTTTAACGGAGCAGTCTTGGTCACCCACGCGCCGGGTGAAACCGATCGCTTGTTCGTCGTGCAGCAAGATGGCCAGATCTTCGTTGTCACCAAGACCGGCGATGGCACCAGCGCGACGTATGCGAAGAACGCTGCGCCGTTCCTCGACATTGGCGAGGACGTGCAGAGCGGCGGCGAGCAAGGCTTGCTCGGCTTGGCATTCCACCCCGACTACGCCACCAACGGGCTCTTCTATGTGCACTATTCGGCTGCTGAGGGACTAGCCGGTTCGAACGGAGGCGACACCATCGTCGAAGAATATAGCGTCTCGGATGCTGATCCGGACGTCGCGAATCCAGCGAGCGCGCGACGCGTGCTCCACGTCGGTCAGCCCGATACGAACCACAACGGCGGTACCATCTCGTTCGGGCCCGGCGGTTACCTCTACATCTTTTTGGGTGACGGCGGCGGCGGCAACGACCCGCACGGAACGATCGGCAATGGGCAAGACGTCACCGCGCTACTTGGTAAGGTTCTACGCATCGACCCAACCGGCGACGCCCCCGACGACTACAGCGTTCCCTCGGGCAATTTGAAGGACACACTGACCACCGCCGCTCCAGAGGTTTGGGACTACGGATTGCGCAATCCGTTCCGCGCCAACTTCGACGGTTGCACGGGCCACCTGTACATTGGGGATGTCGGTCAGGACGCCTGGGAGGAAATCAACATCACCCCACGAGGCGAGGGGCTGAAGAACTTCGGCTGGAGAATCATGGAGGGTTTGGAGTGCCGCCCCGGCGGCGATGCCAACTGCGATCAAGCGGGCATCACTCTGCCGTATGCCGTCCTGCAACTCGGTGAGGCGCAACTCTCCATCGTCGGCGGCACGGTCTACCGCGGCAGCGAGATCCCGTCGCTGCGCGGCACCTACTTCTACGGCACGAGCGGAACGGGTGAGGTCTTCACCCTCATTTACGACGGTGCGGACGTCACCGATAAGACAAACCGAACCGAAGATGTAAACCCAGTCACCGACGCAGG
>Ga0105046_10000628_pt1 | contig 50441 bp, 43 predicted proteins | sample MAT03_FD_78385 | JGI IMG/M metagenome (GOLD analysis project Ga0105046, IMG submission 78385) | Freshwater microbial communities from Lake Fryxell liftoff mats and glacier meltwater in Antarctica - MAT-03 (megahit assembly) | ecosystem: Environmental > Aquatic > Freshwater > Ice > Liftoff... | reverse complement strand
GGCGGTGGATCCCGTCGACGCTGGCACGGAACGCGTCGGTCGACGCCAGCAGGCGCAGTGTCTCGGCATGGATCTGTTCGCCTTCGGCCGTGAGCGAGAAGCCGGCCCGGCCGCGCCGGCACAAGGTCAGACCGAGTCGGACCTCCAGGTCCTTGATATGCCGGCTGACCGTGGAGGTGCCGATGTTGAGCTCCAGCTCGGCTGCCGCCATGCCGCCGCAATCCACCACGGTCTTGAACACTCGCAGCAGGCGCAGGTCCATATCGCCGAGCTGCCCCAGGGATCGATGTCTCTTTACTTGCATGAATCAGCAACTGAATAGTGATAAACCGCTATTCTTAAGAGTAACAGACAGCGCCACAATGCGTCTCTGGACCTGAATTCCCGCAACCTGACGGAGCCCACGATGAACCTGAACGATGCCCAGCACCTGCAACCCGCCCCGCAGATCCGCACGGATGCGGCCTGGCTCGAGGCGCACTGGATGCCCTACACCGCCAATCGCAACTTCAAGGCCAATCCGCGCATGATGGTCAGCGCCCAAGGTGCCTACTACACCATGGCCGACGGCCGGCGCATTCTGGACGGTCTTTCGGGGTTGTGGTGCTGCGGTTTGGGCCATGGCCGGCCAGAAATCACCGAAGCGGTGAGCCGGCAAATCGCCCAGCTGGACTATTCGCCCGGATTCCAGTACGGCCACCCGCTCTCGTTCGAGCTGGCCAACAAGATCAAGGAACTGACGCCCGCCGGGTTGGACTACGTGTTCTTCACCGGCTCGGGCTCCGAGTGCGCAGACACCTCGCTCAAGATGGCGCGCGCCTACTGGCGCACCAAGGGGCAGGCCAGCAAGACGCGCTTCATCGGCCGCGAGAAGGGCTACCACGGCGTGAACTTCGGCGGCATCTCGGTCGGTGGTATCGTCGCCAACCGCAAGGCCTTCGGCCAGGGCATTGAGGCCGACCACCTGCCCCATACGCAGCTGGCCAGCAATGCGTTCTCGCACGGCATGCCCCACAAGGGGGTCGAGCTCGCCGATGACCTGCTGCGGCTGATCGCGCTGCACGACGCCTCCAACATCGCCGCCGTGATCGTCGAGCCCTTCTCCGGCTCGGCTGGTGTGGTGATCCCGCCGGTGGGTTACCTGCAGCGACTGCGAGAGATCTGCACCGCCCACCATATCCTGCTGATCTTCGACGAGGTCATCACCGGTTTCGGCCGTGCCGGCGCCTACACCGGCGCCGAGGCCTTCGGCGTCACGCCCGACATCCTGAACGCCGCCAAGCAGATCACCAATGGCACACAGCCACTCGGCGCCGTGGTGGCCACCAAGGAGATCTACGACACCTTCATGCATGCCGGCGGCCCAGACTACATGCTCGAGTTCGCGCACGGCTACACCTACTCTGCTCACCCAGTCACCTGTGCTGCCGGCATCGCGGCCCTCGATGTGCTGGTGAAAGACGACATGATCAACCGCGTCAAGTCGATAGCGCCCTACTTCGAGCAGGCCGTGCACAGCCTCAAGGGGACCAAACACATCACCGACATCCGCAACTATGGCCTGGCCGCCGGCTTTACCATTGCGGCCATGCCGGGTGAGCCAGCCCGCCGGCCGTACGAAATTGCCATGAAGTGCCTCGAAAAAGGCTTTTATGTGCGCTACGGTGGCGACACCATTCAGCTGGCACCGCCCTTCATCATCGAGAAGTCCGAGATCGACAGCCTCATCAATGCCCTGGGCGACGCCCTGCGCGAGCAGGCCTGACTCCGAACGCCCCCGTTTCGCAGAGCAACCATGTACCAAGACCCCTTCCTCCCCGCCATCGGCACCACCACCGCGCTGCCTACCATCGGCCACCTGATCGACGGCAAACTGGTTGCCGGCGGCAGCCGCTCCCAGGATGTCTTCAACCCGGCCACCGGCCGCCCCGAAAAACGGGTACTGCTGGCCGACGCGGCCACGATCGAACGGGCGATTGCGTCGGCCCACGCGGCGTACCCCGCCTGGCGGGCCACGCCGCCGCTCAAGCGCGCCCGCGTGATGGGCAAGCTCAAGCAACTGCTTGAGGAACACGCCGGGCAAATCTGCGCGCTGCTCACCGCCGAACACGGCAAGGTGGTGGGTGACGCGCTCGGTGAACTGCAGCGCGGGATCGAAAACGTCGAGTTCGCAAGCTATGGCCCAGAGCTGCTCAAGGGAGAGCACAGCCGCAATGTGGGGCCGTCGATCGACTCCTGGAGCGAGTTCCAGGCGCTCGGTGTCACGGCAGGTATCACGCCGTTCAACTTTCCGGTGATGGTGCCGCTGTGGATGTGGCCGATGGCGGTCGTCTGCGGCAACACCTTCGTTCTCAAGCCATCCGAGCGCGACCCGTCCAGCGCGCTGCTGGTGGCCCAGTTGGCCCTGGAGGCCGGTCTGCCCCCTGGGGTGCTGAACGTGGTCAATGGCGACAAGGAAGCCGTCGACGCGCTGCTCAAGGACAAACGCATCCAGGCGGTGAGTTTTGTCGGATCGACGCCGATCGCGGAATATGTCTACGCCACCGGCACCGCCCACGGCAAACGGGTGCAGGCACTCGGCGGGGCCAAGAACCACGCGGTAGTGATGCCTGACGCCGATGTGCCCAATGCGGTCAGCGCGATGATGGGTGCGGCTTACGGTTCCTGTGGCGAACGCTGCATGGCGGTGCCGCTGATCGTCGCTGTCGGGGATGCGACTGCCGACGCGATGATTGCCGGCCTCAAGACCGAAATCGCCAAGATGAAGGTTGGCCCCGGCAACGACGCGTCGAACGACATGGGCCCGCTGGTCACCAAACCCCACTGCGAGAAGGTCAAAGCCTACGTGGCCAAGGGCGTCGAGGAAGGCGCAACGCTGCTGATCGACGGCCGCAACGTGCAAGTGCCAGCCGGCCATGAGAACGGCTATTTCATCGGCCCCTGCCTGTTCGACAATGTCAAGCCCGGCATGACCATCTACCAAGACGAAATCTTCGGTCCGGTGCTGGGCGTCGTGCGCGTGCAGACGCTGCAGGAGGCGATGGACCTGATCGACCGCCACGAATATGGCAACGGCACCTGCATCTTTACGCGCGATGGCGAGGCCGCGCGCTACTTCAGCGACAACATTCTGGTCGGCATGGTCGGCATCAATGTGCCGTTGCCGGTGCCGGTGGCCTACCACTCGTTCGGCGGCTGGAAGCGTTCGCTGTTCGGCGATCTGTCAGCCTATGGCCCGGACGCCGTGCGCTTCTACACCAAGCGCAAGACCATCACGCAACGCTGGCCGTCGGCGGGTGTGCGTGAGGGTGCGGTGTTCAGCTTCCCGAGCAACCGCTGATCAGCCCGCAGGCAAGTCCCGAGCGGCGGCTTCGGTCAGCGCACGGGTCAGCGCGTCGAGCACACCAGAATCCAGGTTCCAGCAGTGCCAGTACAACCCGACTGGCAGCGCCGTGGCAGGGGCCAGGTTGACCAGTTCCCCACTAGCAAGCAGGTGACGTACCTGAAGTTCCGGCACGACGCTGGCACCCCAGCCCGACAACGCCGCCTGGACCTGCCCCTCTGAACTCGGTACGAAGCGCTGGTTGAGTGCCACGCGTTTGAGCCGGCATGCCTGCATCACAAAACGCGCCTGGAGTTCATCCTTGCGGTTGAATGCGATGAACGTCATGGTGCGTGCGTTATGGGCGCTCAGGCCGTGGGGCGCCATCGCCGCAGCATAGGCTGGCCGGGCCACTGCCACGTATCGCATCACCCCCAGCGGCACCACCTTGCACCCGCGCAGTGCCTGCGGCAGCGCAGTGACGCAGCCCAGCACCTGGCCTTCGCGCAGCCAGAGCTGGGTGAATTCCTGGTCGTCCGCAATGATCTCCAGCGGCAGGCCGCCCACGACCAGTGGCGTCAGTGCCGGCAACGCCCAGGTGGCGATGCTGTCGGCATTGACAGCGATCGACATGCGCTCCTCCTCGCGCGCTGACACGGCTCCAGGAGCCAGGCCATGCAGGTCATGGTCGAGGTCGGCGCGCAGCAGGCGAAGCTGCATCGCATGGCGCAGCAGCAGGCGACCAGCGCCGGTTGCGCGCAAGGGCCGGCTGCGCACGATCAGCACTGTGCCGGCCTGCGCCTCCAGAGACCGCAGCCGCTGTGACACCGCCGACTGGGTGATCGACAGCCGGACCGCGGCTCGCTCGAACCCGCCCTCCTCGACGATGGCGGCCAGGCACTCCAGGGCATGGGGGTCGAAGCTGCGCATCTTTGTATCAGTATGAGTATCAGTATCGCTAATGAACTTGGAAACAGTTTAATCAAACTGTCCAGTCCATGCGACTTGGCACACACTGCAGGACATCCCCAACACACATCAGGAAAACGCCATGCGCATCGGTTTGCCTCAGGAAATCAAGAACCACGAGTACCGGGTCGGGCTCACGCCGGCCAGCGTGCGCGAATTGGTGGCGCATGGCCACAGCGTGCTGGTGCAGACCGGCGCCGGCGCCGGCATCGGTCTGACCGACGCGCAGTACCAGGCGGCCGGTGCCAGCATGGCGCCGGACGCCGCGACGGTGTTTGCGCAGGCCGACATGATCGTCAAGGTGAAAGAGCCGCAGCCGCACGAATGCGCAATGCTGCGCCCGGGGCAGATCCTCTATACCTATCTGCACCTGGCACCAGACCCGCAGCAGACCGCCGCGCTGGTCACCTCCGGCGCGGTTTGCATTGCGTACGAGACCGTGACCAGCGCCAGCGGCGGCCTGCCCTTGCTGGCCCCGATGAGCGAGGTGGCTGGCCGCATGGCGATCCAGGCCGGCGCAGCCCACCTGGAAAAATCCAAGGGTGGCATGGGCGTGCTGCTCGGCGGCGTGCCCGGTGTGCCGGCAGCCCATGTGGCCATTCTCGGCGCCGGCGTAGTGGGCACCCACGCACTGCAGATGGCCGTCGGCATGGGCGCCCGTGTGACGGTACTGGACAAGAATGTCGACCGCCTGCGCCAGCTTGACCTGGTGTTCGGCAACCGTATCAGCACCGTGTTTTCGAACGCGCAAAGTGTCGAAGACGCCGTGCTGAATGCCGACCTCGTCATCGGCGGCGTGTTGATTCCCGGCGCGGCAGCACCCAAACTGGTCACGCGCGCCATGGTGTCGCGCATGCAGCAGGGCGCCGTGGTGGTGGACGTGGCCATCGACCAGGGCGGATGCTTCGAAACCTCGCACGCCACCACCCATGCAGACCCGACCTTCCTGGTCGACGGCGTAGTGCACTACTGCGTGGCCAACATGCCCGGCGCAGTGGCACGCACTTCGACCTTTGCGCTGAACAACGCCACCATCGGGCACGCGCTGGCACTGGCCGACAAGGGCTGGAAGCGCGCGCTGCAAGATGACGTGCACCTGCGCCACGGCTTGAACGTGGCACAGGGGCAGGTCACCTACGAAGCGGTGGCCCGGGTGCTGGGTTACGACTTCGTGCCAGCGGAACGCCTGCTGGCCTGATCCCGCCGACCCCTGGCCCGCGTCAGCCCGCCTTGAGGCATGCCCGCACCGTGGCATCGAAATGGGTCGCCGGCGGCCCCTGGTAGTCGATGATCTTGCCCTCTTCGTCCCAGCGGCGCAGACGCACGGCGTCGGCGAAAAACGGTGCCGCCTCGAAGGACTGGATCTGCGCTCCCACCATCGGCCCGCCCTGCAGCTTGAGCGAGAGTCTGGACGCCTCGGAGAGCTGCTCGAAATAACCCGGCTCCACTGCCGCAAGATAGCGTTTGGCCGCCACATGCATGCGCACCGGTTCGGTCACCTCGGGGCCGAAGTACTGCGACAACCAGGCTGAGCCGGTGGACTCATGCTGGGTGTCCAGACCGGTGTCGGCCACGTCCTGCGGCAGGTCGTGCAGCAGATGGCCGATGTCATGCAGAAAGGCTGCCGCCACCAGGGCCTGCGAGGCGCCGTCGCGCTGGGCGAACATGCCGCATTGCAGCGCGTGGTCGAGTTGGCTGACACCTTCGCCATAACCCTCGTTGCCGCGGCGGGCAAAGGCGGCATGGATCAGTTCAAGGGCTTGCGTCATGGGGGCCTTTCGTCAGGAATGGGCGCTGCGACGCAGCACCAGGCGGCGGCTTTCCATCGCATCGCCGTCAATGTAGCAGCCCTGCAGATGGCGCCGACCCCGACCCGGATCGAACGCAGTCCGGCCATGCAGCGTGCGGTCGTTTTGCATCACCACGCAGTCGCCGGGATCGAGCCGGAACACCAGTTCCAGTTCCGGTCGCTTGAGAATGCGAGCGAACGCGCGGTAGGCTTGGTACCAGGCTTGTGCCATGCCGGCCGGCGCATCCAGCCAGTCAGCGGAGCGGTTGTTGAAGTGCACCGCGCGCACCACACCGTCCAGGTCGGTCATGATCAGCGTCTGGCGCGCACGCAACTCGGTGCTGGCGTCGGCATAAAGAAAATTCAAGGGAACGCGGGTCAGCAGTTCGAAACCCGCCGGGTCTTCCTGGCGCAGCAACTCGGCCGCATGAAAACCGTCGACCAGCAACGTGTCGCCCCCGGGTGCCTCGGATTCCAGGCAATGCAGCAGTTGCACGCCCGGCGACGGATGGCGGTAGGGATTGTCGGAATGCACGCCCAGCCCGACAGCGGTGTAAGCCAGATTGGTCGGGTTGGGCACCGACTTGACGTCGAACAGGCGGCCGTAGTTGGTGACCCGCACGAAGCCCAGCCGATCACCCACCAACGCCACCTGGCCGGGTTCGCAAGGCACCTGCCGCAGCAGGCCGAAGCCTACATCTGCAAACTGCTCCAGCCAGGCCAGCTCCTGGGCCGGATCTTCCTGCAGGGCTGGCCAGTCGACCACCGGCAGGTGCGCTGCGAGTGCACGCGTCCACAAGGTCGGGCCCGCCAGCCGCGCCTTGCGCACTGCATCCAGCAGCGAATGGCCGCGCAGCCACGCGGCGGAATACGTGGAAGCATGGCCGTCGGACCAGTGCACCTGCAGGCCGCCATCCGCCATCGCCGCGGCCGACGCCGCCTGCAGACCGTCCGGCAAGTCGACGATCTCGTAGAGCTTCTGTCCATTGCCCGAATGGCGGCAGGCCGCACAGGCGCAGTTGTCGCGCAACCAGTCACTGGAAATGGCCCATTCGGGGTCGGAGCCGGTTTGCCAATGCACCGCCCCGTTCACCACACGCACGCTGCTTGGCTCTGACATGTTTGATCTCCGGCAAGGGCCGCAAAGCCACCGACTCTACCCGTTCCGGGCCACCCGCAACGCGACCAGCCCGGCACCCACGATCAGCAAGGCGCCCGCCACTGTGGTCATGCGGGGCACCTCGCTGAAAAACAGGAACCCCCACAAGGGCGCCCACACCACGCCCGAGTACTCGAAGGGCGTGACCACGCCGGCCCGCGCCACGCGGTAAGCCGAAGTCAACAGCATCGTGCCCGCCGCCGCCACCACACCGCAGGAGGCGATCAGCATGAAATCCCAGGCGCTGGGAAGAACCCACGGGCGCACCAGGAAACTCAGGCTGGGATGGTCAGCCCGGGTAATGCCCAGACCGTGGAACAGCAGGGCCAGCGCCAGTGCGCCAAGCAGGAACACGCCGTTCTGGTAGAAAGCCATCACCGAAGCGGCCTGTGCCACGCCCAGGCGACGGGCCATCAGCATCGAGCAGCCATACATCGCGGCCGAAATCAGGGACAGCAGGGCCGCTGGCTCGAACAGGCCAGTTCCCGGCTGCAGCATCACCAGCACGCCCAGGAAGCCTGCGCCAACAGCCGCCCAGACCTGCCGCCCGGCGCGCTCCCCCAGCAGCGGGCCGGCCAGCGCCGTGACAAACAGGGGCACGGTGAAATACAGCGCCACTGCATCGGCGAGAGGCAATGCGGGGAAGGCCATGTAATAGGCCATGTAGGCCACGAACATCAGCAAGGCGCGGGCGAGCAGCGGCCAGAAATCCGCCGACATCAGGGCGCGCCAACCGACCTCCATCTGCACCAGCACCAGCAGGATCGGGATCGATACGATCGAGCGAATCGACAGAACCTGGGTCAGCGGGTAGGAACCGCTCACCTGCTTGATCACCGCGTCCTGCAGCGAGAAGACGAAAACCCCGAGGCACAGGTAAACAATCCCGCGAACGGGTTGGTTATGCACGGCGCCCGATTACCGGGCTGCGACGCGCGCCATCTCGAGCACCTTGCTCGAGTAGCCCCACTCATTGTCGTACCAGGACACCACCTTGACGAAGGTGCCGTCCAGCGCCATGCCGGCGTCGGCATCGAACACCGAGGTGCAGCTCTCGCCGCGGAAGTCGGTCGACACGACCTTGTCCTCGGTGTAGCCCAGCACACCCTTCATGGCGCCTTCGGACGCGGCCTTCATCTCGGCGCAGATCTCGGCATAGGTGGCCTCGCGGATCAGTTCGACCGTGAGGTCGACCACCGACACATCGGAGGTCGGCACCCGGAACGCCATGCCGGTGAGCTTCTTGTTGAGCTCAGGGATGACCACCCCCACTGCCTTGGCAGCACCAGTGGACGAGGGAATGATGTTCTCCAGGATGCCGCGGCCGCCGCGCCAGTCCTTGTTGGACGGGCTGTCGACGGTTTTCTGGGTAGCGGTAGTCGCATGCACGGTGGTCATCAGGCCGCGCTTGATGCCCCACTTGTCGTGCAGCACCTTGGCCACCGGTGCCAGGCAGTTGGTGGTGCAGGAGGCGTTCGAGATGATGGCTTGGCCGGCGTAGGTCTTGTCGTTCACGCCAAACACGAACATCGGCGTGTTGTCCTTGCCAGGCGCCGACATGATGACCTTCTTCGCGCCGGCATCGATGTGCTTCTGCGCGGTTTCCTGGGTCAGGAACAGGCCGGTCGCCTCGATCACGATGTCGGCACCGACTTCGCTCCACTTCAGCTCGGCTGGGTCCTTGATGGCGGTGAGCCGGATCTTCTGGCCATTGACGACCAATGTGTGGCCTTCGACGGCGATGTCGCCCTTGAAGCGGCCATGCACCGAGTCGAATTGCAGCATGTAGGCCAGGTAATCCGGCTCCAGCAGGTCGTTGATGCCGACGATCTCGATGTCCTTGAAGTTTTGGACTGCTGCACGCAGCACCATGCGCCCGATGCGGCCGAAGCCGTTGATGCCGATCTTGATGGTCATGTGTATTTCTCCGATGGTTGAAAACTGTTGAACCGCCAGGCCGCCGTCAGCGCTTGCCCAGCACCTTCTCGACTGTATCCGCCACGTTCTGCGGCGTAAAACCGAAGTGCTTGAAAAGGGCCGGCGCTGGCGCCGACTCGCCGTAGGTGTCGATGCCGACGACGGCTGCGCAGCCGTATTTCCACCAGCCATCGCTGACTCCCATCTCGACCGCAATGCGGGGCACACCCGCCGGCAAAACGGCCGATTGGTAGGCAACCGATTGCCGGTCGAAGGTAGTGGTGCTCGGCATGGATACGACCCGCACGGCGATCCTGCGCTGCGCCAGCAACTCCTGGGCCTTGAGCGCCAGCTGCACCTCCGAGCCGGTAGCGATGATCACCGCCTGCGCCCGCTTGCGCAGACCGACCTCGGCCGGCTCGGCCAGCACGTAGGCGCCCTTGTTGATGGCATCCAGCCCCGCGGCGTCGGGCGCGGCCTCGCAGTGGCCCTTGGGTGCGTAACTGATGTTCTGTCGGCTCAACAACAGTGCCGTCGGTCGCTGCGCATTGCGCAGCGCCACGGCCCAGGCTACGGCGGTCTCGGCGGTATCGGCCGGCCGCCAGACATCCAGGTTCGGAATCAGGCGCAACGAAGCCGCGTGCTCGACCGACTGGTGGGTCGGGCCGTCTTCTCCCAGCCCGATGCTGTCGTGTGTGAACACATGAACAACGCGCAGCTTCATGAGTGCCGCCATGCGGATGGCATTGCGGCCGTAATCGCTGAAGGTCAGGAAAGTGCCGCCATACGGAATGAAACCGCCATGCAGCGCGATGCCGTTCATGATGGCCGCCATGCCGAATTCGCGCACGCCGTAGTTGATGTGGCGCCCGCCAACCGCCGTGCCGGCAGCGTCGACTGTCTGCAACACCTCTCCGCTGATGCCGACACGCAAGCTTGGCGTGGCTTTGGTATTGGTCAGGTTCGAACCCGTCAGGTCGGCAGAGCCGCCGAGCATTTCCGGCAGCGCCACCGTAAGCGCCTCGAGTGCCAGCTGCGAGGCCTTGCGCGAGGCAACGGTCTCGGCCTTGGCATGGGCACCCAGCACGGTGTCGACCACCGCCTGGTCGAAACCCCGGGGCAACTCACCCTTCATGCGGCGTACCAGTTCGCGGGCCAGGGCCGGGTACGCCGCCTTGAAGGCCGCCAGACGGGCATTCCAGGCCTTCTCGGCCGCGGCGCCGGCAGCTTTGGCGTCCCACGCGGCATAGATGTCCTTGCCGATGACAAACGGCGCTGCCTCCCAACCGAGTGCCTCGCGTGTGAGGCGGATCTCGTCTGCGCCCAGCGGTTCGCCATGCGCCTTGGCGGTATTCACCCGGTTCGGGCTACCCTGGCCGATATGGGTCTTGCAGATGATCAGTGTCGGCCGCTCGGCCGAGGCCCTGGCGTCGGCCAGCGCCCGGGCGACCAGCGCAGCGTCGTGCCCGTCGATCGGACCGAGCACATTCCAGCCGTAGGCCACGAAACGCAGTGCCGTGTTGTCGGCAAACCAGGGGCCGACCTGGCCATCGATGGAAATGCCGTTATCGTCGTACAGCGCCACCAGCTTGTTGAGTTTCCAGGCACCGGCCAGGGCGGCTGCCTCATGGCTGATGCCCTCCATCATGCAGCCGTCGCCCATGACCACATAGGTGGCATGGTCGACGATGGCATGGCCTTCGCGGTTGAACTCCCGGGCCAGCAGCTTCTCGGCCAGCGCCATCCCGACCGCATTCGCGAAACCCTGGCCCAGCGGTCCGGTGGTGGTCTCCACGCCCGGGGTGAGGCCGTTCTCGGGATGTCCTGGCGTCTTGCTGTGCAGCTGGCGGAAGTTCTTGAGTTCTGCCATCGGCAGCGCATAACCAGTCAGGTGCAGCAGCGCGTACAACAACATGGACGCATGGCCATTGGACAGGACGAAGCGGTCCCGGTCGAACCATTTCGGGTTGCGCGGGTTGTGCTTGAGATGCCCGGCCGGCATGCCATCGGCGGCGCGTGGCCCCCAGAGCGCCACCGCCATATCGGCCATGCCCATGGGGGCGCCGGGATGGCCGGAGTTGGCTTGCTGCACGGCGTCCATCGCCAGCGCGCGGATAGCGTTGGCCATTGTGGTGGGGGTTGTCATGGGTGGGGTGGCTCCGGAGATGGTCGAGGGCCCTGAACGGGTGTCGCGGAGGATTTTATCGTTCACTGCGCGTGGCTCCCTGGCCGACACAATGGCAGTGCGCAGCTCATCGGGGCCCGAGCACCGCTCAGGCACTCCATACGGTCTGGCCAGCCACTGCGGCATACACTGGCGGCTGGATCCACCCTTGCGCAGCCGACCCACCATGAGCACTCCCACCCACTACCATGCCCGCCGCGCCGCCCTGGCGGCACAGCTCGGCAAGAATGGCGTCGCCATCGTGCCAACCGCCCTCGAGCAGATGCGCAACCGTGACAGCGACTTCCAGTACCGGCATGACAGCTACTTCCACTACCTGTGCGGCTTTGGCGAACCCCGCGCCTGGCTGGTGATCGCCGGTGACGGCAGCACGACGCTGTTCTGCCAGCCCAAGGACATGGAGCGCGAGATCTGGGACGGCTACCGTCTCGGACCGGCAGATGCGCCGGCCCGGCTCGGTATTGCTGCCGCGTACCCGGTTACCGATATCGATGCCCAGATGCCGCGCCTGCTGGATGGCCGCGACGCTGTCTGGTATCCGTTTGGCATTCACAAAGGCCTGGAGTCGCGTGTCGAGGGCTGGCTGACCAGCCTGCGCGGCCGGGCCCGCGCTGGCGCCCTGTGTCCCGAGCAGCAACGCGACCTGTGCGGCCTGCTCGACGACATGCGGCTGGTCAAGGACGCACAAGAACAGGACACCATGCGACGCGCCGCACAGATCAGCGCTGGTGCCCATGTGCGCGCCATGCAGCTGTGCGCGCGCATGATCCGCGCCGGCCAGGACGTGCGCGAGTTCCACCTGGATGCCGAGTTGCTGCACGAGTTCCGCCGCCGCGGCTCGCAGTACCCGGCCTACGGCTCCATCGTCGCCGCCGGTGCCAATGCCTGCGTCCTGCACTACCGCGCCGACGCGGCGCCAGTACGCGATGGCGAGCTGGTACTCATCGACGCCGGGTGCGAACTCGACGGGTACGCGAGTGATATCACGCGTACCTTTCCAGCCAATGGCCGCTTCAATCCGGCGCAGCGGGCGCTGTACAACCTGGTACTGGCCAGCCAGGAGGCTGCCGTCGCTGCCACGCGGGCTGGCGCGCGTTTCACCGATCCGCACGAAGCCAGTGTGAAGGTGCTGGCGCAAGGCATGCTGGACCTCGGCTTGCTGGATGCCAACAAGGTCGGCACGCTGCAGGACGTGATCGAGAAGCGGGCCTACTTTGCGTTCTACATGCACCGCACCAGCCACTGGCTGGGCATGGATGTGCATGACTGCGGCTCCTACCTCGAACCCTCGGAGCTGGGGCAGGCCAGCGAGCGCCAGGACCCGCTGAGCGGCGAAACCGTGATCAGCCGGCCGGCGCGCGTGTTGCACCCGGGCATGGTGATCACGATCGAGCCTGGCCTCTACGTTCGTCCGGCCCCGGGGGTGCCGGAGCGCTTCCACCATGTGGGCATCCGCATCGAGGACGACGCGATCATCACGGCCGACGGCTGCGAACTTATCACGCGCGGCGTGCCCGTGGGCGCCGACGACATCGAAGCGCTCATGCGGGGCTGAGGGCACCGACGATGGCCAGCCGCAGCGCGCAGTTCCAGCAGCAGGGCTACCTGGTGATTCCAGGCTTCAAGTCCGCGACCGAGATCGCCGGTGTGCGCCAGCGCGCGGCCGAGATCATCGATGCATTCGACCCCGACCTGCACCGCACCGTCTTCACCACCAACGAGCAGGAGCGGCAGGTCGACGCGTACTTCATGGGCTCGGCCGACACGATCCGCTGCTTCCTGGAAGAAGAAGCCCTGGATGCCCAGGGCCATCTGCGCCAGGACAAAGCCCTGTCGATCAACAAGATCGGCCATGCGATGCATGACCTGGATCCGGTGTTTGATCGGTTTTCCCGTGGCCCTGCGCTGGCCGAGGTGGCGCGTGACGCCGGCCTGGCCGACCCGCTGCTCTGGCAGTCCATGTACATCTTCAAGCAGCCCGGCATCGGAGGCGAGGTGCGCTGGCACCAGGACGCCACATTCTTCGAGACTGCGCCGCAAACCGTCACCACCTTCTGGTTCGCACTCGAAGATGCCGACCTGCGCAATGGCTGCCTGTGGGTCGAGCCGGGCGGACACCGTGGCCCGCTGCGCGAGCGCTTTGTGGTGCAGCGCGCGGGAGCTGTCATCGAGAAGCTGGATGAGACACCGTGGCCCGACCAGGCAACGGCCGTTCCACTCGAGGTGGCGGCGGGAACCCTGGTGGTTTTCCATGGCCTGCTGCCGCATTACAGCGCGCCCAACCGCTCGGCACTGTCGCGCCACGCCTACACGCTGCATGCAACCGACGCGCGGGCCCGGTACTCGCCGGGCAACTGGTTGCAACGCGGTTCAGCCTTGCCGCCGCGCGGGTTCCTGTAATCCACATGGGCCACACGCTGCCGCCGAAGGGTGCCGGTATCTGACGACAGGGCGGGACTACAATCCAAATCCCTCACGAGGCAGCTGGCAGGGCGCTGCAGCGCTGCCAGACCAGCAGGAGTCCTCACACATGCCAGACCACACCGTCAATTCCGGGGACAAGCGTGCGGAATTGCGCCGGGCCGCACTCGACTATCACGAGTTCCCAACCCCTGGCAAGATCGCAGTCACGGCGACCAAACAACTGGTCAACCAGCACGATCTGGCGCTGGCATATTCGCCGGGTGTCGCCGCACCCTGCGAGGAAATCGTCAAGGACCCCAACAACGCTTTCAAGTACACCAGCCGAGGCAATCTGGTCGCGGTGATCACCAATGGCACGGCGGTCCTGGGCCTGGGCGACATCGGACCATTGGCCGCGAAACCGGTGATGGAAGGCAAGGCCGTCCTGTTCAAGAAGTTTGCCGGTATTGACGTGTTCGACATCGAGATCAACGAGAAGCACGACCTCGACAAACTGGTAGACATCATCGCAGCCCTGGAGCCGACCTTTGGCGGCATCAACCTCGAAGACATCAAGGCGCCAGACTGCTTTTATGTCGAGCGTAAGCTGCGCGAGCGCATGAAGATTCCGGTTTTCCATGACGACCAGCATGGAACAGCCATCGTGGTGGGCGCTGCGCTGCTCAACGGCCTGAAGGTGGTGGGCAAGGACATCCGACAGGTCAAGCTCGTCACCTCGGGCGCAGGCGCCGCGGCGCTGGCCTGCCTGGGCCTGCTGCTGAAGCTGGGCCTGCCGCGCGACAACATCTATGTCACGGACCTGGCAGGCGTGGTGTACGAGGGCCGCACCGAGCTGATGGACGAAGACAAGATCGTATTCGCGCAGAAAACGGCGGCGCGCACGCTGGGCGAGATCATCGAGGGTGCCGACATCTTCCTCGGCCTGTCGGCAGGCGGAGTGCTGAAGCCCGACATGGTGCGCAAGATGGCGCGACGGCCGCTGATCTTCGCGCTGGCCAACCCGACGCCGGAGATCCTTCCGGAAGAGGTCCGGGCCGTGCGCGACGATGCGATCATGGCCACCGGGCGCACCGACTACCCGAACCAGGTGAACAACGTCCTGTGTTTTCCCTATATCTTTCGCGGTGCACTCGATGCCGGCGCATCAACGATCACGCTGGAGATGGAGATCGCAGCCGTGCATGCGATTGCCGAACTGGCGCAGGCCGAACAAAGCGAGGTGGTGGCCGCGGCGTATGCAGGGCAACAGCTCGCGTTCGGCCCCGAGTACCTGATACCCAAGCCCTTCGACCCACGGCTCATGATGAAGATCGCGCCCGCAGTGGCCATGGCTGCGGCAGACAGTGGTGTGGCGTTGCGCCCGATCACCGACATGGCCGCCTATGCGGAGCGGCTGCAGAGCTTCGTCTACGCATCTGGCACGGCCATGCGGCCGATTTTCGCCGCGGCCAAGATCGCCACCCACAAACGCGTGGCCTACTGCGAGGGCGAAGAGGAACGTGTGTTGCGTGCCTGCCAGATCGTGGTCGACGAGCGCCTGGCACGCCCGACCCTGATCGGTCGCCCGGCAGTGATCGCCCAGCGCATCCAGAAATTCGGCCTGCGGTTGCGGGAAGCGTTCGACTACGACGTTGTCAATGTCGAGCACGACCTGCGCTACCGGGATTTCTGGCAGACCTACCACCGCATGACGGAGCGCCAGGGGACGACCGTGCAGACGGCCAAGATCGAAATGCGCCGACGCCTCACGTTGATCGGCGCGATGCTGCTGCACAAGGGCGATGTGGACGGCATGATCTGCGGCACCTGGGGCACCACCGCATTGCACCTGACCTACATCGACCAGGTCATCGGCAAGCGCCAGGGCGGGAGCCCCAGCACACCGCAGAACGTTCCGATCTATGCCTGCATGAACGGTCTGCTTTTGCCCGACCGGCAGATTTTCCTGGTGGACACCCACGTCAACTACGATCCGAGTGCCGAGGAGCTGACTGAGATCACCGTGATGGCAGCCGAAGAAATGATGCGGTTCGGCATCCGGCCCAAGGCGGCTCTGCTGTCGCATTCGAACTTCGGCAGCAGCAACCAGCCCAGCGCGCTGAAAATGCGACGCACGCTCGCGCTGCTTCGTGTCGAGGCGCCGTGGCTGGAGGTGGACGGCGAAATGCACGGCGATGTGGCGCTCGATGGCGCGGCCCGCTTTGCACTGATGCCCAATAGCAGCTTGTCGGGAAATGCCAATCTGTTGGTACTTCCCAACATCGATGCGGCCAACATTGCATACAACCTGCTCAAGACTGCGGCTGGAGGCAACATTGCAATCGGTCCGGTACTCCTGGGAGCAGCCCGACCCGTTCATATTCTGACCGCAAGCACCACTGTACGCCGTATCGTCAATATGACAGCGCTGACCGTGGCAGACGCGAATGCCGTTCGTTAACGTACTGCCAGACAGCAAGCACTGACTTAAATCAATCCGAAGCCTTGGAGGCTTGCCCAAATTTTGTGCAGGCACTTGCTTTTCCCGGAAGTATCGGCGACACTAGTCCTCGTGAAATTTGCGGGTTTACCCGGGGTTTTGGAGTCAATTCAAATGGTTCGTAGCGCTTGCATTAAGTTGGTACTTACTGGCTTAGTGCTCGCCGCGGCCCTGACGAGTGGCTCCGTTCAGGCCAAAACCTCTGCCGCTGTGGACAGTATGGCGACTATTCCGGTCGCTGAATTGCCAGTCCAAGGTGCTCAGACTTATATGTTGATTGCCCAAGGAGGTCCCTTTCCACACGACAAGGATGGGGTGGTCTTCGGTAATCGCGAGCGGTTGTTGCCTATCAACAACCGCGGCTACTACCGTGAATACACGGTCAGGACGCCAGGGGTCAGTCACCGCGGAAAACGGCGTATTGTCTGCGGGGGCAAGCCCCGGGTACCCGATGTCTGTTATTACACGGCCGATCACTACGCGAGCTTTCGCAAGATTGCCCCGTAGGCAAGGTCGGGATCATTTTTGAAAGTGAAACGGGGATGGATATGCCACTTCGTCAAGAGACAGATACACCACTGCGTGGTGTGAGAACCAATATCGTGCAGTCGATCCGGGCCTTTAGGATCCAGGATCTGCAGGACGCTGCTCAACGCCTGGGCCAGCATTTCCTGTATGCGAATCTGGCCAATGCCCAGTCGAAACAAGACGTGCTGGACATGATCGGCCAGCAATTCACGCTGCCAGCACACGTGGGCAAGAACTTCGACGCGCTGTACGACAGCATGACGGACCCGGTGCACAAGTCCGGTCCGCAGCCGGGCTTCATTGCGGTGCTGGAGCATATCCCGGCGAATGCCAAGTTCGACAAGGAAGCGCGCGAACAATTGCTCGACATCTTCCGCGATGCGGCAGACTACTGGGGGGACCGAAAAATCCCCTTCCGATGTTTCTATTCTTTTCTGTAGCCCGTTCTGCACACACCAGCCAAGCAGAACGGGCGAACGAGGCTAAGGGCGAAGGTCAGCCCGAGGACAGCATTTCCGGCATTGCCCTGACGACGGACAACGGCGAGAAAATGCCCACCGACAAACTGTTGGACGTGTCTCCGCTGGCGCTGCGCATGAGCAGCCCCTTCAATGCCGGTTACTGGCTCGCAGCAGCGTAAGCAGCCTGCAGCCGCATCTTGAAAGGGCCCGCCCCTGTGGCGGGCCTTTTTCACGTCTGCTGCGCCAGCGCAACGAATTCCGACACCGGAACCTCTTCGGCGCGGCGCTGGTCATCGAAGGCTCCGCCATAGTCGTGCGCGATCAACCAGCGCCCCAAGGTATGGCGCAGGATCTTGCGCCGCTGTCCGAAAGCCACCTGCACAATTTCTCCCAGGCGCCGCGCATCCACTGGCGCCGGATCCGGCCATGGCACCATGCGCACCACAGCACTGTCAACCCGCGGCGGCGGCTCGAAACTCTCTGGCGGCACATGCAGGATGTTCTCCACCGCATAGCGCCACTGCAACATGACACTCAAACGCCCGTATGCAGCCGTCGAGGGCGCCGCCACCATGCGCTCGACCACCTCGCGCTGCAGCATGAAATGCTGGTCAACCACCACCAGAGCGTGCTCCAGAAGATGGAACAGGATCGGAGTCGAGATGTTGTAGGGCAGGTTGCCGACAATCCGCAAGCCCTTGTCAGCTGTGGCCGGCACGCGCTGCTGCAGTTCCTGCGCCAGGGCCGAAAAATCAACTTTGAGCACATCCGATTCGATCACTGTCAGGTCGGCGCGGGGGCGCAGTCGGGCGGCGAGGTCGCGATCCAGTTCAACCACCACCAGATGTCCAAGGCGCTCTACCAGCGGCTGCGTCAGCGCACCGAGGCCCGGACCGATTTCAACCATGGTCTGGCCAGACCGGGGAGCAATGGCGCGAACGATCGCATCGATGGTGGCGCCATCTGATAAAAAGTGCTGGCCAAACCGCTTGCGCGGCAGATGGCCCCGAGCCGGGCGGGGTGTCTTGCTCACCGCGCTTGCCGCCTGGAACGACCGGGCATCAGCCCGGCGGATCCCGCATTTCCACGTAGGCCCGAGCACGCAGTTCCTGGGCCCAGTTGGAAAACGCGTCGTCGAGCTTCTTTTCGCGCAACAGGCCCCGCACGGCCTCGCGTTGTTCGCGCGGCGCAAGGGGAACCGTACGACGCTGCTTGACGGTGATGAGGTGCACACCAAAGCGGGAGGTCAGAGGCTCGCTGACCTCACCGGGGGCGAGCGCGTTCATGACCTCCTCAAACTCGGGCACGAACTGGCCGGGTGCGGCCCAGCCCAGCTCACCACCCTGGCTGGCACTGCCATCCTGCGATTGCTCGCGCGCAAGGGCGGCAAACTCAGCCTGGCCTGCGAGGATGCGGGTGCGCAAGCCATTGAGCCGTTCGCGGGCCTGGGCCTCGGTCAAAGAGGGCGCGGTGCGCAACAGGATGTGGCTGGCCAAAGTCTGCTCCACCGTCGTGGCTGGCATGCCACTGAAGCGTTTCTCGACCAGCTTGAGCACGTGGATACCGGCGCCGGAACGTACGACACTGAGGCCACCCACCGCCATGTCCCGGCTGGCTTCGACGAACAGCGTCGGGTAGCGGTCCGCCGGACGCAGACCGAACTGCCCGCCACTCCTGGCGTCGGACGCATCGGATAACTCGCGCGCCAGCGCGGAAAAATCTTCGCCGACGCGCGCACGCTCCACAACGCGCTGCGCCCGCGCCTGTGTCGCGGCAACCTGCGTGGCATTCGCGTCTTCAGGCAACGCAAATAGTACGTGCGAAATGTTCAGTTCAGCCGGGGCGGAGCCCTGCAGCTTTTGCTGGTCGCGCAGGTACTGGTCAATCTCCAGTTCCGACACGCGCACTTTCTGGTTGACGTCACGCTCGCGCACGCGCACCAGCAGGAGTTGGTCGCGCAACTGCTTGCGGAACTGGGCGCGATCGACGCTGTCTGCCGCGAGCCGTTTGTACAGCTCCGGCAGATCGATCTGGTTCTGCCGCGCCACGTTGAGTTCGGCATCGTCAACCGCCGATTCGTCGACCCGGATGCCGGTTTCGCGCGCCAGCTGCAGTTGTGCCCGCTCGTTGATCAGGCGCTCCAGGGCACGGGTGGCTATCGCGGCAGTGTCTGGCACTGGCTGTTGTGACTGGGCGAGTTGGCGCACCAGGCGTTGCGTCTCCTGGCGCACCTGGTGGTTGGTGATCGGCTCCGAGTTCACGATCGCAACGATGTAATCCGCCGAGCGCTGGGGCACCGTCGCAGCGGGGGGAACCAATGAACCCGAGGCAGGGGCACGCGGGGCCTGTGCCTGCGCGCCACCGACTGCACCGGCCATCAGGCTACCCACCAAAAGGCGCAAAAAGCGAGGGGTCATCATGGGATCATTCGTAATTGCTGAATCGGCCTGGAGAGGTGGTCGTCTCGCGCAGGAATTGGTAGCGCGGGATATTTTGCTTGAGCGTCTGCAAGGGATTGGCCCCCAGACGGGAGAAGCCGACGAACTCCAGCTGGAACATGATGCGGCGGTTGGCCGAGGTAGCACCGGTCTGCAGACGCTCCAGCACCACGCGGCCCAACCAGCAACCGCCGTCATACTCCAGCCCGATCACTGAGTCTACCAATTTGCCTTCGCGCAGACTGAAATTGACGCGGCCCACGCTATACCAGCGCCCCTCACCCTGGCCACGCCCTGCGCCGCGGTCTTCGCCGCGATCACCCCACAGATCGTTGATCGGCCACTGCCAGCCGATGTCGAGTTGCTCGCTGGAGCCGCGCTGCAGCCGATACGCAGCACTGATGACCCGGTAGTTGCCCGGGTTGTAGCGGCCTCCGATCGTCGAGCGTATCGAACGCCCGGTGTCGGCATTGAACTGCACCGTGGTATCAAATGCCCAGCGCGGGTCGAGATTGACGGTGGCCCCCAGCAACAGATCGCTAAAACCCTTGGGCACCGCTGCGCCACCGGGCAGGGTCACGCGCTGGTCCTTGAATCGCACGCGCTGTGCGATGCCGAAGCGTGCAGCCTCTGCACCGGTGTCCGAGTCCAGCAAGCGGGTCGACACGCCCAATGTCAGCAGGTCGCTGTCGGCGATACGGTCATTTCCAAGAAAGGCATTCTCGGTGTAGATGCTCGCAAAGTTGAAGTCGTTCGCCCCGGAGTCGTAGTTGGGCAGCAAGGCCTGGTTGCGAAATGGCGTGTGCACATAAAAGGCTCTTGGCTCCAGTGTCTGGCGAAATGCGCGGCCGAAATAGCTGGCGTCGCGCTCGAACACGGCACCGCCGTCCAGGCTGAAGGTCGGCAGAACGCGGCTCGCCGACCGGGCCCCATTGGCCAGCGGGCTGTTGAAGCCGTAGTGGGTGGCATGCAGTTGCAGCCTGGGGGTGATGAAGCCTGCCGGCGACACCCAGGGGCGACTCCACTGCGCCACCGCAAAGGTGCGCTGGCCATTGGGTTGGCCAGTCAGCAGCTGATCGGCACTGAACTGGGTGGTATCGACGTCCACTGAATAATCGAAGCCGCCGGTGTTCAATCGCGCGTACCGCATCGCCAGCTGCGGCAGGCGGTCATAAGGCGGAACAATCGGCGCCGCAACATCCTGCAGCGTCTGCCATTTGAGCATGCGAAGGTTGGCCGACAGGTAGTCGCGGGCCCATGACAGCCCCAGATCATTGGCCAGCAGGCGCTGCGTGAGCCATGGATTGACACGCGTGAAGTCGCGCCAGTAGTTGTCGTCGCTCACCCGGTTGACCGACAGGTTGACGCCCAGTGCACCGATTGCGGACATGCCGGTGTTGAGCGAACCATTGTGCGAGTAGGCCACGCCCCAGCGATTCACATTGCGCAGCTTGTCGCCGGGCATGAAGTTGGCGCGCAGCTGACCGGCGTAGTCGGTCTCGAGGTAGCGAAACTCGCCCGCCAGATCCACGCCGCGTTTGGTCAACAGTGCGGGGAACAGGGTCGCATCGCGGTTCGGCGCGATGTTCCAGTAATACGGCACCGAGACCTCGACCCCGTTCACGTTGTCCACCCCGATCGACGGCGGCAAGAAGCCTGACTTGCGCCGGTTGCTCAAGGGGAAGGTGAACGAGGGAATCGGCAGCAGCGGAACGCCCTTGAAGGTCAGCAAGGCCCCTTCGGCCTGACCAACCTCCTCCTCGTTGTCGATGCGGATGCTGGCCGCCTTGATGATCCAGTCCGGCAGCCAGCTCGGGCCCGGGAGGCGCCGGCAGGTGGTGAAGCTGGCGTTGCGGATCGTTGCGCGGTCCTTGTCGACGAAGTCCACCCGCTCGGCCTCGCCATGCCCCTCGTTCTTCAGGAAGCGGTAACGCGGGTTGAGAAAAAAGCCCTCGAAAGACTCGAGCTTGAGATCCAGGGCCGGACCCTCGTACACGTCGCCGGCCCGGTTGATGCTCACGTTGCCGCGCGCCTGGGCGAGGTCCTCGGGCTGGAAGTATTCGAGGCGGTCGGCACGGATCACGATGTCCCCACGGCGCAGGACGGCCTTGCCTTCGACCACGGTTTCCAGGTCGGCGCGCGAAGAGATGCGCTCGCCGGAAACAAACGTCGGCAGGCTGTTGCGCCGGGCTGCAGGGATCACGTCGCTGAGCAGTCGGCTGCTCTTGAGCGTCGGCTCCATGGCTGGTGCCTGGGCCGCCACCTGCGCAGGGATCAGGGCACCTGCGACGAGCACCCAGGGGCCCGCCCGAGGGCGTGGCTGCCCGCTTGCCGGGGCCAGGCGTCTGGATTCATGCTTCGGGAGGCGCATCGGCAAAAACTGGATGTCAAGGCTGGCAGCGCTGGGCCAGCGGCCAGGGATGGGTTTGTAGAATGGATTATCCATGAGCGCCTGCCCCGCCCCTTCCTTGGCTCCAACTTCCCGCTCCCCCGACCCATCCACTTTGCCGGTGGCCTGGGACGACCCGTCACGTGCGGCCGCCTTCGGGCGCTGGCTCGATGCGCTGCGCATGCCCCAGGCACTGGATGTGGCCAGCCTGCGCATGGCATCGGCTGATGCGAGCTTTCGGCGCTACTTCCGGATCGATACGGCGCACGGCAGCCGCATCATCATGGATGCACCTCCCGACAAGGAAGACTGCGCGCCTTTCGCCCATGTCGCCCGCGTCCTGACCGATGCGGGGCTGAAGGTTCCTGAAGTGCTGGACTGGGACACGACCCAGGGGTTCATGCTGCTGGGCGACCTGGGCCCCGACACCATGATGCAGGCCCTGCAACCGGAACGACCCCAGGCCAACTTGCCGCTTTACCTGCAGGCGATTGACGCACTGGTCCTGCTGCAGAAGGCATCGCGGCCAGGCGTGCTCCCGGTATTCGACACTGCGATGCAAAAGCGGGAAATGGCGCTTTTCCCGCAGTGGTACCTGACGCAATACCGCGGTATCGCCCTCGACGAGCGCATGCGCGGCACGCTCGACCAGACTTTCGAGGCGATCACGGCAGAAAGCCTGGCTTGGCCGGGCGTCTATGTGCACAGCGATTTCATGCCGCGCAACCTGATGGTGCCGTCCGACGATGGCCGCATGGGCGTGCTCGACTTCCAGGACGCGGTCTACGGCCCGATCACCTACGACATCGGCAGCCTGATGCGCGACGCCTTCCTGAGCTGGGAAGAAGACTTCGTGCTCGATGTCACCATCCGGTACTGGGAAAAGGCGCGCGCCGCGGGGCTGCCGGTCGGCCCGGATTTCGGCGCCTTCTACCGCGGTGTCGAATGGACGGGCCTGCAGCGCCACCTGCGCGTGACCGGCATCTTTGCCCGACTGACCCTGCGCGATGGCAAGCCGCGCTACCTTGCCGATACCCCGCGCTTCATCGCCTACCTGCGTGCCACTGCGGGGCGCTACCGTGAACTGAAACCCTTGCTGCGCCTGATCGACCAGGTCGAAGGCATCCAGGAGGCCGGCGGTTTCGCGTTCGGCCGGGTCTGACCGGGGCGCACGGCATGTCGCTGCCGCCCCGGTTCCACTGCCCGGTTGTACTTGCCAGCGGGGCCGAGCTGGCGCTGCCGGCCGGCGTAGCGCGCCATGTCCAGGTGCTGCGTCTGCAGCCCGGTGACTCCATCGTGCTGTTCGGCACCCCCCTGCAGTCGCCCGCGGGCCCGGAAGGGGAATATGCGGCCACGATCCTAGAGATGGGGCGCAGCGCGGTCCAGGTGCAGGTGGGCCAGCGCCGCGCAACCGACCGCGAGGCCGCCCGGCGCGTGCATCTGGCCATCGGAATGCCCGCCAACGAACGCATGGACTGGCTGGTCGAAAAGGCCACCGAATTAGGTGCTGCCAGCGTGCAGGCGCTCATGACCGAGCGCACGGTGGTGCGGCTGGACGGCATGCGCGCGCTCAAGCGCGCCGAACACTGGCTCAGCATCGCCATCGCCGCTTGCGAGCAGTGCGGACGCAACCAGGTGCCCGCCATTGCAGTGGTCCAACCGCTGCGTCAGTGGCTGACCCGGCTGGCCGATGCGGATGGCAACCCGGGGCTGCGCGTGCTGCTGACCTTTCGCCCCGATGCCCGCCCGCTACCGGAGGTCGTCGGCACCACCCCCCAGCACGTGACCGTGCTGGCGGGGCCCGAAGGTGGCCTCAGCCCGGACGAAGAACAACAGGCACTTCGCCTGGGGTTCGTGCCGGTACACCTCGGGCCGCGCATCCTGCGTGCGGAGACTGCGGCGCTGGCGGCACTTACACTGCTCGCATGAACCGCAACCTCTACTTGCTGGCGGTCTGCCAGGGCCTGTTCCTGACCAACAACGTGGTCTTCATCGCGATCAACGGCCTGATCGGGCTCAGCCTGGCGCCGGCGGGCTGGATGGCGACGCTGCCGGTGATGGGCTATGTGGTCGGCGCTGCACTGAGCACGCCTTTGGTGGCGCGCAGCCAAACCGCCTGGGGGCGCAAAGGTTCGTTTCAGATGGGGCTGGCCGTGGGCTTTTTCTCGGCGCTGGTGTGCGCCTGGGCGGTATCGCACCACAACTTCTGGCTGCTGGTGGCCGGCACCGTGATTGCCGGCTACTACAGCGCCAATGGACAGTTGTACCGTTTTGCGGCCGCCGAACTGGCGGCACCCGCCTACCGCGAGAAAGCGATCTCGCTGGTGCTGGCGGGCGGCCTCATCGGCGCCGTCCTCGGCCCCAACCTGGCAACCCGCACCCGCGAACTGACATCGGTCCCGTTCACGGGCGCCTACCTGGCCCTGGCGGTGGTAGCAGTGCTGTGCATGCTGATCGTTGCCCTGATGCAGTTCCCGCCCGTGCCACCCAAAACGGCGGGGAGCCCGGTCGGACGCCCGCTTTCAGAGATCATGCGCCAGCCTGCCTTCGCCGTGTCGACCCTGGGCGCGGCATTGGGTTATGGCGTCATGAACCTGCTGATGGCCGCCACACCATTGGCCATGCAGATCTGCCAGCTGCCCTTCGAGGATGCCGCGCTGGTGCTGGAGTGGCATGTGATCGGCATGTTCGCCCCGGGCTTTTTCACCGGGCACCTGATCCGGCGTTTCGGCACGCTGCAGATCATGGCGGTGGGCGTTGCGCTCAACGCACTGTGCATCGCGATTGCGCTGTCTGGCGTTGAGCTGCATCAATTTGTGGCGGCGCTGTTCGTGCTCGGCGTGGGCTGGAACTTCCTGTTCACCGGCAGCACCACCCTGGCATTGCAGTCCTACCGGCCGGAAGAAAAAGACCGTGCGCAGGCAGCCATCAACTTCTGTGTCTTCGCAGTCATGGCCGTAACCTCCTTTGCCTCCGGTGCCCTGGTCACGACCCAGGGCTGGCAAATGTTGAATATCGGCTCGATCGTCCCGGTCGTGCTCACCGGCCTCGCGCTGGCCTGGCTGGCGATGCACAATTACCGCCTACGCAACACCCGGGCATGAGGCCCGGGCACCTGCGGCACCCAAAATCAGCAGGAGAATTTCATGGGTTTGCTTGATTCCGTACTCGGTGCCGTCAGCGGCCACAACAGCGCCTCGTCCGGTGGCGCGGGCCTTGTCGGCCTTCTTGGCACGCTGGTCCAGAACCCGCAGATGCTGCAGGCCATCAGCGGGTTGCTGGCCAACGAAGGCGGCCAGGGCGGGCTTGGTGGGCTGATTGGCAAGTTCCAGCAAGCCGGCATGGGTGACGTAATCAACTCGTGGGTTGGCACTGGTGTCAACCAGCCGATCTCCAGCGATCAGCTCGGGCAGGTACTGGGCCAGGATACCTTGTCCGACCTGGCATCCAGGTTCGGCATGGATCGGGACGCGGCGGCGGGCCAGCTGTCGCAAATCCTGCCCGGCCTCGTCGACCGTCTTACGCCCCAGGGCCGGGCGCCCCAGGGCGGACTGGGCAATGCAGGCGACCTGATGGGCATGTTGAGCGGCCTGCTCCGCAAATCCTGACACCCTGCCGTGCAGCACTGGCCGTCCAGGTCAAAAACGGGCGTCCAGCCAGTCTTTCAGTTCGGTAAACACCTGCTCGCGCTGCGGCGCGAGCTCATTGAATATCTCGTGGTAGAGCGGCTCAAAGCACCGCGCGGTCACCACCGCGGCGGGCGCGGCCTGCGCAAAGCTGCGGCTGCCGCGCGGATTGACCAGTTTGTCCTGCCCCGCAAACATCAGCAGCGTGGGCACGGCCCAACCCGGTGCCGCGGCGATGGTTGCCGGCCCGTTCTCGGCAATGAAGACCGCCAGCCGGGCCGAGATACGGTCGTGCACCAGAGGATCGGCCTTGTAGGCCGCCACGACTGCCGGGTCGTGCGAGAGGTAGTCCGCGTTGAGCCCGTGACCCAGCCGCAGGTCGGGCGCCAGCCGGGGCAGTACCGCCAGCAGCAGCTTCTGGAACCGGTTGAGGCCTGGATCCAGCGCCGGCGACGACAAGACCAGCGCCTGCACCTTGCGTAGGCCCATCGACACGAACCGCGCTGCAACCAACCCACCCATGCTATGCCCCAGCAGGATCAGCGGCGTGCTGTCGTTCATCCGAAAGCGCGACTCGTCGACCACCTCGGCCAGGTCGGACAGGAGACGGTCGGCACTTGGCAGCGCACCGCGCTGGCCCATCGATTCCCCGTGACCGAACTGGTCGTAGGCACGCACCGCAAAACCCCACGTGTTGAGCCGTTCCGCCACATGGTCGTAACGCCACGCGTGTTCGCCCAGGCCGTGCACGATCAGCACCACGCCACGCACCGGGGCCTTGCTCAACGGCCAGTCGACCACCACCAGGTTGATACCGTCCTGGGCCGTGAGCGGGCTGAAGTTGGAACCGCTCACCCGGATTGCCTCCCGTTGCGTCGCGCACAACCTGCCGCCGGACTCATGGCACGCAGGCGATCACCCTTGCAACGGCTGCCGTGAGCTTCTTGGCATACGGCACATGCAAAAACTCGTTGGGCCCATGCGCATTGCTGCGCGGCCCCAGCACACCGCAAACCATCATCTGCGCCCGAGGGAAGCCCCGCTCGAGCATTTTCATCAGCGGGATCGTGCCGCCTTGCCCGATGTAACCGCAGGGCGCGCCGAAATGCGCCTGCGATGCCGCATGCAGTGCCTGCTCGAACCAGCGCACCATCGCGGGCGCATTCCAACCCGTGGCGCCGATCTTGCCATCGAAGGTGACCCGTGCCTGGTAGGGCGCGTTGTCCTCCAGCAGGGCCTTCATTTCCTGCACTGCCTGCGCGGCATCCACCAGCGGGGGCAGGCGCAGGCTCAGCTTGAAAGCGGTGTAGGGCCGCAGCACGTTGCCGGCATCGGCGATGGCCGGAAAACCTTCCGCACCGGTGACGCTCAGGGTCGGGGTCCAGGTGCGGTTGATGAGGGCTTGCACAGGGTCGGTGGTGGTGGGCAGCACCGTGGTGGCTGCACCGTCGCAGTCGTAGTGGGCCCAGGGGAAACGCCGCGTGACCTCGTCGCCCAGGATGGCCGCCGTGGCGCGGGCCTGTTCCAGCCGGTCGGCCGGTACCTCACAGTGAAAGCTGGCCGGCAGCAGGCGGCCGGTCTGGCTGTCCTCGAGCCGGTCGAGCACCTGGCGCATGATGCGAAAACTCGATGGCACCAGACCCGACGCATCGCCGGAGTGCACGCCCTCGGTGAGCACCTCGACCTTGAGCGTGCCAATGGCATTGCCGCGCAGGCTGGTGGTGAGCCAGAGCTGGTCGTAGTTGCCGGCGCCGGAATCCAGGCACACCACCAGACCGACATCGCCAAGACGCGCACGCAACATGTCCACATAGGGCAACAGGTCATAGGAGCCGCTCTCTTCGCAGGTCTCGATGATGCCGACGATGCGCGGATGAGGCACGTTTTGGGCCTTGAGCACCTGGATCGCTGCCACACTGGCATACACCGCGTAGCCGTCGTCGGCGCCGCCGCGGCCGTACAGCCGGCCGTCCTCGTATTTGGGCGTCCAGGGTCCGAGGTCCTTGCGCCAGCCGTTGAACTCGGGTTGCTTGTCCAGGTGACCATACATCAGCACCGTCTGGCTTGCGTCCGGGCGTGTAGCGGCGACTTCGAAGAACAGCACCGGCGTGCGCCCTTCCAGGCGAACCACTTCCAGGTGCAGGCCCTCGACTTTCTGCGCCTCGACCCAGGTGGCGGCATTGCGCAGCACCGTATCGATGTGGCCGTGGCGGGCCCAGTCGGCATCAAACCCCGGGGACTTGGCCGGGATCTGGATGTACTCGGTAAGCCGGGCGACGATGTCCGAATCCCATTGGCGGGTGGCCTGCGCCAGCGCCGAAGCGTCGTCGAGGACAGCAGCCGGAATTTCCTTGTGCAGCGGAGCGTTCATGGAGTCACCTCAGATAATTTCCGCCATCCTACCAAGTCCGGCGCAAAACACGGTCAACCGCTTCGTAGATACTAAAGACGATAAGCACGGCGGGCGGTATCGCCGAACACCCGGGCGCGGTCGGCCGCCGGCACTTCGGCCCAGGCGGCTGCAAGCCAGGCCCGGTAGGTGCCCGCCAACTCGAGCACCGGCCAGTCACTGCCCCAGAGCAGCCGGGCTGGCCCAAAACAGGCTAGCAGATGGCGTGCGTAGGGCTGAACTGCGGCAACCGGCGCGCCGACCGCCGCCTCTGTCCACAAGCCGGAAAGTTTACAAAATACCAGTGGCAGCTCCGCCAGCCGCCGGATGCCATCGGCCCAGTCCGACCACTGCCCGGCAGCAATGCCAGGCTTGGCGCCATGGTCCACCACGATGCGCAAGGCCGGATGGCGCTGCGCCAGCGCCAAAATGCGAGGCAGGTGCTCCGGCAGGATCAGCGCATCCAGCGTGAGATCGGCCTGCTGCAAGGCCGCCAGGGCCGGAGCCAGCGCGTCCTGCAGGATCCAGTCGGGGTCGGGCAGGTCCTGCAGCATCGGGCGCAAGCCCCGCAGCAGGGGATCGGCCGCGAGCGCAAGGATGCGCTGCGCTGCATCCGGTGCCAGCATGTCGGCCCAGCCGATCACCCCCAGCACGTCCGGCGCATCACGGGCCTGGTCGAGCAGAAAGCGGGTCTCGGCTTCGGTCGGTGCCGCCTGCACCAGCAGACCCGCCGTGATGCCGCTCGATGCGCGGGCCTGGCGCCAGTCTTCCAGCGACACATCGCGGTGGATCGACCCCAGCGCTGGAGAGAGCCAGCCATAGTCGCCGCGCGACAGCTGCCAGATGTGAAAGTGGGCGTCGATCACAGCGACTCAGCCCGGCACAGGCACCTGCACGTCCAGCAGCCCCTGCGTGTGCAACGCCATCCAGAAACCGGGATGGATCGGGTGACCCATCATGGCCACCGCATCCGCCCAGTGGGCCACGGTCTGGGCACCCACCATGACAATCTCGATCGCTGGATGGGCCAGCGGAAACTGCAGTGCCGCGGCCCGCAGCGGCACATCGAACGCATCGCACAGCGCCTCGATTCGGGCGACCCGGTCGATCCAGTGTGCCGGCGCCAGGGCATAGTTGAAGCGCGGTGCCTGCGCGCCCCGAACACCCGTGGCCAGGATGCCGGAATTGAATGCGCCGCCGAGCGCGATGCGAACGCCCCGCGCAACACACAAAGGCAACAGTTCTGGCAGTGCGGTCTGGTCGATCAGGCTGTAGCGACCGGCCAGCAGCAGGCAGTCGAGGTCGGCGTGGCGCAGCACGTCCAGGCAGACCTGCACATCGTTCACCCCCAGGCCGATGTGGCGGACCAGTCCGTCCTGGCGCAGCTGCTGCAAAGCTGGCAGTGCTTCGTCGAGCACCTGCCGCAGCACCTGCGGATAGGCATCCAAGTGCACCCCGGCGTCACAGTCGTGGACGTAGACCGTGTCGAGCCGCGCGATTCCCAGGCGCTGCAAGCTGTCGTGCACGCTACGCCGAATGCCCTGGGCAGAATAGTCCCACGTCTGCCGAAACGGCAGGCTTTGCACATAACCATGCTGGTCGCGCGGTGCACCGGCATCCGGATGCAGCAGACGGCCGACCTTGGTGGAGAGCGAAAAACTGTCGCGCCCACGCATGCGCAACTCCCTTCCGACACGGTGCTCACTCAGGCCGTGTCCATAGTGCGGCGCGGTATCGAAGCTGCGGCAGCCATCGGCCAGCGCCGCCGCCACCACGGCCTGCGCCGCGTCGTCGGAGATTGCGGTGAATAAATTGCCCAGCGGCGCACCGCCCAGCCCGAGACGCCGACCGCTGTGCATCGCAGGAAACACTATCGCCAACGCCTGTCAGACCGCCGCCAGTGCCTGCACCAGGTCTTCCAGCAGGTCGTCGATGTGCTCGATGCCCACGGACAGCCGCACCATGTCCTCCTTGACACCGGCCTTGGCCAGTTCATCCGGGTTCAGCTGGCGGTGGGTGGTAGAGGCAGGGTGACAGGCCAGCGACTTGGCGTCGCCGATGTTGACCAGCCGCGTGAACAGCTTCAGGGCGTCCTGGAAACGCGCACCCGCCGCCCGGCTGTCGGCTGCCTTCAGCCCGAAACTGATGATGCCCGAGGCACGGCCACCCATCAGTTTCTGCACCAGACCATGATCCGGATGGTCGGGCAAGCCGGCGTAGTTGACCCAGCCCACCTGGGCATGGTCCCGCAGGTACCCGGCCACCTGCAGCGCGTTGGCGCAGATGCGATCCATGCGCAGGGCCAGGGTTTCGATGCCCTGCAGTATCTGGAATGCATTCATCGGACTGAGCGCCGCACCCATGTTGCGCAGCGGCACCACCCGGGCGCGACCAATGTAGGCCGCCGCACCGAGGGCCTCGGTGTAGACGACGCCGTGGTAACTCACGTCGGGCTCGTTGAGGCGCCGGAAGCGCGCCTTGTGCTGGGCCCACGGAAACTTGCCGGAGTCGACGATGGCCCCACCGATCGTGGTGCCATGGCCACCGAGGTATTTGGTCAGCGAGTGCACCACGATGTCGGCCCCATGCTCGAACGGACGGCACAGGTAGGGGCTGGGCACCGTGTTGTCGACGATCAGCGGCAGGCCATGGGCATGCGCCACCGCCGCCAGCGCCGCGATGTCGGTCACATTGCCCAGCGGATTGCCGATGGATTCGCAGAACACCGCCTTGGTGCGCGCGTCGATCAGACGCGCAAAGGATGCCGGGTCGCGCGAGTCAGCAAACCGCGCTTCGATACCCATCTGCGGGAAGGTATGGGCGAACAGGTTGTAGGTACCGCCATACAACGTGGACGCCGACACGATGTTGTCGCCGGTTTCGGCAATTGTCTGGATGGCATAACTGATGGCTGCCATGCCGCTGGCTACCGCCAGAGCGCCGATCCCGCCCTCAAGCGCGGCCACCCGGGCCTCCAGCACGGCATTGGTCGGATTCATGATCCGTGAGTAGATGTTGCCGGGCACCTTCAGGTCGAACAGGTCGGCGCCGTGCTGGGTGTTGTCGAATGCGTAGGCCACCGTCTGGTAGATCGGCACGGCGACGGCCTTGGTCGTGGGGTCGGGGGTATAGCCGCCATGGACGGCAAGCGTTTCGATGCGCATGGGTGTCTCCTGAAAAATGCGCATCTTAGGCCAAGCGCGCCTGGAAAAGCGCTGGCTGGCTGCGCCCGGTGCAGGATATACCCTTACGCGATGTCATACTTCCCGCTTTCAGTTTTTCCTCCTCCGGGATCCCCCCTTCGCAGCGTCCATGGCTGAGTTTTCACCGCCCTCCATCATCCGCCGACTGGTCTCAGGACCGGCAGAAGCATCACGGCCCTCGCAGCTGGGCCGCTTCGAATTGCGCCGTATTCTGGGCCAGGGCGCGCAATCGGTGGTCTGGCTGGCCTTCGATCCGCGTCTCGAGCGCGACGTGGCGATCAAGCTCATCAAGGTGGGCGACGGCGCCAGCATCGCCTCGATTCCGCAATGGTTGCAGGAGGCCCGCCATGTAGGCCGCCTGTCGCATCCGAACATCGTTCCGGTGTTCGAAGCCGATGTGCAGGACCTGCACCCGTATCTGGTGTTCGAATATGTGCCCGGCCAGACCCTCACCGATCAGCTGGCAAGCCAGGGCGCGATGCCGGCCATCGACGCAACCGACCTGATGGCCGATGTGCTCGACGCGCTGGCCGTGGCACATGCCGCTGGCGTGATCCACCGCGATGTGAAGCCGTCGAACATCCTCGTCGACCCGTCCGGTCGGGCGCGGATCATGGACTTCGGCATCGCCGCGCCCGTGCAGGATGCCGGCACACCACCTGGGCAACAGGCGCCCGCCGGCACGCCAGGCTACATGGCGCCCGAGGTGGTGCAGGGCGGCGCTGCCACGCCCTCCGTGGATATCTTTTCCGCCGGCATGGTGCTGGCCGAGATGCTGCAAGGCGTGCCCCTGGTGGCGGAGCGCGACCCTTACCGCGCCATCTACCGCATCCTGAACGAGCCGATGGTCCTGCGTGAAGATCTCGCACCGGAGATCGACGACACCCTGCGTGGCATCGTCCTGCGCGCGATTGCGCGCGACCCGGCGCAGCGCCATCCCAGCGCCCGGGCGTTTCGCGACGAGTTGATGGCCTGGTCGGCGAAAGCGTCAGGCTCGGTCTCGCAAGACAGCAGTGGGGGCCACCCGAGCGATGTCAATGTGACGCTGGCCTTCCTGTTGCGCCGCATGCGCCGCACCAAGGACTTTCCAGCCATGTCGGATTCGGTGGTGCGCATCCAGGGAGTTGCCAGCTCCGACACCGTCAGCGTGGGCAACCTCACCAACGAGATCCTGCGCGACGTGGCGCTCACCAACAAGCTGCTGCGGCTGGTCAACAGTGCACATTTCGCACGCGGAGGGGGCAACATCAGCACCGTATCGCGCGCGGTGGGCCTGGTCGGCTTCAACGGCATCCGCAACATGGCATTGGGCCTGGTGCTGCTCGAGCACATGCAGGACAAAGCCCACGCGCACGTACTCAAGGACGAGTTCGTGCGCTGTCTCATGGCCGGCTCGATTGCCGGCGAGCTGTGCACCGTGACGCGCGAGCGCGAGGAAGCTTTCATCGCGGCGATGTTCCAGAACCTGGGCCGCATGCTGGCGGAGTTCTATTTTCCCGAAGAGGCGCGCGAGATCCGGGCCCTGATCTCCACCAGCCGCGTGCCAGTGACCGAGGCGCAGGCCGGTGTCCAGGTTCTGGGCGTCGACTACGAGACACTGGCCCTGGGAGTGGCCAAGGCCTGGGGCCTGCCGGACAGCATCCAGCGCTGTATGCGCAAGCCCACCGGGCCGCCGCCGACCAAGCTGGTCACGAACGACGGTGAGCGCCTGCGCTGGGTGGCAGCCGCCGCCAACGACATGGCCGATACGATGCTGCATGGCGCAGATGCCGAGATCGATCAACGGCTAAGCCAGTGCGGGCACCAGCATGCACGCGCCCTGGGCTTCAGCACCGAGCAGATGGCCGCCAATATCCAGTCGGGGCGCGAAAAGCTGATCGAACTGGCCGATGCCATGCAAATCAAGGTACTGCCGGGCTCCGGAGCCGCGCGGCTGATGCAGGCCCGGCGCAAGCAGATTGCGCCTGCGCAAGCCACCCCCATGGCCACCGGCACACCGGACGCTGCAACGACCGCGACGCCGACGCCCGAAACGGTCGTGTCGCCCGGGATCGGCGACGCCCAACAGGTTTTGCAAGCCGGCATCCAGGAGATCACGCTGGCCATGGCGGGCAGTTTCAAGACCGGCGATGTGTTGCGCATGGTCCTGGAGACCATGTACCGCGCGATGGCCTTCGAGCGCGTCATTTTTTGCATGCGTGACCCGAAAGCCGACACCATGACCGGTCGCCTCGGACTGGGCCCGGACATCGACGCAGCGGCGCGCAGCTTCCAGGTGGCGCTCAAACCCACCCAACCCGATCTGTTTGCCGCCGTCTGCAAGCGCGGCGCCGACACCCTGATCAGCGATGCCACCGACGCGCGCATCGCCGGCAACCTGCCGACCTGGTACCGCAAGGGTATCAACGCCGGAAGTTTCCTGTTGCTGCCGTTGCAGATCAGTGACAAGCCCTTCGGGTTGATCTACGCCGACAAGGGCCGACAGGGCCGGCTGAAGCTGGCCGAACAAGAACTCTCGCTGCTGCGCACGCTGCGCAACCAGGCGGTACAGGCGTTCAAGCAGTCGACCTAGCGGCCGACGCAGCCGCTCAGCGCGCGATGTAGGCCTCGCCCAGCGGCCGGGCGCCGTTGAGTCCGCCATACCCTTTGCCGCCGTGGCCGGCAGGCGGGTTACCGAACCAGCGGTCATCGCGCGCCTCGCCGGCTCGCTGCCACCGCACATCGCAAGACAGGCGCACCCGGGCGCCGCCCATGCGGTTGTCGCACGAGCCGTGCAGGGTGAACATGCCGAAAAGCAGCACATCGCCGGCGCGAAAGTCGGATGTGAGCAGCCGTGCGCCGCGGCCACGGGCAAATGCGACAGCGTCGTCCGGAAAGGAGCCGGGCAGGCCATCTCGGTCGACATCGACGCCGCGAAAACGCGCGGCCACATCGTCAAAGCGGTGCGAGCCTTCCACCACCACCAGCGGGCCTGCCACCAGGGGCACATCGCCCAGCGGTACCCAGGCCGTCACCAGGTTGGGCGAGCCCCGGTTCATATAGACATGGTCCAGATGCAGCGGGCTGGCGCGGCCCTCGACCATGGTACGCAGCCACAGGAAGTCGAACGGCTCTGCAGGCGCACCGAGCACGGCCTGTGCGACGGCAGCCATTGCGGGGCCATGGCTGAGTGCGCGCAAGGCCGGAGCCTCAGAGACACCGCGCCAGAACTCGCCGAGGTCCGGATGGCACGCAATCCGCTGGCTGGTGCCCGTGGCCACGGCAGCTTCAACAGGCTCGGCAATCTCGCCCACGGCAGCCAGGCGCTCCAGCACATCGTGGCGGGCGGCCCGGACCCAGCCCGCCGGAAGGGCTTCACGCAACAGCACGTACCCATCCCGCTCCAGCAGCGTGGGCAACTGTTGCAGTGCATCGCGCCAATGGGGAATTTCGTGCAGGCGGCCCAGGCAATCCGGCGGTACCGGCAAACCAGCGACGTGGACAGTGGAATGCATTGGCGCGAGTATGCGCCGGCAACGCCCGTCGCGCCACCCAGGGTTGCCCCCAATGGCACCACGCTGAAGGCGGCACTAACATGTCAATTGACGTTCAGCGCCTCGTCAAAAGGCTTTCCATGCTCAAAGGTATTCCACCACTGCTGTCGCCCGATCTGCTGCACGTGCTGGCCAGCATGGGGCACGGCGACGAGCTGGTATTGGCCGACGCCAACTTCCCGGCCGCCACCCATGCAAAGCGGCTGATCCATCTGCCCGGCACGTCAGCCCCCGAGGTACTGCAGGCGGTGCTGCAGTTGATGCCGCTCGATGATTTCGTCGCGCAGGCCGCCCTCACGATGCAGGTGGTGGGCGATCCGGCTGCCCGCCCGCCGGTGGTAATGGAATTCAATGCCGCACTGCAGGCGCACGGGTGTGCGCCCTCGACAGGACTCGAGCGCTTTGCCTTTTACGACCGTGCCGCGCAGGCGTTCGCCATCGTGGCCACCGGCGAAACCCGTATCTACGGCAACATCTTGCTCAAGAAGGGCGTGGTCCGGCCATGAAACCCTGCTGGACCGACCCAGGGCACCGGGCCGCACTGCCGCGGCACTGGAGCCGCAGGTGTTGAGCCAGCGCGCACGGGCCTACCAGGGTTTCACGCACCAGATCGTCAGCGGCGGCATTCACAGCGGCCAGTTCATCTCGCAACGCGAGCTGATGGCCCTGCTCGACATGCCGCTGGGCGCCGTGCGCGAGATGATCCCCCGCCTGGAGGCGGCTGGCCTGATCAAGACCGTGCCGCAGCGCGGACTGCAGATCGCGCATGTTGACCTCAAGCTCATCCGCAACGCCTTCCAGGTACGCGCCATGATCGAGCGCGAAGCCATCCTGCATTTTGTGCATAACGCCAGCACGGCCGAGCTCGACGCCATCGAGGCCGCCCACCGCGATATCCTGCGCCGGGCCAGCAACCCGCCACCCGACCCGACCCTTTTCGATGAGGCCCAGGCCCTGGACTGGGGGTTGCACGACCGCATGGTCGATGCACTGGGCAACGACATCGTCTCGGAGATGTACCGCGTCAACAGCCTGCGGGTGCGCCTGATCAAGCTCGAACACAGCGTGATCACCCCGACCCGGCTCATTCCTGCGATGCAGGAACACCTGCACTTCATCACCGCACTGCAGGCGCGCGACCCCGTGCGTGCCACCGAACTGCTGCATGCCCACATCCAGAGCGCCCGCGCCCGCGTGCTCACGGCGCCGATCGAACAGGTACGCGCCGAATGGACACCCACCGACCAACCCCAGAAAAGGACATCCCTTGCATCCTGACATCCATGGGCTCTGGCCCGCATTGTTGATCCCCGTCACCGCCGAGGGCGCGGTCGACACGGCCCGCGCGCTGGCCCACGCCCACCGCATGCTCGACGCCGGCTGCGACGGCATCACCCTGTTCGGCACCACCGGCGAAGGGCCGGCCTTCACCACCAGCGAACGCAAAGCGCTGCTCACCGCACTGCTGGCGGGTGGCGTGAGGGCTGACCAGATCGTGGTGACCACCAGCGCCAGCGCCTTGCCCGACGCCATCGAGCTCGGCCGCCATGCATCCAGCCTGGGTTGCCACCGGCAAATGTTCATGCCGCCGTTCTATTTCCGCAATCCACCCGAGGCCGGCATCATCGAATCGGTGTCGCAGGTGATCCGCGACATCGCAGACCCACGGCTGAAACTGCTGCTCTACCATATTCCAGGCCTGAGCAGCGTGGCGTTCAGCCACGACGCGGTAGCCACTCTGGCGGCGCGCCATCCGGGGGTCGTGATCGGCGTCAAGGACAGCAGCGGCGACGTCGCACATGGCCTGGAGCTGGCGCGGGCGTTTCCATCGCTGGCGATCCTGGTCGGGGCCGAGCAGCACGTGGCCGCCACCATGCTGGCAGGCGGCTCGGGCTCGATCAACGGGCTGGCCAATATCGCGCCGCGCCTGCTACGCCGGATCATCGACGCACCGGCCCAGGTGCAAGCCTCCGACATTCAATTAGTCGACGATCTGCTGGCCCTGCTGGGCTGCCAGCCCGACATGCCGTTTGTGTGCGTCTACAAGACCATGCTGGCCGAGCAGACCGGCGACGACGCGTGGCTGCATGTGCGGGCTCCGCTCGCTCTGCTGGACAACACCCAAGCACAAACCGTTCGCAGCAGGTATCGTGCCCTTGGTGCGGCACTTGCCAACATCTGACATCCACCGCCCAGCAAGATGTGAAAAGCACCTGGCGGCCCCGATGCAGGCGCGCACGCCGTCTTTTCGCTGCCTGAAGATCGAGGAATGCGGCCCTGCACTGCCTGGCCAGCACCTGGATGTCAGCATCCGCTTCTTCCAGCACCTGCGCCGGTGCGAAGGCCTGTTTACCCTTGCACATTGCCGGGCTGGTACGGGTCCGCTTGATACACGTCAAAAAACGTGAAGGAAGCGAGTAGCCCCGGCCACTGGCTGTGGCTACAGTCGAAGCACCGCCGGCCAGCCCATCCGTCACAGCCTGGCCGGCGCACGGAGAAAGCCATGAGCCAGACACCCACTGCCGCCTCGCTGGGCGATGCACCCCCGCTGGAACAATTGGCCGAGTGTCACCAGGGCATCGTCACCCAGCTCGACACGCTCGGCGAATTGCCCGCACTGCTGGCTTCAGTGGCACGCGCGCGCCAGATTGCCGAGGCCACCGTGCAGGTTTTTCAGGACGCAGTGTTCAGCCACCATGTCGACGAAGAGAAAGACCTGTTCCCGGCGGTGCTGGCGCATGCCGCCAGCGGGCAGGAACACGACGAGATGCAGCATCTGGTGGCGCAGCTGACCGCAGAGCACCGCTCGATCGAGAAGGCCTGGGCGCACCTGCAGCCAGCGCTCGCCCGGCTGGCCAGCGGGCTTGCAGCCGATGTGGATGGTGCTGCCATAACCGACTTGGTACGCCGCTACAGCGCGCACGCGCGTTTCGAAGAGGCCGAATTCCTGCCCCGCTGCGAGGCCATCCTGGGCCGCGACAACGCCGACATGGCCGAGCTGGGGCTGGCGATGCACATGCGCCATGTCCGGCGGGACAACCAGCGCTTCGGTCTGCGCGGCTCCTGAATCGCCAGCGCGCTGGAGTCCCTGGCTGCTGCTGGGTGCGGCAGGTCAGGCGGCCACTCCTAGTGGCGGCACATCCAGGCCGGTGGGCCGCGGCGCCCCGTGAAACACATGGTCCGCGAAATCCAGCAGGGCAGTCCAGTCGGCCGGGGCATGGGCGTGACCGCCCGGGCGGTACCGGATCGCCAGTTGCTGCGGCGCCCCCAGCCAGGTGTACACCTCCCGCGCGGCCTGATGCGTATGCCAGGTGCCCAACGGGTTGGCCCAGTGGTCGTCCAGCGCCTCGGTGGTGAGCAGCGCACGGGGCGCCACCAGCGCCTTGAGGAAGTGCTGGTCGAACGGCAACGCGTGCTCGCGTGCGGCCCAGGCCGCCAGGTCGGGGCCGAACCAATAGGGAAACGACTGCGTGATGTTGGCCAGCGATTCGGCACCCGGGCCGCGCCAGCGCCAACAGCCGGCGCCGCCCGCGCCCGAATTGTTGGCGCTGGTGAGGGCAATGCGTGCATCCGTGGCACCGGCCAGCAGGGCAGCCTTGCCGCCGCGCGAATGCCCGACCACGGCGATCCGTGTCGCATCGACCAGATCGAACTGCAGCACGGCGTCGACCGCACGGTGGTAGGCCCAGGCCCAGGCCGCCAGCGCCGCCACCGGCTGCCCAGGGCCGGGCATGTCGGGCGCGACCTCGACCCGGTTGAACTGGGCAAACGCATAACTCCGGTGCAGCAGTTCGGCAATCACCGTGTCGCTGGCGTACTGCCAGCAGCCATCGCCATGCAGGACCACCGGAAACGGTCCAGCGCCCGCGGGCGCGAACAGCCGCATCAAAAAGGCATGCGCGCCATCGGCCGTCACGCGGCAGGTCCACAGCCGCGCATCGCCGAGTGTGCGCACGGTTGCCAGATGCAGCAGCGTGCAGCCAGTCACCCGGGGTATGGCAGGCCAGCGGCCATAGGCCAGGGGGATGCTCAGGCGGTGGAGTTCGTCGCGGCGCGCCGGCCACTGTGACAGCACAGTGACAGGCCGGCCATCCTGGCCCACCAGCAAGGCAGGCAGTGCCGCGGGGGACTCGGACATCGACATGACATGCAAGTCATTCATATGAATTGATCCGTAGAAACCATAGGAGGAAATCACGCCCTTTGCCCTACGATGCACGGCAAACCAACCCCCTCGTGAAGGAACTGATCATGGTAACTCGTGTTAATGGATTTGGCCTGTCCGCGATTGCCGCAGCCATGCTGGCTGCACCCCTGGCGGCGCAAGCGGCTGACATCCGCGTGATGTGCTACCAAGACGGTATCGAGTGCAATGTCACCGCCGAGCTGGCCCGGAAATTTGAAGCCGCCAACCCGGGAACCAAGGTGATCCTGGACGTGGTGCCTTACAAGACCATCGTCGAGCAGCTGCCGGTGCAACTGGCTGCTGGCCAGGGCCCCGACATCGCCCGTGTGACCGACCTCGGCGGCCTGTCCAAGCATTACCTGGACATCAGCGCCCACGTGAAGGACCGCGCCTACTGGGAAGCCAATTTCGGCAGCACCTTGCCCTGGCTGCGCCCGAGCGCCACCGACAAGGGCATCTACGGTTTCATGTCGCAGCTGACCATGACCGGGCCCTACGTCAACAAGACGCTGTTCGACCAGGCGAAGGTGCCGATGCCCGGCCCGAAAGCCACCTGGGACGAGTGGGTCGAGGCGACGCGCAAGGTGTCCAAGGCTACCCAGACCCAGGCCGCCCTGGCCTGGGACCGCTCCGGCCACCGCTTTGCCGGCCCCGCCATCAGTTATGGCGCCAAGATCTTTGACGCCAAGGGCGAACTGGTCATCGACGACGGCTACAAGATGGCCGTTAACAAGTTCGTCGGCTGGCACAAGGACGGCGCCATGCTCAAGGAAGTGTGGGGCGGCTCCGGTGGCTCCACCTATGCCGACTCGATCGGCGAATTCAAGAACGGCCGGGTGGCGATGGTGTTGTCGGGCTCATGGCAGATCAACCGCCTGCAAAAGGACATCGGTAATGCCTTCGACTGGGTCGCGGTGCCCAACCCCTGCGGCCCGGCGGCCTGCACCGGCATTCCCGGTGGCGCCGCCTGGGTGGCCCTGAAAACCACCAAGTCGCCCAAGGAAGTCGGCATGTTCCTCGACTTCCTGGCCCAGGAAGCCAACTACGCCGAGTTCACGGCCCGGACCGAGAACATCCCGGCCCACGCAGGCTTGGCCAAAAAGGGCGTGACTTACCCGACCGCCACACCGGCGGCGCGCGCTGCACTCGGCACTTTCAGTGGCGGCGTCGCCAACCTGGCGCCAGCCGCTTTCCAGTTTCAGGGCTATAGGTTCAATCGCGCGATGATGCTGCCCACGGTGGCCCGGGTCACGCAGGCGATCGTAGGCGAGATGAGCACCGACGAAGCCATGACCAAGATCGCCACCGACATGGCCGACGCGGTCAAGCAGGCCCAGAAGTAAGACTTCGCCTTGCCGCTGCTCACGCGTCTCCTCGGGTTGTTCTTCAACCTGTTCGAGCCGCTGTTCCGGCTCGGGCAACGCCTGCTGGGCGTTTCCCGGATCGGCTGGTTGTTCGTGGCGCCGAACCTGATCGTGTTCGGCCTGTTCACTTTCTTGCCGATCATCATCAACTTCATCTACGCCGCAACCGGCGGGGTCAAGCTGATGCCACTCGATCGCCCTTTCACAGGCACCGAGAACTTTGGCATCCTGTTCGAATGTCGCGACTATTTCGATATTCAGACCTGCCGCAAGGACGTGTTCTGGCGCGCCATCTACAACACCATCAAGTTCAGCCTGATCCAGGTGGTGCTGATGGTGCTGTTGTCGCTGGTGACGGCGCTGGTGCTCAACCGCAAGATCATCGGGCGCGGCTTCTGGCGTGGTGTCTTCTTCTACCCGGTGCTGCTGTCGCCGGTGGTGGTCGCGTTGATCTGGAAATGGCTGCTGCAGAGCCAGGGCGTGTTCAATGCCGGCATGGTGGCGATGGGCTCGGCGCCGGTCGGCTGGTTGACCGACGCGAGCTGGGCCTTTTTCTGGACCGTGTTCGTGTCGATCTGGGCCCACATGGGTTTTTACACGCTGATCCTGCTGGCCGGCCTGCAGGCCATCCCCAAGGACATGTACGAGGCCGCCGAGATGGACGCCGCATCGCCCTGGCGCACGCTGCGCCGCATCACGCTCCCTTTGCTGATGCCCAACCTGATCGTGGTGCTGGTGCTGGCGATGATCCGCGCGGTGCAGATATTCGATGAAGTGTTCGTGCTTACCGGTGGCGGGCCGGGCTCGGCCACCACCTTCATCGTGCAGTTCATCTACCAGACCGGTTTCGCCGAGCAGATCCACCTGTATGGCCTGGCCGCTGCCGCGTCGCTGGTGCTGGCGTTCGGCCTGATGCTGCTGACCGTGGTGCAACTGCGCCTGACCCGGGCCAGCGAAGCCGGAAAGCGGGCGCGCTGACATGGCTGTGGTGAAGTTCCTGACCCGCACCCACGGGCGTGGCCGGCTCGACTGGACCGACTGGCTCAGCTACGGCTACCTGGTCGTGGGCCTGTTCACGATGTTCGCGCCGATCTTGTGGCTGGTGATGTCCTCGTTCAAGACCGAGAGCGCGATCAGCCAGTTTCCGCCGACCTTCCTGCCCTACAGCCAGAAGTCGGTTGCGGTCACAGGCCACGAGAAACCGCTGCCCCTGTTCCTGACGAAGATGGAGAACGGCCAGCTGCGCGAGATGGCGCAGGTTCGGCGCATCGGCATCATGGCCACCATGGTCGACCCAGCACAGCCCGACACGCAGATCCAGGTCAACATCAACGACCGCAAGCCGATCAACGAGTTGCAGTTCGCCAGCAGCAACTACACCGACCTGTTTGCCAAGTTCAGCTTCGGCCGCTACCTGTGGAACAGCGTCTTCATCACCGTGGTGGCCACGCTGCTCACGCTGCTGATCAATTCGATGGCGGCGTTTGCGCTGTCCAAGTACCAGTTTCGCGGCCAGAAAGCGGTATTTCTGCTGATCATCGCCACGCTGATGATTCCGCCCACCATCATCCTGGTGCCGGTATTCCTGGTGATCAATACCGTGGGCCTGCTCAACAGCCTGTGGGGCGTGATCCTGCCGGCCATTGCCACGCCCACCGGCGTGTTCCTGCTACGCCAGTACATGCTGACCATCCCCGACGAGTTGCTCGAAGCCGCGCGCATGGACCACGCCAGCGAGTGGCGCATCTACTGGAAGATCATCCTGCCGCTGGCCGCGCCAGCGCTGGCCGTGCTGGCCATCTTTTCGGTGATGTGGCGCTGGAACGACTTCCTGCTGCCACTGATCGTGCTCTCCAAGTCCGAGTACTTCACGCTGCAACTCGCCCTGAACTCGTTCCAGGGCGAGCTCAACACCCAGTGGCACTACCTGCTGGCGATGACCGTGATCACGCTGATCCCGATTACGCTGGTGTTTGCCTTCCTGCAGAAGTACATCACCACCGGCATTGCCGGCGCTGGCGTGAAGTGACCGCTCCGATTGCCAGGACACGTTAGGACCCCACCGTGGCCACACTAGATCTCCACCGCATCGTCAAGAGTTTTGACAAGACCACCATCCTGCACGGCATCGACCTGTCCGTGAACGACGGCGAATTCGTCGTGTTCGTGGGTCCCTCGGGCTGTGGCAAATCCACGCTGCTGCGCGTGATCGCCGGGCTCGAATCGCCGACGGCAGGCGAGATACGCATCGACGGTCAGAGCGTGAACACGGTGTCGGCGGCCGACCGCGGCTGCGCCATGGTGTTCCAGTCGTATGCGCTGTACCCGCACATGACGGTCTACGACAACATGGCCTTCGGCCTGGAAAACATCCGCGTGCCCCAGCCGCAGATCGAGGCCAAGGTGACTTCCGCTGCCACGCTGCTGCGCCTGGGCGATCTATTGCAGCGCAAGCCTACACAACTGTCGGGCGGCCAGCGCCAGCGCGTCGCCATTGGCCGCGCGATCGTGCGCGAACCCAGACTGTTCCTGTTCGACGAGCCCCTGTCCAACCTGGACGCCGAGTTGCGCGTCTCCATGCGCGCCGAGATCCGCGACCTGCATGCCCGGCTCAAGGCGACCATGGTCTACGTCACGCACGACCAGGTCGAAGCCATGACCATGGCCGACAAGATCGTCGTGCTGCGCGGCGGCCGGGTGGAGCAGGTCGGGGCCCCACTGGACCTGTACAACCACCCGGTCAACACCTTTGTGGCCGGGTTCATCGGAAGCCCGCGCATGAACTTCCTGCCGATCGCGTTGCTGCCACCCGATGTCAGCCAAGGCGCCCATGCCGTGGTACCAGCCGGCACCCACACCGTCGGCCTGCGCCCGGAGCATGCCCAGATCGCTGCCGATGGCCCGATCGCGATGCATGTGTCGCAGGTCGAGCAGCTCGGTTCGACCAGCCTGCTGCATGGCAAGGTGGGCCAGGACACACCGTTCGAGATGGTCATCAACGGCCAGACCCGCATCACGGGCGGCGACAACGTGCAGGTGGCCATGCCACGCGAACACGTGCATTGCTTCGATGCCCAGGGTCTGCGCTTGTGAAGGTGCTTGCCAGCGCACGGCTGGCCCATGCCGACGCGCATGGTATCGACCTGGAACTGCCCGATGGTGCCGTGTTCCAGGTGCAGGTGCTCGAACCAACCCTGATGCGGGTGCGCTACCGCCCTGCAGCGGGTTACAAGGAAACCCGTACCTGGGCGATTGCGCCCCAAGCCGGGCGGGATGTTGCCTGGCAGGGCAGGCCGCGCGATGCGCTCGATGGCTTTGGCTGCCCTGCGGCGCAGCTCACGCAGACCCCGGAGCAGATCACGCTGAATACCGGCAGCCTGTCGATGACGCTGCGGCCCGAGCCGCTGATGCTGTCGTGGGCCGATGACCGGGGGCGGCCACTGGTGCATGACCGCGGCACCTCGGCGTATTTCACCAGCAAGCGCACGGGTGCGGTTCGCCACTACCTGCAGCGCGACCGTGCTGAGCGCTACTACGGCCTGGGCGACAAGACCGGGCCGCTGAACCTGCACGGCCGCCGACTGCGCACCCTGGCGCTCGACTCGCTTGGCTACGACCCGAAACAGGGCGATCCGCTGTACAAGCACTGGCCCTTCGTGCTGTCGCGCGCGCCCACCGGGGCCTGGTACGGCATCTACTACGACACCTTGTGCGCTTGCACCTTCGACCTTGGCTGCGAGCACGACAACTACCACGACCTGTTCCGTTATGTCGAAGTCGACGACGGCGATCTCGACTACTACCTGATGTCCGGCGCAACGCCGGCAGAGGTGATCGCGCAGTTCGTGCGCCTGATTGGCGGCACACAACTGCCCCCGCGCTGGTCGCTCGGTTATGCGCAAACGGCCATGGGTCTGGCCGACGCCCCCGACGCCCAGCAGCAACTCGACCACTTCATCTCGCGCATCGGGACCGAGGGCATTCCGTGCTCCAGCTTCCACTATGGTTCGGGTTACTCATCGCGCGGCAAGCGGCGCCATGTGTTCACCTGGAACAACAGCAAGTTCCCGGATCCGAAGACACTCAATGCGCGTTTTCACCGCAGCGGCATGCACGTGGTGGCCAATATCAAGCCCTGCCTGCTGGATGACCATCCGGCGTTCGACGCGGTGCGCGCTCAGGGTGGCTTCATCCACGATGTGCACAGTGGCCAGCCGGTGATCGAGCAATTCTGGGACGGCGTGGGCTCGCATCTGGACTTTACCCACCCCGCAGTCGTGGCCTGGTGGCAGAACAGCCTGAAGGCCCAGGTGCTGGACTTCGGTATCGACGTCGGCTGGAACGACAACAACGAATACGCGGTCATGGACGACGACGCACGTTGCCACGGTTTCGGCGAGGCACTGCCCATGCACCGCACGCGCCCGCTGCACGGCCTGCTCATGACCCGCGCCAGTGTCGAGGCGCAGCGTGCGCACTCTGGCGACGCCCGCGCACCGGTGTACTCGGTCACACGGGGCGGCCCGCCCGGCCTGCAGCGCTACGCCCAGACCTGGACCGGCGACAACACCACCAGCTGGGACACCGTGCGCTGGAACCTGCGCACCGGGCTGCAGATGAGCCTGTCGGGCATGTTCAACATCGGGCACGACGTCGGCGGATTTGCCGGCCCCTCGCCCGGCCCGGAACTGTTCGTACGCTGGGTCCAGGCCTGCTGCCTGAATCCGCGCATGGTCATGAACTCCTGGAAAGCCGACGGCACCACCAACGTGCCCTGGCTGCATCCGGCGGTCACGCCGCACGTGGCGGCGGCCATCCGCCTGCGCTACCTGCTGATGCCCTACCTGTGGTCCTTGTTCGAGCAGGCCCACCAGCGGCACCAGCCGATCATCCGTCCGACCTTCTATGACTTTCCCGATGACGAGGCGTGTTTCACAGACTGCGACGACTTCATGCTCGGCGATGCACTGCTGGTGGCACCGGTGGTGGAGGAAGGCGCCACCAGCCGCAGGGTTTACCTGCCCCACGGACCGGAGGCTTGGTACGACTTTGCCAACGGCCAGCGTTTCGAGGCCGGCAGCACGCCTACCGTGCCCGCGCCCCTGGGAACATTGCCGCTGTTTGCGCGTACCGGGGCCGCCATACCGGTGGCCGAAACCGCGGCAGGCACCGCGCGGCACGACGACCCGGTGACAGGCATCCGCCGCTTCGGCTGACCTGGTGCCTCTGCCCGCTGGCAGGGATTCACCGGCGCGACTGCGGCTCTCTGCCGGGGCAGTCACCGCGCGGAGCCGATTTACGCGACACTTCTCCCAAGGCTTCCTGGGCAGTTCCTGCAAGCCGCTCACCCTATTTCAAGGAGCTAGATCACCATGGCAACACTGGAACGCGCCGTCCTGGCAGGAGGATGTTTTTGGGGCATGCAGGACCTGATCCGCAAGATCTCCGGCGTGCAGCGTACGCGGGTTGGCTACACCGGCGGCGATGTGCCCCAGGCCACCTACCGGCACCACGGCACCCACGCCGAGGGGATCGAGATCTTTTTCGATCCGGCCCAGCTCAGCTACCGCAAGGTGCTGGAATTCTTTTTCCAGATCCACGACCCCAGCACCCGCAACCGCCAGGGCAACGACCGGGGCACGGCCTACCGCTCGGCCATCTATTACTTGTCCGATGCGCAGAAACAGGTCGCCCTAGACACCATCGCCGATGTCAACGCTTCGGGCCTGTGGCCAGGCCCGGTGGTCACGGAGCTGGCCCCGGCGGGCGACTTCTGGCAGGCCGAGCCGGAACATCAGGACTACCTGGAACGCCTGCCCGACGGCTACACCTGCCACTTCCCACGGGCGAACTGGGTCTTGCCGATACGCGCCACGGCCTGACACACTGCGCCCCGATATCAACGGCGCACTGCGTGCGACCCTTGGCGCCTGCCAGCATACCCAGTCCAGCGGCCTGAACCGGACGACGCTGGCCCAGCAGCAGGGCCAGGCCGGCACCAGAACCGGCCTTGCGGCTCCACATCAGGCCCAGCAGCAGGGGCGCTGCGGCACGCGCCAGGGCCGCCGGCACGCCCAGAGCGCCGTTCAGGCTGGCCACATGGTCGCAGGGTAACAAGCCCGCGCCGAGCAGTGCCCAGAGGACGTAAAACGGCCACGGGCTGCTGATAAAACCGTGCAGCAGCAGGCAACTGCCCACCAGCAGCGAGCCGCCGGTCATCACCCGGCGCTCATGGCCGTGGTCGATCCAGCGCCCGATGCGAAGCGCACAGAAACCCTCGACCAGCAACGCCAGGCTGAATGCCACCGAGGTCTGGGCCCGGTACGTGCTTGCATGGGGTAAGCTCCGCGGCCATGCGTCGGAAGCTGTGCCCATGAACCGCCAGAAACCGCGCGCTGCCGCGATGCCGGGCGCTGCGGCGCCTGCGTTCACCCGCCCGCCGGCGCCGCTGCGGGTGGCCTTCGTGCTGGCACCGCAGTTCACGCTGCTGGCGTTCTCGGCCTTTGTCGACACGCTGCGGCTGGCGGCGGACGACGGCGACCGCAGCCGGCCGATCGCGTGCCAGTGGGCGGTGCCCAGCCACAACATGCGGCCGATACGCTCGAGCTGCGGTGTGGAGCTGCTGCCGACTGCTGAGCTCGATGACCCGCGAAGCCACGACTATGTGGTAGTGGTCGGCGGCCTGCTGGACGGGCCCGCCATGCCTGAGCCGATGCTGGACTACCTGCGACTCGCGGCCCGCCACCGGGTGCCCCTGATCGGTGTATGTACCGGCAGCTTCGTGCTGGCCCGTCTCGGGCTGCTGCAAGGCCGACGCTGCTGTGTCAGCTGGTTCCATTACGCCGAGTTCGAGGCGCGTTTTCCGCAGGTACAGGCCAGCTCGGACGAGCTGTTCATCATCGACCAGGACCGCCTGACCTGCGCTGGCGGCACGAGCGTCGTGCACCTGGCCTCGCATCTGGTGGCCCGCCACTGCGGGACGGCGCGTGCCACCAAGGCGCTGCGCATCATGATCGAGCAAGCGCCGCTGCCGCCGATGGCACCGCAACCGCAACCGCTTGTGACCCGCCCCACCCGCGAGCGCCGGGTGCGCAAGGCGATGCTGCTGATCGAGCGCAACCTGGCCAACCCGCTGTCACCGGAGTTCGTGGCCCAGCATGTGGGCCTGGGCTCACGGCAGCTCGAACGCCTGTTCAAGGCCGAGCTCGGCACCAGCCCGGCTGGTTTTGCGTTACAGCTGCGGCTGGCGCACGCCCATCAGCTACTGCGCACGTCGCCGACACCGATCAGCCAGATCGCGCTGGAGTGCGGCTTCGTCAGCCGCTCACACTTCGCGCGGAGCTTTCTGCAGGCCTACCAAAAAACACCCTCCCGCCTGCGCAAGGACGAAAGTTAGCGCACGCTCAAACAACCCCGGACGTACGCAGGGCAGCCACCGCAGCGGCATCGAGCCCCAGCTCTGCCAGCACTTCGTCGGTATGCTCGCCGAGTGCCGGCGGCGGGCGGCGCAGCACTGGCGGTGTATCGACCAGACGCATCGGGCTGGCCACGCTGCGCACGTCGGCGATGCCGTCCTTTGCCACCAGATGCGGCGCGCGCGGCTGGCTCACAGCCAGGCCGCGTGCCTGCACCTGCGGGTCGGCAAAGGCCTGGCCAATGTGGTTGATCGGCCCGCAGGGCACGGCCTTGTCTTCCAGCAAGGCGATCCACTGCGCGGTGGTCCGCGTGCGGGTGACTTCTTCCATGCCGGCCACGAGGGCCTCGCGGTTCCGCACGCGACCGGCCATGCCCTTGAAACGCGGGTCCTGGCTCCACTCCGGCTTGCCAGCCGCCAGGCAGAAGCGGCTGAACTGTCCGTCGTTGCCGATCGCCAGCAACATCGAGCCGTCCTGTGTGGGGAAGTCCTGGTAGGGCACCAGGCTCGGGTGGCTGTTGCCCTGGCGCTGCGGCACTTTGCCGGTGTTCAGGAAGCCGCTGCCCTGGTTGGCCAGGATCGCCATGCCCACATCGAGCAGCGCCATGTCGATGTGCTGGCCGGCCCCGGAGCGGTTGCGCACCTCGAGGGCCGCCAGAATCGCGCTCGTGGCAAAGGTGCCGGTAAAAAGATCGGTCAAGGCCACGCCCACCCTTTGTGGCCCGCCACCGGGCACAGCGTCGGCGCGCCCGGTGATGCTCATCATGCCGCTCATCGCCTGGATCATCAGGTCGTAGCCGGCGCGCTCGGCATACGGGCCGGTCTGCCCGAAGCCGGTGATCGAGCAATAGATCAGGCGCGGGTTGAGTGCCTTCAGGCTGGCGTAGTCCAGCCCATAGGCGGCCAGCCCGCCCACCTTGAAGTTCTCGACCAGGATATCGCTACGCAGCGCCAATTGACGCACCAGCGCCTGGCCCTGCGGGTCGGCCAGGTTCAGCGTGATCGCCCGCTTGTTGCGGTTGGTGCAGGTGAAATAGCTCGCCTGATCGGTGTCGTGGCCTGCACCGTCCTGCAGGTAGGGTGGCCCCCAGTGGCGCGTGTCGTCACCTTCGCCAGGCCGCTCGACCTTGATCACATCGGCACCCAGGTCCGCCAACATCTGCGTGCACCAGGGCCCCGCCAGCACCCGCGACAAGTCCAGAACCTTGAGATGGGACAGTGCGCCAGCGGTGGAAGGATTGCTCATCGCAGTGACTCCAGAAGTTTCAGAAGACCCAGGATCCGGAAAAAAGCCCTCGCACCCCAACCATCGAGCACCGCAGGTCCGTCGGCGCGTCCAGCGCCCGACCCGCCGACGCAAGCCCCCACCGGGTACCGCCTGCCGCGACGCGCGCCAACGCCACCGTCAGGACCCCATAGATCGCAAAACAGCCTAGTTCGCAAACGCCGCAATCCCCGTCTGCGCGCGCCCCAGGATCAACGCATGGATGTCGTGTGTGCCCTCGTAGGTGTTCACCACCTCCAGGTTCACCAGGTGCCGTGCGACCCCGAATTCGTCAGAGATGCCATTGCCCCCCATCATGTCGCGCGCGAGCCGGGCGATGTCCAGCGCCTTGCCGCAGGAGTTGCGCTTGAGGATCGAGGTGATCTCGACCGATGCCGTGCCCTCGTCCTTCATGCGGCCCAGCCGCAGGCAGCCCTGCAGGCCCAGCGCAATCTCGGTCTGCATGTCGGCCAGCTTTTTCTGGATCAGCTGGTTGGCGGCCAGCGGGCGGCCGAACTGCTTGCGGTCCAGCGTGTACTGGCGCGAGCGCAGCCAGCAATCCTCGGCCGCGCCCAGGGCGCCCCAGGCAATGCCGTAACGCGCGGAGTTGAGGCAGGTGAACGGGCCCTTGAGGCCCTGCACTTCCGGGAAGGCATTTTCTTCAGGGCAAAACACACCGTCCATGACGATCTCGCCGGTGACCGATGCGCGCAGTCCGACCTTGCCGTGGATCGGCGGGGCGCTCAGCCCGGCCATGCCCTTCTCGAGCACGAAACCGCGGATCGGCCCCACCTGAGCGCCCTCGGACACCTCCTTGGCCCAGACCACGAACACATCGGCCATCGGGCTGTTGGAGATCCACATCTTCGAGCCCGTGAGTTGGTAGCCGCCCGGCACTTTGCGCGCGCGGGTGGCCATCGATCCGGGGTCGGACCCATGGTCGGGCTCGGTCAGGCCGAAGCAGCCGATCCACTCGCCGGTCGCCAGGCGCGGCAGGTACTTCTGGCGCTGCGCCTCAGTGCCAAACTCGAAGATCGGCAGCATGACCAGAGAGCTCTGGACGCTCATCATCGAACGGTAGCCTGAGTCGACACGCTCCACTTCGCGCGCGATCAGGCCATAGGCCACGTAATTCAGGCCCGGGCCGCCATAGGCCTCGGGAATGGTCGGCCCGAGCAGCCCGAGTTCGCCCATCTCGCGGAAGATGGCCGGGTCGGTCGTTCCATCCCGGAATGCCTGGGTGACCCGCGGCTGCAACTGTCGCTGGCAATAGGCGGCGGCGGCATCGCGCACCATGCGTTCGTCGTCGCTCAACTGGTCGTTGAGCAAAAAGGGGTCTTGCCAGTTGAAAGCGGCGTGGGCCATGAAAAATCTCCGGGTTATAAACACGAGGCATGGTGTC
>Ga0105046_10000627_pt1 | contig 50462 bp, 38 predicted proteins | sample MAT03_FD_78385 | JGI IMG/M metagenome (GOLD analysis project Ga0105046, IMG submission 78385) | Freshwater microbial communities from Lake Fryxell liftoff mats and glacier meltwater in Antarctica - MAT-03 (megahit assembly) | ecosystem: Environmental > Aquatic > Freshwater > Ice > Liftoff... | reverse complement strand
TGCGTTGAAGTCCCAGGCTTCCTTCAGCTTCGCGGCGTCGATGCCAAGCTTGGCGAGGGTGGCTGCATCCGGTTCGCCTTTCGCAGGGAGAGCGGATTTCCAGCCACCCTTGCTTTCCGGCGGAGGGAACACGTTGGTCAGTGTCGGTGTTTCCGCTGCGATCACGAGGGCCGGGCCCACGAGGGCCGCCAAGAGTATGAAACAAAATCGATTCATAGGAACCTCGAAGTGGAGGAAAGGGTCCAGACCGGCGGTTGCGGACCAGCCTATGGATGAGCGACGAGGAAGCCATCCCGAGGCGTCACAACGTCATTCTCGAGGAAGGTCTCCCGAGCAAACATTTCGAGGTTTGACTTGACGAAAGTGGTCGTTTCCGCCAGGATTTCTGGTACGCTAGAATTGTTTCTTGATCCCACCCGCCTCCCGCGTGCCGTTCCCGCCGAACCATCCCCACTCTTTCGGGGTTCTTGCAAATGCTGATCTCGCATCGTTTCGCCTGGGTCGTGTCGCTCGCCATGCTCCCGCTTCCGGCAGTCGCCGCGGAGAAGAGCCCTGCTCCTTCGACGCCACCGCGCCCCGTGGGCTCGCCGAAAGAACTGATCGTCCATCCCAAAGCCATCGCACTCGATGGCCTTCGCGACGAGCAGCACCTAATCGTGCTTGGCGTATGGGCCGACGGCCGCAAGTGGGATCTCACTCGCGATGCGAAGTTCACGAGCACTGGTGCGGTCGCCATCGATGCCCGCGGGTTCGTCTCGGCAACGAACGACGGCTCCACGACGATCACGATCGAAGCCGCGGGCGTGAAGGCGAGCGTGCCTGCCACGGTCAAGAATGTCGCTCTTGATAGCCCCGTGAGTTTCAATCGCGAGATCATGCCCATCCTCACGAAGGCCGGCTGCAATGGCGGCGGCTGCCATGGCGCCCAGTTCGGCAAGGGCGGCTTCAAGCTTTCGCTCTTCGGCTTTGATCCCACTTTTGATCACGCCCAGATGGTGCAGAGCAGCGAGGGCCGTCGGCTCGTGCTGTCGGACCCAGATCGCAGCATTCTCCTCGCCAAGCCGGCTCTCGTGATGGAGCACGGCGGCGGTGAGAAACTCAAGCTCCTCGGCCGCGATTACCTCCGCCTTCGCCAGTGGATCGCTGACGGGGTTCCGGAACCGCTGACCTCGGATCCGACCGTTGCGAAGATTGACATCTTCCCGCCCAGCCGCGTGATGGTGCCGGGTGAACAGCAGCAACTCTGTGTGACAGCCATCTGGAGCGACGGGCGCAAGGAAGATGTCACCGCGGTCGCCCAGTTCGATGCACTCAGCGACGCCGTCGCCGCCGTCACGCCGCTGGGCCTCGTCACCGCGAAGGGCACTGGCGAAACGCACGTCATGATCCGCTTCGGCGGCTCGGCGGAAGTCGCCCAGATCACGCTGCCTTTCGCCAAGCTCTCGAGCTTCCCCGAGATCAAGGCGAACAACTTCATCGATGAAAGGCTCCTCGCCAAATGGAAGGATGTGGGCCTGACGCCCTCTCCGCTGTGTAGCGATGCAGAGTTCCTCCGCAGGCTTTACCTGGACGCGATTGGCACCCTGCCGACGCCGGACGAGGTGCGAAAGTTCCTGGCGGACACCAGCAAGGACAAGCGAGCCAAGGCGATCGAAACGGTGCTCAACCGCCCCGAGTTCGTCGACTGGTGGACGCTGAAATGGGGCGATCTCCTTCGCATCAATCGCCAGGCGCTCCAGGATAAGGGCATGTGGAGCTTTCATAACTGGCTGCGAGCCCAGATCCGCGACAACAAGCCCGTGGACGAGTTCGTGCGCGACATCATCACCGCCGAGGGCAGCACTTTCACGGAGGGGCCGACGAATTTTTTCAAGGTCGGTGCCGGGCCCGACGACTGGACCGAATCGACCGTGCAGGTGTTCATGGGCATCCGCCTTGGGTGCGCGAAGTGCCATCATCACCCCTTCGAGAAGTGGACGCAGGACGACTATTACGGCATGGTCGGGTTCTTCTCACGCCTGGGCACGAAGCAGAGCCAGGAGTTCGGCTTGTTCGGTCGCGAGACGGTGATCTTCCTCCGGCCCGCGGGCGATGCTCGCAATCCTCGCTCGGGCAAGACGATTCTGCCGCACCCGTTGGACGGTCCGGTGATGGAGGATGAGTTCGATCGCCGCAAGAAGCTCGGGGACTGGCTGACTTCCAAGGACAACATGCTTTTCAGCCGAAACATCGCGAATCGCTTCTGGGGCTACCTGATGGGCCGCGGGCTGGTGGAACCGCTTGACGACATGCGATCGACCAACCCGGCGAGCAACCCGGAACTACTCGAGGCTCTCGCGGTCGACTTCGCGAAGCACAAGTTCGACCTGAAGCATCTGGTGCGGACGATCTTCACGAGCCGGGCTTATCAGCTCGATTCGGAGTCGACGGAGGGCAACCGTGCGGACAGTGCGAACACTCACTTCACGCGGTACACGATCAAGCGGCTGACGGCCGAGCAGCTTGCGGATGCGGTGGACGCCGCCACGGGCACTCGCGAGAAGTACACAGGCCTGCCGCTGGGAACGCGAGCCATTCAGCTTCCGGATTCGGCAGTGAAGTCGTACCTGATGGATACCTTCGGCCGGCCGGGCCGTCAGGTCCTTTGCGAGTGCGATCGCAGCACGAAGCCGAACATTGCCCAGGCCTTGCACCTGCTCAACGGCGACTTCCTGAACCTGAAGATCGCCGATTCAAAGGGCCGCGTGGAGAGGCTCTCGAAGCAGCCGCTGCCGCAGGCGATCGAGGAGCTTTACCTGTCAGCATGGTCCCGCTTCCCCACCAAGGACGAAGCCGCGAAGGCGACCGGCTGGGTGAAGTCCGCCCCGACCGCGAAAGAGGGTCTGCAAGATCTTCTGTGGGTGCTGGTAAACGGCCGAGAGTTTCTGTTCAGTCGATAAGACGGCCTCACAAGGTCCCATCGTGGGCCGCGAAGTCCCGCTGGATCCGCGGGGCCGACGCCAAGATCTTCGCCCATGCGCTTCGTCACCTGCGTTCCCGTGCTCTGCGTCGGAACGAGAGATGAATCTACCGCCGGGGCCGTTCCATGCGTCTCTCTCGCTTTCTCCTGCTTTCGCTCTGTGCCACGCTCTGTGAGCTTTGTGTCTCCGTGGCGCCTGCCTTTTCCGCCGATCCCACGTACTGGCAGGATGTGCGGCCGTTGCTTCGGAAGCACTGCACGGTCTGCCACAGTGAGCGACGGCTTGACGAACCCGACGTTTCCGCGGGGCTGGCGCTCGATACCCCGGCGAACATTCGCAAGGGCGGGAAGCAAACGGTGATGATCCCCGGGCAGCCGACGAAATCGACGTTCATCCGGTTGCTCACGGCGAAGGACTTGAAACGCGCGATGCCTCTGGACGCGGATCCGCTGGCCGCGGAGGAGATTGCCCTGCTGACGAAGTGGGTCGCGCTGGGTGCTCCGGAAGGGACGAAGCCTGCGGACGACGGTGCGGTGACGGTGGCGGTTCCGGTCGCCAAGTTCCGGAAGCTGCCCGTGTCGTTCACCACGAAGGTGATTCTGCCGAAGACGTCCGTGACGCCAGGAGCCCTGGAATTGAAGCTGCCGATCGGCCCGTTGCCGCCGGTCGCCGCGATCGCGTTCAGCCCGGACGGCAAGCGGCTCGTCGTCGGCATCTATGGCCGTGCTACTGTGTGGGACCTCGCCACGGGTCGGCCGATCAAGGTCCTTACCAATGTGCTCGGTGCGGTGAACGACCTCAAGTTCTCGCCGGACGGCAAGCTCCTCGCCGTGGCCGGCGGCCAGCCCTCGGCCCGCGGCGACCTTCGCCTGTTTGACACGAAGGACTGGAAGCTCCTCGGCTCTCTCGGCGGCCATAAGGATGTCGTCTCGTCGGTCGCGTTCGCACCGGACGGCCAGAAGCTCGCCTCGGCCAGCTTCGACAAGACCGTGCGACTTTGGGACATCGCCAGCCCCGCGAACGCGAAGGTACTGCATACGTTCACGGGCCACACGGACTTCGTCAACGCCGTCGCTTTCGCACCCGATGGCACCTGGTATGCCACCGCCAGCAAGGACAATTCCGGCCGCGGAGTCGATGCCAAGACGGGCCTGGGTAAGTACACCTTCAGCGGCAACGATCAGGAAGTCCTTGCGGTCGCGTTCCCTCCCAAGGGCGATCAACTGGTGACCGCCGGGCTGGATCCGCAACTCCAGTGGTGGGACGCGAAGACTGGCGAGAAGCAGAAGAAGGTCGCCGGCCCCGCCACCGCGACGAACGAGATCGCCTTTGCGGCCAAGGGAACTCTCGGGATTGCTGCCGGCAGCGATCGTACCGCTCGGCTCTTCGATATCAAGACGATGGCGGTAACGAAGCCTTTGCCACACGGTTCGGTGGTCTTTGCGGCCGCGATCGAGACCACGGGGGAAAGGGCGGCCACCGGTGGCGCCGACGGCGTGGTGAAGCTGTGGAAGACGGCCGACGCCGCCCCCATCGCCACGCTCTGGAGCGGTGCCGGAGATGGCGAGCTCGGCGCCTGGCTCACACTGGTGCCCGAAGGCTACTGTGCGGGCTCGGACGCACTGCTCGGCAAGAGCACCTGGCTCGCGGCGGGCAAGCCCGTGGAGCCCCGTGTCATCGCGCCGCTTCAAGATCCGAGCCTGGTCGCGAAGTCGCTGGCCGGTCAACCGGTGCCCGAAGCCGCTGGAAAATCCAAGTAACGAGGAATCGGATCGTGCCACTCTCCATGACCTCTTTGCAAGAGGTGCCTGCGTATGTCTTCCTGCAACTGGTCACCAATGCCGATACTCGCATCACCTTCTCCCAGCTGGGCGAAGACATCATCATCAACCACTTGCTGCGCTACCACACGGCACCGGTGACCCGTGGGTTCTACGTGGATATTGGTGCCTACCACCCGCGGAAGAACTCGAACACCCACTTTCTCACCCTTCTTGGCTGGACCGGGGTGAACGTCGAACCGTCCAAGGAGCATGTGGAGGCTTTCCGCGAGCTTCGGCCGAACGATGTCACTCTGCATCTGGGCGTCGGCACGACGGATGGCGAACTCACTTACTACAAGTTTCAGAACTCGGACGTGAACACCTTCTCCGCGGAGGCCGCCAAGAAGTGGGAATCCTATGGCTGGCAGCAGGTGGGCACCGAGACGGTTCTCGTCAAGCCGATCAATGAAGTGCTCGCCGCCTCGGTGCCGCCGGGCCAGGTGATCGATGTCATGAACCTGGACGTGCAGGGGTTCGACCGCGAAGTGATCCGCGGCCTGGACCTGGGTCGCTTTCGGCCCAAGATCCTCGTGATCGAACTCCATGGTCTCGAGCTCCTGCAACTGGCGGAAGACGAAACCATCGCCTACCTGATCAGCCAGGGATTTCGCGTGGTCTCGGTGGTGCTTTCGTCCGTGATCCTCATCGACCAGCGCGTGGCCAAGCACCTCGATTGATGCGCGAGCCGTGGCCCGGCCAAGTGGTGCATCCCGGCGTATAGTAAACCCGTGCGTCCGGAAGTGCCGGGCGACCCAGACTACCTCTCGAGAAGCGGTGAGACATGACGCGAAGCATTCGCATGTGGGCCGGTGCAGTCCTGATCCTGGTCGGCGGAGTCGCCCTGGCCGCTCCCGAACCCAAGGATGCCGCTCCGGGCGCCACGGGCAGTGAATATTATCCGCTCAAGGTTAAATCGAAGTGGGTCTACAAGACCAACGACCAGACCGTCGAGATCGAAGTCGCGAGCGCCGAGAAAGATGGCTTCAAGCTGGAAACCAAGGTCAACGGCAAGACTGTTGCGGCCGAGGTCGTCGAAGTGAAGCAGGACGGCGTGTATCGCGTCAGCGTCAAGGGCGACAAGATCGATCCGCCGATCAAGTTCCTGTCCCTCCCCGTCAAGAAGGACGCCGACTGGAACGTGAACTCGAAGGTGGGGACGCAGACCGTGAAGGGCAAGTTCACCATCAAGTCCGAGGCGGAAAAGGTGAAGGTGCCCGCGGGCGAATACGACACGGTTTTCGTGGACGGCCCGGACTTCGACATCGCGGGGACCAAGACCGCGATCAAATACTACTTCGCCAAGAACGTTGGTGTGGTAAAGCTGAGCTACGAAATCCAGGGCACCTCGTCGGTGCTTGAATTGAAGGAATTCTCCGAAGCGAAGTGATTCGCGTTCAAGCCCACCTGCTCTGCCGGGTGGGCTCCATGGAGTTTCTCATGCGTCCTACCCTCCTCGCATTTCTTCTCCTCGGCCTTTCCTCGGCCGCAGCCATCGGGCAGACCTCGTTTCCGATGATCACCCACGTCACGCCCACGGCGGTGCAGCGTGGGCAGACCAGCGAGGTCCGCGTCGAGTGCAAGAGCCCCTCGTCGCTCAGCGGGGCGTACAAGCTGATCTTCAGCAGCCCAGACATCACGGCTGGAGTGATTTCGGATAAGAAGGCGGACGCGGCTTCCACGGCTGCTGCAAAGGACAAGGACACGAAGGCCGAAGCCGTGCCTGTGGTGCCGTCGATTGCCGTCAAGATCACGCCCGGCAGCAAGGCCGCACTTGGCGTTCACGAGTTCCGTGTCGCCTGTGCCCACGGGCTTTCCTCGCTGGGCATGTTGGTCGTGGTCGATGCCCCTGTGGTTCTCGAGAAGCCCGGCATTAACCTTCCCGCCAAAGCCCAGCCGGTGCCGCTGCCCAGTGTGGCCTGCGGCCGAATCGAAGTGGCGGAGAATGTCGATTACTTCAAGATCCACTGCCGGGCGGGGCAGGTCGTCACGCTTGAAGTCCAGGGCGCGCGGCTCCAAGACAAGATTCACGATCTCCAGAAACACCTCGACCCGTTCATCGCGGTGCTCGACATGGACGGCCGCGAACTCGCTGCCAGCGATGATGCGTACTTCGCGGACCCCACCACGAGCTTCAAGGCCCCCCGTGACGGCGACTACCTCGTCCTCATCCGCGATGCGAAGTTCGAGGGTGACCCACGCTGGTCGTACGCCCTCTCGATCACCGACAAGCCTTACGTGGCCCAGGTGTATCCGATGGCACTCAACCCGGGCCGTGAGGCGCTCGTGGAGCCAGTCGGTTCGGCGAAACTTCTGAAGCCGGTGTGGCCGATCACGCCTCCCATCCGGCCCGGCGTTTACGCGATCCCCTTGACCTATCCGGGCGGTGAAACGAACCCGGCACCGATCGTGGTGACGAACCTGCCGCTGATCTCGGAGCAGGAGCCCAACGACGAGCCCGCGAAGGCCAACCGCATCGAGATCCCCTGCGGAGTCAACGGCCGTATCGGCGAGAAGCGTGACCTCGATCACTTCGTTTTCAAGGCCGTGAAGGGGAAGAAGATCCGCGTCGAGGTCTTTGCTCGGCGCTTCGGCACCGAGCTTCGATCGCAACTCGACTCTCAGCTCGACATCCTGAGTTCCGCCGGGAAGGTCGTCGCGTCCAACGACGACGTGAACGGAAAGGATGCCGCGATCGAGTTCAGCCCGACGGCTGACGGTGAGTATGTGGTCCGCATTCGCGACCTCAATAACAAGGGCGGCGAGGGCTTCGTGTACTACCTGGAAGCGGACTGGATCCGCCCCAGCTTTTCGTTGAAGTGCGATCCCTCGAAGGCGATGATGGGCCCGGGCTCGCGAGCCGCGTGGTATCCGCTGTTGACGCGAACCAATGGCTTCGAGGGCCCCGTGAAGATCGAGGTGAAAGGCTTGCCCGCCGGCGTCAGCGTGAACCCCCTGACGATCCCCGCGAACATGACGACCGGGCTGCTCGTGGTGAGCGCGGCCCCCGGTTCAAAGCTTGATGCGTCACTCGTCGAGATCGTCGGCACCGCGGAGGCGAAGGACGAAAACGGACAGGCCGTGACGCTGACTCGCAATGCAACGCCGGTGGAGGAGATCTACCTGCCCGGCGGTGGTCGTGGCCGCTTCGATGTCGGCATGCAGGCTGTCGGCATCACCACGGATTCGGACCTGATGGAAGTCCAGGTGAAGCCGAACCGCGTGACGCTCAAGCCGGGCGAGGAAGTGAAGATCGAGGTGAACCTGAAGCGGCGCAAGGACTATGACAAGGCGGTGACACTCGATGTGATTCTGCGACACCTTGGCATCAAGTACGCCGACCCGCTGCCGCCGGGTGTGACGATGGTCGAGAACAAGAGCAAGACGCTGCTTGGCACCGCCAGCGTTGGACACATCGTCCTGAAGGCCGCAGCGGACGCAGCCCCGTGCACCGATGTGCCCATCTGCGTGCAGGGCTTCGTGCCGATCAACTTCGTGGTGAAGGTCGGCTACTCCAGTGAGCCAATCTTCATCACCGTGAAGAAGTAGCTTCGATGCGTCTCATCGCATCGTCACCTGGTAGTGAATGCTGTTGCGCTGATCGGGTTTTACTCCGTTCGGAGCCGGCCCGATGAGCGTGAACGATTTCCCGTTCACGCTGTATTCAAACGGTTTCCCCGTCACCGGATCGCCTGGCACAAACACTGCGGTCACGTCCGCGAGCGCCTTCGGAAGCTGACCCCCGTTCGCGGAGGCGTGCAGGCGAATCGCCTCCAGAGTACGCAGAGCCGCGAGCTTCCTCTCGATTCGGGCGTGCGATTCGTGCACCCGCTCCATGGCGGGAGACATCATCAACGCGACAACGAACAGAAGATCGAGGCTATTCTCGTCGCGAGCTTTTTTGGTCTCGTCCCCCAGCTTCGCGAATTCGGCCCGTCCCTGGGGAATCGGCAAGAGAAAGCACTTGAACTGATCGTCGAAGAGCCCGCGAATGCGACGGATGGACCGCAAGGCCACGACCTGAGCCGGGGCCATTTTGGCCACAACGTCCGGTTTCATGCCGTCCTCAATCAGGTATTTCTTGGCCCCTTCGTATTGAGTCGTCACGTAGAGGATCTTCGCGGCATTGAAGGCCAGATGCTTGAGGGCCGCTTCCGCATCTCCTGAGTTTGTTGCACCTTCGACCATCCCGCTGTTCTGGAGTTTTTCCAGGGTGCTAAACATCCCCGCCAAGATCTCATCCGCACGGCTTACGGACAGTGGACCCTTCTCGATTTCCTTGATGTTCGGGAGCGTGGTGTCAAAGAAGACCGATTCCCCTTCAAGCCCCGGCCGCGGGTCGATCAAGGGTCGGGGTAGCGCGGTGAGGGCCCAGTAAAGGTTCGGTGAATCGGGCCGTTGCACCCAGTGCTCGATCTCCTGAATGGCAGTGCTGGAGATCGCGAGGCCAACGAGCATTTGGATCAAGGTGGGGTCCTCGCCGACATCCTTGGCGGAGCGAAACAACACCTGAAGCGTCTGGATCGCGTCTTCAAATCGGCCCTCGGCGAGCTCCACGCGGTGACGCAGTGCGAGTTGACGCACCACCTCGCGGTGCAACTGAACACTGGGAAGAAGTGTGTTGATCCCATCCGCCCGCAGGCGCGGCAGCGTCTCGCTCTCGTAACGATCAAGATGAGCGGCGCCGGTGTAGGTTTTCAACGTATCCGCGTAAGTCTGGAGGTGCTCCTTGACCTCCTTTAACGGGAGCGCGTCAATCGGCCCCTCCTGCCAGGCCGCCAATCGCTTCTCGCGTTCGCCGGTCTTGTCCGGCATCGGAGCCGGGCGAAGCTCGAAGGCCCAGGCGTACTGAAGGGCTCGATTCCCTGGTTTGCTATCGCGAAGCCGTGGGAGAAGCTCAAACCTCAGAGCCGGTCGTGGCGCTGCGGCCGGCGAAAGCGTGAGCTTGCGAGCCTCCGGCCCCGGATCGGCAGCCGAGGCGATGCCGGGCAAGGCCAGAAGGAAGAGGCCAAGGTGGCGAAACATGCGAGTTCTCCGGGGAGTCGTCGAGAAACTGGGAATGAAACGGATCACACCTGGACACGCGAAACGGGAACGTCTTTAGTCCAAGGGGTTCCACGGCCCGCGAAGGCGTCTGGTGGTGACACCGTCGCCTGAGGGGGCCGGCGGTAGTTCGTCGATGCCGATCGCCACGACCTGGTTTCGTAGCTTCAACCAGCGGACGAGATCCTCGGACGCGGTCGGGGATTCCACCGGTGCGCTGGGAGACGCCATCGACGGCGTGGGTTTCTCCACCTGCACCACTTCGCGCTCAACGATGACGGCTGGTGGTCGCATGAAGGCGAACACGGCAAGCATCACGCTCGCACAGAGACCAAGGCCCGTGGCCAGTCGCCAGTGCTGGACGCCCCGAGCGCCGGCGGCCCGGCCGGCTTCGAAGTAGAGCCGATCGCGAGGAAGGATGGCTGGCGCTGGCGTCAGCGATGCGAGCATGGGCTCGAGTGGATCGCGATCGGTCATGATTTCCCTTCCGGTTCAGGCTTCACGCCCAGTCGGGCGCGAAGCTGCGTCAACCCCTCGGTGTAGCGGCGATGGCAGGTGGCTGCGGACGCTCCGACCGTGGCGGCGATGTCCTCGAATGTCAGGTTGCCCCAGAGGCGAGCGACGAGGATTTCGCGAAGCTCCAGGGGAGGAGTGGCCAGGGCTTCCGCGGCTGTGGTGGCGTCCAGGCCGGCGGGATCGTCCGACACTGTGAACCAGGCGGTTTGCACGACATCCTCCGGACAGGCGCAGAACTGGCGGGCGTACAGCGTCAGGGCTGCCGCGTGCCGATCGATCAGAGAGCCGAGGGCGTCGGGTTCCATCGGAGAGAAAGACGCCAGTCGAGAGGAACCATTTCAAGAAATCGCCGCTCTGGCGAATATATCAGCCTCATGAAGCTCGTCTCTCTCGGAGATCAGGCGGTTCTCGCGTACCTCGCGGACGAGGCCGCGGCCATCCGACTCACCAGGGCGATTCGCACGGCGAACCCGCCCTGGTTGCACGACGTGGTCCCGGCTTACGCAAGCGTGGGTGTGTTCTTCGATGCGGATCAGGTGAAGAGGCAGGATGTCTTCGCGGCCCTCACCGCGATCGACGCCGTCGACGAGGCCTCGCCGCAAGCCTTGGCGATGGTGGTCCACCAGATCCCCGTGTGCTATGAAATGGCGCCGGACCTGGAACGAGTCGCGAATCACGCTCGGCTCGACTCCGCGCGTGTGATCGCCGCGCATCTCTCGGTGGAATACACGGTGTTCGCGGTGGGCTTCGTGCCCGGATTCCCGTATCTGGGCTATTTACCGGCGTCGATCGCGGGGGTGCCTCGGCTGGAGTCGCCACGGGTTCGCGTGGAGCCGGGAAGCGTCGGCGTGGCCGGGAAGCAGACGGGGCTTTACCCTCTGCCTCGACCGGGCGGCTGGAACCTGATTGGACGCACGCCGCTCACGGTGGTGGACGTGGCGGACGGCTTCTTCCCGATTCGCGTGGGTGATCGTGTGCGGTTTTCGAGGATCGATGAGCGGGCTTACGGTGATCTCTTGGGCGAGCGATTGAGCGCCGTTCAGGGAAGGGAATTGGTGCGATAATGTCGAAGCGAGTTCGCTGCAACTGCAAGGGAAACCCGGCCTGCAAGCTGTGCCAGGGGACGAAGTTCTACGCGTACGAACCTGGGCCCCGCGGCTGGATGCCGTTCGGCTGCCCGACATGCGAGGGCCGTGGCAAAGTCGGTGCGGATCCGTGCTTCACCTGCCGGGGCCAGGGCAGCGTTGATCCCGCAGACCCACCCACGAGCGGCCCACTCGACATGTTCTGGAAGATCATCATGGGAGCGTGAGGGTGCTGCCGATGGGTGGCGTCACTTTGCCCAGAGCAGCACGCGATCGACACCTGAGGAGAGTAAGGTCTTGCCGTCCGGGCGGAAGTGGATGCGGATGACCGGGCCCAGGTGGCTGGCGAGCGTGTCGAGAAGCGAGCCTGTGTTCGCGTCCCAGAGTCGAACGGTGTGATCGAGGCTGCCGCTCGCGAGCGTCTTGCCGTCCGTGGCCCAGGCGATGCTGGTGACGCGATCGGCGTGGCCCTTCATCGCGTGCAGTTCTTTCCCGCTCGCGGCGTCCCAGATGCGGATGTAAGTGTCGCCACAGGCGCCGGCAAGCTTGGTGCCATCCGGCGAAAGTGCGATCTCCGCCACGGTGCCGAGCATCGACTTGGTTCGCCACCTGGTCTCGCCCGTGTCGGGATCGAAGGCGGCCAAAGCTCCGCCCAGCACCGCGATGCTGCCGGAACCGCCCGCTGCGAAGAGCGTGCGGCCGTCCTTCGACCAGACCAGCCCGAGCAGTGCGACGGTTTTCTTCTCGTCGAACGTGATCGTCTTCTTCACCTTTAACGACTCGGGATCAAGAATCGTGATCTTGCCATCGGCCCCAGCGGTGGCGACGCATTTCCCTTCGGGATGCACCGCGATCGAGCCGCCCACGTCCGTCATCTCTGCGATGGCGCGAGCCTCGGTGGCGGGCGGGTTCCACAGGCGGATCGTCTTGTCGGCCCCGGTCGTGTAGAGTCCCTTGCCATCGTGAGCCCAGGCCACGGCGGAGACACCACCCGTGTGAGCGGGAAGCTCGAAACCGAGGCGAATGGCCTCTGGCGAAACGTCGACGAGGCACAGAGGCCCATCGGGCGCGATGCCAGCGAACGACTGGCCATCAGCGTTCCAGACGGCATCGACAAAGAGTCGATTGCCGGAGCGGAACATCATCTTGGGCGAAAGCCGCGGCTCGGTGGGCGCTGCGGCTTCGAGGTGCGCCACCTGCCGGATGGAGGATCGCTCGCGAAGCTTCTCGAAGGATCGTGGCGGCAGCATGGCGGGGCGGATCACGGGATTCGCGGGTTCCAGCTTGCTCAGGGCGTGGACCTGAAGGCGTGTGCCATCGGCGCGAAGCGAGACGTACGCCGTGCCCGCCTGCGGCTGAAGCATGGTGCAGACGATCGTGTCTTCGTCCTGCCACACGGGATTAAGCGTTCCCGCCCCGAGGTGGGTGAGTTGAGTGCGAAGCTTGCCATCCGGGCTGATGCGATGCAGTTCGATGGAACCGCCCACCGGTGCGGGAAACGCGATCCAGCGGCCGTCGGGCGACCATGCCGCCGTCAGCATCGCCACATCGGGTCGTGCTTCCGTGAGGTCCTTCATCTCCGTTCCGTTCGGTCTCATCGTGGCGAGCCGTGAGGTTTTGTTCTCGCCGTCAAAGTGAGCGAAGGCGATGGTTTCGCCGTCCGGCGACCACGCGGGGAAGCCGGCGTTCTCCGCGATCGGCTTGTCTTCGGTGCCGTCCAAATTGACCGTGCGAACCTCGGATCGAGCCGGCATTCCGAAGACACGGGCGTACGCGATCCGCTTGCCATCGGGAGCCCAGGTGGGGCAGAGGCAGGTGCCCCCGTCTTCTGGCACGGTGAGTCGCTTCCGCTCGCTGCCGTCGGCCGCCATCACGGTGATCTCGGTCACACGCGTGGCGTCGTCCATCCAGGTCGCCATCGCGATTCGCTTGCCATCCGCGGACCACGCCGGCCACAGTTCCATGCGATCGTTCGTCGCTGTCAGATTCTTCGTCGTGCCCGTCGCGGGATCCACGAGGAAGAGGTCCGGCTTCCCCGTGCGTGCGGAGGAGATCAGCACACGCCCTTCGGGAGTCGAAGGCGGTGCTTGCGAAACGATCGAGCTGAGAAGCAGGAATGCCAGGCTAGTGCTACTCATCCGTGTGACTCCCGAATCCAGGGAACAGACACATCACTGACCCCGGGCGATGCCAGGAATACAGCCTCTTTCCAGCCGTCCAAGGCGCCTCGCAAATCCAGGCCGTCTCAGGTGATTACGGGGCCGGCCCGTCGCCTGGTGGGTGCGCCACAAGGTGACTGGAGGGGCCACCCCGTCGCTCACGCTCTGGGTTCGCCAGAAGCCAGGTCGAAGGCGATCTCAGGCGCTTCGTCGCCGACGCCACCACCCCAATGCCCCGGCACCGAGAGCGGCCATGGCGAATGTCGAGGGTTCCGGCGTGGTCGCGTTTTCTGGTCCATCGTCCGGGTCCGGATCTGGGTCAGGATCGGGATCAGGATCGGGATCGGGAGTCGAGGTGGGACTGATGCCGAGCACCCACCAGCTATCTCCAGAGACGCTGAGGTTCGCGCTGCCGAGAGGGCTGAGGTTGGAATCCGTGATGCTGAAGGAGATGATCCGATTGCCATCGTCTTCGCTGGCGGGTGAAACCGAGAGGCGCATGAGGGCCGCGTTATCCGGAAGGACGCCGCCCGCCACTGGGGCCTCGGTGCTGGCAGGTGTCGTCGTCACCAGGGCTGCGGCGTCCGCGGGCGCGTTCGGTGAAGCGATCGAACCACTTCCGTTGCTGAGATTAAAGAGGATGGGAAGCCCGCCCCCGGTGAAGAAAACGGTCCCCCCGTCGGTGGAGGCTTTGTAAGTTCCTTCCGCGAGGAAGCTGGCGAGCCCAAGCAGGCCGCCCGCATCCGCTGAGTCGAACTGGAACTGTTGACTCGTCTGCACTTCCGCGACATCGGAAAAGCCGCTGGCCAGTGTGACGTTGAACCATGACGCCCCCGCGGGGGCTGGCAGGAGCAGCCCTCCGAGTGCGACGCCAAGAACGATGCTCCATTTCCGCCCGCCGCGCGCCATAGGAAGTCTCCCCGGTAAGGACGTGTACGAATCCTCGATAAGCCCGCGATCTATACCGCTGGAAGAATTTCGTGTAAAGTCGAATCGTCGAAAGGCCGATACGCCCGAATTCTTGTGGTATTCCTGCCGATTGAAGGGTTCGCCATGTCACCGTGGACCGGCAGCAAGTCTGGAGATGCGGAATGACGGAGGAGATGTGGACGTATGTTTTTCTGGGGCTCACAGCCTTTATCGCGGGTGTGATGAACAGCATTGCGGGCGGCGGTACGCTCCTCACCTTCCCGGCTCTCACCGGTGTCGTCAGCGCGGCGCTGGCCAACGGCACGAGCACCGTCGCGCTGATGCCCGGCTCGCTCGCGGGGGCGTTCGCCTTCCGTCGCGAGGTCCGCGAGTCCCGCCGATTCCTGCTGCAAATGCTGCTGCCCAGCGTCGTGGGAGGAGCCCTGGGGGCCTGGCTGGTGTCTCTGGACGAGAAACGCTTCGCGAGCCTGGTACCCTGGCTGATCCTGACGGCGGCCGTCCTGTTCCTGCTCCAACAGCCGCTGAACCGCTGGCTTCGCAAGCATCGCCCGGATCACGAGCCTGGCAAGTTCACCCAGATTGGCCTGTTGATCTTCCAGTTCTTCGTCGCGGTCTATGGCGGCTATTTTGGCGCAGGAATCGGCATCCTGATGCTCACGGCCCTGGGATTCATGGGCGTCGGTGACATCCACAAGATGAACGCTGTGAAGACCTGCCTGGCCTTTGTGATCAACGGAGTCGCTGCAGGGATCTTCATCGCCAACGGACTGGTGGCCTGGAAGTATGCCCTACCGATGGCCGTGTGCGCGATCCTGGGCGGGTACACGGGTGCGAGCGTCTCGCGGCGCCTGCCGGCGACCGTGGTGCGATGGATCATCATCGTCGTCGGATTTGGGCTGTCGGTCTATTACTTCGTCAAGAACGCCTGACGCTTCGGGGCATGTCTCGTTGGCTCACTTCTCTTGGCCCGTGAGCTTCAGCAGGGCATGGCCCATGGCGTCGCCGATGAGGTAGTATGTCTCAGCGTTGGTGTTCCAGTGGTAGCCCTGGCCGGAAGGGGATTGCTCCTGGGTCCGCCAGAACTTGCGAGTGCTGACGAACGCCACGTTTCCCTTGAACTCCTCGTACCCCGCCACGGCTGCCTGGGCTTTGACGAGCGAGACGGCACGCGGATGCGTCTCGGCGTCGGTCCCCATTTCCGTGCCGCCCACCACGAAGGGCAGGTTTTTGACGCCCAGATCCTTGCGAAGATCGCGAATGAGGTTGGCCAGGTTCTTCTCGTACTCCGCGTTGAAGGTGGGGCTGATGCGATCGTTCCAGCCCTGGTGCCAGCCGAAGCCGACGATTTCGGACTTGCGTCCCTCGAACTGCGGGAAGTGCTTGCTGAGATCTCGGATCACGTCGTGAGTCCGAGTGATGATCTCCGTGTAATACGGCCCGACTTCGCCTCCGGAGCTTGGGGGGCGGAAGTCCTTGGCCAGGCTTTTGCCACCCCAGGCCAGCTTGATGAGGAGGACGGGTTCTTCGTAAGCCTCGCCGAGAACGTGGCCGAGGCCGAGCTCGGGGCCGATGCGATCCTCCCTGGCTCCGTAGCCGACGGTGAGAGGCCCCTTGCGATCGAGGTAGTGAATCGAGACATCGTCGCGAACGATCCACTTGCCGTCCTTGTCCACCAGGTGCTTGAACTGCGTCGCGGTCGCGGGATCGCGAACGACGTATTCAAGGCTACCCTTTCCTTCGTTGCGTTTGGCCTCCGCCTTGATGAAGCCGTGCCCTTCCATGTTGGACTGGCCCGCGAGGATGAACACCTTCACGGGCGGCTTCGGGTCCGCCGCGATGGCGGTGCCTGCGATGAGGCCAAGGACTGCGATCAGCGAGAAGCGGCGAGAGCGAAGCATGGGTGACCTCGGAGAGTGTGTCCTTGTCTGTCATCTCGCGTCGGGATCACTTCTTTGCCTTGGGCGTCTCCTTCGCTTGCACCTCGATCGTCACGGGCGACGAGAGACACGCAGCCTTGGGCGGCTTCAGTTGGTTCTGCTTGCTGGCCGGGTCCGGAACGAGGGCACGGAAGACGAGGGTATACGTTCCCGGGGCGGTCGTGGGGGGGACATCGAAACTGACCTTAGTGTCACTCTTGTCCGCGTTGATCGTCGCGAGCACGGGCTCGGCACGATTGGCCGCGGCGCTGCCTCCTCGCAGCGGCGACAGGGTGGTGATGGTGATCACCTGCACCGCGTCCTTCAAATCCGCGGGCCGGGTGAGCTTGAGGGTCACCTCCGCCTTGTCGCCCGCCTTCACTTTGATCGGCGCGGTTGTGGTCGGCGTCAGCGTGAACGATGTCTCGCCGCGAACCGCAAGAGCGAGGCCAGGGCCGCGATCCAGGCGTGTCAGCATGGGAAAGTTCGGAGCCCGCCCCTGCTGCTCCGGCAGCGACCAGGTCACGGTGAACTGCCGGGCCGCGTGTTCTACCTTTGCGCCCTTGATCTCAGCGGTGCCAAGCACCGTCAAGAAACCGCTCCAGTCCTTCGCGTCCTTCGCTGCGGTCAGCACCAGGTGCGTCCGCGACTGCTGCGGCCCCACCACCTGGGGCGGGCAGGTGACACCCGCGGGAAGATCCTTCACGCTCAGCGACACCGCACCGTCGAAGCCATCGCGACGATCGACGTACACCGTCAGGGCGTATGAACCGCCGCGTGGCACCGTCACCCCTTCGGGATAATTCAGCAGGAACGGCATGACGGCAACGCGAAAGTCCGGGGTCTCCGGCGTCATCCGCAGCACGTACACATCGCGCACGCCCGACTGAATCGCCGCCTCGCGCGTCGACACCATCACGCGATACGTTCCATCCGCAGGCGGCAAGAAGCGATAACGCACCGGGTCCTCGGAACGCGTGTAGAACTGATTCGGGCTCAGCGTGTCCGCCGCTTCGTCCACCTCGGCGAGCACCTTTCCCTTGTCGTCAGTCACGAGGAAGTACGCATCAATCTGCGAGCCGATCCGTTCCGCGAAGAGTTCCAGCATCACCGGTTCCCCTTTCTTCGCGGGGAAACTGCACCAGTCGCGATCGTTCCGCTTCTCGATCCGCCCCGCGATGTCGCCGGGCACCGTCACGGCGATGGCCTTCTCGGGTGAGTCGTTGTCGCCCGATTCCACCGTCACCTTCCCTTGCGGAAAGAGCACCAGCGGCGCCGGCGAGGCCAGATCCAGTGCCGGGATCGCCAGGCTCTCCGCATCCACGAATCCGCCCGAGGGTGCCACCACCAGCCCGGTGCGAAGCTCGTCGACCTTCGCTGTCGGCTTCCCCGGGAAGTTCAAGGGCATCGCCAGTGCGGGCTGGCCGCTTGACGCCACCGCGGTATCGGGCTTCGCACCTGGCAGGTTCTTGCCATATGCCGTCAGTGCCTTCGCATCGGTCAGCCACAGCGGGGGGTACACAGCGTCCACCCAGGGCTTCGTGGTCACCGTGAGCCGATAGAAGTGATCAGGCCCGCCCGTGACGTACGCGAACGAGGCCACCCGTGCGACATATTCCCCGTCGCTGGGTGCCGTGAACTGGACGACGGCATCACCGCCGCGATAGCCACGATTCGACGCCAGGGGTCGGCCGTCCACGGTTGCGACCGTCAGATCGGCGGGCAGCTTGCTGTCGATCGCGGACGTGAGGCACGCCACCACCACCGTCTGCCCGGCTTTCACGGGGAACTTCACATAGTCCACGTCCGTCGGGGCGCTGATCTCGCCGCTCACGCTCGTTTCCAGGGCGATCGCCTGGGCCTGGGGCAGATCATTGTTCGGCTCCTTCTCCGCGACCTCGGTCGTTTTGCTGATCGTAAACGTCCGCGGATTGCTCAGGCCGGCTTTCGTCACCACGCGAAGATCGAAGGCTCCCGTCGCCACGTCGGCTGGAACCGTCACCTTGAACTTTAACGCGGCGCTGGCCTTCGTCGTCGCCATCTTCTTCCCACCGCCCTGCGTCTTGGTCTTTGGCGACTCGGCCACGGCGGTATCGCCCACCAGCTCCGCCTTGATCTTGCTATTCGAGAAGAGCAGGCTTTGAGCGTCCTGGAGGTTCGCACCCGCGACGGTAACCTCGACCGTGCTGCCCGGAGATGCACCCGTCGGCATCAGCGTGTACACTTGAGGCCCGGACTGGCCAAGCGTCAGGCTTGTCGAAAGAACCACCAACAGCATCGCGAGCAGCGGACGTGGCAACATGGCGGAGACCCCGGGAGGGAAAGTGGGGACGGAGGTAGGATACTGTGAGATTACCGACCTTGAACGTGATGTGCAACGACAACTCCAGGAAGACCATGCCACCTTATCGTGAACTGCTGCGGCGATCGCTCCTCGTGCTCGCCGTCACCACGGCCCTTGTTGCCGTGGGGTATTTCTGGCTCGATCGCCCCATCGCTCGGTATGTGGCGGAGACGGGAATCCATTACAGCGATGTCGTTCGCCGCGTCACGAACTTCCCGATGTGGCTGAACGCGCTCGCCCCGGTGGTGGCGCTTGTGGCCGTCGTTCGGCTCGCTTGTGCGCCGCTGCGCCGCTGGGAACGCACCGCGTTCGCGGCTTCAATCAGCTTGATGGTCGCGATCGCCTTCGAGTATTACCTGAAATTCCTTGCCGGTCGCTACTGGCCCGAAACCTGGACTCACCGAAACCCGTCGCTCCTCGGCACCGGCGGTTATGGATTCCATCCCTTCCACTTCGGCGATTGGTACGGTTCCTTTCCGTCTGGCCACACGCTTCGCACCGCCGCCGTCTTTGCGGTCATCGGCATCGCCTATCCTCGAACTCGCTTACTCGGCACGGTCATCGTGCTCGTGGTCATGCTCGCACTCATCGGCATGAACTACCACTTCCTCAGTGACACGATTGGAGGCGCCGCGGTGGGCTATCTCACCGCGAGCTACACCGCCGCATTCTTCGGCCTTCGTACGCTCAACGATGCAGCGAGGCCAAGCGACAAATGACGAGACCCCTGGCGAACGGCGAGGCCATCGGCGATAGTTTAGGGACAGTGAGTTTTAGCTGAGGTTCCAGAATTTGTTCGTGGAGAGGAACTCGGCTTAGGGCTGGCGCATCAATAATTGTCGGGTCCGGAGGGGACGAGATGTCCCGGGCGACGAGCCCTCTTGAAGCCGCGGATGCGGCGACCGACGGTAGCCAGGGGTGAGTCATCGAACCCCTGGTGAGTGAGCCTCTCCAGAGTCCCGGAGGGACGATCGAACTTACGCCATCCCTGACACGGCCGAATGGCCAAGGTTCGATCGCCCTTCCAGGGTTCGAGAGTTCGAGTCCTGGGGTTCGCAAAGCCTCACCCCGGGCTACCGTCGGTCGCCGCTCCGCGGCTGAGTCGAATCCGACAGTTGTTGATACCTTGACCGTTAGTAAGCGTGCTTCTGCTTCTGGAAGAGCATGCGCCAGATCGTGAGGAAGAGAATGCGCACGTCGAAGAGGGGGTTCCAGTGGGTGATGTAGTAAAGGTCGAACTGCACTCGCTTCCGGAGTGAGGAGTTGCCGCGCCAGCCGTTGACCTGGGCCCAACCGGTGATGCCGCACTTCACTGCATGGCGAGCCATGTAGTTGGGGATCGTCTTGCTGAATTGATTCACGAACACCGGCCGCTCGGGTCGCGGGCCGACGAGGCTCATATCGCCCATCAGCACATTGAAGAACTGAGGCAGCTCGTCCAGGTTCGACATCCGCAAGAAGGTGCCCAGCCGTGTTCGTCGATCATCGTTCATCTTCGTCATGGCGGGGCCGTTCGCTTCCGCGTCTGCCTTCATGGTCCGGAACTTCAGCATCGCGAAGTGACGGCCGTTGAGCGAGCAGCGCTCCTGGCGATACAGCATCGGCCCCGGGCTCGTCATCTTCACCAGGATCCCAATCGCGGCCATCACGGGTGCGAGAACCAGGATCGCCACACAGGCAAGGATCACGTCCATCACTCGCTTCACGACCACGTTCATGCCGTAGTGTGGGCTCTCGCGGAGGCCGATCACGGTGAGGTCGTGCAGGTGCGTTGTCGTGAGCGTCAATCCGGAGAGAGCCGGAACATCCGCGACAAGGCGGACATCCACGAGCGTTCGCGAGAGGACATCGAAGACTCGCCGCGCTTCGGGATAGCGATTCAAGGGCAGGCAGATGAAAACGTGCTCGATGTGGTGCAGGTGCACCAGTTCCGGCAGATCGTCGATCCGCCCGACGACGGGGAGATCGGTCGGGCAGCGTGTGGAGTCGTCCTCGACATAGCCGACAGTGCGGATGCCGGTCCACGCGACCTTGCGGAGGGAGCGTGCGGTTTGTCGAGCGAGCCGGCCCGTGCCGATGATGAGGGCGTGGCTTTGGTTGACGCCTCGACTGCGGAGGAATCGCACGGCCGTCCAGGCGGCCCGGCGGCCGGCCACGACCGCGAACCAGGTGCCGAGGGCGAAGAGCCCCATCACCATGCGCGATTCGTAGACCGCATGACGGGCAAAGCTTGTAGCCATCATCATGAGTGAGAGCAGGGCGACGCCCTTGGCGACGGCAATGAGTTCCTCGCGGAATCGTCGCATGCGGTGGACTTCGTACATGCCCGCGATGCGGAACGCCACGAAGGTGAGAATCACAACGAGGGGCAACGCCGCGACGTGCGTGGGATAGTCGGGCACGTCGAGGTAGATCGGGATGAGGCCGCTCTGGAAACGCACGACGTACGCCATCAGCCAGGCGGCGACGGTGAACCCGACGTCCTGAATGAGAAAGCAGATACAGAGGGCTTGACTGGCTCGTTTCATGGTGCGGGGCCGTACCCCAGAGTCCTCGCGGGGTTCGACTTGTACCAGCCGCGACGGTTGGGTGTCAAGGCACCTAGAATATCGGTTGTTCCAACCCGAAACGTGAATGGAGAATCCCTGTGCTGACCGCCGACCAGCTGCTGGCCCGATTGTACGCCCTTCGCAAGGACTACGCGGACGACCCCGAAGACGAGACCTATCAGGCCCTCCACGCGGCCTTTATGTTCATCTCGTACAACATGGCCGGCTTCAAGGAGTACGTGAAGAAGGAAGCGGAAAAGAGTTCGTGAGTTGTCGGTTTCGCTGGCGGAGATAATCCAGGACGTCCTTTTTCCCGTGGAGAAACCCATGAGCGTGTCCGTGCTTGACGAAGCGACGAGTCAGAAGCTGTTGAAGGCGGGCAACGAGGTAGAACTGCGGAGCGCGTCCGGCGGCCTCCTTGCGAAGTACGTGCGAATTGACGGCCCGCCGACGCTGCCGCCGGGCTATTACCTCGACGAGGAGTGGCCTTCGAGAGAAGAACTCCAAAGACGAGTCCGTGAGGATCGTCGTTACTCGGCTGAAGAAGTGAAGGCGATGTTGAAGCAGTTACGGAGTGCTCGTGATGAAGGTTGAATAGTCCAATAGAGCCTATGATTCCTTGGTCCGAAGGATTTCGTCGGCCTCCAAGGCCGATCAGGCGTTGATTGAAGCCAGTGCTCTGCGAATTACCGAGCAACTGGCAATCGATCCTTTTCAACTCGGCGAATCACGTAACCCGAACGAGAGGGTCTGGTTTGAAGATCCACTTGTTGTCGAGTAGGAGATCGAGATCGACCGGGTTGTTGTGTCTTTCGTGACCAATCCCAGGCGGCGTCGCGGCCCTCAGGACACGTAATCGCTGACACGCAAGCGGCTCCACTCCGGCCGCGGCGATTCCATCGCTTGCAATTCTTGCAGGATTGGCCCAAGGAGGGCTTCTTCCAGATCCGCCAGGGCTCGCGTGGCCGGCATCCCATCGAAGACACGATGATCGAAGTGCAGCCGCACATCGATCGAGCCGTCGGATGCGAAGGTGCCGTAGTTCAGCGTGCTGGTGACGGGCGAGATCAGGTGCAGCGCCGCGGCGCCGCCGGAGGCTGTGACGCTGACGCCAAAGGTCCCGAAGTAGTTTGTCTTGAGTCGACCCGAGCAGGAGCCCGCGCACCACCAGAGCATTCTCCGCAACAGTTGCGGCAGGCGTGCGTACTTCAAGCAGCGTCGAAAGGGGCGCACGGCTTCCACCGGTTCCGTCCGCCAGCGTCTCAGCGTCGCGGCCATCTCGGAGAGCGGTTGGAGATCAGGGGATTTCAGCAGGCCGAAGAAAACGCCAGGCTCCCCCTGGTAATTCCGCTCCACCGCGATGGCCGCGACGGACTCGTCCGCTTCAAAGAGTTGCGGCCAGGGGAACGTGAGGAACGTGCGGCGAAGCTCCGGCCGCTGACGGGCGACGATCGCGAACGCCTTCACGAACAGCAGCGACCACGGCGGCGGCTCCGGCAGTCGTTTACGCGCATCGAGCACGGGGCCAAGCCGCATCCGCCGCTCGAACGTGACGAGGGGCAACGCACGGCCAGCGTGGAGCAGGTCGCCCACAAGGCGGCGAGGCAGCGACAGCGATTGCCGACGGCCGGTGATCGAAGGCATCCAGGCATTCCATGGGATAGGCAGCAGTCCCCGTCCGCGCGGGCAGGCGGCTTCCATACCGCCGCCGGGCACGATATAATTGAACCGCCCACCGCGCCAATGCCAACCGCTCCAGGACTCCCGCCAATGGCTCTCCGCCTGTTCGCTGTGCTGGCGGCGCTTGCCGCTCCGCCCGGCCTCGCTTCCGCGGCTCCCGTTACCTATGAACGGGACGTCATGCCGGTGTTGTCGAGAGCCGGCTGCAACATGGGCGCCTGCCATGGCAACCTTAACGGCAAGGGCGGGCTGAAGCTCTCGCTCAAAGGTGAAGACCCCGCCGCGGACCTCGCCGTGCTCACGCGGGACATGCTCGGCAGGCGAACCGACCCGCACAGCCCGGACGAAAGCCTCATCCTTCGCAAGGCCACCGGGCAGGCTCCTCACGAAGGCGGCGTCCGCTTCCCGCGAGACAGCCACGAATACACCGTACTTCGCACCTGGATCGCAGCCGGTTGCGTTGCCGATCCACCCGGCGGGCCGAAGCTCGCCATGCTCACGGTGACGCCGGCGAACCGCATCCTGATCGAGCCGGAAGATCGCTTCACCATCACCGCGACCGCTCGTTTCACGGATGGCAGCACGCGCGACGTGACCACGCTCGCCAACTTTGAGCAGACCAGCATCGGCATCGCGAAAGTCCTGCCCGGCGGCGATGTGCTCCGTGAACAGAACGGCGAAACGGTTATCCTCGTTCGCTATCTGGATCAGGTCGTGCCGGTGCGGGCCGTCTTCCTGCCCAATCGGCCGCTGCCGGAGATGGGGGACCTCACCGCGGAAACGCCGATCGACCGCCTGGTGATTGCCCAGTTGAAGGAGCTACGGCTTACACCCGCGGGCCTCGCTCCCGATCACGTCTTCCTTCGACGAGCGCACCTCGATGCCCTGGGCGTGCTGCCCAGCGCCGCGGAGACTCGCGAGTTCCTCAGCGACTCCCGGCCCGATCGCCGGGCTCGCCTGATCGACTCACTGCTGGCTCGCCCCGAGTTCGCGGAGTACTGGGCCCAGAAGTGGGCGGACCTACTGCGAAATGAGGTGAAGTCGCTGGATCGCAAGGGCGTGGCGGTCTTCTATCGCTGGATCACGGCGAACCTCGCGGATGATCGGCCGCTGAACGATTTCGCCCGCGACATCCTCACCGCTCGCGGCAGCACGTATGCCAACCCGCCCGCGAACTTCTACCGAGCCGTGCGCGATCCGACCACGCGGGCCGAGTCCGTGGCCCAGGTCTTCCTCGGCATTCGCATCGGCTGTGCCCGTTGCCACAACCACCCGTTTGATCGCTGGACGATCGACGACTACTACAGCTTCTCCGCGCTCTTCGCCCGCATCGATTATCGCCTTCACGGTAACAGCCGCGAGGACCTCCTCGACAGGCATGAGTTCATCGGTGAACAGGTCGTGTTCACGACTCCGGATGGCGACATGAATCACCCACGCACGAAGCTCCCCGCAGCGCCGAAACTGCTGGGGGCCGCTCTCGTGCCGCCAGGCGGAGGCCGCGACCGCCTGCAACCTCTCGCGGACTGGGTCGCCGCGAAGGACAACCCCTTCTTCGCACGAGCCCAGGTCAACCGCATCTGGCTGCACCTGATGGGCCGTGGCCTCGTGGACCCCAACGACGACTTCCGGGCCACGAACCCGGCTTCCAACCCCGCGTTGCTGGAGTGGCTCGCGAAGGACTTCGCGGACCACGGCTTCCGCCTGAAGCACGCCGTGCGAACGATCATGAACTCGCGGACCTATCAACTCGCTGCGGAGGCGAGGGAAATGTCCACGATGGGGGACGACTCGCACCATGCTCACGCGGCCGTGCTGCCCCTGGAAGCGGAACAGTTGTACGACGCGATGGCGAAGGTGACCTGCAGCACGATCAAGTTCGATGGATACCCCAAGGGCTTGCGGGCCAATCAGCTTCCCGCGCCGATGCAGATTCCTCGCCGCGGCGGCTCCATGGGCATGGGCGAACGCTTCCTCAAAGTCTTCGGCAAGCCGGACCGCTTGCTCACCTGCGAGTGCGAACGCAACGACGACCCCGGCCTGCTTCAGGCGTTCCAGATGATCACGGGTGAAGTGGTGAACAAGGTGCTCGCCGACCCGGCCAACCGCATCGGCAAGTCCCTCGCCGCAGGCAAGAGCGACGCGGAGATGCTCGACGAGTTCTACCTCGCCGCGCTCTGCCGCTTCCCCACGGACGCGGAGAAGAGCCAACTGACGGCTTACGTGAGCACGGCCAAGGATCGCAGGGCCGCCTGGGAGGACCTGGTCTGGGGCCTGCTTAATGCGAAGGAGTTCCTGCTGCGGCGGTGAGCGAATCTCCGATAGGATAGAAGTGCGGTTCGAGACCCTCCGCGAGATGTCGCCATGGCCGTCGCCACCTTCGATACGCTGAAGTTCGCCAACACGCTCAAGGCGGCAGGCGTGCCGGATAAGCAGGCCGAGGCTCAGGCCGTCGCGTTTGCCGAGGTGATCCAGATCAACCTCAAGGATCTGGTGACCAAGGACGACCTGCGATTGGCGAAAGAAGATCTCGAACGTTCCATCGACGGCGTTCGCAAAGAGCTCACGCAGCAATTCGATACCAAGCTTCAGAAACTGGATTCCAAGATCGATCTTCTTGATCAGCGGCTGATGGCGAAGTTCCAGCAGGTGCAATGGGTCGGAGGTGTCCTTGTGACCTTCATGTTGGCCGTCTTGGGATTGCTCATCCGGCTCTCGTTCTTCGCACGCTGAGTCCCCGTGGCGAGGCCACGCCGAATCGTCCCTGTGGATCTTTGACGAGATACAACCATGGCCGTCGCCACCTTCGATACGCTGAAGTTCGCCAACACGCTCAAGGCGGCAGGCGTGCCGGACAAGCAGGCCGAGGCTCAGGCCGTCGCGTTTGCCGAGGTGATCCAGATCAACCTCAAGGATCTGGTGACAAAAGATGATCTCAAGCGCGAGTCCGACGACATTCGCAGAGAGATCAAAGAAACCGAGCAGCGTTTATCCTCGAAGATCGAAACTTCAAATGTGCAGGTCCGTGGTGACACCGCCTTGACACGCTGGATGCTTGCGGCTGTGCTGACGGGCGTCACCGGCATTCTCATTCGACTCTTCGTCTATCGCGGCGGCTTCTAAAGAATCTCCAGGTGAGCGAATGATGCACCACACTCATCTCTCCCGTCGCTCCGCTCTTCGCGTGGGCGGGCTCGGCCTGTTCGGCCTGGGTTATCCGCAGCTTCTTGAGGCGTCCGCGAAGGCCGCGCACAAGGCGACGGCGAAGACCGTCATCTTCCTCCACCAGTGGGGCGGGCCGGGGCAGCACGAAACGTTCGACCCGAAGCCGGACGCGCCCGCGGAGGTGCGTGGGCCCTGGTCGCGATGGACGCAGTCGAAGGTGCCCGGCACGCTCGTCAGCGACAAGCTTCCGAAACTCGCGGCGATGACCGACAAGTTCACCATCATCCGCTGCCTGCAACACTCCCTGAAGAACCACAACTCCGCGGGCTATTACAGCCTCACCGGCGTTGCCCCGCCCACGGACGACCAGCGGCTACGCGACTCGCTCGAACTCTTCCCCGCGTACGGCTCCATCGTCGACAAGCTCAGCCCGGCCCCGAAGGGCGTCGCTTCGTTCGTCTCATTCCCCCATGTGATCGCGGATGGCTCCATCACGCCCGGCCAGCATGCCAGCTTCCTCGGCAAGGGCCACAACCCCCTCTTCGTCGGCCAGGATCCGAACGCCAACGGCTTCAAGCTTCCGGAACTCACGCTGCCCGAGAACGTGCCGATTGCCCGGCTTGAACATCGCCAGGACATCCTGAAACTCATTGACGAGCAGTCCGAACTGTTGGAGAAATCTCTCGTCGCCCAGGGGCTCGACGAGACTTATCAAAAGGCGGTTGCGCTTCTGACGGCGCCGCGGTTCAAGGAGGCATTCGACCTCACAAAGGAGTCCAGGGAAACCCGAGACCGCTATGGCCGCACGACCTACGGCCAGTCCTGCCTGCTTGCCCGAAGGCTCGCGGAGGCGGGGGCGAAGTTCGTGAACGTCTACTTCGCACGGACCATCGGCGGCGTCGGTGGCGGCTGGGACTACCACGGATTCAAGGGCGAGAACGTCGCGGCCCGCGTCGACTACCTGCTGCCGGAAACGGACCGCACGCTCTCCACGCTTCTCGAAGACCTGGAGCAGCGCGGCCTGCTGGAGAGCACGCTGGTGGTGTGGGTTGGCGAGTTTGGCCGGACGCCGAAGATCAGCAACAACGGCGGCCGCGACCACTGGCCGCAGTGCTATGTCGCCGTTCTCGCCGGTGGCGGCACAAAACGCGGCTTCGTTTACGGCGCCAGCGACAGGTTCGGAGCGTATCCCACGCTCGGCGCCGCCAGGCCGGAAGATCTCTCCGCGACAATCTTCCACGCCCTCGGGCTCGATCCCGAAACCGAGATCCGCGACAAGCTCAACCGCCCGCTGCCCATCAGCCGCGGCAAGCCTATCATGGATCTGTTCGCCTAGGCGAATCCGCCAGGCGAACCCGAAGCGTAAGCGACGGGGTGGCCGGTACAAGGACTGATGACGTCGAATCTTAGGCGAACCCGAAGCGTAAGCGACGGGGTGGCCGGTACAGGGACTCACGACGTCGAATCGCCTACTGGGTTCGCCGGGTTTCTCTCAGAGAGGTTATCGATGCATCCTCGACTGATTGTCCTCACCGGCGCCACGCGCGGGCTGGGTCGTTCGTTGGTGCCTCAGTTCGTGGAAGCCGGCCACACAGTCATCGGTTGCGGTCGCAAGGAATCCCTCGTTCAGGAACTTCGCAAGTCGTTCGCGTCTCCTCATCGCTTTGATGTTGTGGATGTCCGCGATGCGGCGGCCGTCGAGGCGTGGGCCAGGAGCGTCCTTAAGTCTCATGGGCCGCCCGCATTGCTCATCAATAACGCAGCCCTGATGAACTCGCCAGCCCCGCTCTGGAAGGTGCCCGCCGCGGAGATGAAAGATCTCTTCGATGTGAACGTCATCGGCGTGGCTAACATGATCCGCGCGTTCGTGCCGGCAATGGTCGCCCTGGAGAGCGGCGTGATCGTGAACCTTTCCAGCCTCTGGGGCCGCAGCACTTCACCGGAGGTGGCGCCGTACTGTGCGACCAAGTACGCGATCGAAGGCCTGACGCTCGCGCTGGCCAAGGAGCTACCCCAGGGCATGGCCGCGGTGCCGATGAACCCTGGCATCATCGACACGGAGATGCTTCGACAGGCGTTTGGAAACGGTGCCGGCAAGTATCACAACGCCGAGGCCTGGGCCCTGAAGGCAGCACCGTTCCTGATGAGCCTCGGCGCGAAGGATAATGGCAAATCGCTGAGCGTCGCGTAGGCGGGGTTGCATATCTTGCATTGATGCGACGTCATCAGGCGATAGGTAAGAAGAGATTTACCGCAGAGTCACTGAGGACACAGAAATCGGAGAGAGGAAGAGAGAAAAGTGTGGGGAGTTCGACAAGGATAACACCATGGAATGGCGCCGGATCGCTTGACGATCCTTTCTCGAAATCCCTTCATTCTCTCACTCTAAACTCTGTGACTCTGTGGTAAGTTTCTTTCTTGTGCCCGCCTTGGCAATTGGGTGGGCCACCCCGTCGCTGACGCTTCGGGTTCGCCTTGCGGTTGGGTGGCGAACCCGAAGCTGACGCTCAGGTTCGCCAGGCCGAAATCCTCAAGTCCTCACTTCGCCACGGGCACGAACTTCACGCAGATCGGGGACGGCACCTTGATGGCGTTGGCCGTCTCCTTGCCAAGTCCGGTGGCGGGGTCGAATTCCCACACGCCGACCTTGTCGCCGGCCTGGCTGCCGATGAGCATCCACTTGCCGGACGGGTCGATGTTGAAGTTGCGCGGGATCTTGATGTCGCCGGTGATATGCCCGACGGCGGTGAGCTTGCGGTCCTCGCCGACCTTGAAGACGGCGATGCTGTTGTGGCCACGGTTCGAGACGTACACGAACTTGCCCGACGGAGCGAGCACCACTTCCGCGGTCGAGTTACCCGGCGTCGCCTGGGGCAGCGTCGAGAGGGACTGTACCGTCTTGCTCTTGCCGCCCGCGAGGTCGAGGTCGACGACGTTGACGGTGCTGTCGATTTCGCCGCAGACGTACGCAATCTTCTGATCCGGGGCGACGGCGATGTGGCGAGGGCCCGAGCCCGCGGGCAGGGAGATGTCGGCCGCGGCGTCGTCATCGACCTTGCCGGTGGCGGGGTCGATCTTGAAGACCTTGACCTTATCCATGCCGAGGTCGACGGTCATCGAGTACTGGCCATCCTTGGAGAAGGTGCCACAGTGTCCGTGAGGGCCCGTCTGGTTTTTGTGGACGCCGGAACCGGGTCCGTGCTGGAAGAAGCCGGCCTGGGTGCCGAGCTTGCCGTCCGGATCAAGTTGGTAGAGCACGGTGGAGCCGCCGCCGTAGTTGGCGACCGTGACCATGGTGCCCGCGGGGTTCACCGCGACATGGCAGGGGCCGGTGCCAACGGACGAAGCGGAGTTCAGCGGTGCGAGCTTGCCTGTGGCGGCATCGAGTGCGAAGGCATGAACGCCGCCGCCCTTCTTGCCATTGATCGCGTTCACTTCGCCCACGGAATACAGGTACTTCTTGCTGGGGTGAATCGTGAGGAAGGAAGGGTTGGTGACCTCGGCGGCCAGTTCCGCCTCGGAGAGCTTGCCGGTCTTGGCGTCGAACTGGGCGCGATAGATGCCCTTGCTGCCCGACTTGCCGCCGGAGTTCGTGCCGAAGTAGACCCAGAAAAGGCCCGAGCCTTCTCCGTCGGCCGCGTGCGATGCCGAGACGCCGGCGCCGAGCAATATAGCCACGGCTCCGAGAGTGGTGAGAAACCGCGATCGTTGCATGGGAGACTCCAAGGAAGTAATCGAGAAAATCCTGCCCGCCTGACAGTGAGTTGATGATAATGACCCTCGGCCCTGTTGGGTATCGAATTCACTCACGAGGTTCCGTCATGCGTTTCGCTCTCTCCGCTGCCCTGCTGTTCGTCTGTTCCGCGTTGACGATCCGTTCTGCCGATTCGAAGGCCGAGTGGATGGATCTGATGAACAAGGATGTCTACAAGGCTGTCGATCCGGAATGGATCACCACGGAAAGCGTGTCGCTTGATGCCGAGAAGAACGGCGGCAAGCTGAAGGCCGTTCCCGTGCCGAGCGGCACGACCTGGGTCAACGGCGTGACAGGGCGAATCAAGAACCTGTACACCAAGCAGTCCTTCGGCGACTGCGAATTGCACCTGGAATTCCTGGTCGCGAAGGGGTCCAATGCCGGCGTGAAGTTCCACGGCATGTACGAGATCCAGATCCTCGACAGCTTCGGCAAAACGAAGCTCTCCGGCGATTCTTGCGGCGGCATCTACCCGCGAGCCGAGGCGAAGCCGCGGTATCACCACATCGATGATGGCATCGCTCCGAAGGTGAACGGGGCCAAGCCGCCGGGCGAATGGCAGACGCTGGATGTGGTCTGGCGTTCGCCGCGCTTCGACGACAAGAACGAGAAGATCGAGAACGCCCGTGTGGTCAAGGCGACGCTTAACGGCCAGGTGATTCACGACAACCAGGAGCTGAAGACGCACACCGGCGATAACTGGTCGAAGAAGGAAATCGCGAGCGGCCCGCTGATGATCCAGGCGGACCACGGCCCGTTCGCGTTCCGCAACCTGAAGGTGAAGCCGCTGACCGACGCGAAGTGACTCTCGCTTTCGCTGCTTGCGGCTTGGCGATGTTCAAATCGTTCATATGTGACGGATCTCCACAACGCTAAGCCGCAAGCAGCGAAGATTCACTCGGTGATCTCCACATCGTGCAGGGCGTTCCGCTCGGGCGGGGTCGCCTTCATGTTCTGCAACCGCCACGTCAGTAGCGAGAATCGCGTCTTGGTCTCGGCGTTCGTCACGGCTCGCCACATCGCCTTTTTGCTGCCGACGACGACCACAAGCTTTCGCCCGCGAGTGATCGCCGTGTACAGCAGGTTCCTCTGCAACATCACGTAGTGCTGCGTATGCAGCGGAATCACTACCACGGGATACTCCGACCCTTGCGACTTGTGGATGCTCGCCGCGTACGCCAGTTGAAGTTCGTCCAGGTCGCCAAAGTCGTACTCGACCTCGCGGCCCTCGAACTCGACCGTTGCGATCTGGTCGACGGCGTTCAACTTCACCACGCGGCCGATGTCGCCGTTGAAGACGTCGCGCTGGTAGTTGTTCTGCACCTGCATCACCTTGTCGCCGACGCGGAAGGTGGTGTCGTAACGCTTCACTTCCGTCGCCCCGGGTTTCGGCGGGTTCAGTGCGGCCTGAAGTTCCTTGTTGAGGTTGATGACGCCAAGTTCCGTCTTCACCTGCGGCGTGAGGATCTGCACATCGCGAAACGGATCGAGGCCGAAGCGTTCCGGGATTCGCTCGCGCACGAGGTACAGGATTCGCTCGATGATGCGGGCTGGATCGTTCGCCTCGATGAAGTAGAAGTCTCCCTTTCCCGCCGGTGCGGACTCGGGTTCGAGGCCCTGATTGATAGCGTGGGCCGCCCGCACGATGTCGCTGGAGCCCGCCTGGCGATGAATCTCCGTGAGCCTGGCCACGGGCACCATTCGCGACGCGATCACGTCGGACAGCACCGAGCCCGGCCCGACCGACGGCAGTTGATCGACGTCGCCCACAAGCACCAGGCAGGCCCAGGGCGGGATAGCCCGCAGAAGCTGATTCATCAGTCGGATGTCGACCATCGAGACCTCGTCCACCACGAGCAGGTCGAAGTCCAGAGGCTGGTCGCGGTTGCGTTTGAAGTCGCCGATCGACGGGTCGAACTCGAGGAGGCGGTGGATCGTTTTCGCTTCCCGGCCTGTCGATTCCGCGAGACGCTTGGCCGCGCGGCCCGTGGGAGCACAGAGCCCGACGCGGAGTTGCTTGGCCTGGAAGATCTCGAGCACAGCCCGAACGATCGTCGTCTTGCCGGTGCCCGGGCCGCCGGTGAGCACGAGGAACTTCTTGGTGACGGCGTGGCGAATCGCCGCCTTCTGCGACTCCGCGAAGGTGATGCCCATCTTCGTCTGCACCCACTCCAGGGCGGCCGCGACGTTGATCTCGGGCAGCGGATGTCCGCCGACGGCGAGGGCCGCGATCGAACGCGCCACGCCCACCTCCGCGAGAAATAGCGGCTTGAGGAATATCATCGAATCGTCGCTGGACTTCGCCGGCGCCGCACTGGGCAGAATCGGAGAATCGCGAACGATTTCGTCCTCGAATCGCAGAGCGTCGATCGCGGTCTTTGCGTTGGCGTCGTCGATCTCGCCTTTCGTCAACTCCACCGCCAGCTGGGCGGCGAGTTCCTCGGGCAACCCCACATGGCCGTCACTGGAAGCCTGCTTCAGCACATGCCTCACCGCCGCCTGGGCCCGGTGCGGCGAGTCGCGAGGCAGGCCGAGCTTGATGGCCAGTTCATCCGCGGTCTGGAAGCCGATGCCCCAGATGTCCGTGCTAAGGCGATACGGATTCGCTTTCACCATCTCGATGGCCTGTTCGCCATACATCTTGAAGATCTTGATGGCGCGAGCGGTGCCGATGCCGTACGACGTGAGGAAGACCATGATGCCGCGAACGTGCTTCTGCTCCTCCCAGCCCTCGCGGATCAGCTTGAGTCGCTTCGGCCCGATGCCTTTCACCTGGCTCAGAAACGACGGCGACTGATCGATCACGTCCAGCGTCTTGTCACCGAAGACGTCGACGATCTTCTTGGCGTAAGTCGGGCCGATGCCCTTCACCCACTTGGAACCCAGGTATTTCGCGATGCCCTCGGCCGTGTGCGGGGGGGCGGTGCGAATCTCGTCCGCCTTGAACTGCTCACCATGCTGGCGATCAGTGACCCACTCGCCGGTGGCGTTCACGAACTCGCCCGCGACGACATCGTTGACGTTGCCGACAATCGTGACGAGGTCTCCGTGGCCCTCAGCTTTGACGCGGAGCACACAGTAGCCGTTGCTCTCGTTGTGGAACGTGATCCGTTCGATCACGCCGGAGAGTCGTTCAGGCATGGAGGCCCTTATCGCCGCGAGCGGTCGGATGTCCTATCATTTGGGGAATTCTTGGGAACCTCAAGCCGTCTCTCCACGAACGTGATCTTGAACGGAAGCGACGCCGAGCCATGTTACGTTTCGTGCACCTGCTTGTATACCTCACGCTGCTTCTCGGGGGAACTTACCTCGCCTATCGACCGACGTTCGAGACGCACTTCCGCCAGATGCAAACGGACATCGGTGACACCGTTCTCAATCACTATATCCTCGAGCACTCCTTCCAGGCCCTGTTCAACCCGAACTATTGCGGCACGCTGCTCTCCCCGCCGTTTTACCACCCGCAGGAACTCGTGCTCGGCTATTCCGAAAACCTCCTCGGCACCGCTCCGCTGTACTGGGCTCTGCGTGCTGTCTGCACATACGACCTTGCCTTCCAGTGGTGGATGATCCTGTGCGGGATGCTGAATTTCGTGACGGCCGCGGCCGTGGCTCGACGGCTCGGATGCCCCCCGATTGTCGCGGCGTTCGCGGGGTTCCTGTGGGCGTTCAGCCTGGTGCATGTCTATCAGGTTCGCCATCAACAGATGATCCCAAGACTCTGGTGCCCCGTGGCGGCGTACTACGCCTGGCGGCTCGCGCTGGAGCCGAGCGTGCGATCGCTGCATCGCATGGTGGCCGCCTGTTTCCTTCAAACCGCCTGCTGCATCTACACGGGCTGGTTCCTCGTGCTGGGCATCGCTGTGTTCCTGCCGTTCGCACTCTCGCTGCGGCCCGGTGGCTGGATCGAACTCCGGGCTTTTTACACGTCCCGGCGAACTCGAATCCTTCTCGTCCTCGGTGTGTGGGCCTGCGCTTTTGGTGCGTTCTTCCTGCCTTACTTCCTCGCGAATCGTGGCATCTCCCGTGGTTACAGCGAGTGCGTCCCCTTCCTGCCCAACGGCTCGACTTGGGTCTGCGGGCCCGAGGATAGCTGGTGGTTCCGCACGATCGGCCCCTTCCGCGAATCGGTCTCAGGTGAAGCGGCTTTGTTCTGTGGGCCGACGCTGTTCGTCCTGCTGATGGCCTCCGCGATCTGGGCGTTCCGTCGGCGCCACTCGATTCGCGAATCGCCGGAAAGGCTGCTCATTGCCGCGTGCCTGTTGACCACCGCTTTCCTCGTGATCACCACGATGGCCTTCTGGGAGGGCCTTAGCGGCTGGTACTTGCTACGGCTTCTCCCCGGCGGTGGGGCGATCCGTGTCGTCGCGCGCGTCTATGTGCCGATCTACCTCTTCGCGAACATCGCGGTGGTGCTGACACTCGCGGTCTGGCTTCGCGAGGAACGCTCCTGCCTGGCCCGTACCGGCTACTACCTGCTGATGACGCTCGTGGTCTTCGAGCAGACGGGGCACACGTCCGATCGCTTCGATAAGCCGAAGTTCTACGGTCGCGTGGAGCGCTGCGCCGAGGCGTTGAAAGGAGCCGAGTTAGGCTTCATCACGGGCGACTTCGGGCCCGATGGCGGCTTCCAGCCGAACCTGCTCGGCATGTGGGCCGGCCTGCGAGCGAATGTGCCCGTCGCGAATGGATATTCCGGGAGATCGCCCCCGGGCTACAAGGATCACGGGCTGCTGATCGAGGAGGAATTGATCGAGTGGCTCAAGCCTCGTTACCGAGGCCGGGTGCGGTTCATCGATTCAACCGACCCGAATTGCCAGTGGGAAACGGAGATCACGGAGTACGACGACCGCGGCTGAAGCGTCTTGGCGATCAGATTTCTCCCATCACTTTGAAGCTGTACCCGCGTCCCCGCACGCTTATGCCGCCGCACCCACTCCAAGTTGCCACTCCAGAAGGCTGTCGCTCGTTCGGCGGATCGGTCCTCACTTCGCCGTCTTTAGCAAGCCCTGGGTTTCGAGCCAGTCCGCACAGCGATCGGGCCAGGTGCGGGCGTTGCTGGGGATGTTCTTGTTCATGCCGTAGCCGTGGCCGCCGGTGGCGAAGAGGTGCATCTCCGTCGGCACGTTGGCCTTCTTCAGGGCCAGGTACAACACCGGCATCCCCTCGTTGCAGACCTTGTCGTCCGAGGAGCCGGCCATGAACACGGGGGCGGTTTCCTTCGTCGGCGTATACTCCGGCTTGAGTGCCCCGTTTTCCGAGAGATACGCGGGATAAATCAGGGCCGCGAAGGACGGAGTGTGCGAAGCCTTATCCGCGTCGTCGATGGGGTCGTAGGATCGCTTGTCGAAGAGCGTCGCACAGGCGGTGAGGTTGCCACCCGCGGAGAAGCCGAGCATGCCGATGCGATTGGGGTCGATTCCCCACTCGGCGGCCCGGCTGCGAACGAGACTGATCGCTCGCTGGGCATCCTGAAGCGCCGCGAGGTTCTCGGGCTTCTGTCCGGGGCGCCTGGGCACACGGTACTTCAGCAGCACCGCCGTGACGCCGAGGTCGTTAAGCCAATGGCAGGTTTGCGTGCCCTCATGTTCGATGGCGAGGATGCTGTATCCACCGCCCGGGGCCACCACGACCGCGGTGCCGTTGGCCTTATCTTTTGGTGGAGCGTAGACCGTGATTGTCGGCTCCGAGACGTCCGTGAGCCGTTTGACCTGAACCTGTTTCCCCTTGGCTTCGAGGAACTTCTCCGGGCCGAAGTCCTTGGTCTCGCCCGGCGCCTTGCCAGGCCAGAGCTTGACGACCGTCGGCTCCGCGGCGGCGAGCGAAGCGGTGAAACCGAGCATCACCAGAACAGCAAAGCGGGCACGTTTCACGAGAGGGCTCCTTGGTTAGAACTCGTCCACGAACAACTCTGTGACAGCGACAACAGAGGCGGCCAAGGATGCAAATGCCTATCCCTTCACCCAGGGCCGCAGGCGTTGTCGCAGGCTCCAGATTCTGGCGCCGAAGCTGCCCGCATCCTCCACGAGCTTTGCGACCACGCGTCGATACGCTCGCCCAGCGCCGATGGGAATCTCCGCGGAGATGACGGATCCCGCGGCGGACTTGAGGTGATCCTTCGCATCGCTGAAGGCGGACGCCTTTCCTTCCGGCCCGGCCTGCTGCACCATCACGAGAGCCTGAGCGAAGGCAAGGATCAGGCGATTGCCGTCCGAGACGGCGACGCCGTCGACGTTCGTCGCCTGGGCGGCGGCCTCGGCGGTCTGGCCGCTCAGCGCGAGATCCAGCGCCAGCCAGACGCGAAACTCCACGAGGTTTTCGTTCTCCTCGCCCAGCCGCACCCCGGCCCGGCAGACGTCGAGTGCCTTGTCGTCCTGGTCGATGGCTCGCAGCGCGACCACCAGCGGCTTGAGCATCCAGGCTTTCACGTTTTTGCGGTCGCGCCAGTCGGCAAGCCAGGCCGCGGCGAGAGAGTAATGCTTCGCCGCCACCAGCACGCCGCCGGAGCGGGCCCAGGTGTCGTTCTTGGTTCGCAGGTTCTCGCTGTATCGCTGAATCAGGCCGTGCACCGGTTGCCCGCGTGCGGCTTTCGCCCAGGCGTAGGTCAACAGCACCTCGCGACCCGCGCGCGGGTTGGAGGCCATCATCCGCGGCAGGCGTTCGGAGATCACGTCGGTCGGCTCGCGTTCGATGGCACGCTCGGCCCACACTCCGGCCACGTCGCCTTTCATGCCGAGGATGTCGCAGATGTCGCGAAGCTCTGCGGTGATGCGTTCGCCCCAGCCAGCCGCATCGAACGCCGCCGCCGCCTCGCGAAGCAGGCTTCGCGTGACCTCATCGTCCGTCGCCAGGCCGCGGAAGTGCATGATGGCCGGGTCCTTTTCGCCCTGCCGGCACGACACCTCCACCGCTCGCAGTCGTAGCAGCGGTCCATCCGAGTGCTCGAAAAGCTTGGCCAGAGTCTTGGCGGCCCCGCTCACGTCATCCGCTGCCAGTTGCTCGGTCACGAGGTTCATCCCCGCGGAGTCGAACTGCGGGTCCATGTCGAACGCTTTTTGGAAGTCCGCGAGCGCGCCGCGTCGATCGCTGACGCTCCGCCTCGCCTCGCCGCGATAGACATACGCCAGCGGGTTCTCGGGCTCGAGCCTTGCGAACTGGTCGGCCGCGTCGAGGCACTCGCGATAGCGTTCGAGGGCATCGTACCACGCCGCCATCTGCCGCCAACCGAAGACAAAGCTGGGATCCTCGGCCACCAGCACCTTCATCATGGTCACGGCTTTCGCCTTGTCCCCGCGTCGGGCTTCCACCCAGGCGGCCCGGCCGCGTAGCTCGATCGGTGGCGGCTCGCCCAGATCCGCCGGCTTGCACGCCGCCAGGGCCTCGTCGTACCGCCCAGAGATCCCAAGGTGTTCCGCTCGGCTGTCGTGGAGTGGTAGGAATTTCGGATAGGCTTTCAGGCCTGCATCCACCGCACTGAGCTTCTCGCCAGGCTCCGTGGCTTGCCCCTCGTCGGACGCGATCCAGAACAGCGGCACCCAGGGATGGAACGGACCGCCGCCCTGCCAGGCCTCGCGAAGGGCGCGGACCGAACGTTCTTCCCAGCCCGCGTCGCGCATCTCGTTCATCGCCATCTGCAACGGAAAGGGCGACTGCCCGGTCCCCTCGCAGACCTCCACGAACGAGCGCATCGCGGCGTCCGGGTCGTTGATCTTCACCGCCAGTTGAATCTGCTTGACGGCGACTTCCTGCCCCGCGGCGTGCTCCTGGAGCATGGCCAGCGCCTGCCGGGCTTCGCGAATTTCAAGGTCCGCGAGGTGGGCGTCGAAGAGCAGGGCCGCAGCGTGGGAGAAGCCCGGAGTGATCTTGAGAGCCTCGCGAAGGTCCGCCTTGCCGCCCTCGCGATCACCGGTCTGAACCTTGGCGTCGCCTCGCATCATGAAGGCGACGGGGTGGAAAGGCTGAAGCCGCACGAGTTCCGAGGCCGCTTCCAGATAACCCTCGGGATGCGAGGTGTCGTTGTACCACTCGGCGAGTTGCTGCCAGCCCCACACATAAGTCGGATCGACCGCCACGAGGGCCTGCATCGGCGGAATCGCGGAGGCATAGTTGCCTCGCTTGGCTTCAATCCAGGCGACGCGGCCTTGAAGCACGATTGGCAGGCCGTCGCCCTCGATAAGCTTCGGCGGCTGGGCGGCCGCGAGTGCCTCCTCGTACCGGCCCATCTCCGCGAGCCGTTCTGCCTTCAGATCGTTTGTCTCGACGCTCCGCGGATCAAGCGAGATCGCACGGTCGAGAGCGGCAAGGGCTTCGTCGTTGTAACGGGGATGTTGAAGCAGGCGGGCCAGTCGCAGCCAGACGCGCGGATCGCCGGCGCGGTCCTTGGTGAGTTGGCGGGCGAGTTCGATGGCCTCGTCCGGAAGTTCCATCCGCTCGGCCCAGAGTGGCACCACATGCCAGGCCCAGTCGTAGCCGGGCTCCTGGCGAACCGCCATCTTCGCGCGGTTGAGGGCTTCGCGCGACCGGCCCGCTTCCCAGAGCCGCTCGGCCAGGAAGCCGTGCGCCAGCGGATCCATAGGGGCACGATCGACAGTCTTTTCCAGCACTGCGATCGCCTCGTCGCTCTCGTCGGACTCCTCGAGCGCCTCGGCGAGTTCGCGTGCGGGGAGAGACCAGCCCGGGGCCACCGCGACGGCCTGCCGCAGGGCGTCGATCTGTTCCTCGGTGTAACCGAGGGCCTGGCAGACCTCCGCAAGGTCCACCCAGAGCTTCGCGAGCAGAGGGAAGTGCTCCGTCGCGTCCTGCGCCATCGCGCGAGCTTCCTCCAGGCGGTTGAGCGCCATCATCTGCTGCACCACCAGCGACCACGCCTGCCAGAGATCGGGGCGCATGTCGAGGAAGTCCTCGAGCGTTTCCAGCAGCCGGCCGTGATCGTCTGGATCGGTGTAGAAGTCGCGAGCGGCGGCGTAGAAAGCGATCAGCCCCTCGCCTGTGTGTGGTTGTCGGCGGAGCTCAGCCGTCAGGAACGCCATGGCGTCCTGCTTCTCCTTCCGACCCCGACTGAACTGCATCAGATCCTGCACCAGAACTTCCTGGTCGATATTGCGGCGAAGGCCCTCCTTGCAGGCGGCGATCGCTTGATCGGTGCGGTCCGCCCGGCGATGCACCTGTGCGAGGACGCTGAAATACCAGGGATGATCCGGTTCGAGTTCGCCAGCCCTGGTGATCTCGTCCAGAGCTTCCGCATGGCGTCGCCGATCGGCGAGAATCAGGGCGCGCTGGCGGTGGGCCCAGGCATCGCGAGGGCAGTCATCAAGGATGTCCTGCACGGCGCGATCGGGATCGGCGTCCGCATCGGTGGACAGGAACTCGGCTCGCAGCTTCAGCAAGGGATAGTGGTGCGGGTGCTGCTGGCAGGCCTGGCCGAGATGAGCCCGGGCGGCGGTGCGGCCTTCCGTATCCAGGAGTAAGGCGACGAGCGACCGGTGCGATTCGATCGAGAGCGGCTCGATGCGAATCACCTCGAGCAGGTGCAGGGCGGCCGCGGCGAAGTCCGGCTTGAGGCGGGCGAGGCGGGCCGCGGCGCGGTTCCAGGCTGCGGGCGAGGCGAGATCTTGGGCCGTATTAAGATCCCGCTCGGAGTCGTCCCACTGGCCCTTGGCGGCGGCGCACTCGGCGCGGAAGATCAGGAGTTCCGCGTGGGCCGCCGCCGGGTCCGTGCCATCTCGCGGCTTCTTCTTGATCTCGCTGAGCTTGTGAATCGCCTGGTTCAGGGCCGCGGCCGCCTGCTCGGGTTCCTCGCGATCAAGCAGTGCGTAGTAGAGCGCTCGAGTGGCGGCAGGCGAAGGAACCTCCGCGCGTCCCGCTCGCTGCTGGAAGAGACGCAGGGCTTCGGGCACCTGATCCACATGCTTCGCCGCCCGGGCATACGCATCGGCGAACTGGTCCTCGTTCTCGTCGAGACCACAGGCGAAGCGGTAGAGTTCGACCGCGTCGGTCAGTTCCCGCTTCTCCCAGTGCTGGGTGCCCAGGAGGTAGAACGCAGCCGCGGACATCGGCCGCAGCCTTAGCGAACGACGAAGCAACTGGGACGCATCACGCTGGCGATTCGGCAGAGGCAGCAGCATCTGCGCCAGCGACTGCATCAGCGTCGGGTCCGCGTCGGTTTTCCACGACTCGACTTCGAGGGCGGCCTGGCGTTCCTCCATGCGGTTCAGTTCCCGCAGCACCGATGTCCGCGAAAGCACCAGCGAGGGCTCATGCGGGAAGAGCGTGAGCAGGTCGTCGAGCGCGTCCAGTAGCTTCACCGGATGGGCATCGTGGCGGGCCAGGGCGATCGCTGCGAACTTCGTGAGGCGATGCTCCGGGGAAACCGTCTTCATCGTGGCATAAGCCAGGAGCGCGGCTTCCCGACGGTTGTCGAGCAGCGGCTTTTCAACCGCGTAGAGCCGGTCGTATTCCGCAGCCTCGGGGAGTTCGAGATTCGCCAGTCGACTCGCCTCGGTCGAGGGCACCATGGCGAGGGCTCGCGGGCCGAAGGCATGGTACCGCTTTCGCAGCGATTCATGGGGAGCCTCGGCCGGGTGCCGTTCGGCGCCGTCGGCGAAGAAGACTGTCTGGCGGCGTCGATCGGCACCGATCACGAGCCGAGCCTGGCTGAACCCGCCTTCGACGAGCGAGACCGCGATGGGCACACCGCGCTCCGCGAGGGAGTGAGCCGCCTCGACTGTGAGCAGGAATTCGCGTGCGACCCAGCCGGCCGCCTCCAATCGCTGACGCTCCGAGGCGTCCGGCAAGCCGTCCGGTGCGGGCTCGTGATCCTCCGGGGCCGGGGGGTAAGGCTGGTTCCAGAAACGTGTGAGCAGCTCCGGCACCGTGGGAGGCGTGCGCTCGTACGACAGGTCCACCGGCAGCACCAGGCGATCGATCGTCGGCGTCGTCGCGAGCCGATTGGCGAACTCCGTGAAGAACTCCTCACCCACGGCCCGAGCATGGACCTGCGAGTTCTCGGCGTCGCCCAGGAAATAGCAGGTGTCTGCACGGCGGGCGTCGAGCCACTTCCGCACTTCCGGCTCCATCATCGGCGACAGATCCGCGTAGCGATCGAGGCTCTTCGCAGCGTCGTGATGGTGGCCCAGGTCGTTCTGCAAGGTCGTAAGCTGAGCGATGACGAGGCCGCTTTCGAGGTGCGAATTCGCTTCAACAAGGAAGTCGAGGGCTTCCTGGTCACGCCCCAGGCGGAGCAGCACATGCGAGAAAGACTGCACGCCGGGGCGGAACCACGGTTGCAGTTCCATCGACCGTTTCGACGCAGCAAGGGAGTCGTCGAGCCGGTCGGCGAATTCGTAGGTGCTGGCGCGTTCGATGCAGGTCCACGGCCGATCCGGCGAGGTCGCTTCCGCACGGTTCAAATAACGCTCGGCCCGGTCGAAGTCGCGCAGCCGTGCGGCCACGAAGCCCTGAAGTGCCAGCCAGTCCGCCTGCAATTCCGGCGAGGCGTCCGACCAGTCCAGGTGCTCGCGCATGAAGCGCCAGACCGCGAAGGGGCCGAAGCGTTCGAAGCGATAGCGAGCGTGGTAGTAAATGGCTTCGGGATAGGTGGGCGTGGCGCGAAAGGCGAGGAGATGCAATCCACGGCCAAGCTTCGGGGCCCCGAGCTGGATGGCGAGCCGCCCGCCGATCAAACGGGCGGGAGTGTTGCTCCAGTCACGAATCGGCTGAAACGAAGCGACGGATTCGAGGGCCTGTCGGTACAACCCCTGGTTGTACAGGTCCCGGACACGAATCAGGTCCGAGGAGGGAATGTCCATTCAGTCGATCTCGGTGAACGCTCGCGAGGGAGACGAAGGATTCAGGACGATGGAGGTGCGTCATCCGTCCGCACCGGCGCGGCCTCGGCGAGCGGCCCAATCTGTCCGAGGATGTTACCCAGCTGGCTGAGACGCATCCCGTAGCGATCAAGGAACTCGCCGAGCGCGAATTCGCTTTCGAGATCACTGGCATCCTCGGTGCTCAGACGATCGATCATCTCGCGAACCATGGTGAGGTACGAACGCTCGAGTTGGGGCAGAATCTGCTTACAATCCAGTGCCAGGTTGGGGAAGTCTCGATCATGGCGGCCGAGGAAGGCCCGCCATCGAGAAGGGCCATCGCTGGAGGCCTGCTGGGCCCGCTGCGTGGCGAGCTGCTCACGCTGCACTTCGAGGATTTGGCGGAGCAGGTCGGCGGCTTCCAACTGGGCCGGGGGCGGGTCCGGCATTTTCACAGAAGTCGGCACAACGAACATCGAAGCGTGCATGACGTACTCAATCCGCATCAGGGCTGTGGTGGCTCGGTGGGATACCTACGATTATATGATGCCGATGAGCAGCGGTGAAAGAGGGGACTTGGCAAAGTGACAAGAGTTCACCGAGAAGCCTGACCGATCGGTGACATAAAAGCGTTGGGCCATCCGTTTGGGGGAAACGGATGGCCCAGGGGGAAATCATGCTTGAAAGGTAAAAAAGTGCCGTCGACGGACAGGGGGATGGCGACGGCATCCTTCGACTCATCCAGGGGACAAGGGGGTTGTCCCTGGCGGTCATCTCTTCAACGGAGGAAAAGTAAAGCAGGCAGCGTGCCAAACGTTCTCCACGAATCACCCTTATCGCCGTTAAGAGCTTGCAAGGCAGAGGTTGCGGTTTTCGGCCCGGAGCGAATCTCGATCTCGAGATAGGCCGTCGGAAAAGGGTACCGGGTGGTTTGCAAAAATGACACGGTAAGACTTACCCGACGAGCGTTCCCGGTCGGTAATCTCCCGCGCGGATTTCCGGTGGCGGGGCAATGTCGAGGGATTGGAGAACGTCGATGCTGTCGAACTCGATCGCGACGACGTGCTTGACGTCCACCACCATGAGCGTCTGCTTCAGATGCGATTGGCCGACGGCGTCCTTCGAGCGGATTTGCTCCACGGCGAGAAGCACGCCTTCCTCCTTCATGAGGCAGACGGTGTCCGCGGGCAAACGGCCCGAGGAGACTCGCGGCGCGTACGTCTTCATGCCGCCGGTGGAGATGCTGTCCGGCCCTGGCGTCTTCACGGAAGCCTCGGCTTCGATGATGACGACGCAGGTGTTCGACCACTTCCGATTGCCGCCAAGAAGACGTTCGAGGAACCCAGCATCCACGGCGACACTCCTCCGGGCGATGGCCTCTCGACGCGAATCGCGAGAGAAGCGGATACTGGAGAGTAGTTCACACCCCCGCGGAAGCAACAGAAAAGCCCAGAGGCACGCCCCTGGGCTTTTGTCGCCTGTATCACAGATCTCACAAGGAGGGTCACTTGATCTCCGCGAATCTCCAATCCGGGACGTAAGGCGGCAGGTCGCTGGTGTCGTACTGTTCGTCGCCAATCAGTTCCTTGAGCTTCTTCAGAGCCTGCCGTCGAACCGTCACATAGTAGAACTCGCAGCGAGAATCACGCACCGAGTCCCAGATCGCGTACAGGCGATCGGTCTCACGCACCGCCTCGCGAATGAGCTCGGCACGGTCGGCTTCCATCATCTGACGGGTGTCCAGGTTCTTGCGATAGGCTCGGTTGAAGCGAACGAGCTCGTTCACCGTTCGCCGATCGGGGAAGCGGTTGCTATCCGCAACGCGTGGAGCGTCCTTCAGATCCTGGTAACGGCGGCGAAGCAGGTTGAGATCCGGATCGAAGTCTTCCACGCGGGAGAGCACGTAACGCGTCTCACGGGGATCGAGGATTTCCCAGGCGATCGCGGTCTCGTGGAGCGCGGCTTGGAGCGTCGGCCATTGGTCGTTGGAGGGGAGAGGTTCCGGCGTGCCGGGCGGTGCGGTGAGCAGGGCCACGGCCAGGGCAAATTCGTATGCAGTGGACATCGTAATGCCTCCCGTCACACGACCGGCATGGAGATGAAGCCGGTGCGCGGAGTTTCTCTGGTCCGCTCGAAAGAGCGGGGAATGGGTACGACGCGATCCAGACACCGCGTCATACGGTGATTCAGGACGTCAAGGAAAAGGGACAGCGTGGGCGGGTCGGGGAAAGCCGGGAACCGTGGGGAGTGGAGCCGCGTGTGATGAGCGGGGCGTCAATGGCCCCGGAGCGAGAAGCCAGCCTGGCCTCTGTTCGGAACGGCGGGATCGATCAGCATCCCGTCATACGTTCCGCCCTGCGCTCGCGGCAGTACGGTAATCCCGACCTCGGCGATCCGTGCTCGTGCCTGGGCTCACATCCTTATGAAGCGAAACCCAACAGCTTCCGTTGCATGGCACCTTGCGGAAAGGAGCGGAAAGTTTCTCCCGATCCCATCCGACCGATAGATTGGCGGGCGTTGCCATATCATCGATCGACATCAATGCAATACAACTTCAGTGCCAAAGGCGGTTCACAGCCGATTCGAGCATCCATTACTATTATTGCATACAAATCCGCATCGACGCAAATCAAAATTACCAAATTGCTTATGGCGACTCTTGCCAAAAGGGCGTGCATCCCCACCCGGGGGGGAATCAGGGGTCGGAAGCCAGGGTGATTGCCTAGTAACGATGCGGTCATGACGTGGATTCTAGGCAGCCGACTGATCCAAGTCTAACATGCGAATCCTTCCCAGGAGCCCGATTCGGCCCTTTTTATCATCTCTTTTAGCCTAGCGATGATGCAGGAACGCCTAGATGTTGAGCGTTTGGCCTGTATCTTTGGACGGAGTCCGTGACAAGCTCTACCAAAAACTGGCGAGAATTCAGCGTGATTCCTGGATGCCTACTTTTTTGGCGTCCATGGCACCGTGCTTGCTTTAGGGCGTTGCGTCGCATCCATATTCATGATGCTATCCCCCTCACCAGGAGACTCAAACGTGTCTCGTTTCGTGAAACTGGCCTCACTGGCCGCCCTCGTCGTGGGGCTATTCGCGGGCGGACTACTCGCCCAGGAACCGGCGGCCCCACCGCCGCCGCCGGACAAGACCCCGGCGATGATCTCGGATGTGAAAACGGCCGAGGCTGCCGCCACGCTGGTCGGACACAAGTATGCCGACATCACCTGGCTGCTGATCGCGACGGCGCTCGTCATGCTGATGATGCCCGGCCTGGCACTCTTCTATGGCGGCATGTCTCGACGCAAGAACGTGCTCGGCACCATGATGCAAACGATGGTGGCACTGGGTATCGTCGGCGTCCAATGGGTCGTCATCGGCTATGCACTGGCTTTCGGTAAGCCCGCCATCGAAGCCTCGATCGGCAACGATGACAAGGGAGAGCCAATCAAGGGCGGTCTGATCGGCTACAGCCCCGAACTGGTGATGCTTAACTCGGCGGCGGCTGTGCCAACGACGGCGGACAAGGTCGCCAAGGCCCATCCGGAATTGACCGGCGATGCGCTGACGGAAGAAGTGAGTCGGCAGAACCGCTTCAACACCTTCCCCAACACGAATCTGCCTCTTTACATCCATGCGATGTTCCAGGGCATGTTCGCGATCATCACGGTCGCGCTCGTCAGTGGGGCCTTTGCGGAGCGTGTGAAGTTCCTGTCCTATTGCATCTTCGCGTTGCTCTGGACGACGATTGTTTACGACCCGCTCGCCCACATGGTCTGGTCGTTCCAGTGGGTTTACAAGGATGCGGACAAGATTATTGTGCCTCTCACGGAGGGAGCCACCAAGATCGCCCCGGCCGCAGGCTTGCTCGGCGTCAACGGCGCCATCGACTTCGCGGGCGGCACGGTGGTCCACATCGCCGCGGGCTTCAGCGGCCTGGCTGCGGTGCTGTTCCTTCGTAAGCGTGTGGGTTATGGTAAGCAGACGTTCCACCCGAATAGCATGGTTCTCACGCTGCTGGGGGCTGGTCTTCTGTGGTTCGGTTGGTTCGGCTTCAACGGCGGTTCGGCCCTGTTCGCGAACGGCCAGGCCATCTCGGCATTCACCGTGACCCAGGTCGCCGCGGCCATGGCAGGGCTCACCTGGACGGTCGTCGAGTGGATTCACAAGGGCAAGCCGACAGCCCTCGGTTTCGCGTCGGGCGTGGTTGCAGGCCTCGTGGCGATCACACCCGCCAGCGGATTCGTCGACCCGCAGGGAGCGCTGATCATCGGGCTGGCGGCTGGGCTGATTTGTTACATCGCGGTGATGTCCAAGACGCTCCTCGGCTACGACGATTCTCTCGATGCGTTCGGTATCCACGGCGTCGGAGGTCTTATCGGAGCAATCATGACGGGCTTCCTCGTCAACCTTTCGCTCTGGTCCTTCGGTGCCGAGATGCCCGAAGGTGCCTTCCCGGGCAAGACCATTGTGGACGAAGCAGCCAAGACCGTCACTTTCGATCAGTCTGCCCAGTTGATGTGGCAGATCAAGGCCTCGCTGATCTCGGCGGTCTATGCGTTCGTGGCCACCAGCATTCTGGTGATCCTGATCGACAAGACCATCGGCTTCACAGTTCCCGAGAAGGACGAGAACGTGGGCCTTGATCTCACGCAGCACGGCGAAGTCGGCTTCGACTTCGGCGGTGCGGCCCTGGACGAGATTGCGATGAGCTCCGCCGAGCCGAAGAAGGCGGCTGCACCGCCCAACGGTGCGGGTTCGCCCAAGCGGTTCACCGTGGTCGTCGATGGTGCCGAGCCGAAGACGCTCGTGAAGGTGTGGGCGGACATGTGCAAGGCCGGCGTTGCCCCGCCGAGTGCCGAGTTCATGGCAGTCTATCCTTACGTGACTACCGTCTCCGGCAACAAGTTCCGGTTCCGTGGCGGCGACCCCACCACGCTTCGATCGGCACTTGAGAAGCTCTTCACCAACAACCTCAACGGCTCTGCGATCAAGACGCACGTCGAGTCCTGAACGAGTTTGCAGTCTCGCGACGCGGATTCTTCGGAGTGGTGCGAAATCGTCCAACGCTCCACCTCGAAGACTCCGCGTCGCGGCTGAATGAATCACCCCAACGAATACATAACCACTCATCACCCACGGGATCCATGAAACTTATCATTGCCATCATTCGACCGGAGAAGCTTGAAGACGTGCAGAAAGCCCTGGCCGAGCGTGACGTCTACCTGATGACGGTCACCGATGTTCGCGGCTGCGGCCTTCAGCGAGGCTACACGGAAATGTATCGAGGCACCGAGGTGAATATCCGCCTGTTGCCGAAAGTGAAGCTCGAGATTGCGATCAACGAAGCCTTCGTGGAGGCGGCCATCGAAGCCATTGTCCATGCGGGCCGAGTCGGGGAAACCGGCACCATCGGCGACGGCAAGATCTTCGTTCTGTCTCTGGAAGACTGCGTCCGCATCCGCACCGGCGAACGCGGCTCCGAAGCCATCGGGCCGTAAGGGAGTTGTCCACTCACGACTACGTGATCTCGACCGCCTCGCTTGGCCGCGAGGCGGTCGCGTCACTTCTTGAGAATCTCGCCGACATTCCAGACTCGCAAGCTTCCGTTGCGGCCGCCGGCGCCGACGAACTGCCCATCCCGCGAGAACTTACTCGAGGCCTCGGACGCTCCATACAGCGTCAATCGCTCCTTGCCCGTCGCCACTTCCCACAGCTTCACCGTGCCATCGCTGCTTGACGACGCCAGCAGTGAGCCATCCTGGTTAAAGCTCACGGACCAGGCCTCTTCCTTGTGGGCTCGAATGGGCAGAAGAAGCCCGCCGCTTCGCGAATCCCAGATGCGGACCATGCCGTCGAGCGAGGCCGTCGCGACCTTGGTGCCGTCGGGGCTGAACGCGACCCTGTAGACGGCGGCATCATGTTCGAGGACCAGCGGCCGCGGCTCGAAGCGGTCGGCGCCGATACGCCAGATCTTCGCCGTGCGGTCGGCTCCGGCCGAGGCCAGGAGCTTGCCATCGGGGCTGAAGGCGACGGAGTGGATCGTGCCACGATGGCCACGCTCCTGGATCGGGATCTGCGTTTCAAGATCCCAGAGGCGGATGGTGGAAGCGCGATCGCCCGTGGCGACCTTCTTCCCGTTCGGGCTGAACGCGGCCGCCTTCACGGACGTGGGATGGGGGAGCTTCTTCACGAACGAGTAGGTCATCATCTCCCAGACGATCGCCTGGCCGTCGTCGCTGGCGGTCACGAGATAGTTGCCATCGTTGGAGAACTCGGCAGCCCACACCGTCCCTTCGAGCGGGGCGAGCTGGCCGCGAAGGGTGCTATCGCGAACGTCCCAGAACTTCACGTCGCCACTGTCGAAGCCGGTGACGATCGTGGAGTGATCGGGGGAAAAGTCCAGAGCCCAGGCGGAGCCGGACTTCCCGCCCTGCACGATGGCGATCGGTTCCGGGCCCACGGGGGCATCGCCGGTCATGTTCACGGCCGCGGGGTCGCCGTTGGTGGCCACGAGGGGCGGCCGCGACCAGTCCGCGATCCCGACGGCGAGACCGCCTATGAGGATGCCGCCCGCCCAGGGCAGGACACGCCGGGCCACGCAACCCACATGGAATCGCTGGGCCTGCCAGCTGCGGCGGCGCGTGTGGCCGGAAGTGGTGCGGGCCAGCGAACAGACCTCCGCAGGCACATCCAGCGGCGACAGCGACACGAGGTTCGAGAGTTCCTCCGCGAAGATCTCCGCGACCTCGCTCGCGGTCTGGAAGCGTTTCTCAGGCTCCTTTTCCAGCAGCCGATCCACCACCTCGGACAGCCACGCCGGCACCTCCGGCACCAGCGTTCGCAGGGGAACGTGGGCTTCATCCGCCACCCGGCGAAGCACGGCCAGCGGGGTCTTGCCGTCGAACGGCGGCTTGCCCGCGCAGGTTTCGTAGAGCACGGTGCCCAGGCTGAAAAGGTCGGCCCGGGCGTCGACATCTTCACCGCGGGCCTGCTCGGGAGCCATGTACAGCGGCGTCCCCGCGACGAAGCCCGTGCGCGTGAGCTTCACGTCGTCGACGGCACGGGCGAGGCCGAAATCGGTGAGCTTGACCCGCTCCGTGTCTTTCTCGATGAGGATATTGCCCGGCTTGATATCGCGGTGGATGAGCCCGCCGGCGTGCGCCGCCGCCAGCCCCGCGGCCGCCTGCATGCCCAGGCGGGTCACTTCGAGCGTGTTCAGCCGGCTGACCCGCTTCAGACGCTGATCGAGCGACTCGCCGTTGACCAGCTGCATAACGAGGAAAGGCAGGCCCGAGGCATGGTCCACATCCACCTGGTGCACGGCCACGAGGTTCTCGTGCGTGACCGCAGCCGCGGCGCGGGCCTCCCGGCAGAAACGGGCACGGGCGGTCTCATTCCCGGCAAGTTGCGGATCGAGCACCTTCACCGCGATGTCGCGCGACAGGCTCGGATCGAAGCCGTGCAGCACCACGCCCATGCCGCCCCGGCCCACGACACGCAGGATGCGGAACGAGCCAAGCTTGCCCAGGTCCGTGGGTACTTCGGGTGGCTGAAGAAAGTCGAGCTTCAGTTCACCGGAGGGGTGATCAACGTCGTCCGATCCGCGGGCTCGTTCCCGCACCACAGGCTTGGGAGCCAGGATCGTGGTGCTTGCCCCCTCGGCCTCGACGGCGTCGAGTGCGTGCCAGAACGCGGAGTTCGTGGGTGGATTGTCCTGATCGATATGGCGAACGACCTTCGAGAACTGGGCATCGTCGCAGGCGAGATGGTCCAGTTGTTCCTGGCAACCGCTGCACACGCCGACGTGCTGGGTCAATGAGGCCGTGGGCTCGGAAGGCAGCTGGCCGTCGAGGAGGTGCTGGAGTTCCCGTTGAGAAGGGCAGGCATCTTTGACCATGGAGACTTTCACCGAGGGGCCGTGTCCTCAATTACTGAGGGGGAAGGTTTGCTCGCCGGGTGCCACCGTCCCAAGATTTTATCCCTTATCCTCTTCATTCATCATCTGCTTGACTTCCTCCCGCAACCGAGCAAGGACGCGGCTTTTGGCGACATACACCGCTCCGGGCGACATTCCGAGTTCCTTTCCCACCTCTCCCGCGGGGCGAGCTTCGACGGCGGTCTTCCAGAAGGCCTGCCAGGTGGACTCCTGGAACTCGCTCTTCACGAGATCCATCGCCCTGGCACTGAGCCGACGCTGGTATTCGCGTTCCCAGTCTTCATCCGGCCCGTCCTCGGCCCGTGCTGGCGTGGCCTCGAGGCGTTCCCAGCCGGCGGAGTCTCCCGTTCCTCGTGGGCGATTGCGTTGGCTGTTGAGGAAGTTGTAAATCTTGTTCCGGGTCACCGTATAAAGCCAGCCACGGAAGGTGCCCTTCTTGGGATCATACTCCATCTTGGCGGCATTTCGGGCGACGCTCCGCATCACATCTTGCATGAGATCCGCGGCATCGGCATCCTGCAAGCCCCGGTTGCGGGCAAAGCGGTAGATGACGGGGCCGTAAAGCTGGACGAACTCGCGCCACGCAACGGTGTCCTGCCCGTCCTTGATCCGGGCGAGGAGCGTCACTCGGGTCGCAGGGGGATCCGCCATGCAGCTTCCGAAGAAGAATACCGAAGAACCAACACCGGCTTACAGGAATGAAATCATTGTATGGGTGGGCTGTGGGTCGCGTGGTGCCCACGGTTTGGAGGTCAAGTCAAAACCTCATGAAGTGTGGCACCGGCGTCTCGCCGCGCC